>Ga0207428_10000429_pt1 | contig 51824 bp, 43 predicted proteins | sample RhiMethybrSRZTD1_FD_187600 | JGI IMG/M metagenome (GOLD analysis project Ga0207428, IMG submission 187600) | Populus rhizosphere microbial communities from Tennessee, USA - Rhizosphere MetaG P. TD hybrid SRZTD1 (SPAdes) (version 3) | ecosystem: Host-associated > Plants > Roots > Rhizosphere >...
GGGGCGAGCCGCAGCCGGAGGCGAGGCGAGCGGATAGAGGAAGGTGTTCCGAGCGGCGCGAGGGGGCGAGCCGCAGCCGGAGGCGAGGCGAGCGGATAGAGGAAGGTGTTCCGAGCGGCGCGAGGCCGCGCGGTACACTAAGGGAGCCGTGACGCTTCAGGAGAAGCTCGAGCAGGTTCCCGACCGCCCCGGCGTCTACCTCTACAAGGACGCCAAGAACCAGATCATCTACGTGGGCAAGGCGGCCTCGCTGCGCAGCCGCGTGCGCTCGTACTTCCAGGACTCGCGGGTCCGCGACCCCAAGACCGACGCGCTCGTTGCCCAGATCCGCGACCTCGACCTCATCGTCACCGCCAACGAGCTCGAGGCGATGATTTTCGAGTCCAACCTGGTCAAGAAGCACCGGCCCCGCTACAACATCATCCTGCGCGACGACAAGCACTACCCCTTCCTCAAGCTGACCACCTCCGAGCCGTTTCCCCGGTTGGTGGTGGCGAGGCGCGTGCAGCAGGACGGCGACGTCTATTTCGGGCCGTTCTATCCCGCCACCGCGATGCGCGAGACCCTCCGTCTCGTGCGCCAGCTCTTCCCCCTCCGCACATGTCGGATCAAGATCGACGGCACCTTACCGCGGCCGTGCATCCAGTTCTTCATCCACCGCTGCAACGCGCCGTGCACCGGCGCGGAGAGTGCCGAGGGCTACGCGCGGACGGTGGCGCAGGTGCAGCGCTTCCTCGAGGGGAAGGACGACGACCTCGTCAAGGAGCTCACCCGACAGATGGAAGCGGCGGCCGCGGAGACGCGCTTCGAGCAAGCGGCGGTGCTGCGCGACCGCATCCAGGCCCTCAACACCGTGCGCGAGCGCCAGAAGATCATCTCCACCGAGGAGACCGATCAGGACATCATCGGATTGGTCCGCCAGGGGCCCGACGCGTGTATCCAACTATTCTTCATTCGAAGAGGGCGCCTGCTCGGACGCGAGTCCTTCTTCTTCGACCGGCTCGTCGCCGAGTCCGACGGAGAAGTGCTCTCTGCGTTCGTGCGCCAGTTCTACGCGCGCAGCGTGGTGCCGGCGCCCGAGCTGCTCCTGTCCACGGAGATCGCCGAGTCTTCCCTCGTGCTCGAGTGGCTGCGCCAGCGTCGCGGCGGACGCGTGGAGCTCCACGCCCCGCAGCGTGGCCGCCGCCGCGAGCTGGTGGAGATGGCGGAGGAGAACGCGGCGCTCGCGCTGCAGAGCCACCTCCTCTCGCGCACCGACCGCCACCAGGCGGTGCGCGAGGAGCTGCAGCGGGCGCTCGGGCTCGCCGACCCGCCCGACCGGATCGAGTGTTTCGACATCTCCACGATCCAGGGCTCGGACACGGTGGCCTCGATGGTGGTCTGGCAGGGCGGTGAGATGAAGAAGGACGACTACAAACGTTACAAGATCCGCACCGTCACCGGAACGGACGACCTCGCGTCGATGCAGGAGGTGCTGACCCGCCGCTACTCGAAGGCCCTGGAAGGGGAGGGGCCGCTCCCCGACCTCATCCTCCTCGACGGGGGCCGCGGGCAGCTCAACGCGGGGATCAAGGTGCTGGAGGACCTCGGGCTCGACTACGTGCCGATCGCGTCCCTCGCCAAGCGCGCCGAGGAAGTGTACACGCCGGAGCGGCTGCAGCCGCTGGTGCTCGATCTGGGCTCGCCCGCGCTCATGGCGCTGCAGAAGATCCGCGACGAGGCGCACCGCTTCGCCATCACGTACCACAAGAAAGTGCGGGCGCGGCGTACGATCAGCTCGGAGCTCGACCGCATTCCCGGGGTGGGGCCGCGCGTGCGCACCGCGCTCCTCCGCACGCTGGGCTCGGCGCGCGGGGTGCGGGCGGCCACCGTGGCCGAGCTGGCCGCCGTGCCAAAGGTGACGCCAAAGCTGGCCCAGCGCATCTATGATCATTTCCACCCGCCCGCGGCGGCCCCGGAACCAGCGCCGCCGGCGGGAGGTTAACGCTATGGATCGCCCGGGAAGGAGGTGACACGCATGCTGAAGACGTTCGTCATCGCGATCGCCGTCCTCGTTCTCGCGACGGGTCAGGCCCTGGCCTTCCAGTGTCCGCTCCTCATCAAGCAAATCCAGGACGCGACCGCCGGCAAGTCCGACGCCAACTCGGCCAAGGCCAACGAGCTCGCCGCCGAGGCCAAGAAGCTGCACGACGCGGGAAAGCACGCCGAGTCCATCGCCAAGGCCGAGGAAGCGGCCAAAGCGATCAACCTCACGTTGAAGAAGAAGTAGTGCCCGTCGGGTCATCCCCCGGGGACCGAGCCGCTGACCCCGGTCCCCGGGGAGCCGTTCCTTGCTTCCCCCCGCCACGTGGACTTAAACTCAGGCCGGATATGGCCCACGACGATCGCCCCGAGCGCTACCCGTTTGCCGAGATCGAGGGGAAGTGGCAGGAGGTCTGGGAGCGCTCGCAGCAGTTCCGCGCCACCGAGACGCCCGGTCGTCCCAAGTTCTACTGCCTCGAGATGTTCCCGTACCCTTCCGGCCGCATCCATATGGGGCACGTGCGCGTCTACGCCATCGGCGATCTCCTCGCGCGCTACAAGTGGATGCGCGGCTTCAACGTGCTCCACCCGATGGGCTGGGACGCGTTCGGTCTGCCCGCGGAGAACGCCGCCATCGACAACGGCGTGCACCCCGCGGTGTGGACGTACGAGAACATCAAAAACATGCGGAGCCAGCTCCGCCGCATGGGCATCTCGTACGACTGGGACCGCGAGCTCGCCACCTGCGATCCCGCGTACTACCGCTGGGAGCAGCTCATCTTCATCCGCATGTTCGAGCGTGGGCTCGCCTACAAGAAGCGCTCCTCGGTGAACTGGTGCCCCTCGTGCCAGACCATTCTCGCCAACGAGCAGGTGGAGGCGGGACGGTGCTGGCGCTGCGATTCCGAGGTGACGACGAAGGAGATCGAGGGGTGGTTCTTCAAGATCACCGCCTACGCGGAGGAGCTGCTGGAGTGGTGTGACCGCCTGCCCGGCTGGCCCGAGCGCGTGCTCACCATGCAGCGCAACTGGATCGGCAAGAGCGAAGGCGCCGAATTCGACCTGCCGGTGGCGGGGAAGCCCGGCCAGGCGATCCGCATCTTCACCACGCGGCCCGACACCGCCTTCGGCATGACCTACGCGGTGCTCGCCCCCGAGCACCCCCTCGTGGACGGCCTCGCGCACGACGCGGCGGAGCGCGCGCGCATCGACGCATTCCGCAAGGAGGTCGCACGCGAGACCGAGATCGAGCGCCTCGCCGCCGACCGGCCCAAGCGCGGCTTCCGGCTCGCCGTCCGGGCGATCAACCCCTTCACCGGTGGGGAGATCCCGCTCTTCCTCGCCGACTACGTCCTCATGGGTTACGGCACCGGCGCGATCATGGCGGTGCCCGGGGAGGATCAGCGCGACTGGGACTTCGCCAAGGAGCACGGGCTGCCCATCATCGCCACCGTGAAGCGCCCCGACGGCTGGGAGGACACGCAGGCCTACACGGGCGACGGGGTGAAGATCAACTCCGGCTTCCTCGACGGGCTGCCGGTGCCCGAGGCCAAGCGCCGTGCGATCGACTGGCTGGTGGAGAAGAAGCTCGGCGAGTCCAAGGTGAACTACCGGCTGCGGGACTGGGGCATCAGCCGCCAGCGCTACTGGGGCGCCCCCATCCCCATCCTCTACTGTCCCGTCGACGGCATGGTGCCGGAGCGTGAGGACCGGCTTCCCGTGGTGCTGCCGGAGGACGTGCAAATCAGCGGTAAGGGCGGTTCACCGCTCGCCGAGGTCGCCCACTTCGTCAACGCCCGGTGTCCGAAGTGCGGCGGGCCGGCCAAGCGCGAGACCGACACCATGGACACCTTCGTGGAGTCCTCCTGGTACTTCCTGCGCTACTGCTCGCCCCGCTACGAGGGCGGGATGTTCGACCCTGCCGCTGCCGCATACTGGATGCCGGTGGATCAGTACATCGGTGGCATCGAGCATGCCGTGCTCCACCTGCTCTACGCCCGTTTCTACACGAAGGTGCTGAGAGACATGGGCATGACGCGCGCAGACGAGCCGTTCCTCGCCCTCCTCTCCCAGGGCATGGTCATCAAGGACGGGGCGAAGATGTCAAAGTCCAAGGGCAACGTGGTGGATCCCGACGAACTGATCCGCCGCTACGGGGCCGACACCGCGCGCCTGTTCTCGCTGTTCGCGGCGCCGCCGGAAAAGGATCTCGACTGGAACGACCGCGGAGTGGAGGGAGCCTCCCGCTTCCTCAACCGCGTGTGGCGCTTCGTGCACGGCCACCTCGACGAGCTGCGGGCGGCGGGCGGCGCGGCGGCTTCTGTGGGCGAGCTCTCCGATGCCGGGCGCGCGTTCCGGCGCGTCATCCACGAGACCATCGCGCGGGTGACCGAGGACATTGACAAGGACTTCCACTTCAACACCGCGATCAGCGCGGTGATGGAGCTCGTCAACGCCCTGCACGACTTCGACCGCGACTCCATGGACCGTATGGGGCGCGCGGAGCGGCAGCGTTTGCTCCGTGAGGCGGTGGAGACTCTGCTCCTGCTCCTCGGCCCGGTCACGCCGCACATCACGGAAGAGCTGTGGAGCGTGCTCGGGCACGGCGAGAGCCTGTTCCGCCGCGCGTGGCCCGTCGCCGATCCGGCCGCGCTCAAGCGCGAAGAGGTCGTTATCATCGTGCAGGTGGACGGCAAGGTGCGCAGCCGCCTCACCGTGGACGTCGCCGCCCCCGAGCGCGACGTTCAAGACAAGGCCCTCGCCGACGCGAAGGTGCGGCCCTGGCTCGATGGCCGCCAGGTCGCCAAGGTCGTCGTGGTCCCGGGGCGCCTCGTCAACGTGGTCACCCGGGCGTGAGCCGTTACCTTCTCGTCGCCGTTCTTGTCGCCGCGGTCACGGTTCCGAATGCCTGCGGGTACAGCACGAAGGGGAACCTACCGCCGCACATCAAGACCGTCGCGGTGCCCACCTTCAAGAACAAGACGCAGGAGCCCGCGGTGGAGAGCACCGTCACCGCCGCGGTGATCAACGCCTTCACCACCAGCGGCAAGCTTCGCGTGGTGCCCATCGGGCAGGCCGACTCGATCCTGGATGGAGAGGTGGTGGGCTACGATGTCCAGTCCACCTCCGTAGACCGGCGGATCAACATCCGGCAGTACCGGCTCGTGGTCACCCTCAACATCGAGTTTCGCGACGTCAAGCAGGGGGAAATGCTGTTCCGTCAGCATGGACTGACAGAGCAGGCGGACTTCAACGTGCCGTTCGAAGTATCCGCCACGATCAGCCGTGAGGAGGGAGCCGTCCGTCGGGCCGCTCTCGACATCGGCAGGAAGGTCGTGAACCTGGTGGTGGACCGCTTCTAGTGGACGCCGGCTAGTGGACTACGCGGGGCTTCTCCGCGCCGCCGAGGCGGGGCGCACGCCGCCGGTGGTCCTGGTCCACGGCGCCGAGCCCGTCCTCCTCGAAGACGTGGTCGCCGTCGTCACCCGCGCCCTGTTTCCCGATCCCGCCGACGCCGCCCTGTCGCGCGAGGTGGTCGATGCGCGTGAGGCGGGTGCCGAGTCTCTGGTCCGCTCGGCCCTGACGCTGCCGTTTCTCGGCGGGCGCCGGCTCGTGATCGCGCGCGGGGTGGAGTCGCTCGCCGCAAAGGCGGGGGAGCCGCTCGCCGCGTACGTGGCGGCGCCGAACCCGACCTCGGTGCTCCTGCTCCTGGCGGGGGTGGAGCTGAGCGCCGGGCACTGGCTCCTCCGCGCGGTCCCCGCGGGTGCTGTGGTCCCGTTGCCGAAGCCGGTGGGGCGGACCCTCGTGACCTGGCTGCGCACCCGCGCCGGCGCGGAGGGCTACGAGCTGAGCGAGGACGCCGCCGCGCTGCTCGTGGAGCTGGTGGGCGACGATCTCACCGCCCTGGCCGGCGAGGTGACCAAGGCCGCCCTGGCGGGCGGGCCCGACAACCGCCGCGTCACGCCACACGAGGTGCGCGCGGTGGTCGGAGCGCACCGCTTGCGGCACATCTTCGATCTCACTCGCGCGGTGGCCGAGCGCGACGTGGGAATGGCGCAGAGCGTCCTGGGCGCGCTCCTCACCGCCGGCGAGGAGCCACTCGCCGTGCTCGGGATGCTGGCGCGCGAGGCGCGCTCCGTCTGGCAGGCCCGCGAGTGGCTGCGCGAGGGGCGGCGCGAGGACGAGGTGGCGCGGCTCCTGCGCCGTCCGCCCGCGGTGGCGGCGGCGCTGGTCACGCTCGCCCGCGCGCTCCGCGACGGCGCAGCGGCGCGACGCCTCGTGCGCTGCTGGGAAGTCGAGCGCCGTCTCAAGCTGGGCGGCGCGGCCCGACCCGAGCTCGCCCTTCTCATCGCGGATCTGTGCGCCGCCTGATGGCGGCCCGCCGCCGCAGGGCGTGGGCGGCGGCGCTGCTCGCCCTGGTCGGGGTCACGCCGACCTCCGCCGCGCCGGCCCCCCGGCTGCTCGCCGGCGCCGCCTCCGTCGACATCGCGCTGCCCGAGGGCACGCCGTTGGCCGGCTACGGCGGCTTTCCGCGCCGGGCGTGGTTTCCCGACCTCCTCGACCGCTATCCCAATGCGTTCTGGTTCCGCCCGTCACAGGGCGTGCACGACGCCGTGAAGGCGCGCGCGCTGGCTCTCGACGACGGGCGCGAAGGCCTCATCTGGCTGGCGGTCGACCTCGTGGGCGCCGACCCGAGCCTGGTCGCCGAGCTGCGTGGCCGCCTCGTGCGGGCTGGCATCAACCCGACCGGCCTCGTGCTGTCCGCCTCGCACACCCACTCAGGGCCCGGCGCCTACGCGACGTCGACCCTCTTCGCGTTCATCGCGGTCGACCGCGCCGCGCCCGCGGTGCGCGCTCGCATCCTGGACGCGCTCGAGCGGGCGGCCCGCGAGGCCCACGGACGCCGCGCGCCGGCGCGGGTGGGCACCGGCGTGGGCGAGGTGAGGGGGATCACGCGAAGCCGCCTGCGCGCCCCCCTCGATCCGGAGCTCGGCGTGCTGAAGGTCGTCGCCACAGACGGGCGGCCCATCGCCCTCGTGTGGAACTACGCCATCCACGGCACCGCGCTCGGCCGGGACAACTTGCTCGTCTCCGGCGATCTCATGGCCGACGCGTCGACCCGCATCGAGCATCGGCTGGGCGTCCCCGCGCTGTTCGTCAACGGCGCGGTGGGCGACGTGAGCCCGGCCGCGCGGGGATGGAGCGGCGCCGCCCAGATCGGCGAGCGGCTGGCGCGCGCGGCGCTCGCGGTGTGGGACCGCGTGGAGCCCGAGGCGGACGCGTCCCTCGACCTGGCCGCCGGCCGCGCCGCGCTGCCCGCGCCCGCAGTGTCCGCGCGGAACTGTCTGGGGCGCTGGCTGCCGGGCTGGCTCCGTCTGGGCCTCGGCGCGGCGCTTCCGCGCACCGCCGAGCTGCTCGCCGTGCGCATCGGCGACGGCGCGTGGGTGAGCGTGCCGGGCGAGCTCCAGACGCGTCTGGGCCAGGAGATCAAGGCGGCCCGGCTGGGACGCTTCGAGCACGTGTTCGTGGCGGGCACATCGAACGACTACCTCGGCTACTTCGTCGATGCCGACGCCTACGCGCACCCCAGCTACGTCTCGTGCGCGAGCCTCTACGGCGAGCGGGGCGGGGAGCTGGTCCGTGATGCCGCGGTGGCGCTACTCGCCCGCCTCGGCGCGGCGGCCGAAGCGGGGCGGCGATGACGAGCTACTTCGCGGCGACGAGCTTGCGCGCGAGCGCGGATTTCTTGCGGGCGGCAGTGTTGCGGTGGAGGATGCCGCGGGTGACCGCCTTGTCGATGGTGCGGATCGCCTCCCGGATGGCGTTGCCGTCGGCGGCCCCCTCGGTGACGCGGGCGTCCTTCACGGCGGAGCGGACCTGGCTGCGGATGGCGCGATTGCGCAGGCGCCGCTTCTCGTTCTGCTTCATGCGCTTCCGGGCGGACCGCGTATTGGCCACTGACTCCTCCTCGAGTTCTCGTGATGTGCCTGGTCGGACCGCAGGCAAAACCTGACCTTACCGTCCGGTCCAGACCGTGTCAAGGAGTTTGTCCCTTTGAGCGACACACAGCACGACGCGCGGGCCGGCGTGGTGAGCGCAGTGGGGAGCATCGGCGCGGCGACCCTCGCGAGCCGGGTGCTCGGCTATGTGCGCGACATGGTCGTCGCGCGCGCGTTCGGCGCGGGCCCCGTCACCGACGCCTTCTTCGTGGCCTTCCGCGTGCCGAATCTCCTCCGCCGGCTCCTCGCCGAAGGCGCGCTGTCCACCGCAGTGATCCCGGTGTTCGCCGAGTATCTCGCCGCGGGCGGCCGCGCCGCCTTCCTCGCCATGGTGCGCGCGGTTGCGGGCGCGACGACCCTGACGCTCTGCGCGGTGACGCTGGTGGGCATTCTCCTCGCGCGCCCCATCGTGACCGTCATGGCGCCGGGGTGGCTTGCCGATCCCGCGCTGTTCAACCTGGCGGTGAGCCTCACCCGCATGATGTTCCCGTACCTCCTCCTCGTGGGCCTGGCCGCCCTCGCCACCGGAGTCCTGAACGTCCATCACCGCTTCTTCACCGCCGCGTTCGGCCCCGCGGTGCTCAACGTGGGGATGATCGCGGCCGTGCTCCTGCTCGCGCGGCGCTTCGAGCCTCCGATCGTGTCACTGGCGGTGGGCGTGCTGGTGGGGGGGCTCGGCCAGCTCCTCGTGCAGCTCCCCGAAGTCCATCGCGTGGGCGTCCCGCTCCGTCCCTCCGGTGACTGGCGGCACCCCGCGGTTGTCCGCATCGCGCGGCGGCTCTTGCCCGCCGCGTTCGGGCTGGCCGCGGTGCAGGTCACCGTGGTACTGAACACCCTGCTCGCGTCGCTGCTGCCGGGCGGGAGCATCTCGTATCTGTACTATGCCGACCGCGTCATGGAATTCCCGCTGGGCGTCTTCGGCATCGCGTTGGCCACCGCCTCGCTCCCCACAATGGCGGCCCAGGCCGCGCGGGGAGACCGGGCCGGCCTCACCGATACGCTGAGCTTCTCCCTCCGACTGTCCGCCTTCGTGGCAATCCCGGCCGCGGCGGGCCTCCTGGCCCTGGGCGCGCCCATCGTCGGTCTCCTGTTCCAGCGCGGCCGGTTCAGCCCGGAGGACGCCGCGGCCACCACCGTTGCGCTGGCGGCCTATGCGGTCGGCCTGCCGGCGTTCTCGGCCACCCGGATCGCCGCCCAGACGTTCTACGCCCTCGGCGACACCCGCACGCCCGTGCTGCTGGGCCTGCTTTCGGTGCTGGTGAACGTGGGGCTGGCCCTCGGCCTCATGTGGCCGCTCGCGCACGCGGGACTCGCCTTGGCCTCGTCCCTCTCCGCGTACGTGAACCTGCTCGCGCTGCTCTGGGCCCTGCGCCGCCGACTCGGACTCATCGGCGGGCGTGCCCTCGCGCGCGCGGTGGGCCGGACCGCCGTCGCGACCGTGGCGCTCTGGCTGGTCGCCCGCGTCCTCGCGCCCGCATGGGATGGCACCGTGCATGCCGTTGCCCTCACCATCGCGGCCATCGTGGGCGGTGCGCTCGCCTTCGGGGTCGGGGCGGCGCTCCTCCGCGCGCCGGAGCTGACCGCGCTGCTCGGCATCCTACGCCGGCGCCGCTGATGTCCAGCGAGGGCTTGCTCGCGCCCCGTTCGCGGTGATAGAGTTCGCTATGCTCCGGCAGTTCGCAGTAGGCAGGTTCGGTTGTCGCGCCTCCCTCGGTCGCCCGCGGTACCCCCTCCGGAAGCCGTAGATGGATGCGGTGGTCGAGTATCTCCAGGCCCTCCAGACGGAGCGGGGGGCCTCTCGCAACACCCTGCTCGCGTACCGGCGCGATCTCGCCGACTTCGGGCGCTACCTCGCGCGTCCACGCCGCCCTCTGCATGCGCTCACCGCGCGCGACGTGACCGACTATCTGCTCACGCTGCGCCGCCGCGGCCTCGGCGCCCGCAGCGTGGCGCGGCGGCTTTCCGCGGTGCGTGGACTCTACCGCCACCTGCTGCGTGAGGGTGCGGTGCGGCGCGATCCCACCGAGCAGGTCGAAAGCCCCCGCCCGCCGCGGCGACTGCCGCGCACGTTGTCCATCGAGGACGTCGCTGCCCTGATCGAGGCCCCGGATACTTCCCGCCCCGATGGGCTGCGCGATCGCGCGTTGCTGGAGCTGATGTATGCCTCCGGCATGCGCGCGTCGGAAGTCCTCGTCCTGCGGGTGGAGGACCTCAATGTGGCCGCGGGCTACGTCGTCTGCACGGGGAAGGGGAGTCGGCAGCGCCTCGTGCCGGTGGGCGCTCAGGCGCTGCACTGGGTGCGCCGCTATCTGGACGGGGGGCGCCGTGTCGCGCGCAGCCCCGACGCCGGGATCCTCTTCCTCAACCCCCGCGGCCGGACGCTCTCGCGCCAGGGCCTGTGGGGCATTCTCAAGCGGTGCGCCCGGCGCGCCGGGCTGCGTGCGGGCGTGTCCCCGCACACGCTCCGGCACTCGTTCGCGAGCCATCTCCTCGAGCGCGGCGCCGACCTGCGCAGCGTGCAGGCGATGCTCGGCCACGCCGATATCTCGACGACCCAGATCTACACGCACCTGCCGTCGACCGTCGTGCGCGACATGTACCGGAAGTTTCACCCACGCGCGCGCACCGCGGCGCGCGTCCGGAGCTAGCCGCCGATGGCACGCGCCGGCCACGCCTATCCGCAGGCCGATCCCCACGCGGCGGGGCTCATGGACCGGCGCGTGCTCGCGGCCCCGCGCGGGACGCGCGTGGCCGCCGGGCTGGCCGCGCTGGAGCGCGCCGGCGCCACCGTGCTGCTGCTCGGCCCTTCCGCGGCGGTGCGTGAGGCCGAGCTGGCGCGCGCGGCCCGCTGGGGGCTGGGGGGCGTCGACGCGAGCGCCCTCGCCTGGCAGGACGTGCCGGTGGTCGCCGCCGACACTCCGGAGATCGCGGTGCGCCGCCTCGTGCGGGACGGCGTCCCGCTGGCGCTCGTGCGCGAGCGTGGCCGCATCGTGGGCGTGATCGATGGGCGTGCCCCCGGCTGGGCGCGCCCCGCCCTGTCGGTGGCCCCGCGGCTCGAGCAGCCCGGCGATCCCGCGCGCGAGACGATCGTCTGGCTGCTGCGACTGGCGGGCAAGCTCGGCGAGGCCATGGGCGTCACGGTGTGGGCGGCGGGCGGCTTCGTGCGCGACCTGCTTCGCGACGCGGGCCCGCTGGACGTCGATCTGGTCGTCGAAGGCGATGCGCCCGCGTTCGCGCGGCGCCTCGCCGACGAGGTGCGCGGGCACGTCACCATTCACCGCGCCTTCGGGACCGCCTCGGTAGAGGACGGGCGCACGGTGGACGGCGCCGCCCTGCCGCGGATCGACGTCGCGACGGCCCGCCGCGAGCGCTACGCGGCGCCCGGAGCGCTCCCCAGCGTCGAGGCCGCGCCGCTCGCCGACGATCTCCTACGCCGGGACTTCACCATCAATGCCATGGCGGTGGGCCTGTCGCCCGGGGCGTTCGGCCGTCTCGTCGACGTGGCGGGCGGACAGCGTGACCTCGACCGGCGCCGCCTGGTGCCGCTCCAGCCGCTGTCGTTCGTGGAGGATCCCACGCGCATCTTCCGGGCCGCGCGCTACGTGGCGCGGCTGGGCTTCACCCTCGATGCGCAGGGCCGCCGCGCGCTGCGACTGGCGCTCGACGGGCGCGCGTATCCAGCGTTGTCGGGCACGCGCCTCCTCGCCGAGATCGCCCTCGCGCTCCGCGAGTCCGCGGGGTGGCGCGCCCTGACCCTGCTGCTCGACTGGGGCGCCTTCCGGCTCTGGGACCGCGGCCTCCGGGGCGGGGCGCCGGTCCGCGAGCGGCTGGGGGCGGCGCGCCGGCTCCTCGCCTGGCTGGGCGACCGTGTGTCCGCGGACGACGCGCTCGAGCTCGTCGTGCTCGCCATTCTCGTGGACCAGCCGCCCGGCGTCGGACGCCGCGCGCTGGCGCGACTCGGCTGGGTGGGAGGGCGCGGGGCGCGGCTCGCCGAGGCGCTGTCGCGCGGGCCGCGCCTGGCCGCCCGAGTCGCCACCCCGGGGCTGCGGGCGAGCGCGGTGGCGGCGGCTGCGCGCGGGGGCCCGGTGCAGACGGTGCTGGCCGCGTGGCTCGTCGCCACGCCGGGGGCGCGGCGGCGACTGCAGTGGTTCCTCCGGGAGGGCCGCCACGTCAAGCCGAGCCTCGACGCGGCGGCGCTGATCGCCGCGGGCATCCCCCGGGGGCCCGCCCTGGGCAAGATGCTCGACGCCCTCCGCGATCTTCGCCTCGACGGCGGGACGACCGCCGACGAGGAGCGATACGTGCAGCGCGAACGTGCCCGACATCGGAAAGGAGAGTCCGCGTGACGCCGAAATTCGTGTTCGTGACGGGAGGGGTGATCTCGTCCCTGGGCAAGGGCCTGGCGGCGGCCTCCATCGGCTCGCTGCTGGAGGCTCGCGGTTTCCGGGTGACGCTGCTCAAGCTCGACCCGTACATCAACGTGGACGCCGGGACGATGAGCCCGTATCAGCACGGCGAGGTATTCGTCACCGACGACGGCGGCGAGACCGACCTCGACCTCGGGCACTACGAGCGCTTCACCTCCGCGCGAATGACGCGCGACAACAACATGACCACGGGCAAGATCTACGGAACGGTGATCGAGCGCGAGCGCCGAGGCGATTACCTCGGGAGAACGGTTCAGGTGATCCCGCACATCACGGACCAGATCAAGGCCTCGATCCGGAAGGTCTCGGCCGGCGTCGATGTGGTGATCGTGGAGGTGGGCGGCACGGTGGGCGACATCGAGGGCCTGCCGTTCCTCGAGGCCATCCGCCAGTTCAAGAAGGACGTGGGCAAGGAGCACGTGATCTACGTGCACCTGACCCTGGTGCCGTTCATCCAGGCGGCGTCCGAGCTCAAGACCAAGGCCACCCAGCACTCGGTCAAGGAGCTGCGCGCGATCGGTATCCAGCCCGACGTCCTCCTGTGCCGTACGGACAAGGAGCATCCGCTGACGCCGTCCATCAAGTCCAAGATCGCGCTGTTCTGTGACGTCGAGGAGGAGGCGGTGGTGGCGGCGCGCGACGTCGACACGATCTACGAGGTGCCGCTCGCCTTCCACGAGCAGGGGCTCGACGAGAGCGTGTTGCGGCTGCTCGGCCTGCCGGAGCGGGCGTCGGACCTCGCCCGCTGGGAGGAGATCGTGCGGCGCATCAAGTCGCCGCGGCACCACGTGCGTGTCGGCGTGGTCGGCAAGTACATCGAGGTGAAGGACTCCTACAAGAGCCTCTACGAGGCGCTCACTCACGGCGGCATCGCGCACGAGGCGGCGGTGGAGATCGTGTGGCTGGACGCCGAGCGTCTCGAGCGCGAGGGGCTGGCCGGCCACGTGGCGGGACTCGACGGCATTCTCGTGCCCGGGGGTTTCGGGGACCGCGGCATCGAGGGGAAGATCCAGGCCATTCGCTACGCGCGGGAGGAGGGGGTGCCCTACTTCGGGATCTGTCTCGGCATGCAGTGCGCGGTGATCGAGTACGCGCGGCACGTGTGCGGGCTGGCGGGCGCGAACTCCACGGAGTTCGATCCCCGCCCCGCCCACAACGTGATCGATCTCCTGCCCGAGCAACGCGGGATCACCGACAAGGGCGGCACCATGCGCCTTGGCCTCTACCCGATCACCCTCACCGAGGGCAGCGTGGCTTCGCGGGTGTTCGGCGCCGGCGCCATCCAGGAGCGCCACCGGCACCGCTATGAGGTCAACAACGACTACCTGCGCGAGCTCGAGAAGCACGGGCTCCGCATCTCCGGCATCTGGCCGGCCAAGGGGCTGGTGGAGGTCGTCGAGCTGCCCGATCATCCGTGGTTCGTGGCGGGGCAGTTCCACCCCGAGTTCCGCTCGCGGCCGTGGGATCCCCATCCGCTGTTCGCCGCATTCATCCGGGCCGCCCTGGATCATCAGGGGAAGGGCTAGCCGGGCGATCATGCCGCACTCCGTGCGGGTTGGCGGCCTCACGATCGGCGGGGGCGCCCCCCTCGTCCTCATCGGGGGGCCCTGCGCCATCGAGAACGAAGAGCACGCGGTCATGGTGGCGGAGCGTCTCAAAGCCATCACCACCGCCGCGCGCGTCCCGCTCATCTACAAGTCGTCCTACGACAAGGCCAATCGCTCGTCGATCAATTCCTACCGCGGACCCGGGCTCAAGGAAGGGCTGCGCATCCTCCGCCGGGTGAAGGAGGCCACCGGGCTGCCCGTCCTCTCCGACGTGCACGACGTGGCCGAGGTCGGCCCCGCCGCCGAGGTATTGGACGTGCTGCAGGTGCCGGCCTTCCTCTGCCGCCAAACCGATCTGCTCCTCGCGTGCGGCCGCACCGGCAAGCCGGTCAACGTGAAGAAGGGCCAGTTCGTCGCGCCCCGCGACATGGGCAATGCGGTCGAGAAAGTTCTCTCCACCGGGAACACGGGCATCCTCCTCACCGAGCGCGGCACCAGCTTCGGCTACAACAATCTCGTCGTGGACTATCGCGGCCTCGCCATCATGCGGGAGCTGGGCTATCCGGTGGTATTCGATGCCACGCACTCGGTGCAGCTGCCCGGCGGGCTGGGCACCCGCTCGGGCGGCGAGCGGCAGTACGTGCCCCTCCTCGCCCGCGCCGCGGTGGCGGTAGGGGTGGACGCGCTGTTCATGGAGATGCACGAGGAGCCCGACCGCACGCTCCCCGATGGGCGCCCGCTCTCCGACGGGCCGAACATGCTGCGGCTCGACGATCTTCCGCGTCTCCTCGGCGAGCTCCAGTCGATCACCGCCGGGCTCGGTGGCCGCGGCGGGAGCCCATGATGGATCGCGGGCGGCTCCTCGCCCTCGCCGAGCGCGTCTTGCGCCTGGAGGCCGAGAGCATCCAGGCCCTCGTCGCACGCCTGGACGACCGGTTCATCGCTGCGGTGGACCTCCTGTACCGCTGCTGCGGGCGCGTGATCGTCACCGGCATCGGGAAGTCGAGTCACGTCGCGCGGAAGGTCGCTGCGACCATGGCGAGCACGGGCACGCCCGCCTACTTCCTGCACCCGGCGGAAGGTGTCCATGGCGACGTGGGGATGGTCGCGCAGGGGGACGTCGCGGTGGTGTTCTCCAACTCGGGGGAAACCGACGAGCTGCTGGCAGTGCTCCCGGCGATCAAGCGCCTGAGCGTGCCGGTGGTCTTGCTCACCGGCAACGCGGCCTCCAGCCTCGCGCGCCAGGCCGACGTGGTCGTGGACGTGGGCGTCCGCGAGGAGGCCTGTCCCATGAACCTGGCGCCGACCTCCAGCACCACCGCCGCGCTCGCCATGGGGGACGCGCTCGCGATGGCGCTGCTGGAGCTGCGGGGACTGCGCGCGGAGGACTACGCGGCCCTGCATCCCGGGGGCACGCTGGGGTGGCGGACGCTCGTCAAGGTGCGCGACCTCATGCAAACGGGCGGGGAAGTTCCGGTGGTGCCGGAGAGCGCCAGCATGAAGCAGGCGCTCGAGGAGATGACGGCCAAGCGGCGAGGCATGACGACGGTGGTGGACGCGGCGGGCCGTCTGGTGGGGATCATCACGGACGGCGACCTCCGGCGCCTGCAGCTGGCGGGCGGCCCCCTGCTGGACCGGCGGGCGGGAGATTGCATGTCGCGACACCCCAAGCGCATCGAGGCGGACGCGCTCGCCGCCGCCGCGCTCGCGATGATGGAGGCGCATCAGATCACGAGCCTCATCATCACCGACGACGAGCGGCGTCCCGCCGCCTTCATCCATCTCCACGACATCCTGTCCTCGAAGATCGCGTGACCTTTGGCGAGCCGCAGCCGAAGGAGCGGCGAGCGGATACGGTGATGGGTCCGAGCGACGCGAGGGACGAGCCGCAGCCGAAGGCGAGGCGAGCGGATAGATGATGGTGTCCCGAGCGGAGCGAGGGCCGTCCCTGGCCTCCCGCGCCCGGAAGGTGACGATGCTCGTGCTCGACGTGGACGGCGTCCTCACGGACGGGCGGCTCCTGTACGGAGCGGCCGGGGAGGAGATCAAGCGCTTCCACGTCCGTGACGGCTACGCGCTGGTGGCGGCGCGGCGCGCGGGCCTCACGGTGGCGGTGATCTCGGGCCGGGTGTCCGCAGCGGTGACACGGCGGATGGCCGAGCTCGGGGTGGACGAGGTGCATCAGGGCGTGGACGACAAGCGCGCGTGTCTCGTGGCTCTCGTGGCGCGCCTCGGCGCAAGTCGCGCGCAGGTCGCAGCGATGGGCGACGACGTCCCCGACGTGCCGTTGCTGCGCGAGGCGGGGCTGGCCCTGGCGCCCTCCGACGCGGCGCGGGAGGTACGCCGTGTCGTCCATTGGACATCGCGGTATCCTGGCGGACGAGGCGCGGTTCGCGATGCGGTGGAGATGCTGCTGGGCGCCCGCCACGCCTGGCCGCCCCCTATCTCCGCATCACGGTAGGCCGGACGCGTCGTTGAGGAAGATTATTGCCTCCTGCCTTTCTGATGTGTTAGCGTGGTATTGAAATTGCATACCCAGCGGATCTCTCGGATCATCTTCGTGAGCGTGACCCTCTTCGTCGTGGTCATCGTGGGGGTGCTGGTGCTGCGTGGTCGCGGCGCACAATCGCTGCCGGCGGAGCCGGTCGACACGAAGGCGGACTACCGCATCAAGGAAGTGAACCTGCAGGAAGAGATGAAAGATGGCGTGCGTTGGCAGCTCCAGGCCGATCAGGCCGAGAGCTTCCAGCAAGCCGGCAAGACGATTCTCAGGAAAGTGCGCATCGAGATCCACGAGCCTGATCGAAGCTGGACGGTGACGGGAGACGAGGGCGAAATGGTCGAGGCCAGTAAGGATGTCGAGCTCAAGGGGCACGTGATCCTGATCTCGAGCGATGGCATGCGGCTCGAGACCACGCGCCTGCGGTGGGACGCCGACACCAAGCGCGCCTGGACGGACGAGCCGGTCACCGTCTACCAGAGAGGGGCGGTTGTGAAGGGCCAGGGGCTCGATGCGCGGGTGGGTGACCGGAACACGCAAATCCGGGGGCGCATCCGGGCGACGTTCGGCGGGCCCGAGGCCGCGACGCCCGAGTCGCGACCCGGTGTCGCGCTGCCACAGCCGGCGGGGCGATGATGCGCCGGCTCGTGCTCGCCGCGCTCGGGCTCTCGCTGGCGCTCGCGACCGTGGGCGCCGCGGATGCGCAGAGCCGGCGCCGCCCCGCGGCGGCCCCGGCGGATCCCACGAAGGCGAGCGCGCCCACCGCGAAGACTCAGAGCTCCGCCTCGAGCGCGCCGGATGCCGCCAAGGCCCCCCGGGGCGCCAATCCGGACCAGCCGGTGAACGTGGACGCCGACAAGCTCGAATCCGACCAGAAGCAGGGACTCGTGATCTTCACCGGCAACGTCATCGCCCAGCAGAACGGCTCGACTCAGTACGCCGACCGCATGGAGGTCTACCTCGACTCGGCGAGCAACCGCGTGCTCCGGACGGTGTCCACCGGCTCAGTGAAGATCATCACGCGAGACTGCCGGACGGGGACGGCCCAGCGCGCGGAGTACTACGACGCCGAGCAGCGCGTGGTGCTGATCGGCGACGCGCGGGTGTGGCAGGACGAGAACGTGGTGACCGGCGATCGCATCACGATCTACCTCGCCGAGGACCGCAGCGTGGTCGAGGGTGGCCCCCAGGGCCGCGTGAAGGGCGTCTTCTATCCGAAGCGCGAAGGCGAGGGCGCCGCCGTGGCGGCCCGCCCCACGCCAGGCGCCGCCTGCAAGCAGTCCTAGCGCCATGGAAGGTCTCGTCGCCCAGGGGCTCGTGAAGCGCTTCCGCAACCGCGTCGTGGTCGATCGCGTCAGCGTCGACATCCAGCGGGGCGAGATCGTGGGGCTCCTCGGGCCCAACGGCGCGGGCAAGACGACGTCCTTCTACATGATCGTCGGCCTCCTGCGCGCGGAGGGTGGCCACATCTTCCTCGAGGGGGAGGACATCACCGACTTGCCCATGTACCAGCGCTGCCGGCGGGGCATGGGCTACCTCCCGCAGGAGTCGTCGGTGTTCCGCAAGCTCACGGTGGAGGAAAACCTCCTCGCAATTCTGGAGACGATGGACCTCACCGAGGAGGAGCGGATGGCGCGCCTGCGGGTGCTCCTCGCCGAGCTCGATCTCACGCCACTGGCCCGCCACAAGGCCTTCACGCTGTCGGGCGGCGAGCGGCGCCGGCTCGAGATCACGCGGGCGCTCGCGACCAACCCGCGGTACCTCCTCCTCGACGAGCCCTTCACCGGCATCGACCCCATCGCCATCGGGGACATCCAGGAGATCATCGGCCGGCTCCGCGAGCGGGGCATTGGCGTCCTCATCACCGATCACAACGTGCGGGAGACCCTCGCCATCACCGACCGCGCGTACATCCTTTACCACGGCCAGATCCTCGCCGCCGGCACCGCGCACGAGCTTGCCGGCAACCCGCGGGCGCGCGAGATCTATCTGGGCGAGAAGTTCTCGCTCTGAGGCCGGTCCGGAGCCACTGACCCATGCGATTGGTCCAGCGTCTCAGCCAGCGGGTGGTGATGACCCCGCTGCTCCAGCAAGCGATCCAGCTCCTGCAGTTGTCGACCCTCGAGCTCAAGGAGGTGGTCGAGCAGGAGCTGAAGGAAAATCCCCTCCTCGAGGAGGTGCAGACCGACACCGCCGAGCCCCAGCCCGAGCAGGAGATGCAGGGGCCGGAGATCGCCGAGATGGCGCCGGCCCCGCCGAGCGAGACGCCCACCAAGAGCGAGGCCACGGTGGACGGTGAGCGATCGGACGACCTGCCCTTCGACATCAACCAGGCGATGTTCGACGACGGGCCCGAGGAGCGGACGCCAGTCTCCACCGAGGAGCGCGACGACCTGCCCTTCGAGAATCTGGGACGCACCGAAACGTCGCTCACCGATCATCTCGTCGAGCAGCTCCGCATGGCCACCGACGATCCCATCGTCGTCGCCATCGGAGAGGCGATCATCGGGAACCTCGACGAGGACGGCTACCTGCGCGCGGAGACCGCGGAGATCGCCGAGCAGCTCGGGCGGCCGATCGACGAGGTCGACAAGGTTCTGATCCTCGTCCAGGGCTTCGACCCGTCGGGAGTGGCGGCGCGGAGCATTCAGGAATGCCTCCTCCTGCAACTGCGGGCGGACGCCGAGCCGGACCCGGTGTCGGTGGAGATCGTCGAGAAGCACATGGAGGATCTCGAGCGGCGGCGCTACGCGGAGATCGCGCGCGCCCTCAAGCTGCCCCTGGACCGCATCATGGAGTCGGTGGAGGAGATCCGCGGGCTCGAGCCGAAGCCGGGTCGGCGCTTCCTCGTGGTGGACTCCCGCTACATCGCGCCCGACGTCACGCTCCAGAAGATCGGGGACGACTACGTCGTGGTGCTGAATGAGGAGGGCATTCCCCGCCTGCGGGTGAACTCCCTCTACCGCTCGCTCCTGCGCGGCTCGGCGGGGGAGGACAAGCAGTTCGTCGAGCAGAAGCTCCGCTCGGCGCTCTGGCTCATCAAGAGCGTGGAGCAGCGGCAGCGTACCCTTCGCAAGGTGGCCACGAGCCTGGTGAAGTTCCAGCGGGAATTCTTCGACCGCGGCCTGCCGTACCTCAAGCCTCTCGCGCTCCGGGACGTCGGCGAGGACATCGGCATGCACGAGTCGACGATCAGCCGGGTCACCACCAACAAGTACATCCAGACCCCGCAGGGGCTCTACGAGCTCAAGTGGTTCTTCCACAGCGGCATCGCGTCCACCAACGGTGACGTCGTCTCCTCGGTCTCCGTCAAGAAGACCATCCAGGACCTCGTCGCCGGGGAGGATCCGGGCAAGCCCTACTCAGATCAGGACATTGCCAAAACCCTGCACGCCAAGGGGCTGACCATCGCACGCCGGACGGTGGCGAAGTACCGCGAGGAGCTGGGGATACTTCCCTCGCACCAGCGTCGGATGGCGCCCAAGAAGCGTTGATCCGTCCGCCATGCAGGTCCTCATCAGCGCGCGCGGGCTGACCATCTCCGCGACCTACCGGGCCAGCCTCCAGGAGCGGGTGGCGAAGGCGGCCGGGCGCGTGCCCAAGCCGATCGAGGCCCGGGTGACGCTGACACGCGAGCGGAACCGGCGTACCGCCGCCGTCACGCTCCTCGCCAAGCACCACACGTTTCGCAGCGAGGAAACCGCGCTGGATCTCGCCGCCGCGGTGGATGCGGCGCTCGCGGCGCTGACACGCCAGGTCCGAGAGCTGAAGGACCGCCTCCGCGGCCACAAGCCCGCCGGGCGCAAAGCCCTCCCGCGCATGAGCGGGGACACCGATGGCGCGCCTCCCTCCGTCGAGGTGCGGCAGGTCCCGATCAAACCGATGTCGGTGGACGAGGCCGTGGCGCAGATCGGGCTGGCTCACGAGCCGTTCTTCGTCTTCACCAACGCGCGGACCGACACCCTCAACGTCCTGTACCGTCGCCGTGGGGGCGGCTATGGTCTCATCGAGCCCGTGGCATGAGCGTGCCCGCGGTTCCCCCCGCCGCCTCGATCCGCTTCGTGATCATCACCGGGCTCTCCGGCGCGGGGAAGAGCTTCGCGATCAAGTGCTTCGAGGACCTCGGCTACTTTTGCGTGGACAATTTGCCCACCACCCTGATCCCCACCTTTGCGGAGCTCTGCGCCCAGTCCAGCCGCGACATCCGCAACATCGCCCTCGGGGTGGACGTGCGCGAGGGGGAGTACCTCGAGCACCTCCTGGAGATCCTGGGCGGGCTCCGCGCCACCGGGCACTCGCCCGAGGTCCTGTTCCTGGAGGCATCGGACGAGATCCTCGTGCGGCGCTATCACGAGAGCCGGCGCCGTCACCCCCTCGCCGGCGAGGGCAATGTCGTCGACGGGATCCGCGCGGAGCGGAAGGCGCTCGCGCACCTGCGCGAGGCGGCCGACCAGATCCTCGACACCTCGTCGCTGACCGTCCACCAGCTCAAGGACCGCCTCGTCGCGATGTACTCGATGCCGCGGCAGCGCGAGCGCCTCACCGTGTCACTGGTCTCGTTCGGCTTCAAGCACGGCATTCCCTACGACGCCGACCTCGTGTTCGACCTGCGCTTCCTGCCCAACCCGCATTTCGTCGAGGCGCTGCGCGCCCACGACGGCCGCGACCGCGAGGTGACCGACTTCGTGTTCTCGCATGCGGAGAGCAAGGAGCTCCTCGCCCGGCTCGAAGACCTCATCGGTTTCCTCCTGCCGCTGTATCAGCGTGAGGGCAAGGCGTACCTGACCATCGCGCTGGGCTGCACCGGTGGCAAGCATCGCTCCGTCGCCTTCGTCGAGGCCCTGCGCGGCTTCCTGGACGGGCAGGGACGGACGCCGCTCGTGCGCCACCGGGATCTGGGACGGGAGTGACCGCCGCCGACACCTCTCTGCGCGCCGAGCTGCGCTTCATCTTCGGCGTCCACAACCATCAGCCGGCGGGAAACTTCGACGGCGTGATGGCCGAGGCGGCCACGACCGCCTACCACCCGTTCTTCCAGGCGCTCCACGACGAGCCCGATGTCCGGATGAGCGTGCACTGCTCCGGAAGCCTGCTCGCGTGGCTCCGCGAGCACGCCGCGCCGACCTTCGACCTCCTGGGCGAGCTGGCTTCCCGCGGACAGGTCGAGCTCCTCGGCGGAGGCTTCTACGAGCCGATCCTCTCCATGCTGCCCGACGCGGACAAGGTGGGGCAGGTGCAGCGTCTCAGCGAGTTCCTCCGCGCGAGCTTCGGGGTGAGGCCGCGCGGGCTCTGGCTCGCCGAGCGTGTGTGGGAGTCGCACCTGCCGCGGGCCCTTCACGCCGCCGGCATCGAGTACGTCGTGGTCGACGACCATCACTTCGACCTCGCCGGGTTCGATCCCGAGAGCCTGGGCGGTTACTACCTCACCGAAGAGCAGGGGACTGCCATCGCGGTTTTCCCCATCAGCGAGCGGCTCCGCTATCTCGTGCCCTTCGCCGAGCCCGCGGAGACGGTGGCGCATCTCGAGGCGCGCCGAACCGCTGGAAGCATCACGTTGATGGATGACGGCGAGAAGTTCGGCGTGTGGCCGGGCACCAACAAGCTCGTCTATGCGGACGGGTGGCTGCGACGCTTCTTCGGCACCCTTCGCGCCCTTCCTTGGTTGAAGCTCTCCACGTTTTCCGACGTGCTCGACACGCTGCCGCCGCGGAGCCGTGTCTACCTGCCCACCGCGTCCTACAGCGAGATGGGCGAGTGGGCGCTCCCCGCCGCGGCGGCGTCCGAGGTCGAGCAGGCGCGCGAGCGTCTCCGCGCGCGGCCTGAGGACGCGCGGCTGGCCGGCCTCCTGCGCGGCGGGCCCTGGCGCGGCTTCCTGGTGAAGTACGCCGAGGTCGGCGACGCATACTGGCGCATGCTGCGGCTGTCGCGCCGGCTGGCGGCGGCCCTGGCGGCGCGTCCGAACGACCCGGCGCTGGTCGAGGCGCGCGACCGGCTCTGGCGCGGGCAGGCCAACGACGCCTACTGGCATGGCGTGTTCGGCGGCTGCTACCTCCCGCATCTTCGCCGCGCGGTGCGCTCGGCGCTGATCGAGAGCGAGCAACGCCTCGCCGAGGCGACGGCCGCGCCCGCGCTCGAATGGGAGGAGGGCGTGGACAACGCGGCAGGGCGGCCCGAGCTGCGTCTCCGGAGCCGGGCGCTCGGGATCACGGTGTGCCCTCACGATGGCGGCGCCATCACCGAGATCGCGTTTCGCGCCCGTCCGCTGGACCTTGCCGACGTGCTCACGCGGCGCCGCGAGGCCTATCACGCCCGCCTGCCGCAGGTCACTGGCGCGGCGCCCGCCGAAGCGCAGGTGCGCAGTATCCACGAGGGGCTCGCCGCCAAGGAGGCGGGCCTCGACCGGCTGCTCGAGTACGACGCCCTCCGCCGGGCCTCGCTGCGTGAGGAGGTGCTCGACCCCGCCGCGCCGCTGGATGCTCTGGACCCCGGGCGTGCGGCGCGCGTCGCTTTCAGCGGCCGGCCCATGGCGCATGCGGTACGCGAGGAGCCGGGCGCCGTCACGGTGGTCCTCACCGCGGACGGCGGCGCGGCCATGCCCCTCGCTGTGGAGAAGCGCGTGCGCCTCGACGCGGAGGGCGCGCGGATGGGCGTCACGTACCGCCTCACGTGGCGAGGACAGGAGGCGCTCGACGCGCGCTGGACGGTGCAATGGAATCTCGCCCTGACCGCGGGCGAGGCGATGGGGCGATATTACCGGCTGCCGGGTCAGCCCTCGCTCGGCGGGCGCGGCGCGCGCGCCAGCGTGCGGGAGCTGACCTTGGTCGATGAGTGGTTCGGGGTGGAGGCCGCGCTGACGTCCGCCGCGCCCGCCGAGCTCGCGTGGGCGCCGGTGGAGACGGTTTCCCTCTCCGAGGCCGGACTCGAGCGCATCTATCAGGGCTCGTCGATCGTGTGGGGCTGGCCGCTGCGGCTGGCTCCCGGCGAGACGATCGAGCACGCGCTCGCGCTCGCGATCCGGGTTTTCGCTTGAGACCTCTCGGTACGTGTGCTAACGTGCCGTGAGCACGGCTGAAATCGGTCGGCGTGCGCAACGACTGCACGTTCGACGTGACGCCCGACTAACGTCGACGGAGGACCATGATGGCGCGTGAGGAGTACCTGTTCACATCCGAGTCGGTCACGGAAGGCCACCCTGACAAGATCGCCGACCAGATCTCCGACGCGGTGCTGGACGCAATCCTGGCCCAGGATCCCACCGGGCGCGTGGCCTGCGAGACCCTGCTCACGACCGGCCTGGTCGTGGTGGCCGGCGAGATCACCACGTCCTGCTACGTCGACATCCCAAAGGTCGCCCGCGATACGATCCGCGAGGTCGGCTATACCCGCGCCAAGTACGGCTTCGACTTCGAGACGTGCGGGGTGATCACCGCCATCGACGAGCAGTCGGGCGACATCGCCATGGGCGTGGACAACCTGGGCGCGGGCGACCAGGGGCTGATGTTCGGCTATGCCTGCACGGAGACGCCCGAGCTGATGCCGCTGCCGATCATGCTGTCGCACCGGCTCGTGCAGCGCCTCTCGCAGGTGCGTCGGCGCAACGAGCTCCCCTATCTCCGGCCCGACGGGAAGAGCCAGGTCTCCGTGCGCTACGTGGATGGCCGACCGGTGGGGGTCGAGACCGTGGTCATCTCCACGCAGCACAGTCCCGACGCCTCGCTCGAGCGCATTCGCGAGGAGGTCGTCGAGGCCGTGATCAAGCCCACCATTTCTGCGAACCTGCTCGACAAGCGGGCGGTGTACCACATCAATCCCACCGGTCGCTTCGTGACCGGCGGGCCCATGGGCGATACCGGCCTCACCGGCCGGAAGATCATCGTCGACACGTACGGCGGGTCCTGCCCGCACGGGGGCGGCGCGTTCTCCGGCAAGGATCCGACGAAGGTCGACCGCTCCGCGTGCTACATGGCCCGTCACGTGGCCAAGAACATCGTGGCCGCCGGCCTCGCCGAGCGGGCGCAGGTGCAGGTGGCGTACGCGATCGGCGTGGCCGATCCCGTGTCCATCATGGTGGAGACGTTCGGCACCGGGAAAGTGCCCACCAGCAAGCTCGAGCAGATGGTGCGGCGCCACTTCGACTTCACGCCCGCCGGCATCATCAAGTACCTGAACCTCCGCCGGCCCATCTACAAGCAGACCGCTGCCTTCGGGCACTTCGGGCGCACCGAGCCCGAGTTCACCTGGGAGCGCACCGACCGCGTGAAGGACCTCCGGGACGACGCTGGCATCTGAGCGACGGCGTCACCGCCGCGCTCTGAGGGACTAGGTGGCGAACGGGCGACGCCCGCGACCTGCGGTCTGGTTCCTGCTCGCGTTCCTCGTCCTGGGGATCGTGGGCCAGGCCGTTCCCCTCTATACCGACTGGCTCTGGTTCCAGGAGATCGGCTTCACCCAGGTCTTCACCACCGTGCTCGGCCTGCGGGGCTGGCTCGTGCTGGGGCTCGGGCTCGCGGTGTGGATCTTCCTCTTCGCCAATCTCTGGGTGGCCGCGCGCACCGCCCCGCCGGACGTGCTCTGGGAGCTCGAAGACCAGCTCGGGCTGCCCGGCCGAGCGAGCATCGAGCCCCTGGTCCGACGGCTCCTCCTGCCGGTGACCGCGGTGATCGCGCTCATCGCGGGCGCCCGCGGCAGCGCGGAGTGGGACACGCTGGCCGAGTTCCTCAATGCGACGGCCTTCGGGCGCACCGATCCGATCTTCGGCCGCGACCTCGGCTTCTACTTCTTCCGGCTCCCGTTCTGGCGCCTCCTCTACGCCTGGGGCATCGCGCTCGCGGCCGGCGCCCTCGTCTTGACCGCCGCGGTGTACGTGCTGCAGCGGAGCCTCGTCCTGACCGCGCGGGGCCCGCGGCTGGCCGCCGCCGCGCGGACGCATCTCCTCGTCCTTGGCGCCATCGTCCTCGTCCTCCGCGCCGCCGGCTTCTGGCTGGACCGTTTCGACGTCCTCTACTCGTCCCGGGGCGCGGTGTTCGGCGCGACCTACACCGATGTCAACGCCGCGCTCCCCGTCCTGAACGTGCTCACGGCGCTGGCCCTGCTCTGCGCCGCCGCGTGTCTCGTGCAGATGGGCCGGCCGGGATGGCTCTTCCCAGTGGCCGGGCTCGTGGTGCTGATCGTGGTGTGGGTTGGCGGGCTCGGGCTCTTCCCCGCCGCGCTGCAGCGCCTGCGGGTGAAGCCCAACGAGCTGGCCTTCGAGCGCCCGTACATCGAGCACAACATCCGGATGACCCGGCACGCCTTCGGGCTGGACCGGGTGCAGGAGACGGACTTTCCCGTCGAGGAGCACCTCAATGCCGCCGCCCTCGACCGGAACGCGCTCACCATCAAGAACATCCGACTCTGGGACCACCGGCCGCTCCTCATTACCTACGGACAGCTGCAGGAGATACGCACCTACTACAAGTTCCTCGACGTGGACAATGACCGCTACACCCTGAACGGGGAGTACCGCCAGGTCATGCTCTCGCCGCGGGAGCTGTCCTACCGCCACCTGCCCGGGCAGGACCGGATCTGGCTCAACGAGCACCTGACGTTCACCCACGGCTACGGCCTCGTGGTGGGCCCGGTGAACCGCATCAGTCCCGAGGGCCTCCCCGAGTTCTTCGCCAAGGACATCCCGCCCGCGGTGACGGGCTTCCCCAAGATCAGCCGGCCCGAGATCTACTACGGCGAGTCGGGGAACGACTACGTGTTCGTGCGCACCCAGGAGCGGGAGCTCGACTACTCGGCGGGGGACAAGAACGAGTACACGCGCTACGCGGGGCGGGGCGGGATCGTGATGGATTCCCTGCTCCGCCGGGTGGCGTTCGCGGCGCGCTTCGGCGAGATCAACATCCTCATCACCGGCCGATTGTCGCCCGACAGCCGGATCATGATCTACCGGAACATCCGCGACCGGATCCGTCAGGCCGCGCCCTTCCTGCGCTTCGACCGCGATCCCTACCTGGTGGTGACCGAGGACGGCCGACTCGTCTGGATGGCGGACGGCTACACCAGCAGCGACCGATACCCGTACTCGCAGCCGGTGCGCGGCATCGGGAACTACATCCGGAACTCGGTGAAGGTCACGGTGGACGCGTACCACGGCACCGTGAGCTACTACATCGCCGACCCGGACGATCCCATCGCCCAGACCTACGCCAAGATCTTCCCGGGGCTGCTCCGGCCTCTGGTGGACATGCCGAAGGACCTCCAGGCGCACATCCGGTATCCCGAGGACCTGTTCACGCTCCAGATGCAGATGTACGCGACCTACCACATGGAGGATCCGCAGGTCTTCTACAACAAGGAGGATCTGTGGACGATTCCGCGGCGGCCCGCCGACGGCCGCGGCGGCGCGCCCGTGGAGATGGAGCCGTACTACACGGTCATGCGGCTCCCCGACGAGTCCCATGAGGAGTTCGTGCTGCTGGGCGGCTTCAACCCCAGCCGGCGCGACAACATGATCGCGATCATGGTGGGCCGGGCCGACGCTCCCAACTACGGGCGCATCATCGTCTACGCCTTCCCCAAGCAGAAGCTCGTCTACGGGCCGCGCCAGATCGACGCGCGCATCGACCAGGATCCGCTGATCTCCCAGCAGCTCTCCCTCTGGAACCAGCAGGGGTCGCGGGTGCTGCGCGGCTCGCTCCTCGCCATTCCCATCGAGCGCTCGCTCATCTACGTCCAGCCGCTCTACCTGTCCGCCACCGAGCAGGGGGCGCTGCCCGAGCTTCGCCGCGTCATCGTGGCATACGGGAACCAGATCGCGATGGAGCCCACGCTCGAGCAGGCTCTCGGGCGCATCTTCGGCAGCCGCGTGAAGGGGGACGAGACGCCGCGGACGGCGGCGACCGCAGGCGCCCCGCCGCTCGCGGACACCGCCTCGCGTCTTCTCGCCCAGCGCGCGTGGGACACCTGGCAGAAAAGCCAGGAGGCGCTCCGCCGCGGCGACTGGGCGGCCTATGGCATTGAGCAGAAGCAGCTCGAGGAGATTCTGCGCCAGCTCCGCGAAGGCCGCTGACCGCGGCCGGGGTCAGGTGCGCGCGCGGAGGAAGAGCGCGGCGCCCAGCCCCGCGAAGACCACGTTGGCAGTCCAGGCGGCGAGGAAAGGTGGCAAGAGATCCGCCTTGGCGAAGGCCAGCGCCATGTAGTGCACCAGCCAGTACCCCACCGAGATCACGATCGCGATCGCGATGCCGACGGCGCGGCCGCCACTGCGCGGTGAGATCAGGGCGAAGGGGATCGCCACCAGCGCCATGATCAGGTGCACGAGCGGGAACGAGAGCTTGGAATAGAGCTCCACGATGTACTTGCCCGCCTGGTGGCCGGTCTCCTGGAGCTTCTGCACGTAGGCGCGCAGCTCGACGAAGCTCATGATTTCCGGCGCGGTCTGGACCTTGGTGAAGTCCTGGATGTCCTCCGGCATCTTCACCACCAAGCGCTCGAAGGGCGTGGAGTCCATCTGCGTGCCCTTGACCACCGGGCGCAGGAAGCCCTGGCTCAGCTCCCAACCCGTCGGCGTCCACCTCGCCCGCTTGGCGTCGAGACGGCTCACGAGCTGGAAGTCTTGGTTCACCTCGAGGAGCAGAAGCTGGTCGATCGAGCGCTCGACCGGATCGAGCAGCTGCATCCGCCAGAAGCGCGTCTCGGTCGAGCGGTACCAGAGCTGGTTGCGCTTCTGGAGGTGGCGCGGAAGGTTGCCGCGGATCTTGACGCTGTCGATCTCCTCCGCGCGCGCGTTGATGGCCGGCAGGGCGGTCTCCTGGAAGAATCCGGCGGCGACGCTGAGCATCAGGGCGAAGACGAGAATGGGGACGCTCACCCGGTAGAGGCTCACCCCCGCCGCCTTGAGGGCATCGAGCTCGTGGGCTCGCGTCAGCGACAGGAACAGAAACACCGTCGCGATCAGCACCACGATGGGCAGTCCGTCATAGAGCGCGCCGGGGAGGCGGAAGATGAAGTGCTGAAGGATGTACGTGAAGGGCGGCTTGATACGCAGAAAGCGGTCCAGGGTCTGGAGAAGATCGACGACGAGGAACAGCACCGCCCCCACGCCGAGGCCGATACCGAGGAACTTCACGTACTCGCGGAGCAGGTAGCGGTCGATGATGAACGTGGAGGCCCGGCGGCGGCTCCGCCCCGGGTCGGTCTTCACCTCGCCCCGCCAGGGCAAGGGTCGGGCCGGGAGGCGCGTGCGCACCACGTCCCGGAGATGCCAGAGCCGGTGCACCCAGCCGGTGGGCATGCCGACGGTGGTGATGGCGATGAGAGCGAGGCCGGCAGCGAGGAAGATCGCGTCGGGCAGCCAGATACCCAGCCAGGGCGGGATCCGTCCCCGGAGGGACATCCCCTCGAGGGTCGTGAACACGATGTAGTAGGACACCACGATGGCGAGGCTGGCCGCTAGGGCGACGCCTCGCCCGCCGCCCCCGCGCGCCTGGCTGCGGATGCCGAGGGGAAAGCCCACGAGCACGAACACGATCGCTGCCACTGGCAGCGCGAAACGCTTGTGGAACTCCACGTAGTACGCCGAGACGACCTGCCCCTGGGCGGCCAGCTCGCGGGCCTGCGGCCCCAGCGCGGTCAACGGCAGATCGCGCTCGGGCTTCTCCCGCTGCGATGAGCCGGAGAGCGGCGATTCCAGCGGAAGATTCATGTCGTAGAGACTGAAGTCGGTGAAGCGCGAGCGCCGTCCGTCGACCTCGGCCTCGCTGATCTGCCCGTCGATGAAGCGCAGGGTGATGCGCCCCTGCTCCTCGTCGGTGAGGAGACGGCCCTCCTTCGCCACGATGACCCGGGACAGGGCGGGATCCCGCTCGTCGGAAACGAGCAGTCCCTTGAGGGCGACCTGGGAAGCGCTGATGTCCTGAACGTAGATGGTGAACTGCCCGAACGAGGCGCTGAAGATGCGCTCCTTGAGCCCGGTGGCCGCGCGCGACTGCAGGATCTTGAGAAGCTGCTGCTGGAACATGCGATTGCCCATGGGCGCAATCCAGATCGACAGCGCGCCGGAGATCAGCGTGACGAGGACCCCGGCGGCCAAAAACGGCCGGAGCAGGCGCAGCGGGCTGACCCCGGACGCCTTGAACGCGGTCACCTCCATGTCCGCGGCCAGTCGGCCGCCCACGATGAGCACGGCGACGAGGAGCGCCATGGGCAGCGTCAGGGCGAGGAAGGAGGGCAGGGTGAAGCCGAGCAACGCCAGCACGAGAAAGAACGGCACTCCCTTGGTGATGACCAGTTCGGTGAGGTGGTAGATCCGGTCGATGACGAGGAAGAAGGTGAAGACGCCGACGCCCATGGTGAACGGGCTCACGAGCTCCCGAAGGACGTACCGGTCGATGATGCGACCCATCTGGCCTCATTGTACGATGGGGCGGTGATGCGGCCCGCACGCCTGCTTTCGCGGCTTCTGATGCTGGTCGGGCTGTGCGCGGCGCCCGCGCTGGCCGCCACCGACGGGCTGGAGGATTTCCGCAATCTGGCCGCGCGGCTCGGCCCCACGCCGAGCGAGGAGACGGTGAGCGCCCTCTACCGCCTCGTGGACGGTGAGATCGTGGAGAACTTGCGGGGTGGCGGTATCTTCGCCAGCCCCGACTTCATTCAGGAGCGCCTCGAGGGCTTCAACTCCGCCTGGGGCGGCGCGCGCTTCCGCGTGCTCCGGCTCGGAGCCGAGGGGCCGCGCGCGCTCACCGTGGCCCTCTACGGGCTCATCGGTCTCGATGGCCCCGGATCGGTCCGCGTGTTCACGGGCATCGGCGCCACCGCCGCGCTCACGCGCACGATCACGCACCCGGGGGCGCCGGACGCCTATGCGTGGCCCTCCGCGCGCGACGGCTCGCCCCAGCTCGCCCTCGCGTGGGCCGGCGCGCCGGTCGCAGCGCGCCGCTATCCGCTGCGCGTGGACATCTGGCGCGCGGAAGCAACCGGCTTCACCCGTACATGGAGCACCGAGCTGGCGTACCCCGACGGCGTGCGCGCGGCGGACTGGCGGCTCGGCGTCGGCGAAATCCTCGTGCGCTACGATCTGCGCTATCCCGGGTGGAAGCCGGGCTGCGACGGTCAGACCGAGCAGGAGGAAGTGTTCCGTCAGGGCCCGGACGGCATCAGGAGCGTGCGCCGGCAGACGATCAACGCCTGGCACCGCGACCTCTCTCGCGAGGTCACGCGCTTCTTCGCGGCGGTGGAGAGCGGCGACCGGCGCGCCCTCGCCGAGCTGGTTCCCGACGCCTCGCTGCGCGCCCGCCTGCCCGGCGGACTTGTGCCCGAGCCCGCGTGTGACGTGGCCAACGCCGAGACTCCCAGCAGCGTGATGGTGGCGGCCACCCAGGAGCGCCCGGAGCATGGCGCGGCCACCCGCAGCCCATGGTCGCTCGTCTGGAACCGGCAGCCGCGCGGGTGGCGGCTGGCCGGAGCGGCCCCCGTGCTACAATGACGCGATAATCATGACGGAAATCTCCGACCGCTACGACCCCACGCGTGTCGAGCCGCAGTGGTACGCCGAGTGGGAGCGTCGGGGATATTTTCGGGCGGACGCCAAGGCCGCCGGCAAGTCGTACTGCATCGTGTGCCCCCCGCCGAACGTGACGGGGTTCCTCCACATGGGGCACGCCTACAACTTCACCATTCAGGACGTGCTCGTCCGCTACAAGCGGATGGATGGCTACAACACCCTCTGGCAGTTCGGCACCGACCACGCCGGCATCGCGACCCAGTACGTTGTCGAGCGCCAGCTCGCTGAAGAAGGCAAGACGAAGGAGGACCTCGGCCGCGAGGCCTTTCTCGCCCGCGTGTGGAAGTGGAAGGAGGAGTCCGGCGGCACCATCGTCAAGCAGCTCAAGCGCCTGGGCGCTTCGTGCGACTGGGAGCGCGAGCGCTTCACCATGGACGCGGGGCTCTCCGCGGCGGTGCGTGAGATCTTCGTCCGCCTGTGGGACGAGGGACTCATCTACCGCGGGGACTACATCGTCAACTGGTGTCCGCGTTGCCAGACTGTGCTGTCCGACCTCGAAGTCGAGCGCGAGGAGCGCGACGGTGAGTTCGTCTACATCAAGTACGGCCCTCTGACCCTCGGCACCGTGCGTCCTGAGACCAAGCTGGGCGACACCGCGGTGGCGGTGCACCCCAAGGACCGCCGCTACCGCAAGTACGTCGGCCAGACGCTCGAGATTCCCTCCGTCGAGGGCACCATCCGGATCCAGGTCGTCGCCGACTCGGCGGTTGACCCGAAGTTCGGAACGGGGGTCATCAAGGTCACCCCGGGGCACGATCCCGTGGACTTCGAGATCGGCAAGCGCCACAACCTGCCCATCCGCACCGTCATCGGCTTCGACGGCAAGATGACGGCGGCGGCGGGGAAGTACGCGGGGCTCGACCGTTTCGAGTGCCGCAAGCGCATCGTCGAGGATATGCAGGCGCTCGGGCTCATCGACCACATCGAGCCGTACCGCCATGCAGTGGGCGTCTGCTACCGGTGCCGGACGGTGGTGGAGCCTCTGGTCTCCAAGCAATGGTACGTGCGCATCAAGCCCCTCGCCGAGCCCGCCATCAAGGTGGTGCGGTCGGGCAAGATCAAGATCATCCCGCGCGGATGGACCAAGACCTACTACGCATGGATGGAGCAATACCGCGACTGGACCATCTCGCGCCAGCTCTGGTGGGGGCATCGTATCCCCGCCTGGCACTGCGATAAGGACGGCGAGGTGTTCGTCTCGCGCACCGACCTCACCAGCTGCCCGAAGTGCGGCGGCGCGCTCCGGCAGGACCCCGACGTGCTCGACACGTGGTTCTCCTCCGGGCTCTGGCCGTTCTCGACGTTGGGCTGGCCCGACGCCACCCCCGAGCTCAAGACGTTCTATCCGACGTCCTGCCTCGTCACCGGCTTCGACATCATCTTCTTCTGGGTGGCGCGCATGGTGATGTTCGGCCTCAAGGCGATGGGGGAAGTGCCCTTCCACCACGTCTACATCCACGCCCTCGTGCGCGACGCGGAAGGGCGGAAGATGTCCAAGTCCAAGGGCAACGTGGTCGATCCGCTCCAGATCATGGATCAGTACGGCACGGATGCGTTCCGTTTCACCCTGGCCGCGATGGCGGCCCAGGGGCGAGACGTGCGCCTCTCCGAGGAGCGCATCGAGGGCAACCGGAATTTCGCCAACAAGCTCTGGAACGCCTCCCGGCTCGTGCTGTCCACTCTGGACGGTTACGATCCCAAGCTCGCGCGCAAGGGCACCCCGTCGGTGGCCGACCGGTGGATTCGGAGCCGCGCGAGCGCCGCGGTGCGCGAGGTGCGGCGCGCGCTCGACACCTACCGGCTCAACGACGCCGCCTCCGCAGTGTACCAGTTCCTGTGGCACGAGCTCTGCGACTGGTATCTCGAGATCGCCAAGCGCACGCTGTACCAGAAAGAGGATCCGGTGGCTCGCGCGGTGACGCAGCACACGTTGGTGGAGACGCTGGACACCACCCTGCGACTGCTCCATCCCCTCATGCCGTTCATCTCGGAGGACATCTGGCAACGGCTGCCGCGGCGGGCGGGCGGCCCCGACTCGATCATGATCGCGGCCTTTCCCAAGGCGTCACGCAAGGGGCGCGACGCGGCGGCGGAGGTCTGGATGAGTGGCGTGATCGCCATCGTCAGCGCCATCCGTACCATCCGGAGCGAGAGCCGGATTCCGCCCGCGGTGGAGCTGGCGGCGATCGTGCGCCCGGGGCCGGGACTCGACGCGGCGGCGCTCCGCGAGGCGGCGCCGCTGATGGGTACCCTGGCGCGGGCCAGCATCACGGTGGATCCCGCCGCGGTGCGCCCGCCCCAGTCCGCGCTCGCCGTGGCGCAGGGCGCCGAGGTCTACGTGCGGCTGGAGGGCGTGGTGGATCTCGCCGCCGAGCGTCAGCGTCTCGGCAAGGAGATCGACAAGGCGGCCAAGGAGATCGCCTTCCTCGAGGGCAAGCTCGCGCGCCCCGACTTCGTGGAGCGGGCGCCCGCGGACATCGTGGCCCGCGAGCGCGAGCGCCTCAGCGAGCAGCTAGCCGTCCGCGAGAAGCTCACCGCCAGCCTCGCCGCGCTCACGTGAGCGGAGCGGCGCGCGCGGATGCCCGCGTCATCGGCCGGGTCATCCACGCGCTCGACGAGGTGGGCTCCACCCAGGCCGAGGTCGCGCGCCTCGCCGCCGCGGGCGCCCGAGAAGGCGTGGTGGTCACTGCGCGACACCAGCGGGCGGGTCGTGGCCGGCTCGGGCGGGCCTGGTGGGACGAAGCGGGGGAGAGCCTGCTCGTGTCGGTGCTGCTACGGCCTCCCGTGGCCACCACGCGCGTGCCCCAGCTCGCCCTGGTCGGCGGTGTCGCGGTGGTCGACGCGGTGACCGTGGAGACGGGCCTGGCGCCCGGCCTGCGCTGGCCCAACGACGTGATGGTCGGAGAGCGGAAGATCTGTGGCGTCCTCGCCGAAGCCGCCACCGCACGCAACGGGGCGGTCGATCGCGTGATTCTCGGCATCGGCCTCAACGTGAATCAGGCATCGTTTCCGCCCGAGGTGGCGCCGCGGGCGTCGTCGCTGCGGCTTCTCACCGGGCGCGTCCACGACCGGGACCGCCTGTTCGCGGCGCTGCTCGACGCGCTCGACGCGCGCTATCGCGCGTTCCTCGCCGAGAGCGATGACCTGCGCGCCGCCTGGCGGCGCCATAGCCTGACCCTGGGCGCGCGCGTCCGTACCGCCGACGGGCGCGAGGGCGTGGCGGTGGACCTCGACGAGACCGGGGCCTTGCTCATCCGCGCAGGGGACGGCGCGCTGCTGCGCGTCGTCTCGGGGGAGATCGCCGGTGCTCCTGCTGCTTGAGGTCGGCAATACGAACACCAGCGTGGGCGTGCACGACGGCGCGAAGCTGATCGCCTCGTGGCGCCTGACGAGTCGGCGCGAGCAGACGTCGGACGAGTACGGCCTCTTCATCCACACTCTCCTGCGCTCGCGAGGCATCGAGGCCGGGCAGATCACCGACGTGGCGATTTCCAACGTAGTCCCGCCGGTGCAGCGCACGCTCGAGCGGATGGTCGAGGCGTACTTCGGGGTGGCGCCGTTCAGCGTGCAATCCGGCGTCAACGTCCCCATCACCCTCGCGGTGGACAATCCTCCCGAGGTCGGCGCGGATCGCCTCTGCAACGCCGTCGCCGCGAAGGCGATCTACGGGCCGCCCTGCATCGTGGTGGACTTCGGCACCGCCACGAACTTCGACTGTGTCAACGCGCGCGGCGAGTTCATCGGAGGCGCCATCGCGCCCGGCCTCGCCACCGCCGCCGAGGCGCTGATTGCCCGTGCCGCGCGCCTCTATCGCGTGGAGCTGATCGCGCCGGCCACCGCGGTGGGCCGCAACACCGCGACCAACATCCAGTCCGGCGCGGTGCTGGGCTACGCCGGGCTCGTGGACGGTCTCATCGAGCGCATGCGGCGCGAGATCGAGGGCGACGTGAAGGTGATCGGCACTGGCGGCCTCGCCGCGCAGATGCGCGAGGTCGCGCGCAGCATCCAGATCGTCAACCCTGACCTGCGCCTCGAGGGGTTGCGGCTCATCTGGACGCACGGGCGCGGGATAACGGATTGACAGCCTTCGGAGGCCCCCTTATACTCAGTCCCTACTAAATACGGTATGGGCTCGGCGGGAAGTCTCTAAATATCGGGTCCGGGGGCGGCCGCCCCGTGCGGCGGTCGAGGGGAGGACGACGGCATGGGGATGTGGGTTGGACGGGGCCGGAAGGCGCGGGCGGCGTACGGGTTCGATGACATCGCGCTGGTCCCCGGATCACTCACCATCAATCCCAGCGAGGTCGACATCTCCTGGGATCTCTGCGGCCATCGCTTCCAGATTCCCATCATCGCCGCCGCGATGGACGGCGTGGTCAGTCCGCGCCTGGCCATCGAAATGGGCAAGCACGGGGGGCTCGCCGTCCTGAATCTCGAGGGCATCTTCTCCCGCTACGAGAATCCCGATGAGGTGCTCGACCGCATCACCTCGGCCAGCCTTGAAGAAGCGACCAAGATCATCCAGGGCATCTACAGCGAGCCCATCAAGGAAGAGCTGATCCACAAGCGCATCTCCGAGATCAAGAAAGGCGGTGGGCCGGTCGTCGTCTCCTCGATCCCCCAGCGGGCGGAGCGCTTCGCCAAGATCGCCGAGGAGGCCGGGGCGGACTTCTTCGTCGTGCAGTCCACCGTCACCACCGCGCGGCACCTCGCCACCGAGTACACCCCGGTCGATCTCAAGCGCCTCAAGAAGAATCTCGCCATTCCGCTCATCATCGGGAACGTCGTGACCTACGAGGCCTGCCTCGAGCTCATGGAGTGCGGCGTCGACGCGCTCCTCATCGGCGTGGGCCCCGGCGCGGCGTGCACCAGCCGCGAGGTGCTGGGCCTGGGCGTGCCGCAGGTCACCGCCACCGCGGACTCCGCGGCGGCGCGCGACTTCTACTACAAGCGCACCGGCCGCTACGTGCCCATCATCACCGATGGCGGCATGACGACGGGCGGCGACATCTGCAAGGCGCTCGCCTCGGGCGCCGACGCCGTGATGATCGGCTCCGCCTTCGCGCGGGCCACTGAGGCGCCGGGCCGCGGCTATCACTGGGGCATGGCCACGCCGCACTCCAACCTGCCGCGCGGCACGCGGATCCGCGTGGGCGTCGCCGGACCTCTCGAGCAGATCCTCTTCGGGCCCGCCTTCACGGAGGACGGCACGCTCAACCTCGTCGGCGCGATCCGCACATGCATGGGCTCGGTGGGCGCCATGAACATCCGCGAGCTGCAGCAGACGGAGCTGATCATTGCCCCGTCCATCAAGACGGAAGGGAAGGTCTTCCAGCGGGCCCAGAAGCTGGGGACGCCGCGCTAGCGGGAGGTTGGGCCTGGACAAGATCGCGATCCTCGATTTCGGGGCGCAGTACACCCAGCTGATCGCGCGCCGGATCCGGGAGATGTCGGTCTACTCCGAGATTCTCCCGTGCACGCAGCCCGCCGCGGAGGTGCTCGCCGGCGGGTATCAGGGCATCGTCCTCTCCGGCGGGCCGTCCAGCGTTTACGACGAGGGCGCGCCGCTGCCCGACAAGGCCATCCTGGAGTCGGGCATCCCCATCCTCGGCATCTGCTACGGCATGCAGGCGATGGGTTATCTGTTAGGCGGGCAGGTGGTGCCGGCGGAGCGCCGCGAGTATGGTCCGGCGGATCTGCGCCTGGAGGGCACGGGCGGGCTCCTAGACGACGTCATGCCCGAGCGCGGCAACCAGATCACGGTGTGGATGAGCCACGGTGACACCGTGCTGCGGCCGCCGGCCGGCTTCGTGAGCCTGGCTTCGACCGCCAACTGTCCGGTGGCCGCCATGGCCGATGCCGACCGGCGTCTCTATGCGGTGCAGTTCCACCCCGAAGTGGCGCACACCTCGCAGGGTAAGACCGTGCTCGCCAACTTCCTCCGGGCGTGCGGAGTGAAGCGCGACTGGTCCATGACGTCGTTCGTGGACTCGGCGGTCACGAGGATCCGCGAGACCGTCGGAGGCGATCGCGTGCTCTGCGCGCTTTCGGGCGGCGTGGATTCCTCCGTGGTGGCGGCCCTGGTCCACAAGGCCATCGGCGACCAGCTCACTTGCCTCTTCGTGGACAACGGCCTGCTCCGCGCCGGCGAGGCGGAATATGTCGTCAAGACGTTCCGCGACACGTTCAAGATCAACCTCATACATGTCGACTCAAGCAGGCGATTCATTGATCGTCTTCGTGATGTGACCGATCCCGAGATCAAGCGCAAGACCATTGGCAACGAGTTCATCACCCTCTTCGAGGAAGAGGCGCGCAAGCTCGGCCGCATCCCCTGGCTCGCCCAGGGCACGGTGTATCCGGACGTGATCGAGTCCGTCTCGTTCAAGGGCCCATCGGCCACGATCAAGACGCATCACAATGTCGGCGGCCTCCCCGAACGCATGGACTTCAAGCTGGTCGAGCCGCTTCGCGAGCTCTTCAAGGACGAGGTGCGGGAGGTGGGGACGCTGCTCGGTCTCCCGGCCCAGATCGTCTGGCGCCAGCCCTTCCCGGGCCCCGGCCTCGCCATCCGGGTGCTGGGTGACGTGACGGAAGACCGGCTCGCCATTCTCCGGGGGGCCGACCTCATCGTGCAGGAGGAGATCCACGAAGCCGGGCTCGAGCGCGCCCTCTGGCAGGCCTTCGCCGTGCTGCTCCCGGTCCGCACGGTGGGAGTCATGGGGGACTTCCGCACCTACGCCCAGGTCATCGCGCTTCGCGCCGTCACCAGTCAGGACGCTATGACGGCGGACTGGGCCCGCCTGCCCTACGACCTGCTCGCGCGCATCTCGAGTCGCATCATCAACGAGGTGAAGGGCGTCAACCGGGTCGTGCTGGACATCTCCTCCAAGCCGCCGAGCACCATAGAGTGGGAATGATTGGCGAGCCGCAGCCGACAGGCGAGGCGAGCGGTAAGTAATGAGTGCCTCGCGTAGCGAGGCCGGCAAGTCCGCCCTCCGCGGGGACTTCGTCCACCTCCACGTCCACTCGGAGTACAGCCTCCTCGACGGCGCCGCCCAGCTGGACAAGCTGGTGGAGGCGGCCAAGGGGCTCGGCTTCCCCGCCATTGCGCTGACCGACCACGGCAACCTCTTCGGCGCCATCGATTTCTACACCGCGGCGAAGAAGGCGGGTATCAAGCCCATCGTGGGCTGCGAGCTGTACGTGGCGCCGGGCAGCCGCTTCGAGCGCTCCAGCCAGGACGGCGGGTACGAAGGCGCCAGCCACTGCACGGTGCTCGTGCGCAACGAGACGGGCTATCGCAACCTCGTCAAGCTGGTCTCCAAGGCCTATCTCGAGGGCTTCTACTACAAGCCGAGGGTCGACCGCGAGCTGCTTGCCCAGCATGCTGACGGGCTGCTGGTTCTCTCGGGGTGCCTCAACTCCGAGGTGAGCAAGCTCCTCTCTGCCGGCGAGGACGCCAAGGCCAAGCAGGTGGCGGGGTGGTACCAGGACGTGTTCGGGCGCGACCATTACTTCATGGAGATCCAGTCGCACGGAATCGATGACCAGACCAAGGTGACCGCGGCCACACTGCGCATCGCCGAGGCGCTCGGCGCCCCGATCTGCGGCACCAACGACTCCCACTACCTCGAGGCCTCGCACGCCAAGGCGCACGAGGCGCTGCTCTGCATCCAGACCGGCACCACCATGTCGGACCCGAACCGGTGGCGCTTCTCCACCGAGGAGTTCTACCTCAAGTCCGCCGATCAGATGCGCGAGGTGTTCCGGGAGCTTCCGGACGCGCACCGCAATACCCTGGCGGTGGCCGAGCGCTGCGATCTCCAGCTCGCCTTCGGGAAGTTCCATCTCCCGAACTATCAGCTGCCGGTGGGCTTCGAGACGCTCGACGCCTACCTCGAGCACCTGGCCATCGACGGCCTCCGGGCGCGCTACGGCGCCTCGCCCGCGGACTCCGTGGCGGAGCGGCTCCGCTACGAGCTCAGCGTGATCTCGAAGATGGGCTTCTCCGGCTACTTCCTGGTCGTCTGGGACTTCATCGCCTATGCCCGCCGGCACGGGATCGCGGTGGGACCGGGGCGCGGGTCCTCGGCCGGCTCGCTCGTCGCCTACTGCCTCGGCATCACCAACGTGGATCCGATCCGTTACGGGCTCCTCTTCGAGCGATTCTTGAACCCGGAACGGATCTCGATGCCGGATATGGACATCGACTTCGCCGACGACCGGCGCGACGAGGTCATTCGTTACGTGGTGGACCGCTACGGCGAGGACCGGGTGGCCCACATCATCACGTTCGGGACCATGGGCGCGAAGGCGGTGATCCGCGACGTCGGCCGGGTGCTGGGCTTCTCCTACGGCGAGGCCGACCGTATCGCCAAGCTCGTCCCGAGCTTTCCGCTCAATATCAGCCTGGACGAGTCGCTGGAGAAGTCGCCCGAGCTCGCCCAGAACGTGAAGCGCGATCCGCGGGTGGGGGAGCTCTGGAGCGTGGCCAAGGCGCTCGAGGGCGGCACGCGGCACGCCTCCGTCCACGCTTCTGCCGTGGTCATCTCCGACGAGCCCCTGATGGATCGGGTGCCGCTCTACAAGGATCCCAAGCGCCCCGAGCTCATCACCGGCTTCGCGATGGGGCCCATCGAGAAGCTCGGCCTGCTGAAGATGGACTTCCTCGGGCTGAAGACCCTCACCGTCATCACGGACGCGGTCAACCTGGTGAAGGCCTCGCGCGGGATCGAGCTCGACGCCGACCGCCTGCCCCTCGACGATCCGCGCACGTACGAGCTGCTGAGCGACGCGCGCACGCTCGGCGTGTTCCAGCTGGAATCGCAGGGGATGCGGGACGCCCTCCAGCGGCTGCGCCCGGAGCGTATCGAGGACATCATCGCCATGGTGGCGCTGTATCGCCCCGGGCCGATGGACCTGATCCCGGACTTCGTGAACCGCAAGCACGGGCGCGCCGAGATCACGTACGAGCACCCGGCCATGGAGAAGCATCTCCAGGAGACCTACGGGATCATGGTCTACCAGGAGCAGGTGATGCGCCTGGCCGCCGACCTCGCCGGCTTCTCCCTCGCCCAGGCCGACATCCTCCGCAAGGCGATGGGCAAGAAGGATCGCGAGCTCATGGCCGAGCAGCGCGAGGAGTTCGTCAAGGGGTGCAAGGCCCACAAGGTCGACGGTCGCAAGGCCGAGCGCATCTGGGACCTCATCGAGAAGTTCGCGGGATACGGTTTCAACAAGTCGCACGCCGCGTGCTACGGCCTCGTCGCGTATCAGACCGCGTACCTCAAGGCGAACTACCCCGTGGAGTTCATGGCCGCGCTGCTCACGTCGGAAATGGAGCGCACGGACAAGATCGTTCAGTACATGGAGGAGTGCCGCGCGATGGGCCTGCGCGTCGCGCCGCCCGACGTCAACCGCTCCGGCGCGCGCTTCACCGTCGACGGCGACACCATCCGCTTCGGCCTCGCCGCGATCAAGAACGTGGGCGAGACGGCCATCGAGTCCATCGTGCAGGTGCGGCAGGAAGGCGGCGCGACGTTCGCATCGCTCACCGACTTCTGCGCGCGGGTCGATCTCCGCCTGCTCAACCGCCGGGTGCTGGAGAGCCTCATCAAGGCGGGCGCGTTCGACGGCGGCAGGGCCACGCGGGCCGGGCTCCTCGCCGGACTCGATCAGGCGATGGAGGCGGGCCAGCGGCGCCAGCGCGATCGCGAGGAGGGACAGGCGTCGCTCTTCGACGCGCCCGGCGCGGCGCCCGCGGCCGCCAAGGCGGAGAGCCCGCTGGCGAGCGTCCCCGAGTGGCCCGCCGAGCAGCTGCTCGGCTACGAGAAGGAAGTGCTCGGGTTCTATCTCTCGGGACACCCGCTCGAGCGCTACAAGGACCACGCCCGCGAGCTGGGGACGGCCTCCGCCGCCGATGTGGGCGCGCGCCCGGTCGGCGCGCGGGTGGCGCTGCTGGGGCAGGTGAGCCAGCTCCGTGAGCGCGCCACGAAGAGCGGCAATCGCATGGCCTTCGCCTCGCTCGACGCGGTGGACGGCGCGGTGGCGCTCACCATCTTTCCGGAAGCGCTCAAGACCTGCGGGGCCGCGCTCCACGCGCCGGGGCCGGTGCTGGTGAAGGGGCGCATCGACGAGACGGACAAGGGACGGGTGGTGCTCGTCGAGGACGTCAAACCTCTGGAGGAATCGCTTCTGGCCAACGGCGGGTATCGGACCAACGGACGCAGTGAGGACGCTAACGGGCGGCACGCCCACGCCTGCCGCATCCGGATGCGGGCGGGAAACGGCGGCGCGGTGGAGCCGGCCACGCTGACCGCGGTGCGCGCGGCCTGCGACGAGCATCGCGGCGCCACGCCGCTGTTCGTCCACGTGCTGCTGGCGGAGCAAGAAGTCGTGCTCAAGGCGGTCCCGGTCGCAGTGGAGCCGGGACCGGAGCTCGTGGCGAAAGTGGAGCGCCTGCTGGGGCCGGGCAGTATCATCGTGGAGTATGCCGGACGAGCTTGAGTTCGAGAAGCCCATTCTCGAGCTGGAAAACCGGATCGCCACGCTGCGGGCGGCCGAAGATGGGACCGTCGCGCGCGAGGAGATCGCCAAGCTCGAGGAGCGCCTTCGCCGCACCCAGCAGCGCGTCTACGCCAGCCTGACCGCCTGGCAGCGGGCCCAGATCGCCCGCCACCCCAAGCGCCCCCACGCGCTCGACTTCTTCCGCCTCCTCCTCGACGACTTCGTGGAGCTGCACGGCGACCGGGTGTACGGCGACGACATGGCGATCGTGGGCGGCCTCGCGGTGTTCGAGGGCGCGCCGGTGGTGGTGCTCGGCCATCAAAAGGGCCGCGACACGCGCGAGAACATCGCGCGGAACTTCGGCATGCCGCACCCCGAGGGTTATCGCAAGGCCCTGCGCCTGATGCAGCTCGCCGCCAAGTTCGGCAAGCCCATCGTCACCCTCATCGACACTCCGGGCGCCTTTCCCGGGCTCGGCGCCGAGGAACGCGGTCAGGCCGAAGCCATCGCGCGCAATCTGCGCGAGATGGCCGGGCTCCGCACCCCGGTGGTCGCGGTGGTGACGGGCGAAGGCGGCAGCGGCGGCGCGCTCGCCATCGGCGTGGCCAACCGGGTGCTCATGCTCGAGCACGCCGTCTACTCGGTGATCTCGCCCGAGGGCTGCGCCGCCATTCTCTGGGGGGACGCCGCGAAGGCGCCCGAGGCGGCGTCGCTGATGCGCGTCACCGCCCCCGACCTCCTCAAGCTCGGCGTGATCGATGCCGTGGTGCGCGAGCCGGTCGGCGGGGCCCATCGCAGCTGGGAGGAGGCCGCGGCCAACCTGCGGACCGCCCTCCGCGAGCATCTGGCGGATCTCCGCTCGCGCTCGGGCGATGCGCTCGTGCAGGATCGCTTCGACAAGTTCCGCCGCATCGGCGTGTTCGAGGAGGCGGTCTAGCGGCGGTTCAGCGCGTGTGTTACGGTAACTCTCAGGAATTTATGCCCAAACTTCACCTCATCACGTACGGCTGCCAGATGAACGAGTACGACTCGGAGCGGGTGGCCGGCCTTCTCAAGCACGAGCGCTACGAGCTCACCGACTCGCCCGAGGACGCCGACCTCATCCTCCTCAACACCTGCGCGATCCGCGAGAAGGCCGAGGACAAGGTCTACTCCGAGCTGGGCACGCTGAAGCGGCTCAAGGCCCGGCGGCCCGAGCTCCTCATCGGCGTGATGGGCTGCATGGCGCAGCTCCGGCAGGGCGCCATCCAGGCGCGCGCGCCGCAGGTGGACCTGGTGTTCGGCTCTCCCGCCATCGCCCGCGTGGGCGAGCTGGTGGCGCGGGCGCGGGCCGAGCGACGCGCGGTTCTCGAGACGGGTGAGGGGCCCCTGGTGAAGATCACCGCGAAGCCCGACGGCGCCTCGCGCCTCAAGGCCTTCGTGACCGTGATGGAGGGCTGCGAGAAGCATTGCACGTTCTGCGTCGTGCCGACGACGCGCGGGCGCGAGCGCAGCCATACCCCCGAGGCCATCGTCGCCGAGATCACCGAGCTGTCCGGCCGGGGGTGCCGCGAGGTGACGCTCCTCGGCCAGACGGTGAACGCCTACGGGCGCGATCTGGATCCGCCCACCGACCTCGCCGAGCTGCTGGCGCGCGTGGACGCCATCGACGGCCTCGCGCGTATCCGCTTCACCACCTCGAATCCCTACAACCTGACCAGCCGGCTCATCCGCGCCATTCGCGACGTCCCCAAGGTGGTCGAGTACCTCCACCTCCCGCTGCAGTCCGGCTCGGACCGGGTGCTCGAGCGCATGAACCGTGGCTACACGCGCGCGCGGTACCTCGAGCTCATCGCGGAGCTCAAGGAGACGGTGCCGGGGATCGCGCTGTCGACCGACCTCATCGTGGGCTTCCCCGGTGAGACCGAGGAGGACTTCGCGCGGACGGTGGAGGCGGTGGAGGAGGTCGGATACGACAACGTCTTCGCCTTCCGGTACTCGCGGCGTCCGGGCACCCCCGCGGCGGAGATGCCCGATCAGGTCCCGGAGGCGGTGAAGGCCGCCCGCAACACCCGCGTGCTCGAAGCGGCGGTGCGGGTGGCCGCGGCGCGGAGCCGGCGCCTCGTCGGGCGCGAGATGGAGGTCCTCGTGGACGGTGCCTCGCGCAAGGACGCGGCTCAGGCGAGCGGCCGCACGCGCTGCAACCGCGTGGTGAACTTCGATGCCGCTGGGCGCGACCTCGCCGGCGAGATCGTCGACGTTCGCATCACCGAGGCGCTGCCCCACAGTCTTCGCGGCGAGCTGATGCCGCGGAGCGCGGACCGCCTCACAGCGGCCCGATCGCCCGCATAGGAGGGAGCGCGTCATGTGGCTCGAGATGAAGGTGAAGGGACTGACCCTCGATCCGCTCTCCAAGCTTCCCATCCTCATCTTGCGGGACGAGGACGACAAGCGCACGCTGCCCATCTGGGTGGGCCTGGCCGAGGCCAACGCCATCGCGCACGAGCTCGAGAAGATTCCCACCCCGCGGCCGATGACCCACGACCTCATGAAGAGCATTCTCGAGGCCCTGCGCGCCCGCGTGCTGAAGGTCGTGGTCAACGACCTCCGCGACAACACGTTCTTCGCCGTCCTGCATCTGCAGCTCGGCGCAGCGGAGATCACGGTGGACGCGCGCCCCTCGGACGCCATCGCGCTCGCCCTCCGCGTGGCCGCGCCCATCTTCGTCGACGAGGCGGTGGTGACCAAGGCGCAGATGTCGGAGAGCGCGAAGGAGCCCGACGCGGCGACCACCGCCCGCGGCGAGGATCCCGACAAGGTGAAGGAGTGGCTGGAGTCCATCAAGCCGGGAGACTTCATGGAGCGCGGCAAGGATCCCGGCGCGCCGTCCGAGTAGCGGTGGATGCGGGTCGCCCTCTTCACCAACAACTATCTGCCGTTCCGGGGCGGCGTCACCACCGCGGTGGAGACCCTCCGGGCCGGGCTCCACGCGAAAGGGCATCAGGCGTGGATCTTCGCGCCGGGCGCGCGCGGCGCCGCTGATCCGCCGTTCGTCTTCCGCTATCGGGCGATTCCGGCGCCGACCTATCCAGGCTTCGCGGTGCCAGTGCCCGTCTCTCCGCGCCTCGCCCGCGTGGCCCGCGACTTCCGCCCCGATGTCATCCATGTCCAGCACCCGTTCCTCCTCGGCCTGACCGGTCGGCGACTCGCCCGGCGCCTCGACGTTCCGCTCGTCTTCACGTATCACACACGCTACGAGAAGTACGCCCACTACGTGCCGCTGCCCGAGCGCCTGGTGGCCGCGCTCGCGGTGCGTCTGGCCTGTCGCTTCGCCGACCGCGCGGACCTGGTCGTCGCGCCGTCCGTCACCATCGCCGAGACCTTGCGCGAGCGTGGCGTGCGCGCGCCGCTCGCCGTGATCCCTTCGGGGGTGCCGCTCGATCACTTCCGTCCGGGGAGGCGCGCGGCCGCGCGGGCGGCGCTCGGGCTCGAGCCCGGGCGGCTCTCGTGCCTCTACGTGGGCCGGCTCGATCGTGAGAAGAACGTGGAGCGGGTCATCGAAGCCTTCACGCTCATCGCCGGGGCGCTGCCCGAAGTCGACCTGCTCCTCGTCGGGCAGGGGGCGCATGCTGGGGCCCTCCGCCGCCAGGCGTCCGCGAGCCCGGCGGCGGGCCGCATCCGGCTTCTCGGCGCCCATGCGCGCGAAGCCCTGCCGCCCTTCTATCAGGCCGCCGATCTCTTCCTCTTCGCGTCCGAGACCGAGACCCAGGGCCTGGTCCTCGCCGAAGCGCACGCCTGTGGCCTTGCCGCGGTGGCGGTGCGGGCGTCCGGGGTGGAGGAGGTCGTGGTGGATGGCGAGACCGGCCTGCTCACCAAGCCCGACGCGCGCGACCTCGCCGATGCGGCGATCGGCCTGCTCCTCGATCCTGTCCGCCGCGCGGCCATGGGCGCGGCCGGCCGGCTCGTCGTCGAACGGCACTTCTCGGCGGCGGGACAAGTCGACGCGATGGTGGCGCGCTACGCCGCGCTCCGCAGATGAGCGAGGGCCGCGAGGTGCGTCTGACGTTCCAGCCGGACTGGGATCCAGGTCCGGCGGATCCTGGGCGCGGCGGGCTCCTCGCGCGTGACCCCAAGGTACGCACGCTCCTGAAGGTCCTGGTGTCCTATCCGGAGGTGCACTACGTGCTCCCGGACCGGATCCGGCTCGATCAGACGTCCGACCCGCGCCTCCTCGACACGATCCAGCGCTTCCTCGAGCGGCAGTCCTGGCTGCTGCGAGGGGTCAGCGTCCGGTGATCTGGAATCGCGACGCGGAAACCATGGCGCCGGAGGCCCGGCAGGCGCTCCAGCTCGAGCGGCTGCGCGCGGCGCTCGGCTGGGTGGGCTCGCGCGTGCCCTTCTATCGCGAGCTGCTCGCGAAGGCCGGCCTCACGCCGGGCACGCTACGCGGCCTCGAAGACCTCGGGGCGCTCGCCTTCACGCGAAAGGACGATCTGCGCGAGCACTATCCCTGGGGGCTCTTCGCGGTGCCGCGCGCCCTCGTGGCCCGCGTGCATGCCTCGTCGGGGACCAAGGGCAAGCCCACCGTGGTGGGGTACACGCTCCGTGATCTCGCGGTGTGGCGCGAGGTCATGGCGCGCTCCCTTGCCGCGGCGGGCGCGGAGCCTGGCCACCTTCTCCAGATCGCCTACGGCTACGGCTTGTTCACCGGAGGGCTCGGCTTTCACGACGGCGCCGAGCACATGGGGCTCACGGTGGTGCCCATGTCCTCGGGGAACACGCTTCGACAGATTCTCTTGCTTCAAGATTTTCAGCCCCACGGCCTCGCGTGCACGCCGTCGTTCGCCCTCCACATCGGCGAGACCATGCGGGAGCAGGGTCTGGATCCTCGGGCGGTCGGCGTCCGCTATGGCCTCTTCGGCGCGGAGCCCTGGACCGAGCCGATGCGGGCGCAGCTGCAAGACCTCTGGGGGTGCGCGGCGCTGGACTTCTACGGGCTCTCGGAGCTGATCGGCCCCGGCGTGGCGGCGGAATGCGTGGAGGCGCGCCAGGGCCTCCACGTCAACGAGGACCATTTCCTCCCCGAGATCATCGATCCCGCGACGGGGACGCCGCTCCCGCCGGGCGCGGAGGGCGAGCTGGTGCTCACCGCGCTCACCAAGGAAGCGCTGCCCGTGCTGCGCTACCGGACGGGCGACCTCACGAGCCTCAATCCCGAGCCGTGCCGCTGCGGGCGAACCACCGTGCGTATGGCGCGGGTGAAGGGACGCAGCGACGACATGCTGGTGATTCGCGGCGTCAACGTCTACCCCTCGCAGGTCGAGGCGGCGCTGCTGACGCTGGGCGAGCTGGCGCCCCACTATCAGCTCGTCGTCGATTGCACCGCGGCCTTCCCAACCCTCGCCGTGCACGTCGAGCCCGCCGAGCGTACCGTGGAGGCATGGGGCGGCTTCGACGGCCGCCGCGTCGAGGTTACCGCGCTCGCCCGCGTGGTGGCGGAGCGGCTGCGCGGCCATCTGGGCCTCAATCCCGAGATCAGCATCGTTCCGCCCAAGACCATTCCCCGCAGCGAGGGGAAGGCGGTGCGGGTGGTGGAAAGGAGATGAGCATGGACGGCAAGGACGCACGCCTACTCGCGCGGATCGAGGCGGGGGAGCGCATCGAATCCGTGGAGGAGATGACCGACGACTACCGGGCGAACCTCATCCACCTCATGACCATGCAGGCGGATTCCGAGCTGGCGGGAGCCTTCGGCTACGTGCCCTGGATCATGAAGGCGCCGAATATCGAGGAAAAGCACGTGGTCGCCCAGATCGTGAAGGACGAGGTGCGCCACGCCCATGTGATGTACGGGCTCCTCGAGGATCTCGGGGTGGACGTCGCCGCCCACGTTGCCCGGCACGACTTCACGCTGCGCCTCGACGACCGCGCGGCCGACATCGGGACCGCGCGCGTCGCCGCGGACAAGCGGGTAAACATCTTCTACTACCCGATCGACCGCTGGGCGGACTTCATCTTCTTCAACTTCTGCATGGACCGCGGCGCCGGGCATCAGCTCGAGGACGTGCGCCACTGCTCCTATGGACCGTGGGTGCGCGCCATCGAGGGCATCTTCAAGGAGGAGAAGATGCACATCCGCCACGGCGAGCTCTGGGTGCAGCGACTGACCCAGAACGAGACCACCCGGGCCGAGGCTCAGCAGGCCCTCGACCGCTGGTTTGTCCGCACCATGAACATCTTCGGGCGGCCCGGCTCGCCGAAGAACCGTGTCTACCAGAAGTATCGCCTCAAGGTGCGCGACAACGACGAGGTGCGTCGCGCCTTCGCGACCGAGGTGACCGCGCTGGCGGGCGCCGTGGGCCTCACCGTGCCGGAATGGAAGCCGGCATGGGATCAGCTGCCGGAAGAGGCGCAGATTCCGGGCTAGGAGCAAGAGGCGCAGATTCCGGGCTAGGAGCGAGGTGGGGCGGGGGCTCCTTCTTCGCCCACGTGGACTGGAACGCCGTGCCGTTGACGGCGCCGTGCCGAGTTGACATAATACCTCTTATCAGAAGTTAAAGCCTGCCACAACGACGCGGCGAGCGTCGATGATGGCGGCCGCTGATGATGGCGGCGCGCTAGGGCTTGGCGGGGCTGCTCTGCAGTGACGCGATCCGCGTGCGCACGTCGTCGCCCCGGCGGCTGTCCGGGACGTCCTTGAGGAGCCGCTGATACGTCTCGATCGCCGCGTCACGGCGTCCCCCGAACTCCTGCACGCGGGCCAGATCGAGCAGGATGCCCTCGTAGAGGAAATCCCTCGGCCCGAGCCCCGCCAGGGCCGCCTCGTACGCGGTCTGGGCCTTGGCGAGATCCCGCTCGGCCTCCCAGGTGTAGCCGATGCCGACCGCGGCGAGCGTGCGGATGGTCCCCCGGGCGCCCTGGGCCAGCGCCACCTGATACGCGCCCCGGGCCGCGGCGTATTCGCCGGCGGCGTAGCGCAGATTGCCGAGGCGATACGCGGCCTGCGGCACCCCGGCATAGCGCGGGTGCTGGGCGATGACGGCCTCCAGGGCCTCGATGGCCGTGGCGCGTGCGGCGGGCGCGGCGCCGGGCGCCTGGGCGCCCTGGGCCAGTTCGGTCGCGGCGGCCAGGGCCATCGCGCCCTGAGCCTGCTGGTTCTGCCACCACGCCCAGCCCCCGAGCGCGAGCGCGCTCACGACGACGAGGACGGCGCCGGCGATCAGGCCGAGGCGGACGAGCCGGCGGGAGTCGGCGAGGAAGGCGCGCAGCGTGTCGAGCACGCGCCTAGAGTATCAGGTTCCGCTGCGCAGCTCGACGGGACGCGCGCCCAGGCCCGCGCCGAGGCCGGCGCGCTCGACCCAGATCTCGCCCTTGACCGACGCGCCCTCGGCGGCGGAGAAGCTCCCCGTCTTCAGCGTGCCGGTCAACACGCCCGACGGCATGATCTCCACGCGCGTCGACGCGGAGAGGTTGCCGCGGACCACGCCCCCGATCTGGATCGCGGCGGCGTTGATGTTGGCGTCGACCTGCGCGCCCTCGGCGACGAAGACCTTGCCCGAGACGTTGATCTCGCCCTCGAACTTGCCGTGGATCTGGAAATCGCCCTCGCCGCTGATCTCGCCGCGCAGCACGAGGCGGCTGCCGAGGCCAGGTCCGTCGGGCGTCGCCGCCGCGCGCGCGCGCCGCGTGAGCCCCGGCATCCGCTCGATGACGTCCGCGCGGCGTGGCGAATCCGCGCTCGCAAGGCCGAAGTAGCCGAGAGCCGACCGCATCGCATTGATCATGGCCTCATGCTAGGCGGTGCCCCGCGCGCGAGTCAAGAAATGCGGGCGTCCGACGCGCCGGCGCCCGCCGCCGCGCCGCCGTGCTAGGCTCCCCGGGGCGCCGCGCGGCGACCCACCCACGCGAGCGGCCCTCATCCCGCATCCCCAAAGGAGATCATCATGAGCTTCACGGACAAGGCAGTGCTGGTCACCGGAGCGACCAGCGGCATCGGCCGCGCCGCTGCTGCTCGCTTCAGCGCGGAGGGGGCGCGCGTGGCCCTGGTCGGGCGCGATCGCGCGGCGCTCGCGTCCACGCGGACGGCCATGGGCGCGGCGGGCGAGCCCGCGATCACGGTGGCCGCCGATGTGACGCGCGAGGAAGACGTCCGGCGGGCGGTGGATGAGACGGTCCGCGCCTTCGGCGGGCTCGACGTGCTCGTGTGCGGCGCGGGCGTCATCGGCACCGGGAGCATCGAGACCACGTCGGCCGAGCTCTGGGACCAGATGATGGCGGTCAACGTCCGCTCCGTGTTCCGGCTGGTTCAGCTTGCCCTCCCCGCCCTCATTCCCCGCAAGGGCAACGTGGTGGTGGTGTCGAGCGTCAATGGCCAGCGGGCGTTTCCCGGCGTGCTCGCCTACTGTTGCAGCAAGGCGGCGGTGGACCAGTTCGTGATGTGCACCTCGCTCGAGCTGGCGCCGAAAGGCGTGCGCATCAACGCGGTGAATCCCGGCGTGACGCGGACGAACCTGCATCGGCGCAGCGGGATGAGCGAGCCGGACTACGCCGCGTTCGTGGAGCGGAGCCGCACCACGCACCCGATCGGGCGGATCGGCGAGCCCGAGGAGGTGGCGGACATGATCTGCTTCCTTGCCTCGGACCGCGCGGGGATGATCACCGGCAACTGCGTGTTCGTGGACGGCGGCCGTCACAACACCTGCGCCCGCTAGGGCGGGCGGGGCTACCAGTCGCCGATCCGTATCCCGTAGGAGGAGACCAGGACCCGCTCGAGCCCGGCCATCTCGACGTACTGGATGAGCTTCCACTCCTCCAGTAGTCGCGGGATCGCGTCTGCGCCCTGCCGCCCGTACGCGTCGAGGAACTCCTTGGCGAAGAGCAGGCGATGCACGGGCCGGCCCTCCTCGTCGAGGAGCACGAATCCCTGCCCTTCGCGCCGCACGTCCCACGACGGGATTGGCGTGGCGAGGTGAAAGGCTTTGCGGAGATAGCGCGTGACCTCGCGCACGGCGATCGGGCTCGTCGGGGGCACCATCTCGATCACGCGCTCCGGCGCTAATTCCAGCGGGACGATCGAGTATCCAATCGAGCGAAGCTCAACCTCGGTCGTACGCCGCGTACGGCGCTCGTGAGCGCGACGTTCCCGGACCACGCGTGCGCCCCCGCTGCGCCGCCGCTCGGACTTCCGCCGGTCGATCAGCACGTGGACGTCGCCGCCGGCGAATTCGTGGCTGAGGTGACTCGCGAGCTCGGCGCGCTGGCGGGATACGAGGAAGAGCAACTCCGTCATGAGCTCCCCTGCACCGATTCGAAGCGTGACGAGCGTATCTTTCGGTGGCCGATGGGCACCGACTGCAGGATTGGTGCCGCGGCGGTGGGGTTGGAAATTCAATCTGTTAGCTGCGCTGCCCTGAGGAGTGTCATCGACCCGTAAAGTTCCCCGACGGCTTCCCGGGCTCGCCCGCGGGGCCGGTCGTGTCGGCTTGACCATGGCGGGCGCTCGGGACTAGGGTGACCCCACAGCCTGGGCGGCGCGGGCTGGGCGCGCCCGGCAAGGAGGCGCGCATGCCCACCTACATGGTTCAGGCCGCCTATACGAGCACCGCATGGGGCAAGCTGGTCCAGCGCCCCGAGAACCGCATGGAAGCGATGCGGCCGGTGATCGAGAAGCTCGGCGGGACCCTTCACGCCTGGTACTACTGCTGGGGCGACTACGACGTCGTGATTCTCTTCGACGTGCCCGACAACGTGAACGCCGCGGCGGTGTCGATGGCGGTGGCGGCGGGAGGCGCGGTGAAGGAGATCAAGACGACGCCGCTGATGCAGCCCGACGAAGGCTTCGACGCGATGCTGCTCGCCCAGGGCGCGGGCTACCGGCCGCCGGGCGGCTGAGAGCCGGCTCAGCGCTGGGCGCGACGCCCGCCGTCTTCGCGGGCTTCCTCCGCGTTGGCGTAGCACCGCTCGGGCTGGATCTTGGCGTACCCCTCGCCGCCCGGCAGGTGGAACACGCGCTCGTTCGAGCCCGTGAGCACGGCGCCCTTCACCGGGTGGGAGATCGGGCACGTCCAGGCATCGTGGGGCTCGGCGCCCGGGCGGTCCGCGGAGCCGTACTGTCGCGACGGCGGCGCCAGCGCCTGACGCGCGCCCGCCGGCACCGTGGAGGCCGATTGGCTCGGCGCGCTGGGCCGGCGCGCCGGCTCGCGCGAGATGTAGGGCGAGTCACGCCAGCGCCCCACCTTGAGCAGCCGCGCCTGCCGCTGGAGATGCTGGAGCATCTCCTCGTGCTTGGCGTTG
>Ga0207428_10000430_pt1 | contig 51753 bp, 41 predicted proteins | sample RhiMethybrSRZTD1_FD_187600 | JGI IMG/M metagenome (GOLD analysis project Ga0207428, IMG submission 187600) | Populus rhizosphere microbial communities from Tennessee, USA - Rhizosphere MetaG P. TD hybrid SRZTD1 (SPAdes) (version 3) | ecosystem: Host-associated > Plants > Roots > Rhizosphere >...
GATTTGCGGCAAGCTCGGTGCAGCGAACCGGACTCAGGCAGTACGTCTCGCTGTCCGGCGTGGTTTGGTGTCGCTGTGAACCTTATGAACCCGCTTCGACAGGCGTGAGTGAAAGCGTCCGCCGCTCCCCTTTTCGGATCAGCGACATCTCCACCGCCGTGTTGATTCGCTCCTCGTTCAGGATCCGATGCAGGTCGTCAATGCCCGCGACGGCGGCGCCACCCATCGCATAGACGATGTCGCCCTTCTCAAGACCCGCGCGCGCCGACGGACTGTTGGGCTCAATCGATCCCACGCGTACGGCCGTGGAGATGGCGAGCTGGTTCGCACGGGCGAGCGCGCGCGGAACGTCAACATTCTGCCCCGCTATGCCGATGTAGGCTCGCCGGATCCGGCCGTCTCGAATCAAACGCGACGCGACGAAGCGCGCGGTGTTGATCCCGATTGCGAAGCAGAGTCCCTGCGCAGGTCGGATCATCGCCGTGTTGATGCCGACCACTTCCCCGCGCGTCGTCACCAGCGGGCCGCCGGAATTCCCCGGATTGAGCGACGCGTCGGTTTGGATGATGTCGTCGATCAGCCGTCCAGACTGAGACCGGAGAGACCGGCCGAGGGCGCTGATCACTCCCGACGTCACCGAGTGCTGAAAACCGTAGGGGTTGCCGATCGCGATTGCGACCTGGCCAACCCGCAGCCGGCGCGAGTCGCCGAAGCGCGCCCATGGCACGGTTGCGTCCATCCGGAGGACCGCCAGATCCGTCGCTGCGTCCTGGCCAATCACATCCGTACGCATCGTCCGGCCGTCAGGGAGAATCACCTCGACGCGCGGCGCGCCATGGACGACATGGTGGTTTGTCAGCACCAGACCGTCCGGTGTAAAGATGACGCCGGATCCTGCTCCTGCGTCGCCACGATGGACGTTGACGACAGCGGGGCCGACGGTCTCGACGGCGCCAATCACCGCCTGTGAGTAGGCGTCGAGCAGCTCGTCGTCGTTGGTACGGGGCTCGATGTTCATAACTGGATCCTAGGAACACGCTCGTCGCTCGAAATCGCCCAAATGGGTAGTACGTTCGAACCGTTCATGGACGCTCAGGTTCCTGGGTTGGACGTGAGCGACCGAACGATCAGGAACCACCCGAACGATCAAGAACGACTCGAACGATCCGAACGGAGGCAACATGTGCGATCTCTCGCATCACCATCACACGGAGTTCGGTTTTATCGTTGATGTGCCGGAGGTTCGCGCGCTGATCGATGAGACGCGCCGGTTGTCGCGCACGATCCCGGATCACGCCACGCGCGTCGACGCGTTGCGACCGGCATTTGCGCGGCTGCTCGCCGCCGACGGCTGGCTGCCCGATGAGTTCGCGCAACCAGACCAGGCAAGCGGCATGGGCGGCGGCATCGGCCAGTACGCGCTCTACCGCGATGAGGCGGGGGAACTCTGTCTGTTCTCGCTCGTCGTGCCTGCAGGATCGTCAACGCCCGTGCACGACCATCTCGCATGGGGCCTGGTCGGCATCTATCGCGGCGCGCAGCTCGACACGACCTACGCGCGGCTTGACGATGGAACCGATGAGAAGAGAGCGGTGCTGCGAATCGCCACGCAGCAGACGGTAGCGGCGGGACAGTTCTATGCGCTGCTGCCACCGGACGGCGATATCCACTACGTCACAACCATCTCGGAGACGCCGTCGGTCTCGATTCACCTGCTTGCGAACGACACCGCGTGCGTGTGGCGACACAAGTACGACCCCGACGCGGGAACGGTCACCGCGTTTCGTTCTGGATATTCGAACGTGAAGTGCAAGGACGACACGGTTCTATCATGAGACATATCGCGGCCGCTGCCGCCGTATTGATAATCGCTCTAGGCTGCGATGAGGACGGTGGACCATCGTCTCCTTCCACTGCGGCGTCCGTACGTATCGTCTTCATGGGCCAGACCGCGCGACGCACCGATCTCCCGTCATTCGCGGACGCGTGCGTCAACGGCGTCGGCATGACGCATATCCACCCCAGTTGGCGCAGCTTCGCGGCAATCCCGCTGCAAGCGGTTCCTCCTGATCGATACGAGATCTCATTCAGTGACGTGCCGGCTGATATGCGCGTGTCGTTCCGAGTGAACGATCAGAACGCGTGCGACGAGAATCCTACGGGGGCCGTGACGCGGAACATCTTCGTGAATGACGTCCGTCTCGTTCAGAACGCGACGACCCCTGGCAATGGAGACGAGCCGGGATTCGCATTCTTCGTCGCTCGCAGCGGAGCGATTCGCCAATGACGGATGGTCACCTCAACGAGCACGGTAACGATCGACCGCTTCGTCGTTCCATTGAATCCCGGCGCCTGGTCGACTGGGAATGACTGCCTGACCCTCACGGATCTCGATCGGCTGTCGCAGAATGGGCGATGCCCAGTCGACATATTCCAGCCAATGGCACGTTGGCGTCGCGGCGAGCAGATGCGCGCTGAACTCCGGATAGAGATGCGAGGATGTCTCGACGCCGGCGGCCTGCGCCAGCGCCGCGGCTTCCAGCCAGCCGCTCACGCCGCCGATGCGTGCGAAGTCGGGCATCGCGTAGTCGCAGGCGTGCGCAGCAATGGCGTCGGCCATCGCGTGCGGTCCGTCGAAGTTCTCTCCAATCTGAATTGGCGTCGCCAGTTCCCGTACGAGCGTGGCGTTTCCCGCGTAATCGTCGTGACGAATCGGCTCTTCGATCCACGCGAGCCCTTCATCGTCGAGGGCGCGGCCGCGCTGCAACGCCTCCGCCACGGTCAAGGCCTGGTTGTAATCCGCCATCAGAACAGTGCTTTCGGGCACGCGCTTGCGAACCGCATCCACCGCTGCGAGGTCGTCGGCAGCCGCGGCATATCCCAAGCGCAGCTTCACGGCGCTGAAGCCTTCCTCGAGCAGCTCCTCTGCTTCATCCGCTAGCCGCGACCACGAGTCTCCCGAATCCCGGATGCTCAGGCCATTGCTGTTGTAGGCGCGGACCGGACGCACACTGCCGCCAAGAAACTCCACAAGCGGCACACCTGCCGCAACCGCCAGCGCGTCCCAGCACGCCGCGTCAAATCCGGCCAGCGCCATGGTCACTACCCCGCGAATTCCGAGCAACCGAAAGTGGCGTGCGAGCTTCGCATTGAGATCGACTGGCGCCACGCGATCGCCGGTGACTCGCGTGGCGGCTTCGCGCAGGATCGCCTCCACCGCCGCGGTGGCCGCCGGCAGATAACAGAACACGTACGCGTGTCCGCTGACGCCTTCTTCGGTGTCCACGTCAATGAGGACGAGAGGAGCGGTGTCCATTCGCCGCGCACTCGTGCCGAGCGGCCGCTTCATCGGAACGTGGACCGCGACGGTGCGAACGGCGCGGATCGTCAGCGTGAGCGAGGTCAAGCACTCCCCGCTTCGTGAAGCGTCAGCACGTCCCAGACCGCGCGATTCATCGGCGTCGGGACGCCTGTCCGTTCACCGAGCTGCGCGACGCCACCACTGAGCCATGCGACTTCGAGGCGTTTGCCAGCCTTGAGGTCGTGATGCATCGAGGACGTCATCTGCTCCGGAAGGCCGTCGACAAACGCGAGGCGCTGCTCGGCAAAGTCGGCGGGGAGTGCGACGCCCAGCGCGCGGCCGACAGCCACCGTTTCGCGCATCAACTCCGACAGGAACCGGCGCGACCGCGGATTCGATCGGATCGGCCCGATCGTTTCGCGCATGGTGGTCGTCGATCCGGACAACCCTACGAGAAACACGAACTTTTCCCAGATGGCTTTCCGGATGTCGTCACTGAGCTCGGCATTGATGCCGCCTCGGACCGCGGCGTCGAGCAGCGACTCCGCGCGAGGGGATCGACGACCGTCGTATTCGCCGAAAATCAGGCGCTGCATCGTGCCGGTGTGCTTGATGACGCCAGGCCGATCGATATTCGTCGCGATGTAGGCGACGCCGCCCATGACCGCGCGGTCGCCAAAGACCTCGCGCAGGATGTCGTCCTTCTGCACGCCGTTCTGGAACGAGATGACGCCGGTGTGGGGCGCCATCAGCGGCCGGATTGACGCGATCGCGGCGTCCATGTCCCACAGCTTGACCGCCAGCCACACGATGTCGGCGGTCCCGATATCCGCAGGGTTGTCGGTGACGTTGACGCGGGGAAGATGAATGTCGCCGAGTGGACTCTCGACGCTGAGCCCCTCGGCACGCATGGCGGCGAAGTGCGCGCCGCGCGCAACGAAATGAACGTCCGCGCCGGCCTGCTGCAATCGGGCGCCGAAGAAACCGCCGACGCCGCCGGCGCCTATGATGGCAATTTTCATGGGTTCGTCGTTGATGGCTGGTCGTTAATGGTTAGTTGTTACCACAAACCAACCACGAACCACCAACCACCAACCACTCACCGCGTGGATACTGGCGCTCCGATCAACGCGCGCAGATCGACCTTGTTCACGTCATCGATGATCTTGGCGAACACATGGGCCGACTGCTCGAGGCCCGCCGCAGGCACCGCGCTCAGCGTGTCCATGTCGGTGTGATACACGGTGTGATCGATGATGTGGAAGCTTGGTGCATCCTGGAAGAACACACCGAGCTCACCGCCGGGGCGCGCCTCGGGGCGCGAATAGAGCGCCATCCCGTATTCCTTGAAGTCCTTCATCACGATCGTCTTCAACTGATCGCTGCCACCGATGAACCACCGCCGCGCGCTCACTTGATTGGACGCGTACAGCGCGTCACCGATGAGGAACGTCGCCACCTGCGCAGTGTGCTCGCAGTTCACCAGCAGCGCCGTTTTGGCGAACATCTGCTTCATGTTGTTGTGCACCCACCGCGCGCCGGCATTGTCCCCGGACGGCGAGTGATGGGCCGACGTCGTGAAGAACGTCATCGTCCGCCGCCGGCGGTTCTTCGGGATCTTTGCGTAGTGTTCGGCCAGCGCAACCATCGTTGCCACGCCGGACGCGTTGTCCATTGCGCCTTCGAAAAACGAGTCGGTGTGGGCCATGACGGCGACGTTCTCGTCGGTCGAGCCGGGCAGAACGCCGAAGACGCTTGCCGTCTTCAATCCGGTCCGCAGCTCGACGCTCAGTCGGAAGCGCATCCGCGGAGACTGCTCCTGCTCGATCATCTGCCGGATGATGGTGCCGTCCTGGTTGCCCAGCATGAACACGGGAATGCGAGCAGGATCGGTCGTTCCTCCGGCCGTCGGTTCATTCATGACGTTGCCGGGGAAGCCGAGCACGATAAAAAGCGCCGCGGCACCTTCGGCTTCGGCTCGCCGTACCACGCCCCACGTCAACGCGGTGTCCTCACGTCCGCCCGGATTCGGAAACCCATACGCGATCGCGGCCTTTCCTCGCACCTCCCGTCCTTGAAAATCGGCGGCTGTTCCCATGCCGACCCAGACGGGATCCAGCTCGGCCTGCCCGCTGGTCGGCGCCGAGTGATACAGCGGAAACGCGGTCTTGAGCGACGCGTTCTTGCCGCCGCCACCGATCGAGACCTCCCATGACGTCGGCCACCATTGCGGCGGCAGGTCGGTGAACTCCTGAACGCGCGTCTCCAACCCGATGCGCTTGAACTGTGCCGTGACCCAGTCGGTGGTCATCCTGTCGTAGGGCGATCCGGTGATGCGTCCCCAGTACTGATTGCCCTCGTCACGGCTCTGGCGCGAGATGGCCGTCATCTCGTTGATGTAGCCCTTGATCTTCATGCCGTCGAGATCGGCGTAGACGGCGTCGCCCGCAGGGTACGGCCACTTCGGGAACATCTCGTCGCCCCACCAGGTCGTCGGCTGATACGCGCCGCGGCCGAGCGGCTGTGCCGCGGCACCGGCTTGCCGCCCACCCTGCACGGTCGGTTGGCTGCCTTCGCCGCCACGTTGCGCCGCCACCATGCTCGTCATCACAACCGCGCCGACGATGATGCCGACCACCTTATGCATGTTCAGCCTCCTAATCTCTTTCCCGCCGGCCGACAACAAGGCCGTTCAAAATCCAGCTCACGACGCTGACAAGCAGTGCCCCAAACACCGCCGAGAAAAATCCATCGATGCTGAAACCCGGTACTAACAGCGCCGTCAATGCAAGACAGATTGCGTTCAGGACGAAGATGAAGAGCCCGAGCGTGAGGAGCGTCAATGGCAGCGTCAGGAAGAACAGGACGGGCCGGACGATTGCGTTCACGAATCCGAGGAGCACGCCGGCCAGCAGCGCCGACAACGGACTCGTGATGTGGAGTCCCGGCAGCAGCCACGCGGCGATGATGATGGCCAGGCCGTTGAGCACGAGGCGAGCGAGGAATCTCATCCGTGGCTATTCTTGAACAGGCCCAGCGCGCGCGCAATAATCCTTGCGACGTGAACGTTTCCCCGGACGGCACGCTGGCGTGGCCGGAGATCCTCAGGCCACGGTGTGAACTGCGCGGCAACGCAGTCGCGGAACCACCCGCAATCGACATCGGCTCCGACGTGCTCAACATCGAGCGGCGGCCGGCCGAGCCGGCGCGCATCACGATCTGCAGGGAGTCGCCACAGGACGCCGGGTATCGCGAAATCTTCGTCTCAATCGACGGTGAGCAGGTCGCGATACTGGAGTACGGCGATACCTACACCGCCGAGATCAAACCGGGTCCGCACCGGCTGCGCGCACACAACACGCTGTTCTGGAAGACGCATCACATCGTGTTGCACCCGGGCGAGCACGCCAAGTTCATCGCGATCAACCGCACGGGAACCATCTCGTTCGGCCTGCTCTTCATGCTGGGCGCGTTTCCGCTCTATCTGACCTTCGAGCGCGAGACGGAAACGGTCCCTACTGGCAAGCTCCTTCCACGCCGCGCAACCTGATCACCTTGAATTCAGGCAGCGGACTGACGCCGACGCCGTCCGCCGCGCCTCCCGGAAGATTCGCCACCGCAGCCCTGGCCGGATCGAGAGCGCCGGCCTGCGCGGCCGTGTTCGGAGACGGCCAGAGACCGGTCCGGAACGTGACGCCCTTGCCTGGAGGCCCACCGACGATCTCGACGCGCTGGCCGACGAACTTCCGCAACCCCTTCCCCGTCAGCCGGTATTTGAACCCGCTCTCGTTGTCCTGGAAGTTGAACTGACCCGGCCTGATGACGTCGCGCGAAATGCACCCGTTCAGCCGGATTTCCTTGCTGTCGGTGGACGGCGCCTTCGGCGACGACCCGGCCGCCTGGGCGGCGGCACCCGTCGCCGTGTGGAACACAATCAGCAATGCCGCCAGTCCGTATGTCAGCTCACGGATCATCTGTGGCCTCCCCATCAAAACCGGTTGATCGTACACTCACGGGAGTAATGTTCCGCCGCCGGGTTGCTGTCGTCGTCCTGCTCGTCATCGCGGCCGCGTCGGTTGCCTGGGCGCAGCGGTTCCGCGTGATGGAGGGCCCCGGCATGCCGCTCCACATGCCGCCCCCCCATTTCAGCGACGGGGCGTTCACGATATGCAAGTTGATGTATACCAGCAACCGCCGGGAAGCGAACGGTTTCGGCTGGTCGACAGATTATCCGTTTGCGGGCCTGAATCTGATGGTCCGGTCGTCGGAGCTCACCAAAACGCGCATCAGCAAGGACACGCACGGCGACGCTCGATACTGGACCGTCCATCTGACCGACGACGCGCTGTTCGAATGCCCGTTCCTGGTCGGGTCCGACGTGGGCACGATCGGGCTCGCGCCAATGGAAATAAAGCGGCTGCGTGACTACCTCCTCAAGGGCGGGTTCCTCTGGGTCGACGATTTCTGGGGTACGCGCGCGTGGGAGCAGTGGTCCGACGCCATGCGTCAAGTGGTGCCCGAGTTCCCGATCTTCGACATCCCGGCCGACCATCCGATTCGCTCGACGCTGTTCGACGTATCGCACGTCCCGCAGGTTCCCGGGATCAACTTCTGGCGCGCGAGCGGCGGCGGTACGTCCGAGCGCGGGACGGACAGTCCGCAGGTGGATTTCCGTGGCATCGCCGACAGTCACGGACGGCTGATAGTGGTGATGACCCACAACAGCGACATCGGCGATTCGATGGAGCGCGAATCCGAGGACCCGGAGTTCTTCGCCGCGTTCTCGCCCGAGGGCTACCAGGTCACCATCAATATGGTCCTTTACGCGCTGACGCACTGAGATGCTCGTCATTCTGGCGTTCACGCTGCTCTTCGCGTTACCAGTGGACGCCGCGCAATCGGCCGCCTCTGCAACAGACCCGCAACTGAAGACACGCGTCGAGCAGCGACTGGCGGATCGCCGTGTTCGCGGAATCAAAGTGTCGATCGTCCGAGACGGCGCGGTGACACTGACCGGGCCGGTCGCCAGCGCCGGTGCCAAGCAGGATCTCATCGCTGAGGTGCTGAAAGTCGATGGGGTGAAGGAGATCGTCAGCGAGCTGACGATCGGCCGCGCAGAAAGCGACCAGAAGCTGGCGGAACGTGTGGCCGATCAGATGCGTCGATCTACCTACTTCACCGTGTTCGACGAAGTACAGATTGGCGTCGACAACGGCGTCGTGACGCTCACCGGCTACGTGACCCAACCGATCAAGTCCGACGACTTGGCACGGCGCGCCTCACATGTGGATGGCGTGCGGGAATTCGTCAACCGTCTCGAGGTCCTTCCCGCCTCGCTGTCCGACGATCGGCTTCGCTCCATCATTGCCAATACCTTGTACCGCGATCCGGCGTTCTCGAATTACGCGTCGCAGGCAGTCCCACCGGTGCACATCATCGTGCGTAACTCCAGCGTCCTGCTCACCGGCGTCGTCAACAACGAAGTCGAGCGGCGACAGGCTGAGAACATCGTCCGCCACATTCCCGGCATCATCGGGGTCCAGAACGCCCTGCGGGTTGAACGCTAGCCAATACGACATCGCAGTCCTCGGAGGCGGCAATGCCGCGCTCTCCGCCGCTCTCACCGCAGCGGAGTGCGGCGCGCGGGTCATCGTCCTCGAACGCGCGCCGAGAGCCTTCCGCGGCGGCAACAGCCGTCACACGCGAAACCTCCGATGCATGCATCCGGCGCCCACCGACGTGCTGACCGACACCTATCCCGAAGATGAATTCATGGCGGATCTGCTGCGCGTCACGGGTGGCGTTACCGATCAGACGCTCGCGCGCATCATGATTCGCACATCGGCCGACCTGCCGCGACGCATGAAACGTTTCGGCGTCCGTTTCCAGCCATCGCTCCGCGGCACGCTGCATCTCGGGCGAACCAACGCCTTCTTTCTCGGCGGCGGCAAGGCGCTGATGAACCGTGCTTACGCGGCTGCGGAACGGCTCGGCGTTCGGATCGTGTACGAGGCGGACGTCGTCGGACTGTGCATACGTGACGGGCGCTTTGAGTCCGTCGAGGTACGAATGCCTCACGGTGCTGAGGCGATTACGGCACGGACCGTCGTCCTCGCCGCGGGCGGGTTCGAGTCGAATCTTGAGTGGCTTGCGGAGATTTGGGGAGCCGCGGCAAGCAACTTCATCATTCGTGGAACCCCGTACAACACAGGCACGGTGCTCCGACTGATGTTGGATGCCGGCGCGGAGGCTGTTGGCGATCCATCGCAATGCCACGCCGTCGCCATCGACGCGCGAGCTCCGAAGTTCGACGGGGGCATCGTGACGCGTCTCGATTCCGTGCCGCTCGGTATCGTCGTGAACAAGCACGGAGACCGGTTCTACGACGAGGGCGAGGACTACTGGCCGAAGCGGTACGCGATCTGGGGGCGGCTTGTCGCCCAGCAGGCGGATCAGATCGCGTATTCGATTGTGGACTCGAAGGCGATCGGACGGTTCATGCCGTCGGTGTTTCCGCCAATCGTCGCCGACTCGATCCGCGAACTTGCCGCGACGCTCGGCCTGCCGGCGGGAACACTCGCGGCAACGATCGAGAGGTTCAACGCCGCCGTGCGTCCGGGCACATTCGATCATCAGACGCTTGACGACTGCCGCACGGAGGGCCTCATCCCGAACAAGACGCACTGGGCGCAGCGGCTGGATACGCCGCCGTTCCATGCGTATCCGCTGAGACCCGGCATCACGTTTACCTACCTGGGCGTGAAGGTGGACGAGCATGCGCGCGTGGTGATGAAGGGTGGCGTCGCCGAAAACATCTTTGCGGCGGGCGAAATCATGGCGGGTAACATCCTTGGCCGTGGTTACGTCGCCGGCGTCGGGATGACAATCGGGACGGTGTTCGGCGAGATCGCTGGACGCGAAAGCCGCGACATGGCGGCCAAAGCAGGCTCGGCATGACCGAAGCGCTCACCGAGGCGATGCGGAAGGCAGAGCACGAGATGGTGGTGTGCAACGCGTGCCGCTACTGCGAAGCGTACTGCCCGGTGTTTCAGGCGATGGAGCAGCGGGTGACGTTCGGGCGCGCGGACCTCACCTACCTCGCGAACCTCTGTCACAACTGCGGCGAATGCCTGTATGCCTGCCAATATGCTCCGCCGCACGAGTTCAACATCGACGTGCCGCGTACTTTGTCCAGGGTGCGCGTCGAATCGTACGAGTCGTTCGCCTGGCCGTCCTTTGCGGCGGTCGCCTTTCGCCGGCCGTGGATGGCGACGCTCGTGGCGATCGCAGCGGGCGCGTTGATATGTGCATCTGTCGCGCGAACCTTTATGGTTCGCGCACCTCGCGAGCCGTCGGATTTCTACGCTGTCATCCCACACGACGTGTTGGTGACCCTCTTTGGAGTTGTCGGTCTCTTCGTCATTGCGGCCATCTGGATAGGGCATCGGCGATTCGCGGGAAGCGCGAGCCATAAAGGCGCGCGCGACGGGGGACTCGCTTCGCAACACCGTGCGGTGCGTGACGTCCTCACGCTAAAGCATTTGCATGCCACTGGCGAGGATTGTGTCGACGCCGAGGAACAGCGCCGGCCATGGCGGCGCTGGCTGCATCACTGCACGTTCTACGGGTTCGGGCTCTGCTTTGCGTCGACGACGGTCGCGGCGATCTATCACCTGGTGTGTGGATGGATCGCGCCATACGCGTATACGAGTGTGCCGGTGGTGCTCGGAACAATCGGCGGAGTGGGACTGGTGGTTGGACCCGCAGGTCTGCTCGCACTCGACCGGCGGCGCGATGCGGCGCTGACGCACGCCTCCGAGCGCACACTGGGCGTTGCATTCCTGACGATGCTCCTGCTGACGAGCGTGACCGGCCTGCTGCTGCTCGTCCTGCGCGAGCGGTCCGACATGCCGGTGTTACTTGTCATTCACCTCGGTGTGGTGCTGGCACTCTTCCTCACCTTCCCGTACGGGAAGTTCGTGCACGGCATCTACCGAGGAGCCGCGCTGCTGAAGTTCCGCCGGGACGATTCGGTGTAGCGTGGGCTTGTAGAATCTCCCGATGCCCGAAACCGTCCACGCCGCAACACGACTGGATCGACTGCCCGTTTCCGCGTTTCATCGGCGCACGGCAGCGCTCCTCGCGTATGTGTTCTTCTTCGAGCTGGGCGATCTGAACAGCTTCGCCTACGCGGCGCCTGCGCTCCGCCAGCAGTGGCAGCTCTCAATTGCCACGATCGCCACGATCACATCGGCGTCGTTTGTCGGCATGTTCATCGGCGCGACGACCGCCGGCACACTGTCCGATCACATCGGCCGCAAGCGCGCGTTGATGCTGACGACGCTCTGGTATTCGTCGCTGTCGCTCCTGAACGCGTTCGCCTGGAGCGTGCCGAGCCTGTTCGCCGCGCGGCTGCTGACCGGCGTCGGCTTGTCGGGGATGACGGTCGTCGCCATGACCTACATCGGCGAAATGTTTCCGTCGCGCGTCCGCGGCGCGTATCAGGCGCGCATCCTGATGTTCGGCCTCATCGGCATTCCCGCGACAGCCTACGTTGCGCGTTTTGCGGTGCCGTACGCGGACTGGGGCTGGCGCGCGATCTTTGTCTGGGGAGCGCTCGCGATCTTCTTTCCACTCTTTGCGCGCCGACTCGAGGAGTCACCGCGATGGCTGGAACGGCGCGAACGTTTCGACGACGCCGAGCAGGTGCTCGCACGCATCGAACGTGAAAGCCTGAAAGGGCTCGCACGGCCGGAGAATCTGGTCGGTCTCAGAGGACCCCTGCCGCGCGAAACATCCGAGGACAACCTTGGGCCGGGACGCGGCGAACACAGCATTGGAATCAAGGGCCTGATTCGGTCCGGCGCCGCCGGACGCGCGGTGCTCCTCATCAGCGTCTGGTTCTGTCAAACGCTCGGCTTTTACGGATTCAACGCCTGGGTGCCGACACTGCTCGCCGAACAGGGTTTCTCCATCATACGCACGCTGGAACAATCGTCGGCGATCTCGATTGGCGCGGTGCCGGGCGCCTGGATCGCATCGAAGATTGCCGATCGATGGGAGCGCAAGTACCTCATCGCGCTCGTCGCGGTGCTCGTTGGCACCTTCGGCATGATCTACGGCCTCAGCTTCAACACGTGGATCATCGTCACCTTCGGTTTCCTAGTCGCCATGAGCCAGCAGGTGTTCGCGCCGATGCTCTACGCCTACACCGCGGAATGTTTTCCCACCAACGCTCGCAACACCGGCGCAGGGCTTTCCTACGGCATCGGACGGCTCGGCAACGCGGTGGGCCCGCTGATCGTGGCGTTCCTCTTCACGACTTACGGCTATCGAAGCGTGTTCGCCTACATCGCATTGTGCTGGGTGCTCGTCGCGTTCCTGGTTCTCGCGTTCGGTCCGCGAATGAACGCACGGACGCTCGCGTAACAACCTCACCTATGCGAGCCGGGAGGCGATAACAGGACGTACCGGCCGACTTGCTTCCGATACCCGTTCGCAAGCTGAGGTAGCCGTTTGAGGCGCGCGTCGGCGAGATCGGCCGGCAGCGCGAGCACGGCGTTTGTCGGGAACGGCCGGATCGCCTCGAGCTCGTCGAGGGTGAAGTTCTGGATCTGTTCACGGTGCATCCGGGCGCGGACGTCAGGTCGAAGGTAGTACACAAACGCGACGCGGTTCTCCATCACGAACATCGAGGCCGGCAGCCGCCCCTCGTTGTTGAAGAGCCCGGTGAGGTCGGTTGACGAATGCGTGTACGCGACCGTCGGACCGGCTGTGACGATGGCGCCCACATACACGAGGGCCATCGCAATCGCCACCGGCTGCCAGTGGCGGCGCACAGTGTCTGATCGCGCGGCAACGATCGCGACCGCCGGTATGACCGGAAGCGCGTAGGTCACCGCCTTCGAATTCGAGAGGCTGAGCAACACGAGGCTCGCAGCCATCCAGATCCACAGGAACGTTCCAGGCGCGTCCGCGAGGAGCCGCGTTCGCACGTACACGATCCACGGCAGCCCGCCAGCGACCAGGACCGGGACGTAGTACCACCACGGCTGGCCTCCATGCCGTTGCGTCTCCGTCGTGAATCCGAGCAGGTGACGATTCAGGAAGTAGTAGCGAAGATACCCGGGCTCGCGGGCGTTCATCGCGAGATACCACGGCAGCGCGACGAGCGCAGCCACGATGACGGTGAGAATGCCCAGGAAGACCAGTCGGCGTGTCAGCGTTCGGGTCACAAGCAGGTACGCGGCAAAGCCGACGCCCACCATCGCGATCCCGGCCAGGCCCTTCGTGAGGATCGACAGCCCGAGCGCACACCCGGCCAGGATCGGGTCCCGGAGGCCGGCTTCCGGATCCCGACTTCTCCACAACAACCCAAGCGCCAGGTTCGTGAAGGGCACCAGTGCGATGTCGTGCACCGGCGCCTGCGCAAGCACAAACGGGAGCACCATCGTCGCGTAGCAACCGGCGGGGAGCCACCCGATTGGCGGCCCTGGCGGTTCGACAGGCTGAGGGTCGCCGGGAGAACCACGCCTCGAATTCGCAACGAGCACGCGTGCGAGCCAGGCCGTCGTGGCGATTCCGAGCAAGGCGAACACCATTCCAGGTAACCGCGCGGCGGCGGTGCTCATGCCGAACAGGCGCATCGACGCGGCCTGCGCCCAGAAGAAGAGGATCGGTTTGTCGAAAAACGCGCGTCCGACGAAACGCGGGACGATGAGATCCCCGCGTTCGACCATCTCCTGCGAGATCGCCGCGTGGAGACCTTCGTCTGGATCCGTGAGCGGGGCGTTGAGCAGAAGCGGCGCGAGGTAAAGCACCGCTGCAATGGCGAGAACGAAATGGGGACTGGGGACTAGGGTCTGGGGACTGGAACGGCTCAGTGGCCTGCCGACGCTGATCTCAGTCGCAGCTCCCAGTCCCTAGCCCCCAGTCCCTAGTCCCTAGTCCCTAGTCCCTACTCAGTTACTTCCAAGCCGCGCGCAACGGCTTGCCGATCAGGTAATTCGGGTTCACACCCGGACGCGGACGGAACTTCTGCGCGCCGCCCTTGTCGACTTCAGAGACGTAGAAGTTACCGTCCATATCCGTGCTGAAGTCGTGCACGCCCCAGAAGCCGCCCGGGAAGTCGCCCCACGTGCCCCACGCGTAGAGGAAGTGGCCGTCGAGGTCGTACTTGAGCATCTTGCTTGTGCCGCGATCGAACGCCCAGAGCGAGCCGTCGAAGATGTGAATCAGGTGGACGTCGGACGGCGCCTCTCCGAACTTCCACTGGTCAAGGAACTTTCCGTCCTTGTCGAACACCTGCACGCGATGATTGCCGCGATCGTTGACGAACACACGCAGCGTCTTCGGATCCACGGCGACGCCGTGCACGTTGTTGAAATAGGCCGGCCGCTCGTCGTTGTTGTTCTGACCCTTCTGTCCCCACTGCGCGAGCATTTTGCCGTTCTTGTCGAACTTCACCACGCGCGTGCCGTTGTAACCGTCGGCGACGATCCAGTCGCCATTCGGGAAGAAGTCGACGTAGGTTGGACGGTTGAAGTGCTTGTCGTCGGCACCCGGCACGCCGAACGTGCCGTAGCGCGCCAGCATCGTCTTGCCGTCGTTGCTGAACTTCCAGATCGAATGCTTGTGGTCGTCGACGAACCAGACAGCCTTATCCGGATCGTAGGGGTTGATGACGATCGAGTGCGGACGCTGCATCTCCGCATCCCACTTCATGAAGTTCGCGGCTTCGGGAAGCAGGTTGCCCTGGCCGTCGAACAGGAGGATGTTGTGCTCCCAGCGCGCGTCGACGCCCAGCTTGTTGCCCGCACGCTCCCACGCCTGCCACCCCTCTTCAGCGGGCTGGCCGGTGCCGCCGTTGCCCGGAGGGCTCGAGCTGGTGGTGTCGCGCCACGGCAGCCGCCCGATGGGGAAGAAGACGCTCGGCCCCATGTCGCTCAACTTCTTCGTCATCGGCCGCTTGATGTTCGGGAGCTCGCCGTGCTCGACGGCCCAGATGCGATTGGGACTCTCCGCAAACACGCTCGACCCGGCGCCGAACGTCCACTGCTCGTGGCCCGGGATCGACGCGAGATCCTTTGGCCACCCCTGGACGACCTCATACCCGCCGAACACGTCCTGACCGCCCTTCTGGTTCGGGATCGACGAGATCGACGTAATGTGTCCCTGAGCCACGACCCACGGACCGTTCAACATGTATCCCGCAACCAGACAAATCAGGCCGGTCAGCAGAATCGGTAGACGATTACGCATCTTCACTCTCCAAAAATGGTCGGCTATCCGGAATGCCGTTGGCCGCAAATTATAGAACTAGCGTCACGGCGCGAACCAGTAGCTCAGTTTTATCGCGAAGGTATTGGTCCCTGGGGCACCGAACGCCCCTCGAAGGTCGTGCCACGGAGAGTAGATGCCTTTTCGGGTGTCTTCGTCCGACGTTGCGAGGTTCCAAACCGCAAATAACGTGCTGCCGCGCACATACTCCCACCGGAGCACGATGGTGCCACGGACCGATTTCTTGTTGAAGTCCGGATCGTCGGCAAGCGTCACCGGCGTGAACTCGTACGTCCTGGGCCGCGCCAGTTTTCGAATGTCGAAGTAGTTTCCGACAGCGACAAATGGCTGCAGGTACGCCTCGAATGTCATGTCGCGGGTGAACGAATAGGTCGCCCGCGTCGTGATGTTGACCTCATGGCGTCGCAGCGTTCCGTACACGTTGTCCTCGGTGCCGTCAGCATCCGCGTCGGTGTTCTTGATCCACTGCGCATCGTCACGCGACGAGGTGAGCTCGACGCCGACGGTGGCCACCACGCGTTGGGATGGCTGTAAGCGAACGTTGGGTTCAACCTGTGTCGAATACCCGCCGAATCTGTTGTGGAATGCGAAGAAGCGCAGGCCTCCTCCCCACTGCTTCCGCGAATCACTCTCGACGCGGACGTTCATCCAGCTGGCGGCGGGCGACAGAATCGGGGGGCCACCGCGTGCGCCGACGTCGTCGTACTGTGAGGGGCGACGGATAAGCCCGATGAACACATGCCAGAAGTTCGTGAAGTTGACGTTTCCGTTGATCCCCGTCCATCCGCCGATGGGCAGGTGATCGTCATTCCATTGGCGGCCGCCGAAGACGTTGAGCGTGCTGTTGCGAATGAAGCCTTTCGGATCCGGCTGATACAGAAAGACGCCGCTGCTTGCTTCGTTCTTGTCGGGCCGGGCGAAGAAGAAACCCATGTCCGAGTTCCGGAAAGACGGCGAGAACCGATCCAGGTGCCCGTTGACGTTGTAGTACTTCGTTGTGTAGTCCACATGTACCACGCCGCCGAATCCGTTTCGCACGACGCCGTCAATCGGTGCTTGGGTCGCAACGGCGTGACCAATGAGGTTGAAGCGGTTCCGGTCGCGCCGCAGGGTCGCGTCGACACCTGCCAGCGACGCATCCCCATCGAGCTCACGCGTCACGTTCGTTGCAATCAGGCCGACGTTCGACGTGTCGCCCAGCAGATTGCGCGAGACGCGCGCAACGCTGTAGATGGACCGCGGCTCGATCAGCTTTCGCTGCCGCCGCGTGAGCGTCGCGGCGTTTGCGGCATCGGAAGTGACATCGACGTAACCGTACTCGCGCGAGGTCACCGCGGTCAGCGCACCATAATTCCAGCGGGACGTTTTGCCGGTCAGCTTCACCGCGCCGAAAATCGTTGTCGTGTCGGGCTTGGTGACCAGCGTCTCGTTGTCAGCCAGCTCGAAATGGTCTGGCCGTTGCCCGATCCGGCGTGAATAAAAATCGGGAAACTGCCCGAACTGGAGGACGAACGTCTGACTGTCCTCGAGAAAAAATGGACGTTTCTCGGGGAAGAACGTTTCGAACACCGAAAGGTTCAGGACCGATGGGTCCGCTTCGACCTGCCCGAAGTCTGGATTCACGGTCGCCGACAGGCTTGCTGAAGGCCCAAGACCAACACGCAGATCGAATCCGGCGTTGCCAGCACCGGACGAGGGCTCGCCACTCTTAGCCTGCAGTTGGCCCAGCACATACGGCGTGAACTCCAGACGCCGCGGCGGCGTCAGGCGATCGTCGAAGAGCAGGTGACCGAATCGGGAAACAACGCCCTGGGCGCCGCGCGGCTTGGCCACCCACCAGTCCTGCTCGCCGCGCGCGAATACATCCCGGCGGATGTTGAGGCCCCACACCGTTTGATTTCCCGACTGCGCGGGAAACCGCATCTGCGAGAAAGGAATCCGGAACTCGGCGTTCCACCCCTGCCCCGTCTGCAGCGTCGCAACTTCCCACACCGCTTCGTAGTCGTTGTTGGTCCCGGTGTCGGCGACTTGGAGATAGTCGTTCTGCACACCCGACGCGTTTACCTCGAATACGTACGCGTTCTGATGGTCGTGCGCCGTGTCGAACGCGATGAACATCCGATCGCTAGGCGGCGCGCTGCCGCGACGCCCGAGGCCGTCACGCAGTTCGACTACGTCGCGCATGGCCATCTGCACGGCGACGTAGAGATAACGGTCGTCGTATGCCACCCGGACGCTCGTCGACTCGGTCGGCGGCATCATGTTGTCAGGGTCTTCTTGCGTGAAATCCGAGATGACCTGTGCACCCATCCACGCTTCGTCGTCGACACGGCCGTCGACACGGATGGAAACCGTGTTCGGGGAAACGCGAAGCGCGTGAAGTTCCTTGCCAGCCTTGTCAGCCGCCGCGGGCTCCGTCTCGGCGCGCTGTGCTTCCGCCTGTGCGCTGAGCGCTTCGGCGAACACGTCGCCCGACAAGGCTGCGGGCAAATGAACGAGGCAGGCTCCGCCAGCGAGGAGAGTCCATGCGAGGGTGGCGGCGGTCCAGACGGACACGCGCATCCGGTGTTGCTGGTGTTAGACGCCCGATATCGAAAAATGGCTTAGGACAGGCGCTCGCGAATTTGAGCGATGTGGTGGTGCAGATGGTCGCGGTAGCCGACGATGATCGCTTCCAGCGGCACGGCAGCGTTGCCGTCGATGGTGCAAGGGACCGAGTACTTCGAAGGCGGAATCCGCGCGATCACATCCGCCAGGTGCAGGTTGAGATGCCTCCAGAGCGCCACCAGATGCGCCCAGTCAGCGTCCTGATAGCCCTGCGAACTAACCCAGTGATTCTGGTCGTAGCCCGGAAACGTCAGCGCATTCGCCTCCTGAGCGCGGATGAACCGCTGATGATTGTTCGCGGCCGAGTCGATGAGATGCCCAAGCACTTCCTTCGGCGACCAGCCTCCGGGGCTCGGGCGACGAGCAGCGCCATCGCTGGAAGCCACGAGCAGCTCTTCGGAAACGCTCGCAACGATCGCTCGCAGCTCCGGAGCAACGTCGGCGACCGTCACTGCGGAGGCAACGAAGTGACGTATGCGGCGAGCGCCATCATGTCGTCCTCGTTGAGCTTCGCGACGACGTCTTTCATCAGAGGCGCCCAGGTGCCGCGCCGCGTGCCGACCTGCATGTCGTACATCTGTCGCGCAAGGTAGCTTGCCTGGCGTCCGGCGATGGCCGGCACCGGGTCGAGACCGCGCAAACCAGGCCCGTGGCAGATGTCGCACCGGATGGTCTTACCGTTGCCGCCGGTCGTCGCGAGCATCTCGCCTTTCTTCAGCGTGCCCGGAGGGACATACGCCGTGAACGGTGAACGCGGGTTGCGAAGAATCTGCGCATCCTCTGGATCGTCCGGCATCTCGATGAGACGGTTGTTGCCGAGCGCGACCTTTTCGCTGCCCGCAGCGGGCAGGAAGAGGTTGTTCGCATTCGGTGCGAACTTCGGAATCATCGCCGTTTCGACCACTTTGTTTTTCGGGATGTACTTGACCGCCGCGAAGTACTCGGCAGCCTGTTTCCATTCTTCCGGCGTCATCGCCGCCGCCATCAGCGGCATCTCCCACGCGTTCGCCTTGTTCTTGTCTGTGGTGTGGCGCAAGCCGTTCTTGAAGTCGGCCATCTGGTTCATGAAGTACTGAACGGACGTGCCCGACACCGGCGCATTCTCAGGCTTGCCGCTGCCGTTCGGGAAATGGCAAAGCGCGCACGCACGGATGCCGCGGCGCTGGTCGCCATGAGCCACGATCTCGGGCATCTTCGGATGGTCGCCGGGGTACCAGTCGACCGGACCGTAGTCGTTTGCGATTTCGGTGACGGTCCACGCTCCGGTGCCTCCGGCCAGCATGCGCTTACGGCCGTCGTCGGGCGGCGTGCCGCCGCGCGCGCAGTCAACAGGGCGCTGCACCGTGCACTTCTTCGAATAGTCGGAATCGGCAGGCGGCGGATCGACGTATCCGTACGCCCATAACGGCATCCCCGCCGCGTGCAACAACACGGCTCCCGCAGTTGCGAGGACGAAACCAAAGGCGAGCGCGCCGATAACTTTCTTCATAGCGCCATACCATAGCATGTTGCCCGTGCGCGCTCGTCTGTTCGTCGCTCTGTACGTTTTGTCCGGCGCCGCGGCCCTGCTGTACGAGGTCGCGTGGCTGCGGCTCCTGACGATGACGATGGGACACACGACTGGTGCGGCGGGCGCCGTGCTGGCCGCGTTCATGGGCGGGCTTGCGATTGGCGCATGGGTCGCCGGCCGTTTCACCGACACGTTGGAACGACGGCGAGCTCTTCGGGTATATGCCGCGCTGGAAGGTGCCATCGCGGTGTGCGCGCTCGCGATGCCATTTGCGCTCGGCACTCTGCAACCGTTGCTCGCATGGGCATACGCGGACGGTACTGGTGGAGCGCTCTTCGGCATGACACGGCTTGCGACATCGATCGCCCTTATCGCGTTGCCCGGCGCGGCAATGGGCGCGAGTTTCCCCGTCGGCATCCGCGCTGTCTCGGTGGTCGGTGCGAAAGGTGCGAGGGGTACGGGTGGGAAAGGTCCGACGGGTGCAGCCGGTGCGAACGGGGCGCGTGAGGTTGCCGAACTGTACGCCGCCAACACGATCGGGGCGGCAATAGGGGCTGCACTCACCGGTTTCGTATTGCTGCCGCAACTCGGCTTGTCTGGCGCCACGATGGTTGGAATCGCACTCAACGCCGTCGCCGCACTCGGAGCACTCGCGTTGAGCCGGAACGCCTCAGAACCAACGCAGACGTTGCGCAGATCGAACCCAGACCAGTTGCACGCATTGCACCCACCGCACCAATCGCACTCATTGCCACGGGTCGTCGTCGCCATCGCCGTCTCCGGGTTCGTCGCCTTGATCTACGAGGTCGTGTGGACGCGGGTGCTTGCGATGACCCTCGGGCCAACGACGTACGCCTTCAGCGCGATGCTCGTCGCATTCATCGCCGGCCTGGCAATCGGGGCCGCCATCGCCAGCGTGATGCTGCCGCGCATCAGGCGCGCGGCCATGTGGCTCGGACTGTCGATGATTGCTGCCGCCGCCGCCGCGCTCGCGGCCGCGGCGGTGGCCGACCGACTGCCGATGGTCATCGCGCGCACCGCGGGGCGTAGCGATGCCAGCTTTACATCGGTGTTCGCGCTCGACGTGATTCTCGCAGTTGCGCTCCAGCTGCCAATGACGATCGCGCTTGGGTCGGCGTTGCCGTTCGCCATTGCCGCGGCGTCGGGTGCGAGAGAAGCCGCGGCGCGTGCAGCGGCGGTGATCTACGCGTCCAACACGGCAGGCGCGATCGCCGGCGCGCTTGCCGGCAGCTTCATCTTGATCCCGCGGCTCGGTCTGCAACATTCGTTGCAGCTCGCGTCAGGCATCGCCGTGGTTGCGGCGATCGTTGCCTGCCTTCCCGAAGCCGCAGGAACACTCGGTGCCTTATCGCGCCCGCGCGCTCAGTTTGCATTCGGCGCCGCAGCGCTCGTCGTGCTGGTGCTGGCAGCGCTGATGCCCACCTGGAATCACGGACGCCTGGCCAATGGCGCCTATCGCCTGGCGCCGGCGCTGGCTGCCGGCGATATCGAAACCGCTCTCGAGGCTGGCGATCTCTTGTACTACGGCGAAGGCGCGGCTGGGACGGTCTCGGTGCGACGGTTGCTCGGCGTGACATCGCTCGCCATCGACGGCAAAGTGGACGCCTCCAACGGCGCCGACATGCTGACGCAGAAGCTGCTGGCGCATCTTCCGCTGCTGCTGCACGACAATCCGCGATCGGTCTACATCATCGGGCTCGGCAGCGGCGTGACGCTCGGCGCGGCGCTGCGTCACCCGATCGATCGCGCGGACGTGTCGGAGATCTCACCCGAAGTCATTGCGGCCTCGGCGTATTTCTCCACCGAGAACCATGACGCGCTCCGCGACCGGCGCACCAGGCTCATTGTGGGCGACGGGCGATCGCATCTGCTGCTGTCCGACGAGCGGTACGACGTCATCGTGTCCGAACCGTCGAATCCGTGGATGGCGGGCGTGTCGACGCTCTTCACACGCGAGTTCTTTCAGGCCGCTCGTGCGCATCTTCAGCCGGGCGGCATCCTCTGTCAGTGGGCGCACACCTACAACATCAGCGATGAAGACCTGCGATCGATCGTCGATACCTTTCTGTCGGCGTTTCCGGACGGCAGCGCCTGGCTGGTCGGCACGTCAGACCTTCTGCTGATTGGCTCAACATCACGGGTACGCGCGCTCGATGCGGGTATCTCTGCGGCATGGAACCGGCCGGGCGTTGCCGAAGATCTGGCGCAGGTGGACGTCTCCGACCCGTTCGACATCCTGACGTTGTTCATTGCACGCGGTCCGGATCTCCAGCGCTACACGGCCGGCGCTCCGGTGCAGACGGATAATCGCCTGGCGCTCGAGTATTCCGCGCCGCGCGCCATCTACGGCCGGTATCAGACCACCAATATGGAACAGTTGCGCGCGACGGCCGCCGAGGCGGCAGTGCCCGCGGCGGTCACCAATGTGCGCGCGTCCGCAGACGCGGGCAACTGGCGGAATCGGGCCGCGATGCAAATGAAAGCTGGTGCGCCGGAGCTCGCCTTCCAGGATTACGGCCAAGCGCTCACGCTCGCGCCCGAAGACGTCGACGCGCTCGGACACTATGTAGGCGCCGCTGCCGCCAGTGGGCAACTCGACGCGGCGGAGAAGTACCTGCGCAGCCGGATTGCGGCGACAGACACGTCCCCGCTCAATGTGGAGTTGTCACGCGTGCTGGCCGCACGTGGGGATCTCGAAGGCGCCGCTGTCGTGGCGCAGCATGGCGCCGCGCTCGATCCGTCGAATGAACGAGCGCTCGATCAGCTCGTCACGGTTCTCGCGGACAATCGCAACGATGCCGCCGTCGAACAGCTTGCCACGCTGCTCGTTCGAACGGGTGCCACACGGCCGGTCACGCTGTACGCGCAAATGCGCCTCGCCCACCTGCGCGGACGCTTCGCGCAGGCGAAAGCGTTCGGTGAACGACTGACGTCGACAGAAGCGCCGGAGGAGAATGCGGCGCGCAACTCCAACCTGCTCGGCCTCGCCTACGACGGACTCGGCGAGCACGACCGTGCGCGACAGGCGTTTCAGGCGTCGCTGCGGACGGCCCCGCGCGCGCCGGCGGTGCTGATGAATCTGGGATTCACGGAGTTGAAGGCCGGCCGTGCGGACATTGCCGAAAAGCGCTTTTCGGAGGCGCTATTCCTGTCGCCGACGCTGGCGCCGGCGCTCGACGGCCTCGTGCAGGCGCTGGAACAGCAGGGCAAGACGTCACGCGCGTCAGCCGTCCGCCGAATTAGTCAGGACAGATAGCGACTTTCAGCGCGTCCGCTATTTCTTCGGAGTCGACTGAGGCAGAAACCACTTGAAGCCGAGCTTCTTGATCTCTTCTTCGTGTGCGCCGTTCCCCTCGTGGCATGCGTGCTCCCACGATTCGGCGGCGTAGGGATCCCGAACAGCATTTCCGCCGCCACCCTGCCCTCCACCAGCGCCCTGGCGTCGTTGCGGCGCGCTCAGCGTGAATGGGCGAGTGAACGTCTCGGGATCCTCAATCGTCGCCTGGTAATCGAGCACGTTCGGAGCGACGAGGCGAAGGCGCTCGGTCACCTTCGCATTCGGACCGATGAAATTGCCTGCGCTGTCGAGCCACATCTTCCCATTCAGGTTGGTCGTCTCGATGACGAGGGTATCGCCCTCGAAGTGCCCCCGAGCGCTCCCCATCCACATTCGCACCGCACCTGATGGACGCGCGGCGCTCTCGAGCGGAATGACGCGGTAGATGTGTCCCCAATTGAGCATCATGAGCACCGTGTCCTTGGTCTGGACGAGCTCATATCCGCGCTGCGAGTAGCGCGGCACGTTCTTCATACAAAACGCCTGCGGATCGTAATAGAGCCGTTTGCTTGGATCCTTCGACCACGATTCGCGACCGAGGCCCTCGCGGTGTGCGACTCGCTCGGCGAGCGCCCAGGGCTGATACGGCAGCTTGCCGTCGGACGGATCCGACACCCAGCTCTCCCACGGCGGCGTCGTCACGTCCAGAAACGCGGGAATCTCCTCGATGTCGTCACCGCTCCAGGTGCCACCCCAGCGCCCCTGCAGATCCGGCTGACCGTCCGCCGTACGCGGCGGCGTGTACGGCGGCAGCTTGCCGCGTTCTGCGATCCACGACTTCGCCCCAGGGCCCCGTTTGCCTTCGGGCCAGTCCTTCGGATTGAAGATCGCCTGCGCCGTTGCCACGGCGGGCAGCATCAGGATGAGCGCGAGGGCGCACACGTGGACTCGAAGCGTCATGCGCGGTCTCATTTCTTGGTGAACTCGTTCTCGAGCTGATAGGCGTAGCACTCGTATTCGAGCAGCTCGACGTGCGGGTCGATGCGCCGATACAGGACCGCGCTGATGTTCCACGGCCGGGTGAAGACCTTGGGATCCTCAATCGTCACCTCATACCGGATGTGGAACGGACTGATCGGCGTGTACCGCTCGACCACGTGCAATTGATCGCTGTGGTAGTTGCCTGCGCGATCGAACCAGGTTTCCTCGCCGAAATCGACCACGTCGACGACTAGCGTGTTGCCTTCCCAGCGGCCACGTGAATCGCCCATCCACCAGTCGATGTGTCCCGGCGGATGCGGATTGCCGTTCATGTAAATCTGGCGAATCGTGTGGTTGTACTCGTACAGGATGTTCACCTTGTCCGCCTGCTGCACGATCTGAAAGGGGAACGGCATGAACGTGATACGAGGCACGCCTGAGAGGTAGCACTTCGCTTCAGGGTCGAGGGTCGCGCGCTTCGCCTCGTTCTCTCGTTTCTTGGCGAGCGCCTCGGGCCTGTAGGGAATCTCATTGTCAACGACGACACCGCGGCCGGCCGGGACGCCGAGACCCGCACCGTGATCCTGGAGATCCCAGGCGGCGGTGTTCAGCACCTGCCAGATGCCTGAAATGTCCGGTTGACCATTCGCCAGTTTCGGCGGCGTGTACGGTGACATGTTCGCCGGCGCCTGCGCGTACACCACGGGCGGTACCAAGGCCGTTGTCACGACGACGATCGCGAGGAGCACAAAGCCGCGGTTCATGGCCGGATAGCTTGAAATAGAATCCTTTGAATGTCCACTTTCAAAATCGCTGTCATAGAGGGCGATGGCATCGGCCACGAAGTCATCCCCGAAGGGTTGCGCGTCCTCGAAGCAGCCGGAAAGAAATTCGGCCTGTCGTATCAGATGACGCATTTCGACTGGAGCTGCGAGGTCTACGCCAAGACGGGCCGCATGATGCCGGAGGACGGCCTCGAGCAGTTGAAGAAATTCGATGCGGTGTTTCTCGGCGCCGTCGGCTATCCCGGCGTGGCCGATCACGTCTCGCTGTGGGGGCTGCTGATTCCGATCCGCCGCGGCTTCGATCAGTACGTCAATCTCCGTCCCGTCCGTCTGTTCAAAGGCGTCTCGACGCCGCTCGCCAACCGCACGCCGAACGAAATCGACTTCGTGGTGATTCGCGAAAATACCGAAGGCGAGTACTCGTCGATTGGCGGACGGATTTTCAGCGGTACCGAGAACGAATTCGCCATCCAGGAGACGGTGTTCACCAGGCGCGGTGTCGATCGCGTGATGCGCTACGCGTTCGACCTGGCGCAGAAGCGCCGAAAACATGTGACCTCCGCCACCAAGTCCAACGGGATCATCCATACGATGCCGTTCTGGGACGAGCGCTTCAACGCCGTCAAGAAGGACTATCCGGACGTCAAGACCGATCAATTCCACATCGACATCTTGACGGCCCACTTCGTCCGTAACCCCGACTGGTTCGACGTGGTCGTCGGCAGCAATCTGTTCGGAGACATCCTGTCGGACCTCGGTCCTGCGGTCGCCGGCGGCATCGGCATCGCGCCTTCGGCCAATCTCAATCCTGAGCGGACGTTTCCATCGATGTTCGAGCCGGTCCACGGGTCGGCGCCCGACATCGCAGGGCGGAACATCGCGAACCCGATTGGCACGATCTGGTCGGCGGCGTTGATGCTCGACCACTTCGGCTTTCCGCAGGCGGCGCGGGCCGTGGAAGGCGCCATTGAAACGGTCTGCGAAAGCGGTCCGAAAACCCCCGATTTCGGCGGGAAAGCGTCGACACAGGAAATGGGCAAGGCCATCGCAGCGGCTGTATAGTTGACCGCGGACCGACCCCGGTTTTAGAGTCACCGCACATCGGAATCGTAAGGAACTCCAGGAGGAGCGAATGGTCAGATTGCGCGCCGTTTTTTCTTCACAGCAGGGAGCGTGGGCCGTGCTCGCGCTGCTGCTGACGCTGGGGCTCTCAGCCCCGGCCGCAGCCCAAGGTGAGCGTGGCGTCATCGGCGGCACGGTCGCTGATGCGCAGGGAGGCGTCCTTCCCGGCGTCACCGTTACAGCGCGCAACATCAGCACCGGCTTTACGCAGACCGCCGTCACGGAAGCGGACGGCGCGTACCGGTTCGGCGCCCTGCCGCTCGGCACCTATGAAATCAAGGCGGAGCTCACCGGGTTCACGACAGCGACGGTGACGAACCTCACGCTCACAATCAACCGCGAGCTGCAGCAGAACATCACGATGGGGTTGAGCACCCTGCAGGAGTCGGTCACCGTCACGGGGCAGGCGCCCGTCGTCGAAGTCACCAAGAGCGAAGTCTCCTCCGTCATCACGCAGCAGCAAATTGAGATGCTACCGGTGGCAAACCGCGCCGCGGTCACCCTCGCCCTGCTGCTGCCGGGCACGAGCCAGGACGGCAGCCGTCCACGTCGCAGCAACGCCCAGGTCGGCGCGGGGACGTTGCAGTTCACGACCAACTCGCTGGCCGACGGCACGATGAACATGTCGACCAAGGCCGGTGAGCCACGCCAGGATTTCCCGCAGGCGGCCATTCAGGAGTTCAAGGTGTTCACCAGTCAGGCGCCCGCTGAATACGGCGGCCGCGCCGGCGGCGTCATCAACGTCGTCACCAAGAGCGGCACGAACACGTTCAGCGGCGAAGGGTACGAGTTCTTCCGCAACAAGCACATGAACCAGGTGGACAAGTTCACCCGGGATCTGGTCGATCAGGGGCTCGGCAGCGACCGCTACCAGCGCAATCAGTTTGGCGCAGCGCTTGGCGGCCCAATCGTACAGAACCGCATCCACTTCTTCATTGCCGAGGAATACACGCAGGAGAAGACAAGCTACGTGGTCAACACCGGCAAACCGCAGTTCTATGGAAAGTACGAAGGCGTGTTTGACGGCGGGCTGCCGAACCAGGAGTTCTTCGCCCGCGCGGACGGGCAGCTGACCGCAAAACAGAGTGGATTTGTGCGGTGGGCGTATCAGCGCGCCGAGCTGCAGTGCGAGGGGTGTGGCGGTCGGTCCGCGAACGCGGGCAACACGCTCATCCCGCGCGACGCGCTCGTCATGGGACATACGTGGGTCATCGGTCAGAGATTCCTGAACGAGTTCCGGTTCAACTACGCGCAGCAGCACCAGTACCAGAGCCCGAGCGGCGTGCAGTACTACAAGAAGTTCGACTTCTCGCCGGAGCGCTACCAGGGAACAACCGCGGTTTACAACTTCCCAAGCTTCAACTGGGGCAACGACAACTTCTTCCTCCACCACGCGATGATTCGCGAGTGGCGGGACGACTTCTCAATCGCGGTGTCGAATCACAACATCAAGTTCGGCGCCGACATTCAGAACAACCCGCTCCACGAGGACTCGCAGGGCAACCCGAACGGCACATGGAACTTCGTCAACGATCAACCGTTCGATGAGAACAACCTCGCTGCGCTCCGAGGCCCGGTCAATAACTTCACGGCGTCCTTCCCTGGCTTGATTCGCTACCAGCCGCACCATTACTACCAGGTGTACGGACAAGACGAGTGGAAGGTGGGCGCAGGCCTGACGCTGAACTATGGATTGCGGTACGACCTCGATACGCGGATCTGGAACGAATACCGGCGAAACGACGGATCCTTCTATCCGCGCATCCTTCCATACGTGAACTTTCAGAATCGCGGCGACGACAACAACATTTCGCCGCGCGTCGGTTTTGCCTGGGACGTCCGCAACGACGGTCTGACGGTCGTCCGCGGCGGCTATGGACGGATGTTCAACACGATCATGAACGGCACGCCCGGCGCCGAGGAGACGACGCTGCGGCAAACGAGCATCAACATCGCCAACGCGCCGTACCCCGACCCGTATCAGGGCCGGTCGCCCGCGTCGTTTGCCTCGACAGCGCCGCCGAACATCAACATCGTCGACGACGCCATGGTCAATCCGTACGCTGACACGTTCAGTCTCGGCTTCTCGCGGCAGCTGGGCGCCGACATGGCGCTCAACATCGACGGCGTGTACACGAAGACGAACGCCTTCAACGCAACGGTCAACATCAACTCACCGCGTCAATCATCGCCTGGCATCGCGGCGACGCCCGCCGTGCGAACACTGCCGGAATGGGGACGGATCCTGCAGGTGCAGTCGATTGGTGAGCAGGACTACCGCGCGCTGCTCATGCGGTTCGAGAAGCGCTTCTCGAACCGCTACCAGTACACGCTGTCCTACACGCTGTCGCGCGTGACCGACAACTCGTTCGGCCAGACATCGACTGGCAACATCACCGACGCGTACCACCCGGAGTGGGATGAAGGGTACGGCAACGCCGATCGCCGCCATGCGTTCGTCGGCAGCGGAGCATATCTGCTGCCCCACGACATCACCCTCGGGATGGTATGGACGCTGCGGAGCACCGCTCCGTTCAGCGCGCGCGCCGGTCGCGATCTGAACGGCGACGGCGCGAACACCGACTTCGTGCCCGGGACACACAAGGGTCAGGGGAACCGCGATCTCGACGTGGCGCTGGTCAACGCGTGGCGTGCGCAGAACGGTTTCGCCCCGGTCGATGCCTCGAAGTTCAGCAAGAACGACTTCAACCGGGTGGATGTCCGGTTGAGCAAGGCGATCAGCCTGAGCGGCCGCCGGCGCGCCGAGTTCATTGCGCAGGTCTTCAACCTGTTCGGACGCGACAACCTCGGAGGCATCGGGAGCAGCTTCCAGACCAACGCACTCTCCGATACGTTCGGTCAGCTGACGACCGCACAGCCTCGCCAACAGACGGAGCTCGCGGTCAGAATCACCTTCTGACGCAGTAGATTTTCGGTCTCGCGGCAGGTATCAGGTATCGGGTGTCAGGCGCGGTCAAGGGACCAGCCTGACACCTGGACCACCCCTGAAACCTGATACTGAAACCTTCCGGTCTACTTCTGAACGCCAGTCACTCCGATACGACAACGTGTCTGCGTTCAGATTCGAGAAACAGCGTGTCTCCGCCACCCTGACCCTGGCCCCGGGCACTTCGGTCAGCGGATGCTTCTTCGTTGCCGGGCATACCGCCCACCGTGCGGGAGCCGAGCGCATAGGCGACCTGCTCAACGAGCAGACCGGCTTCTTCCCATTCGAGCACCGCGACGGCACCACAGTTCTTTACAACCGCGCACATCTTGTCGCAGTAGCGCTCGAACCGGGGATGAATGAAGCGGAGTATGACCCGGGCTATGAAGTGGCCACGCACCGGTACGTGGGCATGCTGCTGTCCACCGGGATGCGGGTGAAAGGCAAGGTGGCCGTTTACGCGCCACCTGGCCGCGACCGTTTGAGCGACTACGCCCGCTCTCCGGAGGTCTTCCGCTACGTGGTGACCCAGAAGAACACGCTCATCGTCAACGCGGCTCACATCGTCGAGCTGACGGAACTGGCCGACTGATGGCGACCGAAGCGGCAGCCTCCTATATCGACTCCCTGCTCAAGCGCGTGGCGGCGCGCGGCGCCAGGCTGGGCATCCGGTTCGAGAGCGGCGCGCCGGTACGCGTGGCGGACGGCAATGGCGGCCTGCGGGACGTCACGAACCGCACGCTCTCGCCTCAGGAGATCATGGCGGCGATTGCGCCGATCGTGCCGGACGCGATCAAACGGCTGCCCCAGACGCCGTCGGCAAATTTCAACTACGACTGCGCCGGCGTCGGTGCGTTCACCGTTGCCCTCCGACGAGACGGCGAGAAGATATCGGTTGCGATCGATCCTGCTGATGCGGCAACTGCCGCGGACCTGACCCTTCGACAAGCTCACGGTCACGCCGAGGATGCTCGAGGGATGACAAGGTCCGCGCCGCATAACGAGGCCGGGTCCGCGCCGAAGGCAACACAATCCGAACCGGAACTTGTCATCGAAACGACGTCGGTCGGCGCAGTGATTGCCGCCAATGGGCCGGCCGCGGCAGGTTTCGTCGAATCCGTCAGCGCACCGAACAACCCCGTGGCCCAGGTCCCAGTAACGTCCCAGCAATCGTCCGCACCCGTCGCACCAGTTGCACCCGTCGCACCTCTCGCACCGACCACATCACCTCCGATCGACCGATTGTTCAGATTGATGTGCGAGGCAAAGGCATCGGACCTGCACCTGAGCGTCGGCATGAAGCCGCTGGTCCGCAAGGACGGTGAGATCAAGGTGCTCGACGAGTCGGCTCCGGCCTTCGACGCTGAATCGATGTGGGCGATGCTCGAGCCGATCATCCCCGAACGTAATCGAGAGGAATTCGGCAGACGGCACGACACCGACTTCGCCTACGAGATCGCGGGCCTCGGCCGCTTCCGCTCCAACATCTTCATGGACCGGAAAGGCCCTGGCGCCGTCTTCCGCGTCATTCCGTCGAAGATTCTGACGGCGGAAGACCTCGGCCTCTCGCCTCACATCCTCAAGCTGTGTCAGTTGAACAAAGGCCTCGTGCTCGTCACGGGACCGACCGGATCGGGCAAGTCGACGACGCTGTGCGCGATGGTCGACTACATCAACCGCACGCGGCGCGACCACATCATCACCATCGAAGACCCGATTGAGTTCGTTCACGAGAACAAGCAGTGCCTGATGAATCAGCGCGAGGTGCACGTCCACACCGATGGGTTCAAGGACGCGCTCCGCGCCGCGCTTCGCGAGGATCCCGACATCGTGCTGGTCGGCGAGATGCGCGATCTCGAGACGGTCGCCATTGCCATCGAGACCGCTGAAACCGGCCACCTCGTCTTCGGCACCCTGCACACGACGACGGCGGCATCGACGGTCGATCGCGTGATCGACCAGTTCCCGACGGATCGCCAGGCGCAGATCCGCATCATGCTGTCCGAGTCATTGAAGGGCGTCATCGCGCAGACGCTCTGCAAGAAGATCGGCGGCGGCCGGGCCGCGGCGCTCGAAGTCCTGATCGTCACCAGCGCCGTCAGCAACCTGATTCGCGAGGCGAAGACCTTCCAGATCCCGTCCATCATGCAGGTCGGTAAGTCGGTCGGGATGGTGTCGCTGAACGATGCGTTGATGGATTTGGTGGCGAAGAAGCTGGTTGCGCCGGAAGAGGCCTACTCGAAGTCGGTCGACAAGGGTGGTTTCGAAGCCGTGCTCAAGCGCGCGGGCATCGATACGAAGTTCACCGCCGCGGCGAAGGAGAGCTAGCGCACGATCGGAACGTCGTCGAGCGCGAACGCGTAGCACTCGTAATCGAGCAGACGGAAATTCGGTTCGGTGTGGCGATAGAACACCAGATTCATCGTCCATGGACGCGTGAATACTTTCGGGTCTTCGATGGTGGCGGCGTAGTTGATGTGATCGCGATCGGCCAGGGTGTAGCGCTCCACGACATGCAGTTCATCGCTGTGGAGGTTGCCGGCACGATCGAACCACGTTTCCTCGTTGAAGTTATTCACATCGACGACAAGCGTGTCGCCGTCCCAGGTCCCTCGTGAATCGCCCATCCACCAGTTGAGCGGCCCTTTCAGGTGCGGCGAGTTCATGTAGACACTCCGCGTCGCGTGCACGTACTCGAACAGCATCAAAACAAGATCGCGCGTCTGCACGATCTGAAACGGGTGCTGGATGTACATGACCCGCGGCACCCCCGGCAGGAAGCACTTCGCTTCGGTATCGGCTGTTGCGCGCGCCGCGAAGTTCTGTGTCCGCTTCTCGAGCATTTCCGGCTTGTACGGCAGCGTGCCGCCTTCGACTGTGCCCGCACTGGCCCGCGCGGTGCGGCTGGCCGAGTGCGCCTCGATGTTGTCGTCGGCTTTCGCGAGCACTTCCCAGATGCCGGAGAAATCCGGCTTGCCGTCAGCGGCGCGCGGAATCGTGGTCGACTGGGGAGACGATGTCTGTGCGGCGACAGCCAGCGGCCACGCCAGCGCCAGCGCCGCCAGGGCGGCCGACAGTCTCATCGGCGAACGCCAGGGAGGATTGAGTCGAGTGCGCGCTCTCCGGACACGCAGGCCGTTTCAAAGATTTCGTAGTGCTCGGCCGGCGAGTGACGCTGCGTGAGCGTGAAGTTCATGGTCCACGGCTGTGTGTACGCCTGCGGATCGGTCACCGTCACCTTGTAATCAATCGTTTTTTGATCCTTCACGGTGAGCCGCTCGACGAGCGTCATCGCGTCCGTGTGGAAAGAGCCTTTGGAATCGAACCAGCTCCAGTCGTTGAGATTCGACGTCTCGATGACCAGCGTGTTGCCCTCCCAGTGTCCGCGCGAATCTCCGTTGTGCAGCTTCACCTGCTCGGGCAGCGGCGGGCGATCGAAGAGCGGGATGACGCGGAAGTCGCCCGATCGCTCCCACGACATGACGATGAACTGCGGCGTCTGGACGATCTGGAAATCAGCGAAGAACATCAGGCGAGGGGTGCCGATCACGCACAGGAGCTCGGAGGTGACGTCACGCACGGTCTGCGGCGCGCCGGTAATGTCGTCGCCACCGTAGCGATGAAAGATTTCCTCGCGGCGTTTCTGCGCCCATGGCTGATACGGAATGCGACCACCCGGAGCGTCGATGATCGCGCTAATGGGCACGCGCGCGGCGAGCCGTGCCTCGGTCCACCCCTGGACGCGCAAGCTGTCAGCCGTCTGGAAGCCGTTTTCGACGTTGACCGCATCAGGGCCACCGGCTTCTTCTGTCCAGTAGCCCTGGATATCGGGTTGACCATCAGGCGTACGTGCGACCGGCGCCACGGCTTGAGCCGCGGCGCCGGTGATTGTTCCGATAGCGAGAAGAACGGATGCCGCAAGGACCTTCATATCCTTCCTGCCTGTCCCGCCCTTCCCGCGTTTCCCGTCCCGCTAGAAGAGGAATCTAGCGCCTAACTGGACTTGTCGCGGGCCTCCTATGCCCGGAATGAACCCGGTCGCTTGTCTGAATGTTGTTGACCGGGCATTCCCTCCATACTGACCACCGAAGTTCGCCGTGTTGAACACGTTGAAGGTTTCGACAAAGATGCCTATCTTCCTGTCGCCCCCTCCTCCGAGCCCGAAGAACTTCGTGGAACGTATGTCAAAGACGTATGTGTTGTCTCCTCGTGCGGAGTTCAACGACACCTGCTGTCCACTCGAGGGATCGATATAGCGATCGTTGTTGTTGCCATCGGCATTCAGGTCCGTTCCGGCGGTGAGGTTATACGGCCGCGCGCTCACCAGTTGCAGGACGGGCGAGAGCTGGATGCCGTAGGCGATGTCGAACACGCCGGTCGCAACAAAACGGTGCCGTTCGTCCGGACCGTTCGGTCCCCACTCGCTCGGATCGAGCGGTCGGTCCCACGTCTGCGCGAGGCCCGCACCCGAGCGGTTGCCGGTCGAGCCGCCGTAGGAATAGGCGCCTGCCAGCGTGTAGTGCGCCTGCAGCGTGGCACGCGGGAGGCGGCGCTGGAACATGAACGTCAGCCCGTCGTAGCGCGACTTGTTAATCGCCGCGAGGATGCGGGTGGACCCGAGGTACGTCGGGTTGCCGAATACCCGCTGGAAATCGTTGGCTAGAAGCCGCCGGCCGCCGATGAGCGGATTGGCCTCCGTGCTGCGGACTTCGCGACGTCCCTCGATGTGGGTGTAGTCAACGGCCAGCGTCGTGTTGGCCGCCAGCGTATGCGCGTAGCCGATGTGCGCCTGGTGCGTGATCGGATCGTTATAGTCCGGATGGATCCACTGGCCAGTCGAGTTGTTGGCCAGACGGTCGCCCTGGGTCGGCTGCGGCGGCAGCGGATCGATACCGAACCGGAACGTCGCCAGTTCGCCGGCGCCAATCGCCGTATTCGTCCGGGTCGCAAGCGAGTTCAGCGGGCGGGCCGACTGCCCGGTGATGTCGCCGGCCGACGCCGCGGTGTTGTACTGGTCGATGTAGAGACCGTAGCCACCACGGACCACGCGCGTTCCTTCTCCTGACAGGTCCCACGCAAATCCAACGCGTGGCGAGAAGTCCATCTTGGGCGTCTCCGGATACGCCCCGAACGGATGGCCGATCGCTTCGAGCGCCATCCGCGTGGCATTGGTGGTGAACTTTTCCTGGACCATGAGGTTGAAGTCGCGGTCGTAGCGCAGACCGAGGTTCAACGTCAGCGACGGCATGATGCGCCAGTCGTCCTGGAACCACGTGCCGACCTGCTGCGCGTTGCTCGTCGTGTCCTGCCAGCTACCCTGCCCGTTGATGGCGCCGCCATTGGCCTGCTGCCACATGCGGACAATGCCCGGCGTCTGGAAGCCTTGCGGATAGCGGCCGTTGGTGTTGCTCAGAATGGTTGACGGATCGTCGAAGAACGCGACGGTCGCATAGTGCTCGTTGCCGTTGCGAATTCCGAGGTGCCAGAGGTAATTGAAGTTGACACCCATCTTCAACTGGTGGTTGCCCTTCAGCAGCGAGAGGTCATCACGGATCTGATAGACCATTCGGTCGGATTGCGTGCCCGCGTCGCCACCGGCGCCGGTGGTGACCGACGGGAACGACAGGCGTGGCGCGAAAATGTCGACCGTCGGGAAGTCGCGTGTGTAGTGCTCGCCGGTGATGTTGCTCACGACATCGGCGAGGTACACCATCCGGTTCACCTGCCCGGTGATCTGGTTCAGCCCGGCGCTGCCGAGGACGAGGCTGTGCTGGGCCACCGCGCTCCACGCGTTGATGACCATGTTGTCGGGCTGCCCGTTGTCGTTGTTCGTCGTATAGGTCACCGCGTCCTGGTTTTCGTCCTGACCCGCGTAACGGAACATCACGGACTGCGAGTTATTGAGCTGCAGATTCGATTTCAGCGAGTACGTCCGGAGCGCTCCCGGCAACTCTGCGATCCGCGGATGTTTGTCGTACACCCATCCGGTGGGAATCTGGCCACGTTGCATCGCCGTGACGAGAACTTCGAGCTGGTCGTACTGGTTCGACGGAACGAACGTGCCCTGGTTTTTCACCATCTGCTCGATGGCGCCGAAGTAGAACATCCGGTTCTTCAGAATCGGGCCGCCGATCGATCCGCCGAACTGCTGCCGGCTGAATGGCGGCTTCTCACCGTTGGCCTGCTTCTGGAAGTAGTCCTTACCGGTGAGGCTCTTGTCACGTTCGTACCCGAAGATCGAGCCGTGCACCACGTTGGTGCCCGATTTGGTGACCAGTGAGACCGCCGCGCCGCCGGTGCGGCCGTCAGCCGCCGAGAACTGGCTCGACGCAAGCTGGAACTGCTCGAGGCTCTCGGTCGTGAAGCTCATGAGCGGACCGCTGTAGTGGTTGTCGCGATTGTCCGCGCCGTCCACTGTCGGGACGACATTGCCGCCGGAGGATCCGGCGAATGACACCGTCCCCGTGTTCTGTTTCGTCCGATGAAGCTCGCCAACGGGAGCCGCGCCGGGCAGCAGTTCGAGCATGCCGCTGATCGTGCGCGTCAACATCGGGAGGTTCTGCAGTTCGGTCGTCTGGATCGTATTGGCGACCTTCGACTGCGTCACTTCGATCATCGGCGCTTCACCAGTAACGGTCAGCGTCTCGTTGAGGCCGGCGACCGTCAGTTTGAAGTCGATGGTGAGCGTCGCATTAATCGCCAGGTTGACATTCTGGCGAGCCGACGGCGCGAACCCCACGAGTTCCGTCTTGACCTCGTACACGCCGGGCTCGAGGCCGGGGAGGTAATAAGACCCGTCCGCGTTGGTTACCGTAGTGCGCACAACGCCGGTGGCGTTGTTGGTGGCGGTGATGGTGACTCCGGGGAGCACTGCGTCTCCCTGGTCGAGGACCCGGCCGTTGAACGTGCTTGTTGCCTGCGCGTAGGCCACCGATGCGATTGCCATCACGCAAAGCGCGATAATCGCTCGACCGACGCCTTTCTTCCACACCCGCATTCGCGTACCTCCTGTGAGGGAAACCAACTAACAGGACTAGGGATACCGACTCGCAGGACTAGAGATACAGTCCCGAACCACAGAATCTTGAAGACGCGGGGACTTGTAGCATGCTGCCCACCCGGTCTGTCAATACGGGCTGGACTCGTCCCGCCGGGCAAGACGCGGCACGTAACGGCTGGCGTGCGTATTTCGTAATTCCCGGGTTCCAAGCGTAAGCCGGACAGGGTGATCAGTTAGAGTAGCCGCGGGCCATGGCTACCCTTCCCCGCCGGTTTACCGTGTGGATTCTCCTGCTTTTCGTGGGCAGCGGGTGCACCGCGCTGATTTACGAGGTCGTTTGGTTCCAGCTGCTCGAACTGGTCGTGGGCGCCACCGCAGTATCCCTCGGCGTTCTGCTGGCGACCTTCATGGGCGGGCTGGGTCTCGGAAGCCTGCTGCTTCCCCGCTTCGTTCCGCGCGCGCAGCATCCGCTCCGGGTCTACGCCCGTCTGGAGCTCGGGATTGGGGCATTTGGGCTGGTCGTCCTGTTTGGGTTGCCGGTGCTCAGCAATCTCTACGTCGCCAACGCCAGCCCCGGGTTCCTGAGCATGCTGCTCCGCGCGCTGCTGGCAATGATCTGTCTGCTCCCGCCAACAATGCTGATGGGAGCCACGCTTCCGGCCATCGCCAGACTTATCGAAAGCACGCCTTCCGGCGTGTCGTGGCTTGGGTTCTTTTACGGGGGAAACATCGCCGGCGCGGTGATTGGTTCGCTGTTGGCCGGGTTCTACCTGTTACGCGTGTACGACATGGCGACCGCGACCTACGTCGCCGTCGCAATTAACTTCGCGGTCGCGGGGATCGCATGGGCGCTATCAACGCGCGTCGCTATTCCAACGACGGAGGCTGCGCCGAGTGGACGAGCCGGAAAGGCTCGCGCGACGGGTGCGCGGGTCGCGGGCACCCGTGGCGCGAACCTGTATGGTTCGCGCAGCGCGCGCACGTCCATCTACGTCGCGATCGGCTTGTCGGGTCTTGCAGCGCTCGGCGCCGAGGTGATTTGGACGCGTATTCTCTCGCTGCTCTTCGGCGGCACCGTTTACACCTTCTCGCTCATCGCGGCCGCGTTCCTGTGCGGCCTTGGCGTCGGCAGCGCGATAGGCGCGTCGCTCGCACGCTACGCGGCACGCCCCGGACTGCTGCTTGCCGGTTGCCAGCTTGGCGTGGCCGTTTCCGTCGCATGGGGAGCGGCGCTGATGAATCGGGCGTATCCGTATTGGCCCATCGATCCCGCCCTGGCTCCGGGACCGTGGTTCAACTTTCAGATCGATCTGGTTCGCGCCTTTATCGCGATAGTGCCGGCCGCCTGTTTCTGGGGCGCAAGCTTCCCGCTCGCCCTCGCCGCAGCCGGGACGCGAGCCGACGACCCTGCACGAGACGTAGGCGCGCTCTACGCCGCGAACACGATCGGCGCGGTCATCGGCGCGGTGGTCTTCAGCCTGCTCATCATTCCCGCTTTCGGCACGCAGGACGCGCAACGGTTGCTGATTTGGATGGCGCTTGCCGCGTCAGTCGTCATGCTCGTGTGGCCGCCGCCGACGGATGCTCCGAGCCCCGCTGCGCGCCGCATCGCCCTGTCGCTCGGCGGGCTGCTGATCGCTGGTGTCGCCGCCGCGACCGTGGCGCCGGTCCCGCCAGACGTCGTTGCATACGGCCGTCAGATTGCGACGTTCAAGGGCGCGAGCTACCTCTACGAAGGCGAAGGGCTCAACTCGTCGATCGCCGTGTCAGAGTCGGAAGGCGGCGTCCGCAACTTTCACGTCAGCGGAAAGGTCGAAGCCTCCACGGAAGTCCACGACATGCGACTGCAGCGGATGCTGGGCCACATTTCCGCGCTGATGCATCCCGATCCACATTCCGTGCTCATCGTCGGCTTTGGCGCCGGGGTGACGGCAGGATCGTTCGTCCTCCATCCTGGGATCAAGCGCATCGTCATCTGCGAGATCGAGCCGCTGATTCCGCGCATGGTCGCGCCGTTCTTCTCGAAGGAGAACTACGACGTCGTGCACGACCCGCGTGTGGAGATCGTCTACGACGACGCGCGGCACTACATTCTGACGACGAACGAGAAGTTCGACATCATCACCTCGGACCCGATCCATCCGTGGGTCAAGGGCGCCGCGTCGCTGTACACGAAGGAGTACTTCGAGCTCGTCAAGTCGCACCTCAACCCGGGCGGAGTCGTGACGCAATGGGTACCGCTGTACCAAAGCACGGAAGAGGTGATCAAGAGCGAGATGGCGACCTTCTCCGACGTCTTTCCGTACGGAACCATCTGGAGCAACCAGTACGCCAATGGCGGCGGGTACGACGTGGTGATGCTCGCCAAGTCGGGACCGCTGCAGATCGATCCGGCGGCGCTCGACGCGCGCTTGAGCAGGCCCGATCATGCGGCGATCAAGGACGCGCTCGTGCAAGTGGAGCTCGCGGGCGTGGACGGTCTGATGGCGACCTACGCAGGCCAGGCGCGCGACCTGCGTCCATGGCTTACCGGCGCGCAGATCAATACGGATCGCAATCTACGGCTCGAATACCTCGCCGGCCTTGGCAACAACGTCTACGATGCGATGATCTACCAGCACATGCTCGAGTTCAGGAGGTTCCCGGAAGAGATGTTTACGGCGTCGCCGGAATGGATGGACCGCCTACGGCGCGTGATGGCTGTCGCGCCGGGCTCTCAGTAGATCTCGGGCAGGTATCAGGTATCAGGTATCAGGTGTCAGGTGTCAGGTATCAGGGTGGGCCAGGCAGCAGGAATGAGGTATTAGGCGCCAGTCACAGATCGCTCGAGCGATGCAACTAGACCCTGAAGCATCCGCCCAATCTCCTGTGTGTCCTTAATGAGTTTTGCTGCGTCTTGTTCGGACACGACCTTCACTCGCGCGCCGAGTTCTAACTGAGTTTCGAGCTCGGCTCCTGAGCCATGCGCCACCCACAAATGATTCGTGTAAATCGCGGTGGACTGCCTCGCTTTGCCTTCGGCGATATTGGACGGCATCGACACCGCACACTTTCGGATCTGGTATCCGAGCACCCGCTGCTCGTCTCTGGGCATGCGCCGTGAAACACCGTAGCAGCGCACCGCCAGGTCCATCGCTTTCTGCCAGACCAGAAGATCACGAAACGAGTTGATCTGCGCCATTCGATGCGCAGGAGCACACGGAATACCGCACCAGATCGCGCGGCAATCTGCAGGGAGGGCCCCTGAACGTACCCGTTTTCTGCGCTCTAGAAAAGCGACGCCTTATGAATTTTCTGCAATACCTTCAACCTAATATCTGATACCTGGACCTCGCCTGATACCTGATACCTGATACCTGATACCTGATACCTAGTTGGTGCCACTCACGGCCGCCATGTTCACCTTGCGGCCTCCGATGTAAACGGAATCGATCTGACGCGTATTCTTGATGTCCATCAGCGGATTCGCATTGAGCACAACGAGGTCGGCCCACTTTCCTGTCTGCAGCGAGCCCGCGGCATCGATCTTCATCACACGCGCGGCGGTGCTCGTCGCGGACACGAGCGCCTGCATCGGCGTCATCCCCGCCTGAACCATCATTTCGAGCTCCGCGTGCTCGTTGTAACCAATCCATCGTCCCAGATTGCGGTCCGGGATTGATCCACTGTCGGATCCCATCGCGATCGGAATACCGGCATCGATCAGCGGCTTGAGATTCTTGATGCCCTGCGCGAGCTGCGGCTTGCTGGCCTGGATCCCCGCGTTGGTCCGGTATCGCTGCTGGGTCGCCGGATCGCTGAGCACATCGACTTCGTGCTTGTACGTGGGCAGCGCGCGCAGGAAGAACGGATCCTTGAAGAAGTCCGGCAAGTTCTCGTAGATGAACACCGATCGATCGCGCACGAGCGTCGGAATCAGTGCGATGTTGCGGCGCTTCATCTCGGCAATGGTCGCGGCGTCGATATCCAGGTCACGGACGCTGTGCGCGATGACGTCCACGCCGCCGGCGATCGCCGTTTTCGCGTCCTTCAGGTAGATGATGTGCACCGCCGTTGACATGTTGTGCTTGTGCGATTCGTCAATCGCGGCGGCGATCACCTCGGGCTTCAAATCCGCCGGGACACCGTCGAGATGCAGCTTGATGAAATCGGCCCGCAGCGGAACGTGCCGTTGCACGTCAATCCGCGCATCATCCGGGGTTTCGGTGCCCGTCGGTCCCGGTCGAAACAAGATCGGCCGGCCGGAGGCGTACAACCGCGGCGCGTCGGTGGCGACGGGGCCGATGCCAAGCCGCTGGGTGTCGCGCAAGTAGAACCCCTCGGGCTCGTCATACGTCTCGAAACCGAGCGTCATGATGGAGGTAACGCCATAGAGCGCGTACGTTTTCAGACGCCGGACCATCTCGTCGCGGTACGGTCCGGGGTTGACGCTGATGTCGGGATCGATGTGCGCGTGCGAGTTGATGAGGCCCGGGATGATCGTCTTGCCAGCAACGTTCACGACGGTCGCACCCGCCGGAGGCATCACCGTCGCGGATGGTCCGATGGCCGTGATGCGGCCGTTGGTGACAACGATTGTCGCCTGTTCGATCGGCGCCGCGCCGGTACCGTCAATGACCCGCGCGCCGGTGAAGGCAATCACCCCCGGCGCGGGTATCTGCGCACTGACGGCTGCGACGCCAACGGCGAAGAACGCCAACAACACGAATGCCACGACACGACTGAACATGTTTCGCACCTTTCGCACCGTTTGCATCTCTCGCACCCTGTGCACCCGTATTAACCCCATCTCGGCTGCTCGTCCGGATTGATTCCAAGCGAAACCTTACCCACTATCTCGTGGGTGAGCAGAGGATTCGCCGGGTGGAACTTTCCTGCCCGCGCATCGCGGAACAGCCGCTCGAGTTCGCTCTTCTTGAACATGCCGAACCCGCCGGAGAGATCCAGCGCGCGATCGGCAACGCGGAATGCCCCGTCGACAACCTTGTGCTTCATCGACATGAGCCGCACAAGCCAGTCAGGGCCGACATTGCCTTCCGCCCAGGCCGTTGCCACCGCCTCGACGTGCGGACCCATCGCCTCGATGTCCATCGAGATTTCGGCGACCCCGTGCTGCACCTCCGGGTGGTAGATCATCGGCCGCGTCAGTGCAATTGACGTTTTCGTCTTCAGCTGCTCGATGAGCACCTCGCGCACGCGCAGCGCCAGGCCGTAGTAGATGTTGCCGAAGCCGACGAGCGCCCAGGTGAAGAAACCAACAACGAAGTTGTCGGCGCCGGCCGCGCCCGCGGGAACCACGCGCGCGATGTACTTGTCGGGAACGAACGCGCCCTCCAGGACGGTGTCGTCACTGCGAGTCGCACGCATGCCGAGCACGTCCCATGTGTCCTTGATCGAATAGCCCTTCGAATCTCGGGGCATGAACGCGTGGACGATTCTTGGTCCTGCGGGATCGCTCGTGTCCATGCCGTGCATGCCGAGACGCGTCCAGACGGGCGTCAAGCTGCCGAATGACTTGCGACCCGTGAACTTGTACCCACCGGCGACCTTTTCAGCTTTCGTCGTCGAAAGCAGCCCCGGAATGTCGTTGCCATGCTCCGCATGGCCCGCGGCAAACACCTCACCTGCGGCCGCTTCTTCCAGAATCCATTGACACGATTTGTCGCCACTTCGCCACATATCGGCGGCGTCGCCAACCCAGTAGTTGTGCATGTTCAGGGCGAGCGCAGTTGCCGGAGCGAACATCGCCAGCTTTCGAGTCTCGCGCCCGACTTCCGCGACATTCAGGCCAAGGCCGCCGAAATCCTTGGGCAGCGCCATGCGCAGATAGCCTGCGGCTTTTAGTTCGTTGAAATCTTCCTGGAAGAATCGATTCTCGCGATCGTATTCAGGTGCCCGTTGGCGACATTTGGATAAAAGGGTGTCAGACAGGACGGACTCGGTGACGACGGCCATGGACCCACCTCCGAAAGGCGCGAGTATATACCCGCGGAGGCGGACCGCTACGGGCGCGTCAAGACGATGAGCGACCGCGCTTCGACCCGCGCGTTGGATCCAGCGGTGAACGTCGCGTCTCGTTCGCCGACCTCCGTGGCAGTATCCACGACAACCGTCCACGTCTGACCGAACGACGCGGACGGCAGCGTGAAATCGAGCGGCTCGTAATGCGCGTTGAACAGCAGCAGGAACGAGCCATCACGGACGCGTTTGCCGTCGTCATCGAGCTCGTGCAGCGCGTCGCCGTTGAGAAAGACCATCAGCGACTTGACGAAACCTTGCTGCCAGTCGTCTTCGGACATCGGTTCACCATCGATGCGCAGCCATGCGATATCGCTGATTCCTTTACCGCGAAGCGGCCGTCCCTTGAACCACCCGCGGCGGCGAAACGCCGGATGCGCATTACGAAGACGGATCACCCGGCGGGTGAACTCGAACAGGCCGTGGTCGGCTGACTGCCAGTCGAACCAGGAGATCTCATTGTCCTGACAGTACGCGTTGTTGTTGCCCTGCTGCGTGCGGCCAATCTCGTCACCGCCGACGAGCATCGGAATGCCCTGCGACAGCAGCAGCGTGGTGATGAAGTTGCGCTGCTGGCGCACGCGCAGCGCGGCAATCGCCGGATCGTCAGTCGGTCCTTCGGTGCCGCAGTTCCACGATCGGTTGTGGTCTTCGCCGTCCTGGTTGTTCTCGCCATTCCCCTCGTTGTGCTTCTCGTTGTAGGAGACGAGATCGCGCAGCGTGAAGCCGTCGTGCGCGGTAACGAAGTTGACGCTGGCATACGGGCGCCGCCCATCGTCCTGGTACAGGTCCGCACTGCCGGTGAAACGGTTGGCGAACTCGCCGAGCGTCTGGTCTTCGGCTCGCCAGTAGTCGCGGACGGTATCGCGGTACTTGCCGTTCCATTCGCACCACCGCACGGGAAAATTGCCAACCTGGTAGCCGCCGCTGCCGAGGTCCCACGGCTCGGCGATCAACTTCACGCCCTGCAGCGTCGGATCCTGATGCACGACGTCGAAAAAAGCTGACAGACGATCGACGTCATAGAGTTCCCGCGCGAGCGTCGACGCGAGGTCGAAGCGGAAGCCGTCGACGTGCATCTCCTTCACCCAGTAACGCAGCGAGTCCATGATGAGCTGGAGTACGTGCGGATGACGCATGTTCAGCGTGTTTCCGGTTCCCGTGTAATCGACGTAATAGCGCGGTTCCTCCTCCGAGGTGCGGTAGTACGCAGCGTTGTCGAGGCCCTTGAACGACAGCATCGGCCCTAGGTGATTGCCCTCGCCTGTGTGGTTGTAAACCACGTCGAGGATCACTTCGAGGCCGGCATCATGGAGCAGTTTCACCATCCCTTTGAATTCGCGGACGACCTCGAGCGGATCCTGGATGGAGGCATATTCGTTGTGCGGCGCGAAAAAGCCGTACGAGTGATAGCCCCAGTAATTCCGGAGGCCCTTGTCGAACAAATGCTTTTCGTGGACGAACTGATGCACCGGTAGCAGCTCGACCGCAGTGACGCCGAGCGAGGTGAGATAGTCGATTGACGCCGGATGCGCCAGGCCCGCGTAGGTGCCGCGGAGGTGCTTCGGGACTTCGTTTCGAAGCTTGCTGAACCCCTTTACATGAACTTCGTAGATGACCGTCTCGTGGAGCTTCCGTCCGGGCGCGTGGTCCTGACCCCAGTCGAAGCGGTCATCGATGACCACGGATTTCGGCACATACGCCGCGCTGTCGCGGTCGTCGCGCTGCAGCTCGTCGCCGCCCAGCGGATACGGAAACATCGCGTCATTCCACTCGATGTCGCCGCTGATCGACTTTGCATACGGATCGACCAACAGCTTTGCCGGATTACAGCGCTGCCCCTGTGCCGGATTCCATGGCCCGTGCACGCGAAAACCGTAGCGCTGCCCGGGGCGGATACCCGGCAGGTACCCATGCCAGCAGAACGCGGTGTGTTCCGGCAGACGAATACGCCTTTCCCGACCAGCGTCATCGAAGAGGCATAGATCGACGGCCTCTGCGACCTCGGAAAACACAGCGAAGTTGGTTCCGCGTCCGTCCCATGTTGCGCCGAGGGGAAACGGTTCGCCGGGCCGGACGGAAAAGGGCGCCGCTGGTGCGCTTACAGCGGCCGAAGGGGCGGGATAGGTGGTCATGCCCCCCTGTTAGCAAATCCCAAACCTGCTTACTGCTGCTCGATTCGATAACCCCGCTGGCGGAGCAAAGCCAGCAATCCCTGTGGCCCGACGATGTGCGCCGCGCCGACGATCACAAAGCAGGGCGACGAACGCTTCAAACACGCTTCGAGCTGCGGCATCCAGTTGCGGTTTCGTTCGGTGATCAGGGAGTTGTAGGCCGCCGGGTTGTCGGTGAATGACGTCAGCAGCATCTTCTCGATCGTCGCAGCGTCGCCGGTCTGCCACGCGGTCAGCAGCGTGCGCAGGCTCGTTTTTTCGGTTTCCATCTCGGCGAGCTCGCTGCGCAACAGCTGCTCCTGCATTGCGTCGGGCATCTTGTCAAACCGATCGATCTGGTACTGCACGGTCTCGAGACCGATGACCTGTTTTCCCACACCCGTTGCGAGGTTATAGAAGTGCTTGTCGAGTCCGAGTTCCGGGTCCAGTCCAGCGGCCTGTGCTCCGAGCGCCTCGAGCATCAGCATCACCATCCACGGCTTCATCGGCTGAATCAGCTCGAGCGCGAGCGGCGTACCCTTCAACTTCTCGGCGACGAGCGCCGCGGTCTCCTTGGAGACGGCACTGTTGAACGTCCGGCCATCCGTGTACATCCCTTTCGCGAGCAGGCCAAGGCCTCCGGTCAGTGGATCGGCCTCGGCCAGATCGATCTCTTCGACCAGCGCGCTCGAGGCCTCGAAGGCTCGCTGATAGGCCGGGTTGAGCGGATAGGCGTCAGCCGTCAGCGCGTGGACCGATCCGGCCAGATACATGACGTTGGCACCGGATTGGACTTTCCAGAGAAAGCTGCGGCCGCCCGTCTGCGCTGCCGCGCCGGCAGCGAGGACGAGTGCGAGGACAACGGCCGTGAAGAATCGGTTGACGATTCGCATGGCCGAATTATCGGATAACTGCCAGGCGAGCCTTTATGGGCCCGCCGGAGCACTCCTAAAGGTTTGCGCCACAGGTGACAAGCGTCGCCCCAATCACCCGGGGCGCAAACCTTATGGTTTGCGCTATTTGCGCCGATCAGTCGCTGCGGGAGCCGAGCTTCCCGTTGTCGAGCGAACGTCGGTGCCGAGCGTATTCAGGAATGAAGCGCCGGCATCCAACTTCGCGCCGGCGCCGTTGAGCACGTCGGCCGGTACAGGGTTCCCGTAGGCATCAGTGTTCGAGTCCTTGTCGGCTTTCAGCGCGCCGCCGGACAGGTTGATGCCGGCGAAGAGTCCCTTGCTGCGCGAATACGACAGCACCGTCGCCAGTGTTCCCGTCGTGCTGGCCGATGCCGCACGGCCAACCGGGCCGGCGGCGACCGATGCGTCGGCGCCGAGGGACACCTTATTGTTCAGCATCTTCCCCGCGGCGTCTCGATCGGTCACAAGAAGTACGAGGTCGATTTCCTGGGCGCCGGCCTGAAAACCCCAACTACCTTTTTCCAGCTCCATGAATACCGGAGAGCTCCAGCCGTTCCCGGTACGGCAGCTCATCACCCCCTTGCCATATTCGCCGCCGATGATGAATGCGGCCTTCTTCATGTCGGGAATGACGATAACGCACGCAGCCTTCTGCCAGAGATCTTCCGGGATGCCGTTTTCGGCGTTGCGGATGGCCGTTACCACGCCGGCGGCATCGTTGAGGCGCTTCTGTTCACCGGTCGAAAGCGCCGCAAATGCGGTGGTTGCAAACAACGAGGAGAGAACAACTGAGAGCCCAGCGGCTCTCGCAATGCGCAAGGACATACAACACCCCCGCGTGGAGGCTTCCAAATTCGGTGCCGCTTATGCGCGTGCTTCTCCTTCCTCTGGCGGCCCGGCAATCGTTTCCTCCACCATCGATGGAACAAACGCGTGGCGCGGAAACGCCAGCCGAACGAGCGGCGGCGCCACCATCGTCGTCGCAAGCACCATGGTGACCGCCGCCGAAAAGACATCTGAACCGATGATGCCGTTCGCAAGGCCGTAACCGGCGATGATCAGCTCGACTTCACCGCGGGGGATCATCCCGACCCCGACGCGCACGGCCTGCGTGGTTGAGAAACCGAACAACCTGGCAAAAACGCCGCACCCGACCGCCTTCGCGACCACTGCGACCACGAGGAGGGCGACTGTGAATGCCGCCCGTGGACCCAGTTCGCGCGCGTTGGTCTGCAGTCCGATGCTGATGAAGAACAAGGGAACGAACATCGAGTAGGTCAGCGGATGGATGCCGGCATCGACTTGCTTCTTGAACTCGGTCTGCGCAATGAGCACACCGGCGAGATACGAACCGGTCAGGGCGGCGATTTCACCAACGTACTCCGCCGCCCACGCGTACACGAACATGACGACGAGCGCCGCCGAAAGCACCGCCTGGCTCACGCCAAGCGACGATGCCCAGCGCAGCAAAGGCCTCAACAAGCCCCGCACCGCGATTGCGGCCGCGAAGTAGACGCCGACACGGACGACGACGGTACCGAGGACGATCCAGTTCATTCCGACGGCCGATGCCCGTGCGAGTGCGACGACGACCGACAGCACGATGAGGCCCATCACGTCGTCGATGACCGCCGCACCGAGAATCGTCGAACCCTCGCGTGTGCGCAGCGCGCCAATCTCGAGCAGTGTCTGGGCGGAGATGCTTACGCTCGTCGCCGTCAGAATCGCGCCGACAAAAATCGCCTCCCAGTACAGCGGTAGACCAAACCACACAGCGGTCATCGCGCCGCAGACCATCGGAAGGATCACACCTCCAACGGCCGACCAGAACGCCACCTTGCCCACGCGCCGCATCTGCACGAGATCGGTCTCGAGCCCCGCTATGAACATCAGCAGCAGTACGCCGATCTGAGCGAAGTCGCGGACGAGATCGAGCAGCGACATCGAGCCGGGCGCCGCCGACGTGAACATCGGCCACCCGAGGACGTTCAGAACGGTGGGTCCGAGGATGAGTCCGACGAGGATTTCGCCGAACACCGACGGCTGGTGCACGAGACGCGCGAGTGCGCCGGCGGTCTTCGCCGCGGCTACACCGAGCGCGAGCAACAGAATGAGCTGCAGGGAATGACTCAGGAGAGACTCCGCATCGAGGCGACAGCATAGGCTCTCGAGCCGGTCACGACAAAAATGTCCTTCGATCGCAGCCCTCCGAACATTCATGTCCAGCATCAACCGGAGTTGCGGATCACGTTCGAATAGGCGCGGACCGCCTCCTCCTCACGATCCGCAGCAGCAACCTTACCGTCACCTTGAATCCGTCATAAATGTTCTGTTCTAGCACCGCATCCAACAAAAGAGTCTTGACCTTCATCGCCCATTCGAATCAAGCGAATCGGGCGTTTCGAGCACATATTCGAACAAAATGCGCGATTTCAGAGATCAGTACGCCCTCGTCGCGGTGGCCGCGATCTTGTTATGGCCCGCACAACGCACCGTTGTCTTCTTCGTTGACCTGACTGGAGGGTCCACATGAATCAAGCCGACACCGCGTGGATGCTCGTGTCCACCGCGCTCGTTCTCCTGATGACTCCCGCGCTCGCCTTTTTCTACGGCGGGCTCGTTCGCTCGAAAAACGCGCTCAACACGATGATGATGAGTTTCGTCTCGCTCGGATTCGTGGGAGTCGCCTGGGCGCTGCTCGGATACTCGCTCGCATTCACCACGGGCAACGCGCTGATCGGCGATCTGTCGAACGCGTTCCTCAACGGCGTCGGTATCGAGGCCAAAGGCACCATTCCGCACGCGCTCTTCATGGGATTCCAGGGAACATTCGCGATCATCACCGCCGCGCTGATTTCTGGATCCATCGTAGAGCGGATGCGGTTTTCGGCCTACACCGCCTTCATCACGCTGTGGGTGCTCGCCGTCTACGCTCCGATTGCCCACTGGGTATGGGGCGGCGGCTGGCTCGCGCAGTGGGGCGCGCTCGACTTCGCGGGTGGAACCGTCGTCCACGTCAACGCGGCGGCGGCCGCCGTTGTTGCTGCGGTCGTGCTCGGCAAACGCTCGGACTACGGATCATCCGCGCTCCTTCCGCACAATGTGCCGTTCGTCCTGCTTGGCGCCGGCCTGCTCTGGTTCGGGTGGTTTGGCTTCAACGCGGGCAGCGCGCTCGCCGCAAGCCCGATCGCCGGTCTTGCCTTCATCACGACGATGCTCGCGCCGGCGGCGACGGTGGTCGTCTGGTCGTTCCTTGACGTGATGCGTTCCGGCAAGGTGACGGCGGTCGGCGCAGCCACGGCGATTGTGGTCGGTCTCGTCGCGATTACGCCGGCGGCGGGGTTTATCAGCCCGATGAACGCGCTTCTGCTCGGCGGCATTGCGGCGATCCCGAGCTACTTCACGCTGCAGCTTCGCGCCAAGACGTCGCTCGATGATTCACTGGACGTGCTCGCCGCGCACGGTGTCGGCGGCACGGTCGGCGCGCTGCTGACCGGTGTGTTCGCAGAGAAGGCGCTCAACGGGGTGGCGGACGGCGCACTCTACGGAAATCCGCGGCAGCTGCTCATTCAGGGCGCGGCCATTCTCGCAGCCCTCGTCTACAGCGGCGCCATGAGCTTCGTCCTGCTCAAACTCGTGAACGTGGTTCTGCCGATCCGCGCCGAGGCCGGTGATGAACTGGAAGGCCTGGACGTCACTCAGCACGGAGAAGAGGCGTATATCCACGACGGCGGCATGACGGCGCCCGCGCTCGTCGAAGCTCCGCCGATGGCACCGTCGCTGGTTGCGAAACCGGCGCCGTCAACCTACTGAAGCGCAGCGATCGATCCCAGTCGTCGGTCGCACGCTGGGGGCAGGTCAGCTCGTGCCGCTGATCTGCCCCCGCCCGATCGCGGAATGGCGCCTGGTATCGCGCATCCCGATGTAGACGAGCAGCGAACCGGCGATCACCGCCGTCAGATAGTAGTAGAACCACCGCTCATGCCCGATTGACTTGAACCACAACGCGATCGATTCCGTGGTGCCTCCGAAGATCGACGCGGCGATGGCGTAAGGCAGGCCGACGCCGAGGGCCCGAATGTGCGTCGGGAACAATTCAGCCTTTACAACAGCGTTGATAGACGTGTAGCCGGCAACGATCAACCACGCGCCGCAGATCAGCAGAAACGCCATCAGGCCGCTCCTCGTCCTCTGCAGCGCATCGAGCAGCGGAATCGTCAGCAGCGTTCCCATCACGCCAAACCAGATCAGCAGCGGCTTCCGACCGATCTTGTCCGACAGCGCCCCGTAGGTCGGCTGCAGGATGACCGCGAACACGAGCGACGCGGCGCTGATCAGCGTCGTCTGCATATCGGTGAGCCCCACCGACAGCTTGAGAAACTTCTGCATGTACGTGGTGTAGGTGTAGAACGCGGTCGTGCCGCCCATCGTCAGGCCGATCACGAGCAGGACCTCGCGCGGATACTGCATCAGAGCGCGCAGCGACGACGGTTTCTTCCCTGCCGAGGATTGTGTTGCGGTGAAGTGATCCGTCTCGTGCAGGTTGCGCCGCATCGCCAACGCGGTCAGCGCCAGCGCTGCGCCGATGAGAAACGGAATCCGCCAACCCCACGCTCTCAGTTGCTCGGGCGTGAGAAATACCTGCTGAAGAAGAAGCAGGACGACAATCGCGCAGAGCTGTCCGCCGATGAGCGTGACGTACTGAAAACTCGAATAGAAGCCGCGGTGCTTTTCGTCCGCCACCTCGCTGAGGTACGTGGCGCTGGCGCCGTACTCACCCCCGAGACTGAGTCCCTGGACGATGCGCGCAACGCCGAGCATTACTGGCGCCATGATGCCGATCGATGCATAGGTCGGCGTGACCGCGATCAGCAGCGAACCGAAGCACATGAGCAGCACCGACGCCATCAACGCGCGCCGTCGTCCGTAATGGTCGGCCATGTATCCGAACAGCCACCCACCGACCGGGCGAACGACGAAGCCGCCGGCGAACAGGACCGCGGCGTTCAGTTGCTGGACGACAGGATCGGTGCCCGGAAAGAATGAGGCGGCGAAATACAGCGCAAACGCCGCGTAGGCGTAGAAGTCGTACCACTCCACGAGGTTGCCGATTGAGCCGATGAGAATCGCCTTGACGCGACGGCGCATGTCGGCCGCGGTGTCGGCGGCAACCACTGTCGATGCCGGATGCGCCGTGATCGCTGTTGAGGCCATGGGACCGACATTCTAGTCCGCCTTGGTTCGCTCCTTGGCAACGCCCGTCTCCCGCTCGAAGCGCTTGGCCACAATCCAGCAGAGTGACGCCCAGAAAAACCCGAACATCCAGCCGGCGACAACATCCGTTGGATAGTGGACGCCGAGATACACACGACTGATGCCGACGAGGAGCGTCAGAAAGATGGCCATTCCCATGCAGTAGATCTTCGTCAGCCGCCGCTCGGCGAGCTGCATCAGGATGGCGCCGAGCGTCAGGTAGATGATTGCGGACTCCATCGCATGACCGCTTGGAAAACTGGTCGTGCCGCTTACGTCACGGAGATGTGGGACAACCTCCGGCCGCGGCCGGAGGAACAAGTTCTTGAGGACGTAATTCAGGACGTCGCCGCTCGCGGCGGTGATCATCACGACAACAGCCGTGTGATAGCGCTCCTGCAGGAGGAGAAATCCGACAACGGACAGCACGACGAGCCAGAGAACCGTTGGGCCGCCGAGCGCGGTCAGATCGAACACCGCGCCCTGCAGCCATCCAGGGCCGATCGGACGCGATGGATCATCAGCCTTGCGCAGCGATCTCAGGATGGTGGTATCGAGCGCCGTCGTATCGCCTTCCATCACCTCTGACGCGAGCGCGAGAAATCCCCACAGCAACAGACAGACGCCGACGCCGACAAGCAGCCACCCGATCTCGTGACGTTCGAGCTTCCGTAGTTGAAACCATCGTGGCGTGGTCGCCCGCGTGGCCATCATCGCGAATATACAATCAACGTTTCAGGTATCAGGTGTCAGGTTACAGGCGTGGTCCAGCTACCAGCCTGATACCTCCTGATACCTGACACCTGACACCTGATACCTGACACCTCCGCATGGAACTGAACTTGGTGATGCTCGGCCCTCCGGGCGCCGGCAAGGGCACGCAGGCACGCCAGCTCCGCAGGAAATGGAACATTCCGCATATCTCCACCGGCGCAATGCTTCGCGAGGCGGTCCAGGCCGGTACGCCGCTTGGCCGCGAAGTTGCCCTCATCATGGACAGCGGCGGCCTCATCAGTGACGACGTGATCACGCGCGTCGTCGTCGAGCGTCTGGCGCATGCGGATACTAAAGGTGGGTTTCTTCTCGATGGCTACCCGCGCACGATTGCGCAGGCGGAGTCGCTCGATCGACTGATGTCCGGGCACGCGCCGCTCGTCATCGTCGACATCGTGCTGAGTGAATCCGAAGTCGTTCGTCGTCTTGCCTCACGTATGGTGTGCGCGGAGTGCGGCGCCAACGCCGTCGGCGAAGGACCTGCCTGCCACGACTGTGGTGGCCCACTCGTCCCGCGCGCTGACGATCGTGAACAGGTCGTGCTGAACCGTCTGAAGGTGTACCGTGACCAGACGGAACCGCTGATCTCGTATTACGGGAGTCGTCCGACGTATTGCCGGATCGACGGCGCGCGGTTACCCGACGACGTCACAGCGGACATCATCAAAGCGGTGGAGCGTCACAGATGATTCAGGTCGTACGGCTGGGCACGCCGCGAACGCGCGGTGAAGGGCTTCGACTGGGCACCGTGAGGCTGCTGCCGCGCGGTGTCAGGAAGGAGGACTACGCC
>Ga0207428_10000431_pt1 | contig 51701 bp, 46 predicted proteins | sample RhiMethybrSRZTD1_FD_187600 | JGI IMG/M metagenome (GOLD analysis project Ga0207428, IMG submission 187600) | Populus rhizosphere microbial communities from Tennessee, USA - Rhizosphere MetaG P. TD hybrid SRZTD1 (SPAdes) (version 3) | ecosystem: Host-associated > Plants > Roots > Rhizosphere >...
GAAGCGGCTGCAGACATACACCGGCTCGACGCCCGAGCGGGACCATGACGCGATCGCCGCGAACCTCCGCACGCCGAGCCGTCGCTTCAAGGCGATCACGCGCCAGACGGCGTACCACGGCACGACACTCGGCGCGCTCTCGCTGACGGGGATCCCGGCGATCCGGGTGCCGTTCGAGCCGCTCGTGCCCGAGGTGCGGAACGTCCGCAACACGAATCGCTTCCGTCGCCCCGCCGGCGAGACGGAGGAGGAGTTTACGGCCCTGCTGCTCGACGAGCTCGAGCGGACGATCGAGGCGATGGGGCCGGAGACGGTGTGCCTCGTGCACATGGAGCCGGTGCAGAACTCCGGCGGGGCCTTCACCCCGCCCGTCGGCTACTGGCAGGGCGTCCGCGAGCTCTGCGACCGCTACGACATCCTGCTCTCCGCCGACGAGGTGATCACCGGCTTCGGCCGGATCGGCGCCTGGTTCGCCTCGGAGCGGTACGACATCCGGCCGGACCTGATCACGTCCGCGAAGGGCCTCTCGTCCTCGTACGCGGCGATCGGCGCGGTGATCGCGACCGACCGGGTCGCGGAGCCGTTCCTCGAGGGGTCGGCGATGTACACGCACGGGATCACCTTCGGCGGCCACCCGGTCCAGTGCGCGGTCGCCCTGAAGAACATCGAGATCATGAAGCGCGAGGGGATCGTCGAGCACGTGCGCGACACCGAGAGCCTCTTCCGCGGGAAGCTCGAGACGCTGCTCGACCTCGACATCGTCGGCGACGTGCGCGGGGCCGGGTTCTTCTACGCGCTCGAGCTCGTGAAGGACCGCGAGACGAAGGCGACGTTCGACGACGCCGAGTGCGAGGCGCTGCTGCGCGGGTTCCTCTCGCCGGCGTTCTTCGAGGCGGGGCTGATCTGCCGCGCGGACGACCGCGGCGATCCCGTCGTCCAGATCTCGCCGCCCCTCGTCGCGGCGGAGGCGGAGATGGACGAGATCGTCGGCATCCTCGGCGACGTGCTCGCCGAGGCGTCGCGTCGCATGCGCTGAGACGAGAGTAGTGTTAGCCGAACCACGCGCCTGCAGGGGAGCGGGCACGCTGGTCGCCTGACACGAGACGAGGAGACGGGATGAACGAGAACGGGACCGTCGTGGTCGCCCGTGACGTGACGCGGCGCTACGGCGAGGGCGAGACGGCCGTCGACGCGCTGCGGGGCGTGTCCGTCGAGGTGCCGAAGGGCAGGCTGACCGCGGTGATGGGCCCGTCGGGGTCGGGCAAGTCGACCCTGATGCACATCCTCGCAGGGCTCGACAAGCCGACCTCGGGGTCCGTGACCGTCGCCGGGACCGAGATCACCACGATGAAGGACTCCGAGCTGACGAAGCTCCGCCGAGAGCACATCGGCTTCGTCTTCCAGTTCTTCAACCTGCTCCCGATGCTCACGGCAGAGGAGAACATCCGCCTGCCGCTCTCGATCGCGGGCGAGAAGCCCGACAAGGAGCAGTTCGCGCAGCTGATCGACTCGGTCGGCCTCGGCGACCGCCTCTCCCACCGGCCCGCCGAGCTCTCGGGCGGACAGCAGCAGCGCGTCGCGATCGCACGCGCGCTCGTCTCGCAGCCGGAGGTCGTCTTTGCCGACGAGCCGACCGGCAACCTCGACTCCAAGACCGGCGCGGAGATCCTCGAGCTGCTGCGCCACTCGGTGGAGGAGATGGGGCAGACGATCGTGATGGTGACGCACGAGGCGCGCGCCGCGGCGATCGCCGACCGCGTGCTCTACCTCGCGGACGGCCAGATCGTCCGCGAGCTCTCCGGCGCCTCGCAGTCCGAGATCGGCGAGGCGATGGAGGAGATCGCCGCTCGATGACCTCGTTCACCCTCAAAGGGCTGCTCACCCGGAAGCTCCGGACCGCCCTCACCGCGATCGCGATCATCCTCGGGGTCGCCACCGTGAGCGGCACGTTCGTGCTCACGGACTCGATCGACAAGGCGTTCGACTCGATCTTCTCGGACGTCTACCGCAACACCGACGCGACGATCACGCCGAAGTCGCCGTTCGACGCGGGCGGAGACTCGGGCACGAGCGAGGCGTCGTTCGACGAGTCGCTGTTGCCGAAGGTGAAGGCGCTTCCCGACGTGCAGGCCGCGATCGGCGGCGTCGCGAGCGAGAGCACCCAGTTCATCAAGGACGGCAAGGCGATCGCCTACGGCGGCGCGCCGAACCTCGGCTTCTCGGTCGACCCGGCGCAGCCGCAGTTCAACAGCCTGAGCCTCGTGCTCGGGGCCTGGCCCGGAGCGGACGAGGTCGTCGTCGACAAGGCGACCGCCGACAAGGAGGACCTCACCGTCGGCCAGACGATCGGCGTCCAGGCCGAGGGGCCCGTCGAGCAGATGAAGATCTCCGGGATCGTCAAGTTCGGCTCGGTCAGCTCGATCGGGGGCGCGACGCTCGCGGGGTTCGACCTGCCGACCGCGCAGCGGCTGTTCGAGAAGAAGGGCAAGCTCGACCAGATCCGCGCCGCGGCGAAGCCCGGCGTCTCGCCCGACAAGCTGATCGCCCAGATCAGGACGATCCTGCCGCCCAACACGGAGGTGCGGAGCGGGGACGCGCAGGCGAGAGAGGACGCGAAGGAGACGGACGAGTTCATCTCCTTCCTCCGCTACTTCCTGCTCGCGTTCGGCCTGATCGCCCTGTTCGTCGGCGCCTTCGTGATCGTCAACTCGCTCTCGATCACCATCGCCCAGCGCACGCGCGAGCTCGCGACCCTGCGTACGCTCGGCGCCTCGCGCCGTCAGGTGCGGCTGTCGGTCGTGCTCGAGGCCCTCGTGATGGGCGTGCTCGCCTCGATCGTCGGGCTCTTCCTCGGGCTCGGCCTCGCGAAGGGCCTCTTCTCGCTGTTCGACGCGGTCGGCTTCACGCTCCCGAACAACGGGATCCTCCTCGAGACCCGCACGGTGATCGTGTCGCTCGCGCTCGGGATCATCGTGACGCTGATCGCGAGCTTCTTCCCGGCGCTCCGCGCCACGCGCGTCCCGCCGATCGCGGCGGTGCGCGAGGGCGCCGAGCTGCCGCCCGGCCGGTTCCACCGCTTCCGCACGCCGTTCGCCGCCGTGCTCACCGCCCTCGGCTTCGGCCTGCTCGTGCTGGGGCTGTTCTCGCACGGCACGTCGACCGTGCTGCTCCTCCTGATCCTGGGGACGCTGCTCGTCTTCATCGGCGTCGCGATGCTCTCCGCGCCGTTCATCCCCGTCCTCTCTGGGATTCTCGGGTGGCCCGCCACGAAGATCGGCGGCGCCGCCGGCTCGCTCGCGCGCGACAACGCGCGGCGGAACCCGCAGCGCACCGCCTCCACCGCGGCCGCGCTGATGATCGGCCTCGCGCTCGTCACGCTGGTGGCGACCCTCGCGGCCGGGATCACCGCGTCGTTCCGGGGTGCCGTCAACGACATCTTCACGGCCGACTTCGCGATCACGGCCCAGAACAACTACTCGCCGATCCCGACCTCCGTCGGCCGGGCCGCGGCGAAGGCGCCGGGGGTCACGGCGGCCGGGAGCGTCCGGACGGGCGAATCCCTCGTGTTCGGCAACAAGGAGTTCGCGACGGCGGTGACGCCCGGGGCGAAGGACGTGATGACGATCAAGTGGACGGAGGGCTCCCAGGAGGTGATGGGGAACCTCGGCGCCGACGGTGCCTTCGTCGACAAGGGGTTCGCCGACGACCACGACCTGACGATCGGCTCGAAGGTGCCGATGACCTTCGTCACCGGGAAGTCGAAGACGTTCACGGTGAAGGGGATCTTCGACCCGCCGACCGGCGGCTCGCCGTTCGGGCCTGTCACGATCTCGGCCGAGACTTGGGATGCCGAGAACCCGCAGCCGCAGGACCTCTACACGTTCGTCAAGTTCGCCGGCGGCGAGAACGACGCGAACCGCGCCGCGCTCGAGCAGTCGCTCTCCGGCTACCCGAACGCGAAGGTGCAGACCCGCCAGCAGTTCATCGACAACCAGATCTCGGGGCTCAACTCCGTGCTCAACATCCTCTACGTGCTGCTCGCGCTGTCGATCATCGTGAGCCTGTTCGGGATCGTGAACACCCTCGTCCTGACCGTGTTCGAGCGCACGCGGGAGATCGGGATGCTGCGCGCGATCGGGCTGACCCGGCGGCAGACGCGGCGGATGATCCGGCACGAGAGCGTGATCACCGCGCTGATCGGCGCCTTCGTCGGGATCGTGCTCGGCTTGATCCTCGCCGGGCTCCTGATCGCCAAGGTCGACTTCCTGATCTTCTCGTTCCCGACGACGCAGGTCATCGTGTTCGCCATCGCGGCGATCATCGTGGGGATCCTCGCCGCGATCTTCCCGGCCCGGCGGGCGGCCAGGCTCAACCCGCTCGAAGCCCTCCATTACGAATGAGCGTGCGTGAGGTGTCCGACTTCAAGTCGGATACCTCACGACGCCATCCGCGGCCAGGACTCTGATCTCGTCGTCCGTGTAACCGGCCTCGCGCAGGACCTCGGCGGAGTGCTCGCCGACGTCCGGCGGCGCGCTCGGGTGGAGAGCGCGCTCCCCGTCGAGCGAGAGCGGGAGCGCCGGCAGTGTGAGCCCCGCGATCCGCGGGTGCTCGAGCGGCTGGAGGATCGCGAGCGCGGCCGTCTGCGGTGACTCCGCGACGTCGCGCACGTCGGCCACCGGCGCGGCGGGCACGCCTGCGGCGGTGAGCCTCTCGTGCCAGACGGCCGTGTCGTCCGTCGCGAGCCGGGCCGCGAGCAACTCGGCGAGCGCGTCGCGGTTCTGGACGCGCTCGGGGTTGGTGCGGAAACGCGGGTCGTCGACGAGCTCCGGCGAGCCGACCACCGCGCAGAGCGCCCGGAAGATGCGGTCGTTGCCGCCGGCCACCATCAGCGCGCCGTCGCGCGTCGGGAGCGCCTCGTAGGGGGCGATCATCGGGAAGCGGGTGCCCTCGCCCGCCGGCACCGTGCCGTCCGCGAGGAATCCGACCAGGTGGTATGCGAGGTAGCCGATCGAGGTCTCGTAGAGCGAGACATCGACGACGCAACCCTCGCCGCTGCGGTCACGCTCGAGCAGCGCCGCGAGGACGCCGATCGCCGCCCACGCGCCCGTCCCCTGGTCGATCGTCGACGTCCCGACACGCACCCCGGGCCGGCCGGGCTCGCCGGTCACCGAGATCAGCCCGCCCGCCGCCTGCATCAGCGCGTCGTAGCCCGGCTCACCCGCGAGCGGGCCCACGCGGCCGTACGCCCCGACCGAGCAGTAGACGAGGCGCTGGTTGCGCGCGCGCAGCGCCTCCGGCCCGAGCCCGAGCTCCGCGGCGAGGCCCGGCCGCAGGCTCTGGACGAACACGTCGGCGCGCTCGGCGAGCCGGAGCAGCGCCTCGCGGCCGCGGGGATCCCGGAGCGACAGCGCGAGCGAGCGCTTCCCGGCGTTCGCCGAGAGGAACATCGTCCCCTCGCCGTCCCAGAACGGCGGCCCCCAGGCGCGCCCGTCGTCGCCGGTGTCCGGCCGCTCGACCTTGACGACGTCGGCGCCGAGCGCGGCAAGGATCTGCGCGCAGTACGGGCCGGCGATCGACGTCGTCACGTCCAGGACGCGGATCCCCTCGAGCGGCCGGTGCACGGCGCGCATCATCGCAGCGCCCGGCGGGCCGGTCGGAGGTCTCTGCGAGGATGCCCCCGTGGTCGTCCTCGCCTTTCTGCCGCAGCTGCTCGCCGTGTTCGACCAGTTCGAGGAGTGGGTCTCGAGCGACTGGTCGTACCTCGCGATCTTCGCCGTCTCGGCGATCGACGCGTTCTTCCCGCTCGTGCCGGCCGAGACGGTGGTGATCACGGCGGGGGTGCTGGCGGGCACCGGCGACCTCCAGCTCTGGCTCGTGATCCTCTGCGCCTCGGCGGGGGCGATCGCCGGCGACAACATCTCCTACGGCCTCGGCCACTGGCTCGGCGAGCACACTGTGAAGCGGTGGTTCAAGGGGGCGAAGAGCCAGGCCGCGTTCGCGTGGGCGGAGCGCCAGCTCGCTCAGCGCGGGACGTACATCATCGTCGTCGCGCGCTTCATCCCGGGCGGTCGAACGGCGACGACGTTCTCGGCGGGCTACATCCAGTCGTTCCCGTACCGGCGGTTCATCATGGCCGACGTCCTCGCCGGCCTCATCTGGGGGACGTACGCCTCGCTTCTCGGCTACTTCGGCGGCAAGACCTTCGAGGAGCAGCCCTGGAAGGGGCTCATCCTCGCGTTCGTCGTCGCGATCGGGCTCACCGGGGCGATCGAGCTCGTCCGGCACCGCCGTGAGCGGCGGCGGCGGGTAATAAACGAGTCGTGAACCGGCTCGCGGAGTCCTCCAGCCCGTATCTCCTCCAGCACGCCGAGAACCCCGTCGACTGGTACCCGTGGGGCGACGACGCGTTCGCGCTCGCGCGGGACGAGGATCGCCCCCTGCTCGTCTCGGTCGGGTACAGCGCCTGTCACTGGTGCCACGTGATGGAGCACGAGTCCTTCTCGGACCCGGGCGTCGCCGCGCTGATGAACGACCTGTTCGTCAACGTCAAGGTCGACCGCGAGGAGCGGCCGGACGTCGACGCGCTGACGATGGACGCGTGCGTGACGATGACCGGGCAGGGCGGCTGGCCGACGACCGTGTTCATGACGCCTGCGGGTCGCCCGTTCTACGCGGGGACGTACTTCCCGCCCGAGCCCCGCCACGGGATGCCTGCCTTCTCGCAGGTCCTCGGGGCCGTCGCCGAGGCGTGGCGCGACCGGCGGCACGACCTCGAGGAGCAGGCTGCGCGGCTCGTGTCGGCGCTCGGCGGCGCGGCCCGGCTGGAGGCAGGGGACCAGGAGCTTTCCCCGTCGCTCCTCGATGCGGCCGAGCGAGGGCTCGCGCGCGTCTACGAGCCGGCGTTCGGCGGGTTTGGCACCGCGCCCAAGTTTCCGCCGGCCTCGGCGATCGAGCTGCTCCTCCGCCGCGGGAGCCTCCAGGCGCTGGCGATGGCGCGTGGGACGCTCGACGGCATGGCCGCGGGCGGCCTGTACGACGTGGTCGGCGGCGGGTTCCACCGCTACTCCGTGGACGCGCGCTGGCTCGTGCCGCACTTCGAGAAGATGCTCTACGACAACGCGCTGCTCGTCTCCGCCTATCTCCATGCGTGGGTCGTGACGGGCGAGGAGCGCTATCGCGCGGTCGTCGAGGAGACCGTCGAGTACCTCCTGCGCGAGATGCTCCTGCCCGACGGCGGCTTCGCCTCGGCCCAGGACGCCGACACGAACGGCGTCGAGGGCCTCACGTACACGTGGGAGCTCGACGAGTGGCGCGAGCTCGGTCTCGACGAGGGGCTGCTCGAGCCGTTCGAGCACGGTCGCTGGATCGTCCGGGGAACGCTCGAGCCGGACGACCGCGAGCATCTCCTGGAGCTCCGCGCCGAGCGTCCGCAGCCGCTCCTGGACGACAAGGCGATCGCGTCGTGGAACGGCCTCACGCTCGCGGCGCTGGCGGAGGCAGGGCGCCGGCTCGACCGGGCGGACTGGCTCGCGGCGGCCGAGCGGCTGGGCGAGTTCCTGCTCGGGCCGCTGCGCGGCGAGGACGGCCGGGTGATGCGGAGCGTGCGCGACGGACGGGTCAGCGGCACGGGCTTCCTCGACGATCACGCGAACGTCGCCCATGGCCTGCTCGAGCTGCACGTCGCCACCGGCGATCCGGGGTGGCTCCAAGAGGCGCATCGCGTCGCCCGCCACGCGGTCGAGCTCTTCGCCGACGAGGAGCGCGGGGGGTTCTTCCTCGCCCCACACGACGCGGAGGAGCTTGCGACCCGCGCGAAGGACGTCGACGACGACCCCCTCCCGTCGGGGAACTCGATGCTCGCCTCGGTGCTGATCCGGCTCGGCCGGATCTGGGGCGACGACTCGCTCGTGACGCGGGGCGAGGACGTCCTCCGCCTCCTCGCGCCGGCGATGGAGCGCGTCCCCCGCGCACTCGCCTGGGCGCTCGCGACGCTGCACCTCCACCTCTCGCCTCCGCGGGAGCTGGCGATCGTCGGCGACGTCCGCGCCGACGTCGCGCGCGCCGCCCTCGCCCGCTTCGAGCCGGACACGGTCGTCGCGGTCGGGCCGGCGGACGGCGTGCCGCTGCTCGAGGGCAAGGGGCTCGTCGACGGGCGGACGGCGGTCTACGTCTGCGAGCGCTTTGCGTGCCGCGCCCCGGTGACACGACCAGACGAGCTCGACAGATAGTCTCCGGCCGTGGCGACGACCGAGCTGACCGGCGCCGAGGACGTCGCGTGGGACCTGAGCGACCTGTACGCGGGGATCGACGACCCGCAAATCGAAGAGGACATCGCTCGGGCCGAGACGGACGCCGCCGCGTTCCGCGAGCGCTACCACGGGGCCGTCGCCGGGCTCGACGCGGCTGCGCTCGCCGAGGCGGTCGAAGAGTACGAGCGGATCGAGTCCGCGGTCGTCCGCCCGCTGACGTTCGCCCACCTCGTCTTCGCGACCAACATGGCCGACCCGGCACGCGGTGCGCTCGTGGCCCGGCTCGGCGAGAAGGCGGCCGCCCTCGACACGCAGCTCCTCTTCTTCGGTCTCGAGTGGGCCGCCGTCGAGGACGACGCCGCAGAGGCGGTGCTCGCCGACCCCGCGCTCGACCGCTGGCGCCACCACCTGGAGTCGCTGCGCAAGTTCCGCCCGTACCTCCTGAGCGAGCCCGAGGAGCGGATCGTCACCGAGAAGACCGTGTCGGGCTCCGGGTCGTGGTCGCGGCTGTACGAGGAGCTGCTGGGGGCTCTCCGCGTGACGCTCGACGGCGAGGAGGTGCCCCTCGAGCCCGCGATGGCGCGGCTCTACGACCCGGACCGGGAGACGCGACAGGGCGCTGCCGAGGCGATCACGGACGCGCTCGGCCCCGGGCTCCGCACGCGGACGTTCGTCTTCAACACGGTCCTCCTCGACAAGTCGATCGACGACCGGCTGCGGGGATATCCGACCTGGCTCTCGTCCCGCAACCTCGCGAACGAGACGACGGACGAGGCGGTCGAGGCGCTGATCCACGCGACGACCTCGCGCTACGACCTGCCGCAGCGCTACTACCGGCTGAAGGCTCGGTTGCTCGGCCTGGACCGGCTCGAGCACTACGACCGCTTCGCCCCGATCTCGTCCGACGCCGGCAAGGTGGCGTGGGACGAGGCCCGGACGGTGGTCGTCGAGGCGTACTCGGGCTTCTCCGACGAAGCCGGCGCGATCGTGGCGCGGTTCTTCGACGAGAGCTGGATCGACGGCCCGGTTCGCCCGGACAAGCGGACCGGCGCGTTCTGCGCGACCACCATCCCGAGCGTGCACCCGTACGTGCTGATGAACTACACCGGCGACCGCCGCGCGATCCTCACGCTGGCCCACGAGCTCGGGCACGGCCTGCACGGGGTCCTCGCCCAGCCGCTCGGCTACATCAACTCGTCGACGCCGCTGACCACCGCCGAGACCGCCTCGGTGTTCGGCGAGGCCCTGACGTTCGAGCGGCTGCTCGCGCAGGAGGACGATCCCCACCGGCGGCTCGACCTGCTCGCGGGCCGGATCGAGGACGCGATCGCGACGACGTTCCGCCAGATCGCGATGAACCGCTTCGAGGAGGCCGTCCACACCGAGCGGCGCGGCGCCGGCGAGCTCGCTCCCGAGCGGTTCGGCGAGCTGTGGCTCGAGTGCCAGTCGGCGCTGTTCGGCGACTCGGTCGGCCTCGACGGCTATGTGCCCTGGTGGAGCTACATCCCGCACTTCACGGGCGCGCCGGGCTACGTCTATGCCTACGCCTTCGGCTACCTCTTCTCGCTCGCGATCTACCGGCGGTACGTCGCCGAGGGCGAGGCGATGGTCGGGCCGTACCTCGACCTGCTCCGCGCCGGCGGCTCCCAGTCGCCCGAGGAGCTGGCGCGGATCGTCGAGCTCGACCTCACGGATCCCTCCATCTGGGCGAGCGGGCTCGACGCGCTCGGCGCGGAGCTGGACGAGGCGGAGCGCCTCGCGGACGAGCTCGAGCTCTGACGACCGCGAGCTAGGAGGGCGACTCGAGCCCTGCCGCCGCGATCGCATCGAGCGCGAGCCGCTCGTCGACCTCACCCGGGAGGCCGCTGACGCCCACGGCACCGACACGGTCTCCGTCGACGAGGACGGCGACACCCCCGAGGAAGAACGAGAAGAACGGGTCGAAGCTCGCCAGCTCGGTCGGAGCGCCCGCCACCTTCACGGCGAGCGCCCGTGTCGTCGTCGCGTCGCTGCGCGCGGCGGTGTAAGCCTTCCGGCGCGCGTTGAGCTCGGTGTCGAGCGCGGCGCCGTCCATGCGGAGCGACGCGACCACCTCGCCGTGGTCGTCCGCGACCACCACCGATACCGGCCCGGGCGCGATCTCCGACACGTGCCGGACGATCGCGAGCGCAACCTCGTGGGTGAGGTCGGTGGTGGGCACGGGGAACGTCTATACCACGCGCTCCAGCGTGCAGATCGGATCAGCGTCGAAGGGACGATCGAGAACGACGCGGCGTCGCGTGCAGCACGAAGCGCCGCTAACCCGTCCGAGGGACGGGTCGTCTGAATGGTTGGCAAACGCGGAAAGGGCCGGTACGCTCGCCGCGTCCACACCGACACACCTCCCAGGAGGGAACCCCGGATGAAGAAAGTCGTGCTCTTGGCCGCGGCGCTCGTCGTGACGCTCGGCGTCACGGCGTCCAGCGCGACATCGGCGGCGTCGGAGACAGGGATCACCAACCGCACGATCGTGATCGGCGGGACGTTCCCGCTGACCGGTCCGGTGTCGCCGTACGGGATCATCCCCCGCGCGATGAAGGCGTACTTCTCGTACATCAACTCGCGCAAGGGGCCTGACGGCCGCCGTGGGGTCTACGGCCGGCAGATCGTGTTCAAGTACTACGACGACGGGTACAACCCCGCCAACTCGGTGCAGCTCACCCGCCGCATCGTCGAGCAAGACAAGGTCTTCGCCGTGGTCGGCTCGCTCGGCACCGAGGTGAACCTCGCGATCCGGCCGTACCTCAACGCGCGCAAGGTCCCGCAGGTGCTCGTCTCGACCGGCGCGACGGTCTTCAGCGAGGCGGACAAGTTCCCGTGGACCGGCGGCTGGCAGCCGAACTACGAGTACGAGGGTCGACTCTACGGCCAGGCGATCGCGCGCAACAGTCCGAACGCGAAGATCGCGATCCTCTACCAGAACGACAGCTACAGCGAGGACTACATGAAGGGGCTCAAAGAGGGCCTCGGCTCGAAGACCTCGAACATCGCCGGCGAAGAGGGGTACGAGGTGACTGCCGCGGATGTCCGCGCGCAGATGGCCAAGCTCCGCGGCTCGGGAGCGACCGTCTTCGTGATCATCGCAACGCCGAAGTTCGCCATCCAGGCGTATGCGATCGCGAACGCGCTCAGGTGGTCACCGTCCGTGATCTACACGAACTCGGTGTCCGCAACGGACACGATCCTCACGCTCGCGAAGGCCAACGGCGGGGGCGACCTGCCGAACCGGACCCTCACGGTGCAGTACGCGAAAGACCCCGCGAGCCCGACCTGGGACAACGACGCCGCGATGAAGCTCTACAAGTCCGTCATGGCGAAGTACAACCCGGGCGCGCGTGTGAACGACGCGTTCAACTACTACGGGGTCGCGACCGCCGAGGCGTTCGTCGAGCTGATGTACAAGGCCGGGAAGAACCCGACCCGCGCGTCGCTGATGAAGGCGTACCGCAGCTGGAACGAGATCAACCCGTTCCTCCTCCCGGGCAACCGGCAGAAGACGGGCGGGGCCGACCAGCTCCCGATCCAGTGCGACCGCTTCATCAAGTACACGGACGGCACGTTCGTGCCCGTCTCGAAGCTGAAGTGCGACACGGCGACCTAGCCTGAGCCGGTGGGCGAGGGCGGCTCGCCGCCCTCGCCCACGGCCATCTGCTCCCAGTACTGCTCCATCTGCGTGAGCCGCGTGGCGCGATGGGCGAGGTCGCTCGGCGCGATGTTGACCGCGCGCACGACCCACGTCGCGAGATCGTCCGCGCCGCCCACGTCGATCACGTTCAGGCAGCCGGGCGCCTGCTCGAAGCGTCCGAGAAACCGGCGCTCGCCGGTCAGGGCGTAGGAGAGGATCGCGCGGTTCACCGCGCCGTGCGCGACCACGAGCACGGTGTCCCAGACAGCGTCGGCGGTGAGCCGCTCGAGCGCCGGGAGCACGCGGTCGAACAGCTCGCCGATCGTCTCACCGCCGAGGAACCGCTTGTCGTTCGGGACGACGCCGTGGAACGCGCGGACGAACGCCTCCTCGAGCTGCGCCGCCGGGATCGACGAGAGCTTCGCGCCCATGATCTCCCGCAGGTCGGGCCAGGTCTCGATCGTCCGCCCCGGCGCCGCCAGCTCGGCCGTCTCCATGGTGCGTGGAAGCCCGCTCGCGATCACGCGGTCGAGCTCGACGCCCTCCAGCAGAGCGCGTGCCGCGACCGCCTGTGCGCGTCCTTCCGCGGTCAGCGGGACCTGGTCCGGCGCGACAGGCCGTCCGCGCGCGTCGACGTAGTCGACCGCGCCGTGGCGCATGAGGTAGAGCCGGCGCCTCACGCGAGCTCTGCGAGCAGCCGCAGCGCCTCCGGCTGGCGGGCCTGGAGGATCAGCGTGCCCACGCCGCACTCGCGGAACGCCGCGACCCGGTCGGCGATCCGCGCCCGGTCGCCGACGAGCGCGACCTCGTCGACGAGCGCATCCGGCACGGCGGCGATCGCCTCGTTCTTCTTCCCGGCGAGGTACAGGTCCTGGATCGTCGCCGCCGCGTCCGCGTAGCCGTACCGCTCCGCGAGACGGGTGTAGAAGTTCTTCCCCTTGGCGCCCATGCCGCCCACGTAGAGCGCGAGCAGGGGCTTGAGGAAGTCCCGCCCGGCCGCGACGTCGTCGGTCATGACGACCGGGACGTGGGCCGCGAGGTCCCAGCCCTCGGGGCGGCCGCCGCGGCGGGCGAAGCCCTCCTCGAGCATCGGCCGGTGCGTCTCGGCGAAGCGCTCGGGCGAGAAGAAGATCGGCAGCCAGCCGTCGGCGATCTCGGCCGCCAGCGCAACGTTCTTCGGCCCGATCGCCGCGAGGTAGATCGGCACCTCGGCGCGCGGCGGGTGGACGATGATGCGCAGCGGCTTGCCGAGCCCCGTCGCCCCGGGACCCGAGTAGGGGATGTCGTAGTGCTCGCCGTGGTGCTCGAGCGGCGCCTCGCGGCGGAGGACCGCGCGGACGATCTCGACGTACTCGCGCGTGCGCGTCAGGGGCTTGCCCCAGGCCTGCCCGTGCCAGCCTTCGGCGACCTGTGGCCCCGAGGTGCCGAGACCGAGCAGCACGCGTCCCCCGGAGAGCAGGTCGAGCGTCGCGACCGTCGCAGCCGTCGTCGCCGGGGAGCGGGCGGGCATCTGCATGATCGCGGTGCCGAGCCGCACGTTCGTCGTGCGCGAGCCGATCCACGCGAGCGGCGAGACCGCGTCGGAGCCGTACGCCTCTGAGGTCCAGACGGAGTGGAAGCCGCACCGCTCCGCCTCCTCCGCCAGGCCGGCCCAGAGGACCGGGTCGTCGTATCCCAGTTGCAGGCCGAGCCGCACCCGACGATCCTACTCGGGTCATGACGTCGCTCTTCCCGCCGGAGTACCTCGAGGCGCGCGGCCGCTACCGCGCCTTCATGGAGGAGCACGTCTATCCGAACGAGACCGCGATCGGCCGCGAGGACGACGCCGCTGCGGCGCTCGCCGACGACCTGCGAGGGCGCGCGCGCGAGGCCGGCCTCTGGGCGCCGCACATGCCCCCGGAGGCCGGCGGCACCGGGCTCGGGTTCCTCTACTACGCGTGCCTCAACGAGGAGATCGGCCGCTCGGCGTACGCCCAACTCGTGTTCGGGTGCCAGGCGCCCGACGCGGGGAACGCCGAGATCCTCCACCTGTTCGGGACGGACGACCAGAAGGAGCACTTCCTCCGCCCGCTCGTCGCCGGTGACGTGCGCTCGTTCTTCTCGATGACCGAGCCGGAGGTCTCGGGCTCCGACCCGACCCTGCTTCGGACGCGCGCCGTGCGGGACGGCGACGAGTGGGTGATCGACGGGCGCAAGTGGTTCTCGAGCGGCGCCGACGGCGCGTCGTTCGCGATCGTGTTCGCGATCACCGACCCGGAGGCGGAGCCGCACCGGCGGGGGACGATGATCCTCGTCCCGGTCGAGGCGGCGGGCGTCGAGATCGTCCGGCCGATCCCGGTGATGGGCCATACGGGCCGCGGCTGGAGCACGCACTGCGAGGTGACGTACACCGGCGTCCGCGTGCCGGTCTCGAACACGCTCGGCGGGGAGGGCGAGGCGTTCGCGCTCGCGCAGAAGCGCCTCGGCCCGGGGCGGATCCACCACGTGATGCGCTGGCTGGGCCAGATGCAGCGCGCGTTCGAGCTGATGTGCACGTACGCGAACGAGCGCGAGGCGTTCGGCGGGCCGCTCGCGCAGAAGCAGACCGTGCAGAACTGGGTCGCGGACTCGGCCGCCGAGATCCAGGCCTGCCGGCTCCTGACGATGGACGCCGCCCGGAAGATCGACGAGGGCTCGGAGGCCCGGGTGGAGGTCTCGCTGCTGAAGTTCTACGCCGCCCGGGTGCTCTGCGACGTGATCGATCGCGCGATCCAGGTGCACGGCGCGCGAGGGCTGACGGACGAGACGCCGCTCGCCGCCATGTCGATGATGGCCCGCGGCGCGCGCATCTACGACGGCCCCGACGAGGTGCACCGGATGGTCGTCGCCCGGCGGATCCTTCGCTCCTACCGCGACGGCGAGGGGTGGGCCTTCTCGTAACCTGAAGGGGTTGCCTGGCCGCTCCGAGCCCCTCCTCCTCGAGCTCGACCTCTCGCGCGGCCTGCTGGAGACCCCTCCTTCCTCGCCTCTGCGGGTGCGCGAGCGCCAGGTCCCGGTCGTCCGCGGGGTCGTCGACGGTCTCGCTCGCGCGGCGGGCGACGAGCGCGTCGTCGGCCTCGTCGCCCATCTCGGCCAGCGCCCGATCAGCCTCGCGCACTCGAGCGAGCTGCGCGACGCCGTGCTGCGGTTCCGCGCCTCGGGGAAGCTCACCGTCGCCTGGACCGAGACCTTCGGCGAGATGAGCGCGGCGAACGTCGGCTACCACCTCGCGACGTCGTTCGCCGAGATCTGGCTCCAGCCGACCGGCGACCTCTGCCTGACGGGCGTCGTGGCCCGCGCGCTCTTCGTCCGCGGCGCCCTCGACCGCCTCGGGGTCGACCCGCAGCTCGCCCAGAGGTACGAGTACAAGACCGCGGCGGACACCTTCCTGCGCACCGGGATGTCCGACGCCGGGCGGGAGATGTCGCGTCGGCTGGCTGAGTCGGCCACCGAGACGATCGTCGCGGACGTGGCCGCCGCGCGGGGGCTCGAGCCGTCGGTGGTGCGGGAGACGATCGAGCGCGCGCCGCTGACCGCGGAGGAGGCGCGTGCCGCCCGGCTCGTCGACGAGCTGGGCTACCGCGACGAGGTCTACGCGAGCCTGCGCCACAGGCTCGGGACGGTGGCCCTCCGGTACGTCGAGCGGTACGAGCGCCACCAGGAGCGCCGGGCCGCGCTCAGGCGCGTCGTGGTCCGTCGGAGCCGTCCGGCCGTGGCGCTCGTCCGCGCGACGGGCCCCATCCACCTCGGGCGCTCCGGTGGGCTCCCGCTGGGCTCCCCGACGGTCGGGTCGGGCACGCTCGGCGCGACGCTCCGCGGGGCGGGACGGGACCCGGCGGTCAAGGCCGTCGTCCTCCGGGTGGACAGCCCGGGCGGCTCCTACGCGGCAAGCGACGCGATCCGGAGAGACGTGCTCCAGCTCCGCGGCTCCGGCCGGCCCGTGGTCGCGTCGATGGCGAGCGTCGCGGCCTCCGGCGGGTACTACATCGCGATGCCGTGCGACGCCGTGGTCGCGGAGCCGGGCACCCTCACCGGCTCGATCGGCGTCGTCGGGGGCAAGCAGGTGATCCGCGACGCGCTCGGCCGGGTCGGGATCGGGGTCGACAGCGAGGCGGTGGGGGCGCACGCGGAGATGTTCTCGACGCAGCGGCCGTTCACCGACGACGAGTGGCAGCGCCTCGAGGCGTGGCTCGACCGGGTCTACGAGGACTTCACCCGGAAGGCGGCGGGCGACCGCGCGATGACGCCCGAGCGCCTGCAGGAGGTCGCGAGGGGGCGCGTGTGGACCGGGGCGGACGCCCTCGCCCGCGGCCTCGTCGACCGCCTCGGCGGCCTCGAGGACGCGATCGCGCTCGCGTGCGAGCACGCGGGGCTCCGCCGGGAGGACGTCGACGTCAGAGCGCTGCCCCACCTGAGCCTCCGCCAGCGGCTCCAGCAGCCGGAGTCGAGCGAGCACCCGGCGGCCGGGCGCGCGGCCCTCGGCGACCATCCGCTGCTCCCCGCAGCCCTCGACGCGCTCGGCCTGCCGCCGCTCACCGGCGTCCTCAGCCTGCCGGTCGCCTGGCAGCTCTCCTGACGCCGGGGCTCAGCCCGTCGGTGGCAGCCCGACCGGCTCGTTCTCGGCGGTACGCGGGCCGGGAAGGGTCGGGAAGCGGAAGTCGATCGGCGGGCGGCCCGGCTGCACCGCCCACGCGTGCCCGCTCTTCCCCGACGTGAGCGCGACCCAGGCGGCCTCCGCGACGTCCTCGACGGCGAGGAGCGGAAAGCCCGCCACCGCGAGCCGCTCGCGGAGGTCGCCGCCGACCATCGGCGTGTCGACGAAGCCCGGGCACACCGCGTTGATCGAGATGCCCTTCGCCTCGAGCGCGGGGGCGACGCTGCGCACGAAGCCGACGACCGCGTGCTTCGTCAACGCGTAGACCGGGTCGTCGGGCACCGCCGTCAGGCCGGCGAGCGACGCGGTGCAGACGATCCGGCTGCCCGGCGCCATCACCCGCGCCAGGCGGCGGACGCCGAGCACGACGCCGTCGACGTTGACCGCGAGCGCGCGGCGATATCCCTCGAGCGTCAGCTCGGCGGGGTCGGCGGGGCCGCCGAGGACGCCCGCGTTGAGGCAGGCGACGTCGACCGCGTCGACGGTGTCCCAGTCGTGGGGCGCGCCCACGTCGAATCCCGTCGTGAGGTCGAGCACCTGGACCTCGAACCCCTCTGCCCGCAGGCGCGCGACGAGCGCCGCGCCGATCCCGGATGCGCCGCCCGTGACGAGCGCGGTGCTCACGGCACGAGCACGACCTTCCCGGTCGAGCGCCGCTCCGCCACGCTCCTGAGCGCCTCGTCTGCCTCCTCGAGCGGGAACGTGGCGCCGACGACGGGCGCGATGTCCCCTGCGGCCCATCGGCCGAGCAGCTCCCGTGCGGCGTCCTGCACGAGATCCGGGCGAAACTTCATCAGACGGCCGAGGTAGAAGCCGCAGGCGCTGACGTTCCGGCCGACGAGCAGCGCGGGATCGATCGGCTGCCACGCGCCGCCTGCGAAGCCGACCGCGACCACCGCGCCGAGCGGGCGGAGCCGCTTGACCGAGTCTGCGAAGCGTTCGCCGCCGACCTGGTCGAGGATCACGTCGAACGGCTCCAGCTGCTCGATCGCGTCGTAGGTCACGGCCTCGGCGCCCAGCTCGCGGACGACGGAGAGCTTCCCCTCCGAGCCGACCGCGCCGACCACCTCCGCCCCGAGCGCCCGCGCGACCCGCACGCCCGCGCTGCCGACGCCCCCGGCCGCGGCGGTCACGAGCACGCGTGCGCCCGGCCGCAGTTGCACCTGGCGCGTGAGGGGAATCCAGGCGGTGAGGAATGCGAGGAGGAACGCCGCGCCCTCCTCGTACGACGCGCTGTCGGGGAGGTCGAACAGCCACTCGCGGTCGGCGGCCGCATGCTCGGCGAAGCCTCCGCCCTCCATGCGGATGAACGCGAGCACCCGGCGACCGTCCTCGGTCTCGCCCGCGATCTCCGAGCCGGGCACGTAGGGGAGCGTCGGAGGCTGCGGATAGCGACCCTCGCGGATCAGCACGTCGGCGTAGTTGACGCCCGCCGCGCGCACGTGGACGAGCGTCTGGCCGTCGCCCGGCTCGGGCTCCGAGACGTCGCGGAGCGCGAGCGTCCGCTCCTCGTCGAGAACGACGGCCCTCACGCGTCAGCGCCCGGTGAACTCGGGCTCGCGCTTCTCGATGAATGCGGCCACACCCTCCGCGCCGTCCTCCGAGCGCAGACAGCGGGCGAAGCCCTCGGCCTCGCGCCGCAGGCCTTCCTCGAGCGGCAGGTCGCGCGTCGTGCGGGCGAGCTCTCGGAGCACCGCGACGGCATGGGGCGACCGCGAGGCGATGCGTCCCGCGATCGAAAGCGCAGCGTCCTCGAGCTCCGCAGTCGGCACGACTCGCTCGACGAGCCCCCACGCGTGGGCGGTCTCCGCGTCGACGAAGTCGCCGGTCAGGTTGAGGAACATCGCCCGCCCGTGCCCCACGAGCCGCGGCAGCCGCTGTGTGCCGCCGCCGCCGGGGATCAGGCCGAGCGCGATCTCGGGCTGACCGAGCGTCGCGTCGTCGGCGCAGATCCGGACGTCGCAGCACATCGCGAGCTCGAGGCCGCCGCCGAGGCAGTAGCCGCGGATCGCGGCGACGAACGGCGTGCGCGCCGCGTCCATCCGGTGGCCGAGCTTCTGGATCCCGCGCGCCGAACCGCCCTCGCCGGCGGACTCGCGGAGCGACGGGAACTCCTTGATGTCGGCCCCCGCGACGAACGCCTTCTCGCCGGCGCCGCGCAGGACGATCGCGCGGACGCCGTCGTCCCCGTCGAGCGCGTCGAGCTGCGCCTCGAGCTCCTCCAGCAGCGCCGTCGAGAGCGCGTTCATCGGCGGGTTGTCGATCGTGACGAGCGCCGCGGCCTCGCGCCGCTCGGTCGAGATGAAGCTTCCCATCGCCTGAACCTAGTGCTTCTCGGCCGCGACAGCGGACGAGAAACGCTCTCGGAGCGCGGTCTTCCGGAACTTGCCGACGGCGGTCTTCGGGATCTCGTCGACGAACTCGAAGCGGTCGGGGAGCCAGAACTTCGCGAACTGCGGCGCGAGGAAGTCGCGCAGCTCGTCGCCGCTCGCGGTGGCGTCCTCACGGACGACGACGACCGCGAGCGGCCGTTCCGCCCACTTCTCGTCGGGCACGGCGATCACCGCCGCCTCGGCCACGGCCGGATGGCCCATCAGCGCGTTCTCGAGCGCGACCGTCGAGATCCACTCGCCGCCGGACTTCACGAGGTCCTTCGCGCGGTCCTGGATCTCGACGTAGCCGTCGGGCGCGATCGTGACGATGTCGCCCGTCCGGAACCAGCCGTCGTCCGTCCAGCGGTCGGCCGCCTCGGGTGCCTCGTGGTACGCGGAGGAGATCGACGGCCCACGCACCTCCAGCTCGCCCATGCTCCGCCCGTCCCAGGCGACGAGGCCGTCCTCGCCACGGGCGCGGATCTCGACGAACGGGATCGGCGGGCCCTGCTGCGCGCGCTTGTCGTACGCGGCGGCCTTGTCGAGGCCGCGCTCCTGCCCCGGTATGCCGGAGATCGTCCCGATCGGCGACATCTCGGTCATGCCCCAGCCGTGCACAACGTGCAGCCCGTGTCGATCGCCGAACGCCTCGATCATCGCGCGCGGCGGCGCCGACCCGCCCACCGTCATCGAGCGCATCGCGGAGAGGTCCCAGCGGCCGGGACTCGCGTCGAGCGCCTGGAGGATCCCCATCCAGATCGTGGGGACGCCGGCGGTCAGCGTGACGCGCTCCTGCTCGAACGCGTCGAGGAGGCTCTCGGGGTCGAGGTGCGGCCCGGGGAACACCTGCTTGGCCCCGACGAGCGTGCAGGAGAACGGGTAGCACCACGCGTTGGCGTGGAACATGGGGACGACGGGGAGGACGGTGTCGCCCTCGTTGAGCGCCAGCAGCGAGACGGAGGTGAGCGCGTGGATCGCGATCGCGCGGTGCGAGTAGACGACACCCTTCGGCTTGCCCGTCGTCCCGCTCGTGAAGCACATCGCGGCCGCGAGCCGCTCGTCGAGGTCGCGGTAGGCGAATGCTGCCTCGTCCGCGGAGGCGAGCAGCTCCTCGAAGTCGAGCGCTCCCTCGGGCGTCTCGCCTGCCCCGGCCGCGATCACGTGCTCGAACCCGACCCGCTCGGCGAACTGCTCCGCGAGCGGCCACAGCACCTTGTCGACGACGAGCACGCGGTCACCCGCATGGCTCGCGATGTACGTGTTGTCGTCCGGGTGCAGCCTGAGGTTCATCGTGTGCGTCACGAGCCCGCCCGCCGGTGCGCCGATGTACGTCTCGAGGTGCTCGTGGTGGTTCCACATGAAGGTCGCCACGCGGTCGCCGTCCTCGAGGCCGAGCCCGCGCAGCGCGACCGCGAGCCGCTTGGCGCGGGAGGCGAACTCCCCGTAGCCGTAGCGGTGCCAGCTCTTGTCCGGCAGCCGGGAGACGATCTCGCGGTCCCGGTAGAGCTCGTCGGCGCGGCGGAGGATCGCCGGCACGTTCAGCTGGTAGTCCATCATCAGCCCGTCCATCACGTCCCTCCCCGATCGAGAAGCTCGCTCGCGACCTCGGCGCGGAGCTGCGCCGAGGGTGCCTCCCAAGACTGAATCCCGAGCGCGCGCTTGTACAGCCGGTGCAGCACGTGCTCCCAGGTGAAGCCGATCCCGCCGTGGGCCTGGATCGCGCGCTCGCATGCCGCCACCGCGGCATCGGCGGCCTCGGCGCCCGCTGCGGCGGCGGCGACCGCGGCCTGCGGGTCGTCCTCGGCGACGCACCACGCCGCCCACCACGCCAGCGAGCGCGCCAGCTCGAGCTCCGTGTACGCCGTCGCGAGCGGGTGCGAGACAGCCTGGTAGGAGCCGATCGGGCGGCCGAACTGGGCGCGATCCTTGACGTACTCGACCGCGAGCTCGAGCGCGCGCGTGCCGACGCCGACCGCCTCGAGCGCGAGGATCGCGAGCGACCGGGTGCGCAGGGCGGGGAGGGCGTCCGAGGCGAACAGCTCGCGTCCCGGCTCACCGCCCGAGACGACGCCGAGCGGTCGCGTCGAGTCGTTCGTGGGCAGGATCTCCCGCTCGCAGCCGACGAGCTCCCACACGGTGTCGCCGCCGGGGACCGCAACGTTCGTCGCCGTGTCGAGATCGGGCACGAGGGGGCCGAGCGCGAGCGTCCAGCTCGAGGTGCCCGCGGCGACGGCCGCCTGGTCCTCGGCCGGGAGGAACGGCAGCAGCGCCGACGTCGACCAGAGCGGCGCGTGCAGGAGCGCGCGACCCGCCTCCTCGTGGATCACGGCCTCCTCGAGGAACGAGAGCCCGGCGCCGCCGTGCTCCGCGGCCACCCCGGCGCCCGTCCAGCCGAGCTCCGCGAGCGCCGCGAAGGTCGGCTCCGGCGTCGACTCGAGGAACCCCCGCGCCTGGGCGCGCAGCTCGTCCTGCAGCTCCGTGAAGGCGAGGTCCATCAGCGCGACCTCGGGAGGCCGAGCACGCGCTCGGCGACGATGCTGCGGAGGATCTCGGAGGTACCGGCCTCGATCGTGTTGCCGCGGCTGCGCAGCTGCTGGACGGCCCAGTAGCCGCCGTACGGGCCGTTCGGCGGGAGGAGCTGCGCGTCGGGGCCGAGCAGGTCGAGCGCGAGCGCGGTCACCCGCTGGTTCGCCTCCGACCACTGGAGCTTGAGGATCGACCCCTCGGGGCCCGGGACGCCGGTCCGCTCGAGCGCGACCAGCGAGCGGTAGGCCGTCACGCGGAGCGCCTGGAGCTGGATCCACTCGCGCGCGATCGCGTCGCGCTGCGTCGGGCTCGCGCCGCGGTCGCGCGCGAGCGCGAGGAGCTTCCGCATCTGCACCTCGAGCCGGGCGACGAGCGCGAACCCGAGCGTGCCGCGCTCGTGCAGCAGGGTCGTCATCGCGACTCGCCAGCCGCCGCCGATCTCGCCGAGCACGTTCTCGACCGGCACCTCGGCGTTCGCGAAGAAGATCTCGTTGAACTCGGCCTCGCCCGTGATCTGGGTCAGCGGCCGCACCTCGACGCCGGGAGCGTGCATGTCGACGACCATGTACGTGAGCCCCTCGTGGCGCTCGGAGTCGGGATCGGAGCGGGTCAGGAGGATGCAGAAGTCGGCGATGTGGGCGTACGACGACCACACCTTCTGCCCGTCGAGGACGAACCGGTCTCCGTCCAGTCGCGCGGAGGTGCGCACGCCCGCGAGGTCGGAGCCGGCCCCCGGCTCCGAGAAGCCCTGGCACCAGATCTCGTCCGCCGCGAGGAGCGGCTGGAGGTAGCGCGCCTTCTGCTCGTCGGTGCCGTGCGCCATGATCGTCGGCCCCGCCATGCCGAGGCCGATCACGCCGATGTGCGGCGGCGCCTCCGCCCGCGCCTCCTCCTCGAGGTAGATCGCCTGGAAACGGGGGGAGAGCCCACGGCCGCCGTACTCCGAGGGCCACGAGATGCCCGACCAGCCCGCGTCGTAGAGCGCGCGGCTCCACGCGCGCACCTCGGGCCCGTCGAAGCGGGCAGCGCCGCCGCGGTGCCCGCGGAGCTCCTCGGGGAGGTTCTCGTCGAACCAGGCGCGGACCTCCTCGCGGAATCGCGCCTCCTCGGCGGTGTCGCGGAAGTCCATCGCTGGCGATGCTAAACGGTTGCGCGACGACGTAACGGCGCTGCAACATGGGTACTCAGGCGGGCGACTAGGATCGAGCCACGGGCGGGCCGCCCGCCGCCGCTCGCCGTCCGACGTCGACACGAGGAGCCCACATGTCTGCACCGGAGAGCGAGCCCACCGGCCCCGAGGGCCAGCGCAAGGGGGCGAAGCCGCGCGCGAAGCTCGAGGAAGCGCTCGTCGAGATCAAGCGTGTCATCGCAGGGCAGGACGAGATGCTCGAGCGCGTGCTCGTGTGCCTCGTCGCCGGCGGGCATCTCCTGATCGAGGGCGTCCCCGGACTCGCGAAGACGCTGACGATCAAGACCACCGCGGCGGTGCTCGGCGGGTCGTTCCGCCGGATCCAGTTCACGCCTGACCTCGTCCCCTCCGACCTCGTCGGGACGCGCGTCTACCGGCCCGACCAGGGCGGCTTCGAGACCGATCTCGGCCCGGTCTTCTGCAACTTCCTCCTCGCCGACGAGATCAACCGCGCGCCGGCCAAGGTCCAGTCGGCGCTCCTCGAGGTCATGCAGGAGCACCAGGTCACGATCGGCCACGACACGCATTTCGTCCCCGACCCGTTCCTCGTGATGGCGACGCAGAACCCGATCGAGTCCGAGGGCACGTACCCGCTGCCCGAGGCGCAGGTCGACCGCTTCATGCTCAAGGTGCTCGTCGGCTACCCCGAGCGCGACGAGGAGCTCACCGTCGTCAATCGCTCGCTCGACGATCCGGTCGACGTCCGCCAGGTCCTGCCGCTCGCCGAGCTCTCGGAGCTCCAGCGCACGGTGAAGAGCGTCTACGTCGACCCGGGTCTCGTCAGCTACGCGGTCAGCCTCGCCGCCGCGACGCGCGAGCCGCACGAGTTCGGGATCGACCACATCGGCGAGCTCGTTGCGTACGGCGCGAGCCCCCGTGGGCCGATCGCGCTCGTCCAGAGCGCCCGCGCGCTCGCTCTCGTCCACGGACGCGACTACGTCATCCCCGCCGACATCCGCGCCCTCGCGAAGGACGCCTTCCGGCACCGCCTCGTGCTCACGTACCAGGCGCTCGCCGAGGAGCGCTCGGCCGACGACGTCCTCGACGCCGTGCTCGCGGCGGTTCCCCAGCCCCGTCTCGAGCTCGGGAGACCGGCGGCGGCGTGAGAGTCCTCCGCGCGCTCGGCGCCGAGCCGACCCCCTCGAAGCCGGGGCCGGGGCCGGTCCCCGAGTCGCTGCTCAAAGCGCTCGAGCTGACCATCGCCCGCCGGGTGGAGGGAATGCTCGCCGGCGACCACCGGTCGGCGCTCCTCGGGCGCGGCACCGAGCTGGCCCAGGTCCGCCCGTATGTCCCGGGGGACGACGTCCGGCTGATCGACTGGAACGTGACGGCACGGACGACGGAGCCGCACGTGCGGGTGCACCTCGCCGAGCGCGTGCTCGTGAGCTGGGTCGTGCTCGACACCACGCCGTCGATGGCCTTCGGCACCGCCGAGCGGCGGAAGGCCGACGTCGCGTTGGGCGCGACGCTCGCGATCGGCCACGCCGCGACGATCCGCGGCAACCGCGTCGGGCTGGTCGGCTTCGGCGGGGAGGGCGTACGCGTCGTGCCGCCCCGGCAGGGTCGTGCCGGCCTCGTCGGTCTGCTGCTCGCGCTGCGCGAGGGCCACGAGCCGTCCCTCGCGCTCCCGGAGAACGGCTCCGGCCTGAGCCCGCTCGCGGAGGCTCTCAAGACGCTCGGCGGGGTGGCGCAGCAGCGCTCGCTCGTCGTCGTCGTGTCCGACTTCCGGGGCGAGCGCGACTGGCGCCGCCCGCTCCTCCAGGTCGCGGGCCGGCACGAGGTCGTGGCGCTCGAAGTGCGCGACCCGCGCGAGCAGGAGCTCGAGCCCGCGGGCACCCTCTGGCTCGTCGACCCCGAGACCGGGCGCGAGCTGCGCGTCGACACGGACGACCCCCGGCTCCGGGCCCGCTTCGCCGAGGCGGCGGCCGAAGAGCGGACGCAGGTCGCGCACCAGCTCGCCTCGGCCGGCGTCGCGCACGTCGTCCTCTCGACCGACCGCGACTGGCTCCGCGACCTCGCGATCTTCGTCCGCAGGCGGCGCCCGTGAGCTTCGAGTTTCCTCTCGCGCTGCTGGGCTTGCTCGCGATCCCGCTGCTCGTGCTCGTCTACCTCGTCGTCGGGCGGCGCCACCAGCGCGCGGCCGACCGCTTCGCGAACCCGGCCCTCGTCCCGAACCTCGTTCCCTCGGGGCCGGGCTGGCGGCGGTACATCCCCTTCGCCGTCGCGCTCGCGGCGCTCGCGCTCCTCGTCCTCGGAATCGCGCGTCCCCACGTCGTCCGCGACGTGACGCGGGAGGACGCGACCATCGTGCTCGCGATCGACACCTCGCGGTCGATGGCGGCGAACGACGTGAAGCCGAGCCGGTTCGACGCCGCTAACACCGCTGCGACGGCGTTCCTCGAGGCCGTCCCGGACTCCTATCGCGTGGGCATCGTCTCGTTCTCGACCGCGGCGAGCACCGTGCTGACGCCCACGACCGACCGCGAGGCCGCCAGGGTCGCGCTCGGCGAGCTGCGGCTCGGCTCGGGAACGGCGATCGGCAACGCGATCCAGCGGTCCGTCGAGCTCGCCTCGGCCGACGAGCAGCAGCAGCCGCGGAGCGGCGCAAAGTCTCCGGCCGCGGTCCTGCTCCTCTCGGACGGCGCCCAGACCGCCGGCGGTGTGACGCCGGAGAACGCGGTGAAGGAGGCGCTCAAGCTCGGCATCCCGGTCTCGACCGTCGCGCTCGGCACGGGCGACGCCGTCGTCCAGGTGCCGCTCCCCGGCGGCCTCCAGCAGCGCGTCACCGTCGCCCCCGACGTCGAGGCGCTGCAGCAGATCGCGAAGGCGACGGGCGGGACGTTCGCGGAGGCGCCGAGCGCCGAGAAGCTCCAGGCCGTGTACCGCGACCTCGGCACGCGCCTCGCGAAGGACCCGAAGCGCGTCGAGGTGACCTCGGCGTTCGCGGCGGGCGGCGCGATCCTGCTCGTCCTCGGCGGTGCGCTCTCGACCTGGTGGTTCCGGAGGGCGCTGTGAGGGGGCTCCGGCTCGTCGCGCTCGCGGTCGTCGCGGTCGCCGTCGCCGCAGGCGTGGGCGTCGGGGCCGGCCGTGCCGCGGACGAGTGCAGGGGCCTTCAGGTCTGCCTGCCCGTGCCCGGGCCGTGGGTGGCGATCCCGCCTTCCGAGGGCGGCGGGCCGGCGGTCGCCGTATGGGAGCTGCGCTGCCCGCTCAAGGGCTACATCGTCGCGGGCATCGACGCGCGCGTCAGTGACCGCTCGATCGACGTGAGCTTCCGCGGGGAGAACGGCGCGCCCGTCTCGCCCGGCGTCACGACCGGGCGCGAGGTGCTCTTCACGGCCGTGTACACGGGCACGGGCCGCCAGACCACTTCGTTCCAGCCCTTCGTCGGCTGCATCCCCTCGAGCGGCGGCGGAGGTCGCGCGCTGACGGGAACGGCCTCGCCTGCCGCCTACGTGCCCGCGAAGCCGATCGAGCGGCGCGTCGCCCGCAAGCGGCTCGTCTCGGGGAGCACGACGCGCGTCGTGCAGAGCTGCCCCGCGGGGACGCGGCTGCTCGGTGCGCAGCACGCGTACGCCTTCCGCGTCGGCGCCCAGCCCGGCAGGAGCCTCCTCGACGCGGTGAACGTGCGTCAGACCGTCGCGGGGCGAAGCGTCGTCGCGCGCGCCTCCGTCGACGCATCGGTGCCGCGGCGGCTCCAGGTCGAGCTGCAGGTGCACGCGCTCTGCACCAAGGTGACGAGATGAGCTTCGAGGCGCCCGCGCTGCTGTTGGGGCTGCTGCTCGTGCCGCTCGCGGCGATCGGCTACTGGTTCCTCCAGCGACGGCCCTCCCGCTACGCGATCCGCTACCCGAACGTCGAGGTGCTCGCGGCGGTGGCGACCGGGCGGCACACCTGGAAGCGGCACGTCCCGGCGGCGCTCCTCCTGCTCGCGTTCACGGCACTCGCGGTCGCGTTCGCGCGGCCGACGATGATGGTCGATGCGCCCGACGAGCGGGCGAGCGTCGTGCTCGTGGTCGACATCTCCGGCTCGATGCGTGCCCAGGACGTGCAGCCCACGCGCCTCGCCGCCGCGAAGCAGGCGATGGTGAGCTTCCTCTCGCACGCGCCCGACACCCTGCGGGTCGGCATCGTCGCGTTCTCGAACGAGCCGCAGGTGGTCGTCTCGCCCACGCTCGACCGGCAGGAGCTCCGGCAGGGGATCGACTTCCTCGAGCCCGCGTTCGGCACCGCCCTCGGCGACGCGATCGCACGCTCGGTCGAGCTCGCCCGGACGACGACGGCGACGGCGACGCAGAACCCGGGCCAGGCGAGCCAGCCGGAGGTGAAGGACGAGCAGGGCCGTGCGCTCGCCTCGATCCTCCTGCTCTCCGACGGCTTCCAGACCCGTGGGCTGCTCAGCCCGGGCCAGGGGGCGGAGCGGGCGCGTGCCGCCGGGATCCCCGTCTTCACGATCGCGCTCGGCACCGAGGGCGGCACGATCGTCGACCGCGAGCAGGTGATCCCCGTGCCGCCCGACCGCGAGACCCTCGCGTCGATCGCGGAGTACACGGGCGGCGAGTCCTTCGACGCCGAGACGGCCGGAGCGCTCAAGGACGTGTACCAGGGGCTCGGCTCCCGCGTCGGCCGGCGGGAGCGCCCGCGCGAGGTGACGTCGGCGTTCGTGGCCGCAGGTGCGCTCCTCCTCGCGGGGGCCGTCGGAGCGGCAATGCTCTTCGCGCCGCGGCTGCCGTAGCGCGCCGCCCCCACTAGGATCCTCCGCCAATGCTGCTCTCCGTCCGGGAGGTCACGCTGCGCTTCGGCGGCATCGTCGCGCTGGACGCGGTGTCTTTCGACGTCCAGAAGGGCACGGTCTCTGGCCTGATCGGCCCGAACGGGGCCGGCAAGACGACGGTCTTCAACGTGATCACCCGCCTCTACGCGCCGGATGCGGGCACCGTGGAGCTGGACGGGGAGGATCTCCTGCGCACCCCGCCGCACGGGATCGTCGGCCGCGGCATCGCGCGGACGTTCCAGAACATCAATCTCTTCCGCTCGATGAGCGTCCTCGAGAACGTGCTCGTCGGCGGTCATTCGCTCGGGCGGAGCGCGGGCGAAACGGAGGCAATGGAGGCGCTCGACGTCGTCGGGCTCGCGGCCCAGGCGGGGCGACCTGCCGCGGCGTTGCCGTACGGGACGCAGAAGCGCGTCGAGCTGGCCCGGGCGCTGATGGCGCGCCCGACGCTGCTGCTCCTCGACGAGCCCGCCGGCGGCCTCAACCACGAGGAGGTCGAGGAGCTCGGGAACTTCGTGCTCCGCCTGCGCGACGAGCACGAGCTGACGATCCTCGTCGTGGAGCACCACATGGGGCTCGTGATGCGCGTCTCCGACGCGGTCACCGTGCTGAGCTTCGGCCGCACGATCGCCTCCGGCCCGCCCGCCCAGGTGCAGGCCGACCCCGCGGTGATCGAGGCGTACCTCGGAGTCGGCGAGTGAGCGCGCTGCTCGAGCTCGACGGCGTGGAGGCGCGCTACGGGCCCGTGCAGGCGCTCCGCGGGATCACGCTCGAGGTGGCGGAGGGCGAGGTCGTGGCCGTGCTCGGCGCGAACGGCGCGGGGAAGACGACGGCGCTCCGGGCGATCTCGGGCACCGTGCGCCGCTCCGGGCGGATCTCGTTCGGCGGGAAGCCGCTCCACGGCGGCCCGGAGGCCGTGGCCCGCGCCGGTATCGCCCACGTGCCGGAGGGCCGCGGGACGTTTACCGAGCTGTCGGTGCTCGAGAACCTCCGGCTGGGCGCGTACACGCGGCGCGAGCGGAACGTGCGCGCCGACGTCGACCGCGTGGCCCAGTGGTTCCCCTGGATCCGTGAGCGATCGGGCCAGCAGGCGGGGACGCTCTCGGGCGGAGAGCAGCAGATGCTCGCGCTCGCGCGCGCGCTGATGGCCCGCCCGAAGCTGCTGCTCCTCGACGAGCCCTCCCTCGGGCTCGCGCCGATGATCGTGCGCGAGATCTTCCGCATCGTCGGCGAGTTGAACGAGCGCGAAGGGCTGACCGTGCTCGTGGTCGAGCAGGACGCGCGGATCGCGCTGCGCACCGCCGCGCGCGCATACGTCCTCGAGGTCGGCCGGGTCGCGGTCGAGGGCACGAGCGAGGAGCTCCAGGAGAACGAGTCGGTGCGACGGAGCTACCTGGGCTACTAGTGGCCGACTTTCTCCAGCAGGTCGTCGCGGGGCTCGCGTCGGGGTCGATCTACGCGTCGCTCGCACTCGCGCTCGTCCTGATCCACCGGGCGACGGGGATCATCAACTTCGCGCAGGGCGAGATGGCGACGCTCTCGACGTACATCGCGTGGACGCTCACCGTCAACCACGGCTGGGGGTACTGGCCGGCGTTCGTGTTCACGCTCGGCGTCTCGTTCCTCGGCGGTGCGGCCGTCCACCAGACCGTGATCCGGCCGAACGAGAAGGGCTCGGTGCTCCGGGTGGTGATCGTCACGATCGGCCTCCTGATCCTGATCAACGGCCTCGTGACCTGGATCTGGGGCGGCGAGGTACGCGCGGTCGAGAGCCCGTTCCCCGACGGGACCACCGAGATCGCGGGCGTCGCGATCACGACCGCCGACATCGGGACGATCGCCGTCGTGCTCGCGATCGTGGTGCTTCTCTGGGCGCTGTTCCAGTACACGAAGCTCGGCCTCGCGATGCGTGCGGCGGCGGTGAACCCGGCCGAGGCGCGGCTCGTCGGCGTGCGCGTCACGTGGATGCTCTCCTTCGGCTGGGGGCTCGCTGCAGCACTCGGCGCGGTCGCCGGGATGCTCGCGGCGCCGAGCGTGTTCCTCGACCCGAACCTGATGGCCGCGCTCCTCATCTACGCGTTCGCCGCCGCCGTGCTCGGCGGGATCGACTCTCCAATCGGGGCTGTCGTAGGGGGGCTCACGCTCGGCGTCGGGCTCAACCTGATCGGCACGTACGTCGACTTCGTCGGGGCGGACCTGCAGCTGCCGGTCGCCCTCCTCGTGATCCTCGTCGTCCTGCTCGTGAAGCCGACCGGGATCTTCGGCAAGACGGAGGTGCGACGCGTATGAGGCTCCGGCGCTCGCTCGTCCCCGTCGCCTCGTTCGTGGTGCTCGCGGTCGTAGTGGCCGTCGTGCCGTCCTTCGTCTCGGAGTTCCGCGCCCAGCAGCTCGCGTACGTCGGGATCTACCTCACCGCGATCATCGGGCTGAACGTCCTTACGGGCTACACCGGCCAGATCTCGCTCGGGCACGGCGCCTTCATGGCGGTCGGCGGCTACACGACCGCGATCCTGATGGCCGACCACGGGGTCAAGGACATCTGGACGATCCCGCTCGCCGGGCTCGTCGCCGGCACGGCCGGGTTCCTGTTCGGGATCCCCGCGCTACGTCTCTCCGGGCTGTACCTCGCGCTCGCGACGTTCGCGATCGCGGTCTCGATGCCCGCCGTGCTCAAGCGCTTCGAGGGCTTCACCGGAGGAGGCACCGGGATCAACCTGTTCGGGATCCCCGAGCTGACCGCATCGCTGACGCCGGTCGAGATCCTCGGGCGCCAGGTCGCGTTCAACGACTGGCTCTACTACCTCTCGTGGTCGATCGCACTCGTCGGCTACGTCGTCGCGTGGCTCCTCCTGCGCGGGCGCTCGGGCCGCGCGCTGCGTGCGGTGCGCGACAGCGAGACCGCGGCGCAGTCGTCCGGGGTGAGCCTCGCGCGGTACAAGACGCTCGCGTTCGGCGTCAGCGCGGCCTACGCGGGCGTCGCCGGGTCGCTCTTCGCGATCGCGACGACCTACGTCAACCCGGACACGTTCCCGATCGCGCTGTCGATCCTGCTGCTCGTCGGGGTCGTGGTGGGCGGGCTCGGCTCGCTCGTCGGCCTGATCGCAGGCGCGGTCTTCATCCAGTTCCTCCCGACGTGGTCGCAGGAGGTCTCGAAGTCACCGGGGGCGCCGTCGGTCGTCTCCGGCGCCCTCTTGATCGCGCTCATGTTCGTGCTGCCGATGGGCGTGGCAGGGCTGATCGAGCGTCTCAGACTCCTAACACGTCGCATCTACCATCGCTCCGGCCCGTAAGCGAGACCATTCCTCCCCGGCGGCCCGGACCACACGATGACACGGAAGCTCGTTCTCACGCTGCTCGCGCTCGCCCTCGCACTCGCTGCCGGGGCGACCGCCGCCCTCGCCGCGACCACGCGCACCACCACCGACCCCGGCGTCACGCCCACGTCGATCCTGCTCGGCGGCACCGCGCCGCTGACGGGGCCCCAGACGGCCTACGCCTCGATCGCGCGCGGCGCAAAGGCGTACTTCGACTACGTCAACTCCCGCGGCGGGGTGAACGGCCGCCGCATCGAGTACATCGCGCGGGACGACGCCTCCGATCCGGTGCGCACCGCCGCGGAGACGCGCCGGCTCGTCGAGCAGGACGGCGTCTTCGCGATCTTCAACTCGTTCGGCACGGAGCAGAACCTCGCGGTCCGCGACTACCTCAACCAGCGGAAGGTGCCGCAGCTCTTCGCCGCCTCCGGTGCGTCCGCGCTCGGCTCCGACCCGGGCCGCTTCCCCTACACCGTCGGCCTGCGGCCGACGTACACGGCCGAGGCCTGGGTCCTCGGGCAGTACCTGGCACGCACGCAGGGCGCCGCGAGGGTGGGGGTCCTCTACGAGAACGACGGCTTCGGCCAGGAGCTGCTCTCGGGCCTCCGCCGCGGCCTCCAGCGCTCCAAGGTCAAGATCGTGTCGACCCAGCCCTACGACGTGGGCTCCTACGACGTCGAGACGCAGGTCGCGCGGCTCCGCGTGTCCGGCGCGAACGTCCTCGCGGTGTTCGCGTCGCCGAAGCAGGCGGCCGAGGCGCTCAAGTACGCGCATCGGCTCGGGTGGACGCCGAAGCTGACGGTGGGGAACGCCGCCGCCTCCTCGGCGGTGGTGCTCGGCGACGCCGCCGAGAAGGGCGCGAACCCGGTCGTCAAGGGCATGGTCTCGGTCGCCTTCCTCAAGGACCCGACCGACCCCCGCTGGCTCAAGGACGCCTCGATGAAGCTCTACCGCCGCGTGCTCAAGCGCTTCGCGCCGGGCTCGGACGCGTCCGACGTCTACCTCGTCTACGGCATGGCGGCGGCGTGGACGGCGGTCGAGGCGCTCCGTCGGGCCGGGAACGACCCCACCCGCGATCGGCTCGTCCAGGTGCTCGGCTCCCTGAGCCTCCAGGCGAACCCGTTCCTCCTGCCGGGGATCGCGCTCCGGACGGGGCAGGGCGACCGCTACCCGATCGACCAGATGCTCCTCCAGCGCTGGCACAAAGGGGCCTGGCGGAGCTTCGGCGGCCTCTGGGCCTACCGCGGCGGCTGATTCGGCGGGTCCTGGTGGACGAACAGGCCGAGTACGGCCCGCCGCACCTGCGCGCGGATCGGCTCGGGCGGGCCCACGCTGGGCGCCGACCACGCAGCCGCGACCTCCGCGCCGAGCAGCAGCGCCGACGCGTAGAGGTAGACGGAGTAGAGGAAGACGAGCACCACGGTGATCGACCCGTAGATCACCGAGAGCTCCGAGACGTTCTGGAGGACGAACGCCGACGCCGCGGAGATCGCGAGCAGGAGGAGGCCCGTGACGATCCCCCCGGCGACCGCGTCGCCGAACCGGAGGCGGCGGGCGGGGACGAAGCGGTACAGGAGCATCACGACGACGGTCGTGACCGCGAGCGGGAGGACGATGCCCATCACCTCGCCGAACAGGCCGTTCTCCAGGCCGACGTCCTCCGCGAAGCCTCCCACGAACCGCGTCACCACCTGCGCGACGACGGTGAGCGCGAGCGCCACGAGCAGCAGTGCGCCGGCGCCGGCCACGAGCACGAGGTCGACGAGCTTCGCGCGGACCGCCGGGCGCCGCCGCTCCACCTGGAGCGCGGCCTCGAGACCGGTCCGGATCGACGCCATCATCCCGGTCGCGGCCCAGAGGAAGACGAGCAGGGAGAGCACGCCGAGCGCGCTCGTCGGGCTCGCGAGCCGGGTGATCGCGTCCTCGACCGATTGCGAGCCCTCGTCGGAGACGGGTAGCCAGCCGACGATCCAGTCGATCACCTCCCCGCGGCGGACGTCGTTCCGGAGCACGACCCCGGCGATCGAGACGAGCACGATCGCGAGCGGCGCCAGCGAGAAGAGCACGCGGTACGCGATTCCCGCGGCGTGCTGGGGGAGGCGGTGGCGGAAGAAGCCGTCGACCGCGGCCGGCACGACCCGGAAGAGGTTCCGCAGGATGTCGAGCGGCCAGCGCGTCAGCCGCGCGAGCCGTGACGTCTCCTGCACCACCGTCGGCTGGTCCATTCCTCCGAGTATGCTGCCGTCTCCGGCGCGAGGAGACCGCCCGGCGACAATCCCACGCCGATGGCAGACCTCGCGGAGCTCCTCTCCACGTCTCTCGACGACCTGATGGGCGAGGCCCGTCGGCTGCGCGCGCTCGGCACGGGCACACGCGTCACGTACTCGCCGAAGGTCTTCGTCCCGCTGACGACACTCTGCCGCGACGTCTGCGGGTACTGCACGTTCGCGCGTCCGCCACGTCGCGGTGAGCGGGCGTACCTGACCGAGGACGAGGTGCTCGCGATCGCCCGGGCGGGTGCGCAGGCAGGGTGCAGCGAGGCGTTGTTCACGCTCGGTGACCGCCCGGAGGCGCGCTATCGCGTCGCGCGGGAGGAGCTCTCGGCGCTCGGCTGCGGGTCGACGCTCGACTATCTCGCGCGCTGCGCGCGGCTCGTGCTCGAGGAGACGGGCCTCCTGCCGCACCTGAACCCCGGGGTGATGTCGCGCGACGAGCTCCTCGCGCTGCGGCCGGTCGCGGCCTCGATGGGGATCATGCTCGAGACGACCGCCGAGCGCCTCGCAGCGCGCGGAGGGCCGCACTGGGCCTCGCCGGACAAGGTTCCGGCGCGCCGCCTCGAGACGATGCGGCACGCGGGCGAGCTGGCGATCCCGTTCACGAGCGGGATCCTGATCGGGATCGGCGAGACCCGCGAGGAGCGCCTGGACGCGCTCGTCGCCTTGCGATCGCTCGCGGAGGAGCACGGCCACCTACGGGAGGTGATCGTCCAGAACTTCCGCGCAAAGCCGGGCACACGGATGGCCGAGCACGCGGACGCGCCCCTCGAGGACCATCTCTGGTCGATCGCCGCAGCGCGGATCGTCCTGGGGCCGGACATCCACGTGCAGGCGCCGCCGAACCTGGCCTACGACGACTTCCCGCTCCTGCTCGATGCCGGGATCGACGACTGGGGCGGCGTCTCGCCGGTGACCGTCGACCATGTCAACCCGGAGGCGCCGTGGCCCGAAGTCGAGCTGCTCGCCGAGGCGTGCCGGTCCCGCGGGCTCGAGCTCGCGCCGCGACTGCCCCTCTACCCGGAGCACGTGGCCGAGCTCGACCGCTGGGCCGACCCGGCGGTCGCGCCCGCGATTCGTCGGGCGACCGACGCGCACGGTCTCGCGCGCGAGGATCGCTGGGCTCCCGGCGAGCCGGTCGCGGTGCCGTTCCTCGTCCGGCGGGACGCAGTCCCGGTCGGGCTCGTCGGCGAGGAGCTCGGCGAGGCGGAGCTGGTGCGGCTCTTCGGCGCGCGCGACCGGGAGCGCGAGCGGGTGCTCGCCGCCGCCGACCGGCTGCGGCGCGAGGTCTGCGGCGACGACGTGACCTACGTCGTCACGAGGAACATCCAGTACACGAACGTCTGCTACTTCCGCTGCGGCTTCTGCGCGTTCTCGAAGGGCAAGCTCGCCGCGAATCTGCGCGGCCCGGCATACCTCGTCCCGGACGACGAGATCGTGCGGCGGGTGCAGGAGGCGTGGGAGCGGGGGGCGACCGAGGTCTGCCTCCAGGGCGGAATCCACCCGTCCTTCACCGGCGACTACTACGCGGGCGTGGTGCGGCTGATCAAGGACGCGGTGCCCGGGATCCACGTGCACGCGTTCTCGGCCCTCGAGGTCTGGCAGGGGGCGGCGACGCTCGGGCTCGACCTCGACACGTACCTCGCACGGCTGCGCGACCTGGGGCTCGGCTCGCTTCCGGGCACGGCCGCCGAGATCCTCGACGACGAGGTGCGGGCGGTCATCTGCCCGGACAAGGTGACGACCGCCCAGTGGCTCGAGGTGCACGCGGCCGCGCACAGGGTCGGGCTCCGCTCGAACGTCACGATCATGTTCGGCCATGTCGAGCGGCCGGTGCACTGGGCCCGCCATCTGCTGCGCTCACGAGACCAGCAGGCGAGCACGGGCGGGTTCACCGAGCTCGTGCCGCTCCCGTTCGTGCCGATGGAGGCCCCCATCTACCTGCAGGGCCGCGCCCGGCGCGGGCCGACGTTCGGCGAGGCGCTGCTGCTCCACGCGGTCGCGCGGCTGGCGTTGCACCCACTGATCCCGAACATCCAGGCGAGCTGGGTCAAGCTCGGCCCGGACGGCGTGCGCCAGGCGCTCGCGGCCGGGGTGAACGACCTCGGCGGGACCCTGATGAACGAGTCGATCTCGCGGGCCGCGGGGTCGGAGTGGGGGCAGGAGCTCCCACCCGAGGCGATGGAGGATCTGATCCGCTCCGCCGGTCGGGTCGCGCGGCAGCGCACGACGACCTACGGCGACCCGCCGCCCGAGCAGGTACGCCGCTCCTTCGGCGCGGCGGCGCTCGCGGAGCCGCTCAACCCGCCGGTGCGCGACGCCGGCCTGCAGCGGCCCACGAGGCTGCTGCGGCCGGCCGCGCTCGCGGGCTGAGGAGCCTCGCGCGGTACCGACTTGACAGGTCCGCCGCGGCGTGAGAGAGTCGCCGCGTCAAGTCCTGTGGGCCCTCGGGTTCGCAGGACTTGGCACTTTCTAGGGGAGATCACGACCGGCGCCGCCGGTACGCGTCGAGCGCGAGGCCGGGCACGCGACCCACCAGCCGCGGCAACCCACGCCGGGAGTGCTCGAGCGCCTGCCGCAACGCGTCGGCTGCTTCGGGGCCGTGCACGCCCCTGCCATGGCCGACCAGCACGTGCTCGGGGGCGAGGCGGCCGAGCGCGGCACGCGGCGGGGTGAGGCGAAGAAGCAGGTGGACTCCGACGGCCTCGCCGCCGGCGGTGAAGAACTGATTGGTGCCGATCGCCTCGGCGACCACGAGCGTCCGCGCCGCGGGCCACCACAGCGCGGTCTCCCGCCAGGCGCGGTTCCGCGTCAGCGCAATCGTCTCGAACGGGCTGTCCGGAATCGCATCGGGGACGACGAGGTGGGGGACGCCGAGCTCCGCCGCGAGCGAGGCGCAGTCGCGGTTGTGCCGGTCGAGCAGCTGGATGACTGCTGCCGTCTCGCCCAGCGTAGAGGCTCGCGCGAGCATCTCCTCGTCATGGACGGGGTCGACGAGCCACACCCGACCCTCGTCCGCGAGCGCGTGCGACGTCCGCGTCGCCGTCTCGTCGACGATCCACGAGAACCCGGCGGCCCCACGGTCGTCGCAGAGCTCGATCCTCATCGCTCCACCTCCCTCCAACCTCCCCCAGGGGCACTCCCGTGTCCCTGCTGTCACGGTATCCACGATTCACACGCGGCTGTGTGCCGCCTTTGTGCCGGATGTCTGACGGGGGCCGGCGTCGAGGCGCGCGTCAGGCGGCCGTGGCCGCCAGCGCCTCGGCGAGGGTGAACCTGCCCGCCAGCAGGGCGCTCCCGACCACGGCGCCCTCGCAGCCCCGCTGCTCGAGCGCGCGGAGATCGTCGAGCGACGCGATACCGCCTGCGGCGAGGACGGGGACTCCGGCGGGGGCGATGTCCTCCACGAGCGCGAGGTCCGGCCCGGCGAGGGATCCGTCCCGCGCGGCGCTCGTGACCAGGAGGCGTGCGACGCCGAGAGCCGCGCAGCGCTGCGCCAGTCCGCCCGGCGTCAGCTCCGACGCCTCAGTCCATCCCTCGACCACGACGCGACCGTCGCGGACGTCGACGGCCACGACGAGGGAGTCGCCGAAGCGCTCGACCGCCTGCTCCAGGAACCCCGGCGTGAGCGCGGCCGTGCCGACCATCACCCTCTCGGCGCCCGCGTCGAGCGCGGTCGCCACCGCCTCGAGCGTGCGGTACCCGCCGCCGACCTGCAACGGCAATCCGCCTGCGCGCGAGACACGCTCGACGAGAGCGAAGCTCGGCACGCCCGAGAACGCACCGTCGAGGTCGACGAGGTGCAGACGGCTCGCTCCCTCCGAGGCGAACCTGCGTGCGAGCTCGACCGGGTCTCCTCCCTCGAGGGTCACGGCGTCGCGCTGCCCAGCCGCAAGTCGTACGGCACGGCCGCCGAGCACGTCGATCGCCGGAATGATCTCGAAGTAACGTGTTAGCACGTTAGCATGCTAACATGTTGGAGCGATGGCACGGCCGAACATCTCCAGCTCCGACGCACCCCGGCTCCCGGTGGAGCCCCTCGTCGGCCTCCCCGACCTTGCGGATGCCGTCGCGTCGCTGCGGACACGCGACGAAGCCCAGCGGTTCCTCCGCGACCTCTGCACGCTGCCCGAGCTCGAGGCGCTCTCGCACCGGTGGCAGACCGCGCTCCTGTTGGAGCAGGGTTTGCCGTACGTCGAGATCGCCGAGCGAGTGCCGACCTCGACCGCGACGGTCACGCGGGTCGCGCAATGGCTCCGCCACGGCACCGGTGGCTATCGCATCGCGCTCGAGCGCGCTCGGCGCCGGAGGACGAGGGCGCGGTGAATGCCGGGTTCACGCGCGCCGGCGAGAACGGGCGCCTGAAGCTCGCGGTCCCCGCGAAGGGCCGCATGGCGGAGCCGGCGCTCCGGCTGTGCGCGGACGCGGGGCTCGCCTTCGAGGTCACCGAGCGGTCGCTCGTCGTCCCGTGCGCGAACGCTCCCGTCGACCTGCTGCTCGTGCGGCCGAGCGACATCCCCGAGTACGCGCAGGACGGCGTCGTCGACCTGGGGATCACCGGCGCGAATCTCGTCGCCGAGGCGGACGTCGAGGTCGAGACGGTCGCCGAGCTCGGCTTTGCCCGCTGCACCCTCGACGCCGCGGTGCCGGTCGACGCCCAACAGAGCGAGCTCGCCGAGCTCGACGGCCTGCGCGTCGCGACGGCGTACCCGGTGTCGACCCGTCGCCTGCTCGACGAGCGTGGCGTGACGTGTGAGCTGGTGCACGTCTCGGGCTCCGTCGAGGCGACGCCGCGGCTCGGCCTCGCCGACGCGATCGTCGACCTCGTCTCCACCGGCTCGACGATGGACGCGAACGGCCTGCGGCCGATCGGCACGCTGCTCTCCTCGCAGGCGGTGCTGGTCGGTGGGCGTGCTGCGATCGAGGAGCGGCGGGATCTCGTCGAGCGGCTAGAGCTGATGATCTCCGGGGTCGTCGCGGCGCGCCGTCGGCGCTACGTGATGCTGAACGCGCGCGTCGACGACCTCCCCGCGATCCGCGCCGTCCTGCCGGGGATGGGCGCGCCGTCCGTGCTGCAGCTCGCCGACGAGGGTCAGATCGCCGTGCACGCAGCCGTCGACGCGGGCGAGATCTGGTCGCTCCTGCCGCAGCTCAAGGAGGCCGGCGGCACCTCGATCCTCGTTCTCCCGGTGGAGAGGCTCGTGCCGTGAGGGGCGCGCTGCTCGACGAGGCGCTGGAGACCGTGGCCCCGATCGTCGCCGACGTGCGGGCGCGCGGCGACGAGGCTCTGCTCGAGTGGACGGAGCGGTTCGACGGGCCCCGCCCCGACGGCCTCCGCGTGCCCGCGCAGACGATCGACGCCGCGGCGGTCGGGGACGAGGAGCTCGGCGCACTGCGCCGGATGATCGATGCCGTCCGCACCTTCAGCGCCGCGCAGCGGCCGGCGGACACGGCGGTGGAGGCTGCGCCGGGGATCGTCTCCGAGCGCCGCTGGCTGCCGCTCGACGCCGTCGGCCTGTGCGTGCCCAGCGGCCGCTACCCACTGCCCTCGTCGCTCGTGATGACGGCGGTGCCGGCGCTCGTCGCCGGCGTGCGCCGCCTCGCGGTCGTGACGCCCAGCCCGTCCCCGGCGATCCTCGTCGCGGCGCGGGAGCTCGGGATCGACGAGCTGTACGCGATCGGTGGCGCGCAGGCCGTCGCGGCGCTCGCGTATGGCACGGAGTCGATCCCGGCCGTGGACGCGGTGATCGGGCCCGGGAGCGCCTACGTGACCGCCGCCAAGCTGCTCGTCTCGAGCCGCGTCAGGATCGACCTGCCCGCCGGGCCGAGCGAGGTGGTCGCGATCGCGGACGGGCACGCCGACGCAGCTCGGGTGGCGGCGGGCCTGCTCGCCCAGGCGGAGCACGGCGACGACAGCGAGGCCCTGCTCCTCACGGACGACGACGAGCTCGCCCTGGAGGTCGAGGGGCTCGTGGTGAATCACCACAATGTCCGCGTCGAGCGGGTCGGTTCGCTCGCCGAGGCTGTCGAGCGCGCCGAAAGTTACGCGCCGGAGCACCTCGAGCTCCACGTCGGCGAGCCGCACGGCTTGCTTTCCCGGATCCGGAACGCAGGCTCGGTGTTCGTCGGGTGCTCGTCTGTGGTCGGCGACTACGCCGCCGGGGCGACGCACGTCCTCCCGACCGGCGGACTGGCCCGGTCGACGGGCGGTCTCGGGCTCGAGGCGTACCTGAAGCCGCTCCAGGTGGTCACGGCGACGCCGGAAGGCGCCCGTCGCGCGGCCGAGGTGGTCATCCCGCTCGCGCGAGCCGAGGGGTTGCCGCGGCACGCAGAGGCAGCGGCATGAGCGCCGCGCGGACGCTCGCACAGCCGGTCGCCGACGGCTTCGCGCCGTACCGCTGGGCCGCGTCGATCGACGAGGTCGCCGCGCGTCACGGCATCCCGCGCGAGGCCGTGCTCAAGTTCGACCAGAACACGCCGCCCCTGCCGGGCGTCCCGCAGGTGCCGCTCGCGGAGAGCATGGCCCGGCTCAACGAGTACCCGGACGGGACGTACCTTGCGCTCCGCGAGGCGGCCGCCTCGTACGCCGGGCTCGCCGCGCAGAACGTCGTCGTCGGCGCGGGCGCCGACGACCTGATCCTGCTCGTCGCCCGCGTCTTCCTCGGTCCCGGCGCACGCGCGTCGATCGACCCGCCGACGTACGCCCTCTACCGGATCGCGACCACGCTCGCGGGTGCGGAGGTGGTCGGGCCCTCCGAGGAGGCCATCGTTCGCTGGGTCTGCAACCCGAACAACCCGACCGGCGAGACGACGGCTCCCGAGGAGATCGTCGAGCTCGCGCACCGCGCTCCCGAGACCATCGTCGTCGTCGACGAGGCCTACCTCGAGTACGGCGGAACGTCGTGCGCGCCCTGGGTCGACAGGCTGCCGAACCTCGTGGTGCTGCGCACGCTGTCGAAGGCATTCGGGCTCGCGGCTCTCCGCGTCGGCTACGCGCTCGCGCACCCCGAGACGGCCGCGCTGCTGGACGAGCGCCGTGCGCCGGCCTCGATCTCCGGTCCCGCCGCGGCGATCGCCGCCGCCGCCCTGCGCGCGCCTCGTCTCGGTGACGTCGAGACCACCGTCGCGGAGCGGGAGCGGCTGCGAATCGCGCTCCTCGCGGCCGGATACGACTGCCCGCAGACGGCGACGAACTTCGTCTTCGTCCGCAGCGCCGAGCCGCTCGCGGAGCGCCTGGAGGGGCAGGGGATCGTCGTGCGCGCGTTTCGCGAGGGGATCCGCATCTCCGTGCGCCGCCCATCGGAGAACGACGTGCTGCTCCGCGCGCTCGGAGCGGAGCCGGGACCGGTCCCCGGGCGCGAGGCGACCGTCCTGCGCACGACGACCGAGACCGCGCTCCGGGTGACCCTCGCGCTGGACGGCACAGGGCGGACGCGGGTGGAGACCGGCGTCGGGTTCCTCGACCACCTGCTGACGCTGCTCGCGTTCCACGCGTCGTTCGACCTCGAGCTCTGTGCCGGCGGCGACCTCGACGTCGACGACCACCACACGGTCGAGGACGTGCTGGCGGCGCTCGGCACGGCGCTCGCGCAGGCGCTCGGCACGCGGGAAGGCGTTGCGCGCTACGGCTCCGCGATCGTGCCGATGGACGAGGCGCGCTCGCTCGCGGCCGTCGATCTCGTGCGCCGTCCGCACGCGGAGATCGTGCTCCGCTTCTCGGGGGAGCGCGTCGGGGCGCTCGCGGTCTCGCTGCTCTCGCACGCGCTCGAGCGTTTCGCGATCGAGGCGGGGTGCACGGTGCAGGTCGAGTCCGGCGGCTCGGACGACCACCATGTCGCCGAGGCAGCCTTCAAGGCGCTCGGGCAGGCGCTACGCCAGGCGGTTGCGCCGGGCGGCGAGGGAATCCGCTCGACGAAGGGCGCCGCGTGAAGGTCGTGCTCGCCGACTACGGTGCAGGGAACCTCCGCTCGCTCTCGTCCGCGCTCGTGCGCGCGGGCGCGGACCCGGTCGTCACCGTCGACCCGAAGGTCGTGGCCGAGGCGCCGCTCGCGATGATCGCGGGTGTCGGCCACGTCGGGAGCGCCGCCGCCGGCCTCGCCCGGCACGGTCTCGACGATGCGCTCCGCGAGCGCGTCGGGGAAGGACGCCCCGTCGCAGGCGTGTGCGTCGGCATGCAGCTCCTCTTCGGCGAGAGCGAGGAGGGGGGACGGGGCCTGGCGCTCCTCGAGGGCGATGTGCCGCGCCTCCGCGCCCGACGCGTGCCGCACATGGGCTGGAACACCCTCCGTGCGACACGCCCGAGCGCGACGCTCGCCCGGCTCGACGGCGCCGACGTGTACTTCGCGCACAGCTTCTCGGTCGAGCCGAGCGACGACACCGTCACCGCTGCGACGGTCGACCACGACGGGCCGGTGGTCGCCGCCGTCGAGCACGGGGCGCTGGCCGGCGTCCAGTTCCACCCCGAGCGGAGCGGCGCGGCAGGCGCCCAGGTGCTCGAGAACCTCCTGCGATGGTCAAGAAGCGCGTGATCCCATGCCTCGACGTCGCCGGCGGCCGGGTCGTCAAGGGCGTCAACTTCCGCGACCTGCGGGAGATGGGCGAGCCCGTCGAGCTTGCCCGGCGCTACTCGGAGCTCGGCGCCGATGAGCTCGTGTTCCTCGACATCACCGCCACGCTCGAGGAGCGCGGCCCCATCCTCGAGGTGATCGGACGGGCGGCGGACGAGCTGACGATCCCCTTCACCGCGGGCGGCGGGGTGGCGGGCGTCGACGATGCCCGCGGCCTGCTGCTCGCGGGCGCCGACAAGGTGGCGGTCAACCGTGCGGCATTCGACGAGCCGGAGATCCTCACCGCGCTCGCGGAGGAGTTCGGCGCGCAGGCGGTCGTCTGCGCGATCGACGCCCGCAGCGGCGAGGTCGTCACCCATGCAGGGCGCGAGCCACGCGGTCGGGCTGCGGTCGACTGGGCGCGCGAGGCGGTCGAGCGCGGGGCCGGGGAGATCCTGCTGACCTCGATCGACGCCGACGGGACGCGCACCGGCTACGACCTCGAGCTGACCGCGGCGGTCGCCGAGGCGGTCGAGGTACCGGTGATCGCCTCCGGCGGCGCGGGGCGCAGCGAGCACCTCGCCGACGCGTTCGCCGTCGGGGCCGAGGCTGCGCTCGTCGCGTCGATCGTGCACGAGCGCCCGGAGCGGCTGCCCGAGCTGAAGGCCGAGCTGGAGGAGGCGGGATGGCCGATGCGGCGCTGATCCCGGTGATCGTCCAGGACGCCGACAGCGGCCGCGTGCTGATGCTCGCCTACGCAGACGAAGAGGCACTCAGCAAGACGCGAGAGACCGGCGAGGCGTGGTTCTGGAGCCGCTCGCGGCAGGAGCTCTGGCACAAGGGCGCGACGTCGGGCAACACGCTGGTCGTCGAGGAGATCCGGGACGACTGCGACGGCGACGCCCTCCTCTACCGCGTGCGTCCGAACGGCCCTGCCTGTCACACGGGGGCCGAGTCGTGCTTCGCGCCGTGGCTCTGGCGCGTCGTCGCCGAGCGGGCCGCCACGCGCCCCGAGGGCTCGTACGTCGCGCGGCTGCTGGCCGACGGGCCGGCCGCGGCGGCGCGGAAGGTGGGGGAGGAGGGCGTCGAGGCGGCGCTCGCCGCGGTCGGCGAGTCGGACGAGCGGCTCGTCGAGGAGCTCGCCGACCTCTGGTTCCACTCGTACGTGCTCCTCGCCGCGCGCGGGCTCCAGCCTTCCGCGATAGAGGAGGAGCTCCGCCGCCGGCACGCGGAGCGCCGGTAGCAGCGGGAGAAGGGCGCGCGGCGCGCGCGGATCACTCGGCCGCGACCAGGCGCGGGCGGAAACCCGAGCAGAGGAGGTTTGCGCGCGCGATCTTGTCGTCCTCGACGACGCAGAAGAGGTGCTGCTCGACGACGAAGGCCTCGCCGTTCTCGATCCCCGCGAACCGGTAGGAGACGTGCAGGCGGTCTCCGACCTCGGCGCCGTGCGAGTCGAGCAGGCGGAGCTCCGTCGAATCGCCGAACCACTGGGTGACCAGCGCCGCCGCCTCGGCCGCGCTCGTCCGCTCCCTGAGCCCTGGTGGCGTCAGCGCCCGGAACAGGACATCCGCGACGAAGCACTCCGTGAGCGCGGTCGTGTCCTGCGCGGCGACTGCCTCGACGAAGCGCGTCCCGACGTCCGGCATCGGAGAAAGCGTACGCAAAGGTCTGTCCCGGTCGACGCTTGACCGCTGCTCTCGCCGAGACGGATACTCCGAAGCCCCGACGGGAAGGAGGCGGCTGTGGCGTTCGAGGAGCTGACGACGAGGCATGCGCAGGTGTGGAGCTCGGCGCCGTTCGAGCGGATTGCCGAGGTGATCACCGAGATGCACGACGCCCTGGTCGAGCGCCTCGCGCCGCAACCCGGCGAGCGCTGGCTGGATCTCGCCTGCGGAACCGGCGACGTCGCGTTCCAGGCCGCGCAGGCAGGGGCGGTCGTGACCGGCTCGGACCTCTCGCCGACGCTGATCGAGACCGCGAAGCAGCGGGCGGGCGAGCTCGGGCTCGACCTCACCCTCGAGGTCGCCGACTGCCAGGCGCTGCCCTACGCGGACGCGTCGTCCGACGTCGTCTCGTCGTCTGTCGGCGTCATCTTCGCGCCCGACCACGCGCGCGTCGCTGCGGAGCTCGCCCGTGTGTGCAGGCCCGGAGGGCGCCTCGGGCTGACCGCGTGGCGCAGGGACAGCGGGGTGGGCGACATCTTCGAGGGCATGTCGAAGTTCATGCCGCCCCCGCCGGAAGGCGCCGGCTCGCCGTTCCAGTGGGGACAGGAGGCGTACGTCGAGGAGATGCTGGGAGACGCCTTCGACCTGGAGTTCGAGGAGCTCGACACGAGGCACGACGACGAAGACCCCGCGGAGATGTGGGAGCTGTTCCGGTCGAGCTACGGGCCCTCGTACGTGCTCTGGAGCTCGCTCGACGAGGACCGCCGTAAGGAGCTCGACGAGACGATGACCGCGGTCTTCGAGAAGCATCGCGACGGCGACGCGATCAGCATGGAACGGCTCTACATCCTGATCACGGGCGTGCGGAAGACGTAGCGCCTACCCGGCCGTCTCCAGGAACGCGAGCGCCCGCTCGCGGAGCGAGCGCGCCGCCGCCTCGTCGTAGTCGGGGAGGCTGCTGTCCGCGAACAGGTGCCGGTCACCCGGGTAGAGGAAGAGCTCCGCGCGATCCGCGCCCTCGACCAGCTCTCGCGCGGCGGGAAGGTCCTCCTCGACCCACGGGTCGTCCTCCATCATGTGGATCTGGAGCGGCACGCCCTGCGGCCACCCGTCCCCGAACTCCGCGGCCGGGATGGCGGCGCTGAGAAGCAGTGCGCCGCGTGCGCCCCGGCGCGTCTGGGCGAGCAGCTGGGCCGGCATCACGCCGAGCGAGATCCCTGCATACACGAGCTCGTTGGCCAGGCCGTCGGCGGCGTGGCGCCCCCGCTCCAGCAGCGTGTCGAAGCCGACCTGCTTCGCGTAGCCGATGCCCGCGTCGAGGTCGTCGAAGGTGTTGCCGTCGTAGAGGTCCGGCATGTGGACGTCGTGCCCGGCGGCGCGCAGGTCGTCCGCGAACGCGCGCACGCCGGTCGTCAGGCCCTGCGCGTGGTGGAAGAGGAGGATCTCGGTCATGGGGGATTCCTATCCGGGTCGGGACCGCTCGAAACCGGGATGCGCGGCGTACGGAAAGCCGCACCCTGCTCCGATCGTGAACGCCCTAGAGTCTCACGCATGTTCCGCCTCCATTCCTGGCGAGCCGCCGTTCTGCGTCAGAACGGCTGAGCCGCCGCTTCCCGCACACAGCGTCCTGGGAAGCGGCGGAAGCGCGACGCGCCCACCGGCCCCACGGGTCGTGTGACGCGCGCGCCTTCCGCACGAGTGGAAGGAGCCCGCGATGCCGATGCCGCATCGCACGTTCGCGGAGGTGGCCAAGCGTCGCCTCGTCGGGAAGGAAGGGAGCGAGCGCGTCGCGACGATCCGCGCGTTGCTCGGCGAGCTGCCCGGATACCGGAACGGTCCGTACGCCGATCTGCGCAAGTGGCTCGAGGGCGAGCTCGACCGGACGCGCCTCCGCGCGAAGGTCGTCCATCGGGACTCGCTGCAGGTGCGTCGCGAGGGGGCGGCGCAGATCGCGCTCGTCGGGCCGCCGAACGCGGGCAAGTCCTCGCTCCTCCAGGCGCTCTCGGACATCCAGATCAAGACCGGGGACTACGCGTTCACGACGCTCAGGCCAGTGCCCGCGTTGACGCGGATCGGCGGCGTGCTCGTCCAGCTCGTCGAGATCCCGGGCCTGATCGAGGGTGCGCACGAGGATCGCGGCGGCGGGCGCGCGCTGCTCGGCGTGCTCCGGAACGCCGACGCGATCGTCTACTGCCGGGCGGCGGGCGAGCCGCCCGCTGCTCTCGACGTCGTCCTTCGCGAAGTCGCCGCGGCCGGAATCGAGAAGCCCGCGATCGCCGTGCTGACGAAGGCGGACGAGCTCCCGGACGGCGGCGCCGGAGCGACGGAGTCGACCCCGGCATTCGAGGCGGTGGTCAGGGTCTCGGTTCTCGACGACGAGAGCCTCGACCGGCTGCGGGACGCGATCTGGGCGCTCACGGGTCTGATCCGCGTGCGCCCGCGCCGCGACGGCCGCGTCGACGACGAGCCCTTCGCGCTCCCCGTCGGCGCGACCGTGGCGGATTTGGCCGAGCGCATCCACCACGACGTGGGTCGTGCCTGCACCGGCGGCCGCGTGTGGGGCCCGTCGGCGCGCTTCGGCGGCCAGCGAGTCGGCCGAGCGCACGTCCTGGCCGACGGCGACGTCGTGGAGGCGCTCGTGCGTTGAGCCGCGACATCGTGGCGATATCGTCGCGTCCATCGTCGTCGCGGCCGGTATCTCGACCGACGAGCTCCGGGAGCGAGGGGAGCGCCTGCACGCGCTGGTCGCAGAGCACAACCCCTCCGGATACGTGGTCTTCGACCAGAGCTATGTCCAGTACCTGACGCGGTTCTCGTTCCTGGCCACCGAGCGCCCGGTGGCCTACATCGAGAGCGCCGACGGCGAGACCGCGGCGTTCGTGCCCGAGTTCGAGGTCGCGCGCGTCGAGGCGGAAGCCGCCTTCGCACGCGTCGCGTCCTACCCCGAGTACCCGGGTGAGGAGCACCCGATGCGGATCCTCGCGCGCCTGCTCGCAGAGATGGGCATCGCGGGCACGATCGCCGCCGACCAGGACGGCTATCCCGGCCTCCTCGGGTATGCGGGGCCCGCGCTGTCGGCGGTCACCGGCGCCAGAGTCGTGCCGCTGGCGGGGGCGCTCGAGCAGCTGATGGCGCGCAAGAGCGACGCCGAGGTCGAGCTGATTCGCGAGAGCGGGCGCTGGTGCGCACACGCCCACCACCTGCTCCAGACGTACACGCGGCCGGGCGTGACCGAGTCCCAGGCGGGGCTCCGCGCCGGCTACGAGGCGAGCCTCGCGATGCTCGAGGCACTCGGGCCCGAGTACGACGGCCAGCTCTCCTCGACGGACGGCGCGAGCGCCGGCTACCGGGGCCAGATCGGCGTGCGGAGCGCGTGGGCGCATGCGGTGTCGCACAACATCGAGTTCACCGCGGGCGACGTGCTGGTCAGCGAGACGAGCGCGCCCGTCTGGGGATACAACGCCGAGCTCGAGCGCGCGATGGTCGTCGGTCCCCCGACGGACGGGATGCGCCGTCATTTCGAGCACATGCGCGCCGCCCAGCAGGTGGCGTTCGACGCGCTGCGGCCCGGCGTCACGTGCGCGGCGGTCGACCGGGCCGTTCTCTCGTACTTCGAGGAGCAGGGCATCCTCGACAGCTGGAGGCAGCACACGGGCCATGCGATCGGGCTGCGCAACCACGAGACGCCGTTCCTCGACGTCGGGGACGAGACCATGATCGAGCCCGGGATGGTGTTCACGATCGAGCCGGGCGTCTACGTCGCGGGGCTCGGCGGCTTCCGCCACTCCGACACCGTCGTCGTGACCCCGGGCGGGATCGAGCTCCTCACGGACTACCCGAGCGACATCGACAGTCTCACGCTCCCGATCTGAGCTGCGGCCGGCGGTCGTCGTAGATCAGCGGGCTCTCTCAGTGCTGAAGGGCGAGGATGTACGACTCGGCTCATGGCTGGCCGGGCATAGCCGCGCGTTCAGGGTCGTGCCGCGATGAGTGCATCAGACAGCCCACTCGCCCGCGAGCAGCCGCGGCAGGACCTCGTCGAAGAGGCGGAGGGTCATCCCCCAGAGCACGTTTCCCTCGACGTCGATCCCGTCGACGAGCAGCGCGGTCGTGAAGCGCCGCGAGGTGAAGGGGAGCGTGGCGCGCGACGCGGGATCCGCGAGCACGCGGACGGACGGCGTCAGCACGCCCACGATCTCGGTCTCCTGGAGCCGCCAGGTGGTGTCCGGCGAGATGCGACCGAGGAACGGGTGCACGCGCCAGCCTGTCGTCTGCGTGTCGAAAGGAGGAAGGGCGGCGATGACCTCGACCGCGTCCGGGGCCAGCCCGACCTCTTCCTCGGCCTCCCGGAGCGCGGTCGCGAGCAGGTCGGAGTCTCCCGGCTCGGGCTTTCCTCCGGGGAGCCCGAGCTGACCCCCGTGCAGGCTGCCGTCGTCCGCCCGCACGACGATCGCCACCCGTAGCTCGCCCTCCGCGTCACGGAACACCGGGACGAGGACCGCAGCGTCCCGCAGCGCGGAGTCCATCAGGCCTCGAGGCGGAGCAGGTCGTCGACCGTCTCGCGGCGGCGCACGAGGCGTGCCTCGCCGTCCCGCGCGAGCACGGCCGCCGGACGCCCGACGCCGTTGTAGTTCGACGCCATCGCGAGCGTGTACGCGCCGGTCGCGGGCACCGCGAGCAGGTCGCCGCGGCGCGCGGAGGGCAGCGCGACGTCGTCGATCAGGACGTCGCCCGACTCGCAGTGCATCCCGGCGACGCTGACGACCTCGTCCACCGCCTCGTCGGCCCGCGTCGCGGAGAGAGCCGTGTAGCGCGCGTCGTAGAGCTGTGGGCGTGGGTTGTCCGACATGCCTCCGTCGATTGCGACCCACGTCCGGCCCGAGAGGCGCTTCACGCTGCCGACGCGGTAGAGGGTGACCCCCGCGCGGCCCACGAGCGAGCGGCCCGGCTCGAGCCAGATCTCCGGCTTCGGCAGCCCGGCCTCGACGAAGGCGAGCCGCGCGGTCGTCGCCGCGCTCTCGGCCAGCTCGGCCGCGTCGGGCACCTGGTCGGCCGGATGGTGCCGGATCCCGAAGCCGCCTCCGAGGTCGGCCACCTGCGCCGTCCAGCCGAGCTCATCGCGGCAGCCAGCGACGAACGAGGCGAGCCGGGCGATCGTCTCCGCCTGCGCGTCGAAGTCCTCGAGCTGCGAGCCGACGTGGACGTGCACGCCGATCATCTCGAGCCCGAGCTCGAGCGCCTCGGCGACGACCGCGCGAGCCTGGTCGGGCGGCAGCCCGAACTTCGAGCCGTGGTGGCCCGTCCTGATCGCCTCGTGGGTGTCGGCGTCGACACCGAGCGTCACTCGCACGAGCACCTGCTCGATCCCCGCCGCCGCCGCGAGCGGCGCTTCGTCTGGCGCATCCAGCACGACGGGCGCCCCCGCCCGCGCCGCCGCGGCGAGGAACGGAACGTCCTTGTTGTTCCCGTGCACGACGAGCTCGTCCCCGCCGAGCCCCGCAGCTTCCGCGAACGCGAGCTCGCCCGCCGATGCGACGTCCGCGCCGATTCCCTCGCCCCGCAGGAGCCGCAGCAGCGCGACGTTCGGCAGGGCCTTCGTGCCGAAGAACACCCTGCCGTCGCCAACGGCATCGCGCAGCGTGCGCGCCGTCGCTCGGATCGTCTCCTCGCAGAGCACGACGAGCGGCGTTCCGTGCTCCTCGGCGAGCGACTCCGCGTCGATCCCGCCGAGCGTCAGCCGCGGGCCGTCGACGCCGGCGGAGTCGGGGAAAAGCTCCAGCACGTGCCGATCGTGCCTGTTAGCATGAGACACGTGGAGCAGCTTCTCACGTAGTCCAGGGAGGAAACGCGGCGGACGCCGCGCCGACTCCCGCTGAGCCTCTCGACCGAGAGGCTTTTTCATATCCGGGAGAGATCGAAGGACCGATGGACCAGCCAGAGCACGAGCGGTACGACCCGGGTGCGGTCGAGGAGAAGTGGCAGGCGGCGTGGGCGGCCGAGCAGGCGTTCACGGTCCCGAACCCCGACCCGGCGAGCGCGGCCGACACTGCCTCGACCTACGTGCTCGAGATGCTCCCGTACCCCTCGGGCGAGCTGCACATGGGGCACGTCTTCAACTACACGATGGGTGACGTGCTGACCCACATCCGGCGCCGTCAGGGCATGACGGTGCTGCGGCCGATGGGGTACGACGCGTTCGGCCTGCCCGCCGAGAACGCTGCGATCCGCGAGGGCGGTCATCCGCGCGAGATCACGAATCGGAACATCGAGTCGATCCGGCGCCAGATGAAGCGGATGGGCTGGGCGATCGACTGGTCGCGTGAGGTCTCGACCGCCGAGCCGGAGTACTACCGCTGGACGCAGTGGCTGTTCCTGCGCTTCTTCGAGAAGGGCCTCGCGTACCGTCGCGAGGCGCCGGTGAAGTGGTGCCCGAAGGACCAGACGGTGCTCGCGAACGAGCAGGTGATCGACGGGCGCTGTGAGCGCTGCGGCACCGAGGTCGAGTCGCGGAACCTCACGCAGTGGTTCTTCAAGATCACCGAGTACGCCGACGCGCTGCTCGACGAGACCGCGTTGCTCGAGTCGTGGCCGGAGAAGGTGCTGACGATGCAGCGGAACTGGATCGGCCGCTCCGAGGGCGCCCGCGTCGTCTTCACCGTGCAGGGGAGCGGGGCGGAGCTGCCGGTCTTCACGACGAGGCCGGACACGCTGTTCGGCGCGACGTTTTTCGTGCTGGCTCCCGAGCACCCGCTCGTGGCCGAGCTGTCCGCGGGCATGGAGCACGAGGACGAGGTCGCCGAATACGTGCGCCACGCGGCGGCGCGCTCCGCCGTGGAGCGCGAGGCGAAGGAGAAGGACGGCGTCTTCACCGGCCGCTACGCGATCAACCCCGTGAACGGCGAGCCGATCCCGATCTGGGTCGCCGACTACGTCCTGATGGAGTACGGCACGGGCGCGATCATGGCGGTGCCCGCACACGACGAGCGGGATCACGCCTTCGCCGAGCGCTACGGGCTCGAGGTGCGCCAGGTGGTCGCGCCCGCCGAGGGCCAGGCACTCGAGGTCGGCGCGTTCGTCGCGCACACGGAGGACGAGGTGCTCGTCGACTCCGGCGAGTTCACCGGGCTTCCCGCACCCGAGGGCAAGCGCGCGATCACGGCGTGGCTGGCCGAGCGCGGGCTGGGTGAGGCGACGATCGGCTACCGGCTGCGCGACTGGCTGCTCTCGCGGCAGCGCTACTGGGGCTGCCCGATCCCGATCGTCCACTGCGACGTGTGCGGGACGGTCGCCGTGCCCGACGACCAGCTGCCCGTGCTGCTGCCCGACGTCCGTGACTACACGCCGAAGGGCCGCAGTCCGCTCGCCGCCGCCGAGGACTGGGTCGCGACGACGTGCCCCGGCTGCGGCGGCCCGGCGCGGCGCGAGACCGACACGATGGACACGTTCGTCGACTCGTCCTGGTACTTCCTGCGCTACGCCGACGCGCGGAACGACGACGCGGCCTGGGACCCTCAGATCGTCGACTACTGGCTGCCCGTGAAGCAGTACATCGGCGGGATCGAGCACGCGGTGCTGCACCTGCTCTACGCACGGTTCTTCACCAAGGTGTTGAACGACATGGAGCTGCTTGGCTTCCGCGAGCCGTTCTCCCGCCTCTTCACGCAGGGGATGATCTACCGGCACGGCGCGAAGATGTCGAAGTCGAAGGGCAACGTCGTCTCGCCCGACGACGCGGTGCAGCGCTACGGCGCCGACGCGCTGCGGCTCTACATCCTCTACATGGGGCCTGCGGAGCAGGACAAGGAGTGGTCCGATGCGGGCATCGAGGGAACGGCCCGGCTGCTCGATCGCGTCTGGCGGCTGACGCTCGAGGTCGCCGCGCGCGGACCGGTGGAGGCGCCTGCCGACGGCGAGCTTCTGCGCGCGACCCACCGCACGATCGACCGCGTCACCGACGACATCCTGCGCCGCTTCCAGTTCCACACGCCGATCGCCGCGCTGTTCGAGCTGGTCAACGAGATCTACAGGGTGAAGGACGACCCGGCGCGGGCAGGTGAAGTGGGGTTCGCGACCCAGACAGTCGTCTCGCTCGTCCAGCCGTACGCCCCACACGTCGCCGAGGAGCTGTGGGAGCGCCTCGGACACAGCCGCCTCTGGGAGACGCCCTGGCCGGTGGCTGACCTGGCGCTGGTCGCGTCCGACACGGTCGAGGTCGTCGTGCAGGTGAACGGGAAGCTGCGTGACCGGCTCCACGTGCCGGTCGGGACTCCCGAGGACGAGCTCGTCGCGCTCGCGCTCGCCTCCGAGCGGGTGCAGGCGCATCTGGACGGCGGCGAGCCCAGGAAGACGATCGTCGTTCCCGATCGGCTCTTGAACCTCGTGGTCTAGGTCGCCGGCCGGGGCGGCGGCGGGCGTCCGTTCTCGTCACACATTCGGCACGAAGCGGGCGCACTTCCGGCAC
>Ga0207428_10000433_pt1 | contig 51410 bp, 52 predicted proteins | sample RhiMethybrSRZTD1_FD_187600 | JGI IMG/M metagenome (GOLD analysis project Ga0207428, IMG submission 187600) | Populus rhizosphere microbial communities from Tennessee, USA - Rhizosphere MetaG P. TD hybrid SRZTD1 (SPAdes) (version 3) | ecosystem: Host-associated > Plants > Roots > Rhizosphere >...
ACCGAGGTCATCTGGCTGCTGGAGGAGCGCCTGGATCGGGGCCTCGAAACGGTGGCGTTCCGGGTGCTGCAGGAGGCCCTGGCCAATGTGGCCAGGCACGCCGACGCCAGCACGGTGCGGGTCCGGGGCGAGCGCGAGGGGTCGATGGTGGTGATCGCGGTGGCCGACGACGGCGTCGGCTTCGACCCCGAGGCGGCCGGCGAGCTGGCCGCCGCCAACGGGCACCTGGGTCTGCGCTCGATGGCCGAGCGGATCCAGAGCGCCGGCGGCCGCCTGGAGCTCAGCTCCCGCCCCCACCAGGGCACCCGGGTGGTCCTACGCCTGCCGGAGTAGGCGGCGGCTGGCCAGGGTGCCGGCCGAGCGGAGCAGCTCGCGGTGGAAGCGGTCGGCGGCGGCGGTCAGGTGGGCGAGCTCGTCGGGGGCCAGGCGCAGGTCGGCGGCGGCGGCGTTGGCCTCCACCTGGGCGACCGACTTGGCCCCGGGGATGGCGACCACGTTCGGGTGGTGGACGACCCAGGCCAGGGCGACCTGGGCCGGGGTGGCCCGGTGGGCCCGGGCCAGCTCGCGCAGGGCCTGGAGCACCGGCTCGGCCCGGCGCAGGTTCTGGGCCGAGAAGAGCAGGTTGCCGGCCCGGGCCCCGCCGGGGGCGGTGTCGGCGGTGTACCTGGCGGCCAGCACCCCCTGGGCGAGCGGGCTGTAGGCCACGACGAGGCGGCCGGCGGTGGCCGCGTGGGGCAGCAGCTCCCGCTCCGGGCCGCGGCTGAGCAGGCTGTAGCGGACCTGGTTGGACACGACCGGGGCGCCGAGGGCGGCCTCGGCCGCCCTCCACCGGCCGAGGCCGTAGTTGCTCACCCCGACCTGGCGGACCAGCCCGCCGGCCTGGAGGGTGCGCATGCCGGCCATGGTCGAGCGCTGGGCGACCAGCGGGTTGGGCCAGTGGACCTGGTACAGGTCGAGGCGGTCGGTGCCCAGCCGGGCAAGGCTGCCCCGGCAGCGTGCCGCCACCCGGTCCCGGGTCGGCCAGGTCGGGGTGACCTTGGAGGCCAGCACCACCGAGTCCCGGGCCGCCGGGTCGGCCAGGGCGCGGCCCAGGAGGCGTTCGGACTCGCCGCGGCCGTACAGCTCGGCGGTGTCGATCAGGGTGATGCCGAGGGCGCGGGCCCGGTCGACCACGGCCAGGGCCTCGGCCGGGCCGAACTGGCTGCCCCAGCCCCACTCGGGGGAGCCGAACTGCCACGCGCCGAGGCCGATGGCCGACACCCGCAGGCCGCAGACCTCGACGTAACGCACGCTGGCGTCATTCCGCACCCCGGAGGGTGGCAAACCCGGTGGGGCTGTGGAACGCCGACCGCGCCCCTGTCAGGCGGTGCGGCGGCCGGCGAAGGCGCGCAGGTCCAGCACCGGGGCCACCGGGGCGGAGGCGGGGGCGGCGGCCGCCCGGGGCCGCGGCGGGACCAGGAACCCGACGACTGCGGAGGGCTCCGCCCCTGGCATGCCCCCCGACACCCCGACCGGCTCGGCGAGGGCCAGGGTCTCGGCGACCTCGAAGAACAGCTCGGCCAGGCCGAGGCGGAGGGCGGCGCAGACGGCCTCCAGCACCTCCGAGGAGGCCTCCTTGCGGCCCCGCTCGACCTCCGACAGGTAGGTCAGCGACACGCCCGCGGCGTCGGCGACCTCGCGCAGGGTGCGGCCCTGGGCCCGGCGCCGCCGGCGCAGCGCCTCGCCGACCGCCTCGCGCAGCTTCACCGGCCCACGACCTCGTCGACCAGGCCGTACTCGAGCGCCTCGGCGGCCGAGAGCCAGGTGTCGCGTTCGGTGTCGCGGTGGATGCGCTCGACCGTCTGTCCGGTGGCGTCGGCCAGCAGCTGGTCGATCCGGGCCCGCTGGCGCAGGATCTCCTCGGCCGCCCGCTCCAGGTCGGTGGCCTGGCCCTGGAACTGGCCGGCCCATGGCTGGTGGATCAGGACCCGGGCGTTCGCGGTGGCCCGTCGCCGGCCCTTGGTCCCCGAGGCCAGCAGCACCGAGGCCATCGAGGCGGCCATGCCGGCGCAGGTGGTGGCGACCGGGCAGGCCAGCTGGTCGATGGTGTCGACCACGGCCAGGCCGCTCAGGACCTCACCGCCGGGAGAGTTGATCCGCAGCTCGATCGGCTCGGCGGGGTCCTCGCCCTCCAGGTACAGCAGGCGGGCCATGACGTCGTTGGCCCGCTCGGTGTCGATCGGCCCCGACAGCAGGATGACCCGGCGGCGCAGCAGCCGGTCGACCGGGTCGATGGGGCGGTCGAAGGACTCGGTGAAGGTCCCGATGCTCATGGGTGCACGGTACCGGACTCGCGGCCCGCCGACGACCCGTTCCGCCGAGGGCGAACCCGAGTAGGATCAGCCTCGCGTCCCCGGCCCGATCCGCCGGGGGGCCAGGCTCGGGCCCCCCGGACCCCTCCGGACCCGAAAGGCGGCCATGGCCAGGTTCCACGAGCTCGAAGGGTTCGTGATCGTGACCGGCTGGGGGGTGCTGTTCCTGTTCGGCATCGGCCTGTTCATCACCAGGCGCGACGCCAACCGGGTCTACTGGGGCCTGCTGACGGTGCTCCAGGTGCTGCTCGGCATCCAACTGCTGGCCGGGCTGGTCCTGTTCGCCGAGGGCGGACGCCCGGCGGTGCTGCACTACCTGTACGGCGCGGTGTTCCCGGCCCTGGTCCTGGTGGTCTGCCACGTGTTCACCAGGGGCCTGGAGAAGCCGCCCTACCACCTGTTCTTCACCATCGGGGCGTTCTTCGTGTTCGGCCTGACGGCCAGGGCGCTGATGACCGGGCTGGGGATCGGCTGACCCGTGGACCGCGACCGGCTACTCTATCGTTCAACCTTCCGGCGTGCCCGATTTGCAAGGATCCCGCTCCGCCCACTACATAGAGGCAGCGTCCACTCCGACCCGAGGATGGCCATGCAGCCCCGTCGTCGCGTCCCCGCCGCCCGCTGGCTCGTGGTGACGGCCACCGTGCTGGTCGCCGGGTGCACCCCCCACAGCGTCACCGAGCAGGGCCAGGCCATCTACAACCTCTACAACCTGTTCATGTACATCGCCGCGGTGGTGTTCGTGCTGGTGTCGGGACTGGTCATCTGGTCGGTGGTCCGCTACCGGCGCCGCGACGAGGAGCTGCCCACCCAGACCCACGGCAACAACCGGCTGGAGCTCGCCTGGACCGTGATCCCCACGGTGATCGTGCTGGTCCTGTTCGTGTTCACCATCCGGGCCCAGGACAAGGTCCTCGACCAGTCCGGCCAGGCCGACGTCAACCTGACCGTCACCGCCTTCCAGTGGAGCTGGCGCTTCACCTACGAGGGCACCGGGGCCGAGGTCGTGGGCGGCCCCGGGACCGTCCCCGAGATGGTCGTGCCGGTGGGCGCGCGGATCCGGGTCAAGCTGCTCTCGGCCGACGTGGTCCACTCCTTCTACGTGCCCCAGACCCTGTTCAAGCGCCAGGCGATCCCGGGGACGGTCAACCAGTTCGACCTCACCTTCGACAAGGTCGGCCTGTACCACGGCCAGTGCACCCAGTTCTGCGGCCTCCAGCACACCGACATGGTGTATCGGGTGCGGGTGGTCACCCAGGGCGAGTACCAGAGCTGGCTGGCCGGGGCGAGCCGTCGCGGCTCGGCCGGGCGACCGGGAACCTAAGGAGCGACGAGCGAACCATGGCGACCACCGAGCTTCCCCTCCCGGCGCTCCCCGAGGCCCACCACGAGGAGCCGGGCGGCATCGTCGACTACCTGACCACCGTCGACCACAAGAAGATCGGCCTGCTGTACATCTTCACCTCGTTCGCGATCTTCCTGGCCGGCGGGATCCTGGCCCTGGTGGTGCGGACCGAGCTGGCCGAGCCGGGGCTCCAGGTGCTGGGCGAGAACACCTACAACCAGGTGTTCACCATGCACGGCACCCTGATGATCTTCCTGTTCGCCGCCCAGGTGTCCACCGGGCTGGGCAACTACCTGGTCCCGCTGCAGATCGGCGCCGCCGACGTCGCCTTCCCCCGGGCCAACGCCATGTCCTACTGGCTGTACCTGTTCGGCAGCCTGATCGTGCTGTCCAGCTTCTTCGTGTCCGGCGGCCCGGCCGCGGTCGCCTGGACCGCCTATGCGCCCCTGTCGACCGACCAGTACTTCCAGGGCACCGGCATGGACCTGTGGATCATCGGGCTGGCGGTGGTCGGCGTGGCCGGCATCCTGGGCGCGGTCAACCTGGTCACCACCATCTTCCGCATGCGCATGCCCGGCATGACCATGTTCCGGCTGCCCCTGTTCAGCTGGGGGGTGCTGGTCAACCAGCTGCTGATCCTGTTCGCCTTCCCGCCCCTGACGGTGGTGTTCGCGCTGCTGTTCCTGGAGCGCAACTTCGGGGCCCAGTTCTTCAACCCGGCCGCCGGCGGCCAGCCCATCCTGTTCCAGCACATCTTCTGGTTCTTCGGCCACCCCGAGGTCTACATCATCATCCTGCCCATCTTCGGGGTGATCTCCGAGGTCATCCCCGTGTTCTCCCGCAAGCCGCTGTTCGGCTACCGGGCGATGGTGTTCGCCTTCTTCGGCATCGCCGCCCTGTCGTTCGGGGTCTGGGCCCACCACATGTTCGCCACCGGCCTGGTCTACCTGCCCTACTTCTCGATCATGTCGCTGCTGATCGCCGTGCCCACCGGCATCAAGGTGTTCAACTGGATCGGGACCATGTGGCGGGGGTCGATCACCCTGTCCACGGCCATGCTGATGGCCCTGGGGTTCATCCTGGTGTTCCTGGTCGGCGGCATCACCGGCATCTTCCTGGCCTCGCCGCCGATCGACTTCGCCGTCAACGACACCTACTACGTGGTCGCCCACTTCCACTACATCATGGTCGGGGGGCTGCTGTACGGGATGTTCGCCGCCTTCTACTTCTGGTTCCCCAAGTTCACCGGGCGGCTGCTGTCGGAGCGGCTGGGCAAGTGGCACTTCTGGATCTTCCTGCTCGGCTTCAACCTCACCTTCTTCCCCCAGTTCCTGGTCGGGCTGGACGGCATGCCCCGGCGCATCGCCGACTATCAGATCGAGCGCTGGGGGCCGGCCAACCTGGCCTCGACCGTGGGCGCGTTCCTCACCGGGGTGTCGGTGCTGATCTTCCTCTGGAACTTCCTGGTGTCGATCCGGCGCGGCAAGCCGGCCGGGGACGACCCCTGGGGGGGCAACAGCCTGGAGTGGGTGACCAGCTCCCCGCCGCCCTCGCACAACTTCCACCACCTGCCCGAGGTCCACTCGGAGCGCCCGGCCTACGACTACCGCCACTCGCCGGCCTACGCCGCCGCCCATGGCGGTCCCGACACCGACCCGGATCGGGGTTGAGCCGATGACCGACGAGGCCGGCGTCCTGCTGCGAGTGTCGATCTTCGGCTTCGTGGCCGGGATCGTGTACTGGTTCCTCAGCTACGAGTGGCTGGGCACGGTGTGCCTGCTGCTGCTGGGCGCCGGGCCCGGCTTCGCCGGCCTGATCCTGGTCCAGGAGCAGCGCCACCGGGGCGGCACCGGCGAGCCCCGGGCCGACGCCCTGCGCCGGCTGGCCGGGATCCCGCCCAAGGACCCCCCCGGCCCCGACGACCTGGAGGCCGACGACCTTGGCGTCCTGCCCCTGCCGACCATCTGGCCGCTGGCCGCCGCCCTCGGGTTCACGATCCTGTTCACCGGCCTGATCTACGGCCTGTGGCTGGTCATCCTCGGCATCGGCCTGCTCGCCTATGCCGCCTGGGGCTGGCTGGCAGCGGTCAACCGCGAGAACCGCTACGGCCGCCTCCAGGCCGACACCGAGCCCCCGTCCCCCCAGCCGGGCCCGGTCTCGGACCCCAACCCCCAGCCCAACCCGGCCGACAAGGAGCGGGAGGGCACCGGCTGACGCCGGCTCAGCTGGCGGGGGTCGGCTCCCGCTCGCTGTCGTCGGTCGCCGGCTCCAGGCTGACCGTCTCGTAGCCGCCGTCGGGGGTGCGGCTGAGGCGCAGCCCGGCGCTGATGTGGGCCGGGTGCAGGCGGCTGCGGCTCAGGCTCCTGCACACCCAGTAGGTGACCAGGAAGGTCACGACGGGCCCGATCACCAGGCTCCACTGGAGGATGCGGGTGACGGTCTCGACCGGGACGTTGAGCAGCACCCCGAAGATGTCGTTGCCGCCCTCCAGGAACATGATGAAGAACACCATCAGGCCGGCGGTGCCGATGCCGGTGCGGACCGGGGTGTCGCGGGGAGAGTCCAGCAGGTGGTGCTCGGCCCGGTCCCTGGTGAAGCGGCGCTCGATCCACGGCCACAGGGTCAGGATCCCGAAGGCGATGCCGGGGAACAGGATGGCCGGCCAGAACACCTCGGAGATGGTGAAGCCGAACAGGTTCAGGTCCAAGGGCGGCCCCAGCCGCAGGGCGCCGTCCAGGAAGCCGATGTACCAGTCGGGCTGGGCCGGGGAGGTCACGCTGTAGGGCACGAACGGCCCGTACTGCCAGATCGGGTTGATCTGGGCGATGCCGCCCAGGAGGGCGAGCACGGCGGTGGTGAACAGCAGCAGCGACACCGACTTGAAGGTCTGCTCGGGCCACAGCCGCTTGCCGACCACGTTGCGTTCGGTCTTGCCGTGGCCGGGGAACTGGGTGTGCTTCTGCAGCACCAGGATGGCCAGGTGGACCCCGACCAGGGCGAGCAGCAGGGCCGGGATCAGCATGATGTGGAACACGAACAGCCGCGAGATGATGTCGGGGGCCGGGAACTCGCCGCCGAACAGCAGATAGGTGACCCAGGTCCCGACCACCGGGATGGCCAGGGTGACCGAGTAGAAGATGCGCAGGCCGATGCCGGACAGCAGGTCGTCGGGGAGCGAGTAGCCGGTGAAGCCCTCGCCCAGGGTCAGGAACAGCAGCCCGACGCCGACCAGCCAGTTGACCTCGCGGGGGCGGCGGAAGGCGCCGGTGAAGAAGATCCGGCACAGGTGGATGACGATCGCGGCGGAGAACACCAGGGCCGCCCAGTGGTGGATCTGGCGCATCAGCAGGCCCGCCCGGACCTCGAACGACAGCCGCAGCACCGAGTTGTAGGCGGCCGACACCTCGGCCCCCTTCAAGGGGGCGTAGGGGCCTTCGTAGACGACCTCCCTGACCGACGGGGTGTAGAAGAAGGTCAGGAAGGTGCCGGTGAAGATCAGCACCACCAGGCAGAACAGGGCGATCTCGCCGAGCAGGAACGACCAGTGGTCGGGGAAGACCTTGCGCAGGGTCTTGCGGGCCAGGCTGGACGTGCCCAGCCGCTCGTCCAGGTACTTGAGCGACCGCTCCATGACCATGCTCATCATCGGCCTCGATTCATGTCCCAGAACGCCGGCCCGACCGGGGCGGAGAAGTCGCCCTGGGCGATCAGCACGCCCTCCTGGTCGACCCCCAGCGGCAGCTGGGGCAGGGGCCGGGCGGCCGGCCCGAAGAACGGAATGGCCCCGTCGGACACGTCGAACTGCGACTGGTGGCAGGGGCAGATGAGCGTCTGGCTCTCGGCCCGGTACAGGCCCACCGGGCAGCCGGCGTGGGTGCAGATCTTGGAGTAGGCGACGAAGGTGCCCTCGGGCACCCCGGCCATCCGCTCGGGGGGCAGCTTGAGGCTGCCCGGCCGGACGTGGATGAGCAGGGTCTGGGCGTCGGCGGCGCCCACGTTGCCCTCGGGGAACACGGTCAGGAAGCCGTCCTCGGGCACGGTGTCGACGGTGACCAGCTCGCCGGTCTCGTCGACCACCCGCTTACCCCTGGCCCAGGGGGTCACCTTGAGGCTGTTGCCGGGGGCCGGGCCGAGCGACAGCACCGGCAGCAGCAGGGCCAGCCCCAGGGCTCCGCCGGCCCCGGCCAGCAGCTTGATGAGCACCGAGCGGCGGCCCAGGACGGGCCCGACCTCCTCGGTCAGGGCGTCCCCGAGGGCCTGGCGGCCGGCCGCGCCGCTGGTCAGCTCGTGCCGCTCCTCGACCACCTCGCGGGCGTCGAGCAGGTGGTTGGCCCAGACGCCGAGCGCGATCCCGAACCCGCCGAAGGCGATGAAGAACAGGATCCCCTCGATCTGGGTCTGGCCGCCGGCGAAGTAGACGATGAACAGCCCGATCCCGGCCAGGATGGCCACGCCCAGGGCGATCGCGGTCCGCCGCTCGGCCCGGCGCTGGCCACCGGTGAGCGTCGGTCCCTGCTCGGTCTGGCGGTCGAGGTCCACCCGCTCGCTCCCCTGCCGGTCGCTGTCGGTCATCCGGTCTCAGCCCCGCCCGGCGATCCAGCGGGCGGCCACGACCAGGAGCCCCAGCCCGATCACCCAGGCCACGAACCCCTCGGGCACCGGCCCCTTGCCGCCGATGGGGGCGCCGCCCTCGTTGTACGGCTGGCTGCGCAGGCTCTCGACGTAGGCGGCGATGTCGTCGACCTCCTGCTGGCTGGCGGCGGTGCCGAACTCGTAGTCGGTCAGGCCGCCGCCGACCGGCATCTGCCCGGGGCCGATCTTGATCGCCTCGGCCACGTCCTGGGGGTGGACGTCCTGGAGGGACACGGCGATGTTCTCGCCGCCAAGGGCGGCCCCGGCGCCGTTCATGCCGTGGCAGGCGGCACAGGCCTGGCCGTACAGCTCCCGCCCCCGCTGCAGGTCGCCGCGGGCCGGGTCGACGTCGGGGATCTGGGCGTCGCCGACCGCCTTGCCGATGTAGCCGGTCAGGGCGCGGATGTCCTCCTCGCTGAAGCGGGGCTCGCCCCGCTCGATGGCCGGGCCCTTGTTGTCCTTCCAGGGCATGCGGCCGGTGCGCAGCGCCCAGTCGACCGCGGCCGCCCCGCCGACGTCGTTGAGCGACGGCACCGTCGCGTAGTAGCTGGCCCCGGCCGGGTCGGGGCCGTGGCAGGAGGCGCAGGCGTTCTGGTACAGCTCGCGCCCGCGGGCCTCCAGGGCCGGGCTGTCGGCCGGCTGCTGCTGGGCGGCCAGGGCGGCGCCCCGCCGGGAGGAGGCGGTCCCGGTCGTCGGGGTCAGCAGCAGGGCGAGCACGGCGATGCCGCCCAGGAGGGTCGCGGTCCTGCGCACCCGGCTCTCCCTTCGACGGAGGACATGCGTCTGTGCTCATGCTAGGCAGCGGGAGACGCGCGGGCAATTCCAGATCGACCAGCGATAGGCTCTTGGTCGGACCGTTGCGACCAAGGGGGGTCGGTGACTTCGCTGACGGCTGGGGCTGCCAGCTTGTTCTCACGCGGCCGGGTCGGCTGCGAGACGGGCCAGTCCAGCCCGGAGGATGTTGCGGGCCGCGTGCTCGTCGGCGTTGCGGGTGTGCCCGCAACGCCGGCAGGCGAACACGGCTTGGCCGGCGCGGTTCTCCTTGGCGGTGTGCCCGCAGGCTCCACAGCGGTCGGAGGTATGCCGGGCGTCGACGTCGATCACCACACGTCCAGCCGCTTCCGCTTTGGCGCGCAGGATCGACACGAACCGAGCCCGGCCCGCGTCGTGGATGCTCCGATGCAGGCCGGTCACGGTGACCTTCACCTGCCCGATTCCTTGCCGGTAGACCTTGCGGGTGTCAGCGTGCCGGCGGCAGCCGTCACCGTCCTTGGGCCATTCCACGCTGTCGAACCGGTGCGCCGCCTTGAACCGCGGATGGCCGGGCGTCTGGCCGACGTTCACTCGCCGGAAGAACCCGGCGAACGCTCGGTTCAGCCGGCGCAGGGTGGCCTGCTGGGACGAGAACGACCACGCCTTCACATCCGGCCGGGCTCCTCGGATCGCCCTGAGCTGCGCCGACTGGTCCCCGGAGGAGACCGTCGTGTTTCTCAGCCGCCAGGCGTCCCGTCGTTCCTGCGGCGCGGCGTTGGACAGCTCGCGATGCGATGCCAGGCATTGGCCCAAGGCGACCTGCTGGCGGGCGGTGGGCCGCAGCCGGAATGTGTTCGCCCGCCTCACACCGCACCCCGCTGTCGTTCGACGCACCTGCGGGCCACCTCGGCGGATGCGTCGACTCACCACCCCGGGTGCTGCCCGAGTGCGGTGTCTCCACCCGCAGAACGACAGAAATGAGCATCGGCCATGATGGAACGAAGCCACTCCGCGGGTAGGACACCCACGGCCGACGTCCCCAGTCCCTTCGGGGCGATCTGATGGACACCGACGAGCTGACCTACGGCAGCTACCTGCGGGTCCCCGAGCTGCTGGCGCTGCAGCAGCCGCGGTCGCGGCCGCCCCATCCCGAGGAGCTCCACTTCATCGTCGTCCACCAGGCGCTGGAGCTGTGGATGAAGCTGCTCCTGCACGACCTGGGGCGGATCGTGGAGCGGCTCGACGCCGACGCCTTTCCCGGCGCCCTGGCCCTGCTGGGGCGGGTCAACCACACCCTCGAGCACACCCTGGACCAGATGCGCAGCCTGCACACCCTGCCGCCCTGGGACCTGCACCAGTTCCGCAGCTACCTGGGGACGGCCTCGGGCTCCCAGTCGGTCCAGTTCCGGGAGCTGGAGCTGCGTTCGGGGCTGCGCGAGCCGGCGTACCTCAGGGCGCTGGAGATCGAGTACGGCGGCGCCCTGCCCGAGCCGCTGGCCACCCGCCTGCACGAGCGGTCCCTGGCCGACGCCCACGCCGCCGCGGCCGCCCGCCTGGGCATCGGCGACGTCCAGGCCTGGGCCGACTTCTACACCGACCCGGGCCGGCGGACCGACTTCTACCTGGTCTGCGAGGCCCTGGTCGACTACGACGAGCGCTGGGCCCGCTGGCGCCAGGAGCACGTGGCGCTGGTGCAGCGTACCCTCGGCGACCACGCGCGCGGCACCGGCGGCATGGCCATCGCCTACCTGCAGCGGACCACCCGCTACCGGTTCTTCCCGGTCCTGTGGGCGCTCCGCGACGAGCTGGTGGTGCGGGGCGGCGGCCAGCTGGTCGGGCGGCCGCGGCAGGAGACGAGCTGAAGGAGGCGCGGCGGCAGGTGGAGTACCGGCGGTTGGGGGCCAGCGGGGTCAGGGTGTCGGAGATCGGGCTCGGCTCCTGGCTGACCTACGGGGTCGGGGTCGAGGCCGACCGGGGCAGGGCCTGCGTGGCCCACGCCTATGAGCTCGGGGTGAACTTCTTCGACACCGCCGACGTCTACGGCCGGGGGGCGGCCGAGGAGGTCATGGGCCAGGCCCTGGCGGGGTTCCCCCGCTCCTCCTACGTGCTCGCGACCAAGGTCTACTTCCCGGTCGGGGACGGCCCGAACGACCGCGGCCTGTCCCGCAAGCACGTCATGGAGTCCTGCCACGCCAGCCTGCGCCGGCTCGGCACCGACTACCTCGACCTGTACCAGTGCCACCGCTACGACGACGAGACCCCGCTGGAGGAGACCCTGCGGGCCCTGGACGACCTGGTCCGCCAGGGCAAGGTCCACTACGTCGGGGTGAGCGAGTGGACCGCCGCCCAGATCGGCGACGGCCTCGGCCTGGCCGACGACCTGGGGCTGGACCGGCTGGTCTCCAACCAGCCCGAGTACTCGATCCTGCGCCGGCGCATCGAGGCCGAGGTGCTGCCGCTGTGCGCCCGCGAGGGCGTCGGCCAGGTCGTCTGGTCGCCGCTGGCCCAGGGGGTGCTGACCGGCAAGTACCGCAAGGGCCAGGCCCCCCCGGCCGACAGCCGGGCCGGGTCGCGCAGGATGGGCGCCTTCGTCGGCCGGTTCCTCACCGACGAGGTCCTGGACGCGGTCGAGCGGCTGCGGGTGGTGGCCGACGAGGCCGGCCTGACCATGGCCCAGCTGGCCCTGGCCTGGGTGCTGGGCACCGACGCGGTGGCCTCGGCGATCGTGGGGGCGTCGCGGCCCGAGCAGCTGGACGACACCTGCGCCGCCGCCGGCCGCCGCCTCGACGCCGAGGTGCTGGCCGCCGTGGACAAGGCCGTCGCCGGGGTCCTGGAGCCATGACCTCGCCGCTGGCCTTCATCCCGGCGCCGCCGACCAACGGGCTCCAGCTGGGGCCGCTGTTCTTCCACCTGTACGGGCTGTGCATCGCCCTGGGCGTGCTGGCCGCGTTCTGGCTGGCCAACCGGCGCTGGGTCGAGGCCGGGGGCAGGTCGGGCGAGCTGGAGCGGCCGGCCATCTGGGCGGTGATCGCCGGCTTCCTTGGCGGCCGCCTCGGGTACGTGATCACCCACACCGGCGACTTCCGCGGCCGCTGGCCGCACGTGCTGGCCATCTGGGAGGGCGGGCTGGCCCTGTACGGCGGGCTGACCGTTGGCATCCTCACCGGCCTGTGGGTGGCCCGCCGGCGCGGCCTGCCCGTGCTCCGCGCCCTGGACGCCGCCATCCCGGCCATCCCGCTGGCCCAGGCCTTCGGCCGCTGGGGCAACTACTTCAACCAGGAGCTGTTCGGCACCCCGACCACCGTGCCCTGGGCGCTGGAGGTCGACCCCGACCACCGGCCCGAGCGCTACGCCGAGTTCGCCACCTTCCACCCCACGTTCCTGTATGAGTCGCTGTACAACCTGGTCGTGGTGGCCATCCTGCTGCGGGTGTCGGCCACCCGGCGGCTGCGCCCGGGCAGCCTGTCGCTGCTCTACCTGATCCTGTACGGCGCCGGCCGCTTCGGGCTGGAGCTGTTGCGCACCGACACCACCTTCCGGCTGCTGGGGCTGTCCCGCAACGGCTGGATCTCCCTGGTCCTGGTGGTGGGGGGCTCGCTGTGGCTGTGGCTGCGCGAGCGCCACCAGCCGCCCTCCGCGGCCGACGACGACGCCGAGGAGCGGCAATGGTCATCCTGAAGTCCCGGGACGAGATCGCCACCATGCGCCGGGCCGGCCGGGTCGTCGCCCGCACCCTGGAGCGGGTGGTGGCCGCCGTGCGGCCCGGGGCGACCCTGCGCGAACTGGACGAGCTGGGGGCCCGGACCATCGCCCGCGAGGGCGCGACGGCCTCGTTCCTCGGCTACCACCCCCGGTTCGCGCCCACCCCGTTCCCGGCCAGCCTGTGCCTGTCGGTCAACGAGGTGATCGTGCACGGCATCCCCGACCGGCACCGGCTGCGGGCCGGCGACATCTTGTCGATCGACTGCGGCGCGGTGGTCGACGGCTACCACGCCGACGCGGCCGTGACCGTGGGGGTGGGCGAGATCGACCCGGCCGCCTCGCGGCTGCTGGAGACCACCGAGCGGGCCCTGTGGGCCGGGATCGGGCAGGCCCGGGTGGGCAACCGGCTGTCCGACATCAGCCACGCCGTCGGCCAGGTGGCCCACGCCGCCGGCTACGGCATCCTGGCCGACCACGGCGGCCACGGGGTCGGCCAGCTGCTGCACGAGGACCCGTCGGTCGACAACGACGGCCGCCCCGGCCGCGGCCCGCGCCTGCGCGACGGCCTGGTCCTGGCCATCGAGCCGATGTTCGTGGACGGCGACGCCGCCTACGTCCACCGCCCCGACGGCTGGGCCGTGGCCACCCGCGACGGCTCCCGGGCGGCCCACTTCGAGCACACCGTGGCCGTGCTGGACGAGGGCCCGGAGCCGCTGACCGTGCCCTGATCAGATGAGCCGGTGCGGGATCTCCTTGTTCATCTCGGCGCGGTAGTAGCGGTCCTCGCGGATGGGCGACTGGAAGGCCTCGCCGAGGGTGGAGGCGCCCCACAGCAGCAGCAGCACGGCGGCCACCACCCGGACCACCCCGAGGGTCTCGCCCGGCCAGACCAGCAGGGCCACCACCAGGGCGAGGGTGCCCAGGCCGCGGAGCAGCTGCAGCCACCAGGAGGGGTTGCGCTTGCGGTCGACGAAGGCGCCGACCAGGTCGACCGAGGCCAGGCAGAGCCCGCCCACGACCAGGATGTAGAGCAGCGCGGTCACGGTCGCGCCCGGCCAGAGGAGCACCACGATGCCGGCGCCCAGGATGCACAGGCCCGACAGGACCAGCCAGGTGCGGTCGCGCCGGGGGCCGCTGAACGCGTGCACCAGCCGCATCACGCCCCAGCAGATCAGGAACAGCCCGAGCAGGACCTTGATCAGCCGCAGCTCGGCCCCGGGGTTGACCAGCAGGACGAGCCCGCCGATCAGGGCCAGGAGCCCGGCCAGCCACAGCGCCCATGCCTGCCCGATCGCCTTGCCCAGCGGGAGCCGGCCGCCGCCTCCGGCCGCCGGCGTTCCTTCAGCCATCTGCCTCACCCCTTGTGTGCTGGCAAACCTGGCCGAAGCGTCGCCCACGCCGGTGGGGGCGTCATCATCCGTGCAGGGTGAATTCAGGCCACCGGGTCGCGTTCCAGGGGGCAGCTCATGCAGCGGGGGCCGCCGCGGCCCCGGCCGAGCTCGAAGCCGGGGATGGTCAGGACCTCGACCCCGTCGTCGCGCAGGCGCTGGTTGGTGTCGACGTTGCGCTCGTAGGCGACCACCACCCCGGGGGCGACGGCCAGGACGTTGTTGCCGTCGTCCCACTGCTCGCGGGCGGCCAGCAGCTCGTTGCCGCCGGTCTCGAAGGTGCGGATGCGGGGCACGTCCAGGACCCTGGCCAGGGTGGCGAACAGCTCGGCCTCGGCCCGCACCTCCAGGTGGCGGCCGCGGCCGGGGGTGACCACGAAGGGCCGCATCCGGGTGCGCAGGCCCGGGTAGACCACGAAGGCGTCGTGGTCGACCTGGGTGAGGACGGTGTCCAGGTGCATGTAGGCCCGGACCTTGGGCAGCTCCACCGCGACCAGGGTGTCGAGCACCCCGGCGTCGAACAGCCGCCTGGCCAGGGCCTCGACGCCCTGGTGGGTGGTGCGCTCGCCCATGCCGACGAGCAGGGCCCGGTGCCCGATGACCAGGATGTCGCCGCCCTCGACCACCGCCGGGTAGTGGTCGATCCCGTCGGCGCCGTACCAGGTGGGGAACTCGGCGGCGGCGAACATGGGGTGGCGGCGGTAGACGGTCTCCAGGTGCATGGTCTCGCGCCGCCGCGCCGGGAAGGCCATCGGGTTGATCGACACCCCGCCGTACATCCAGGCCGAGGTGTCGCGCATGAACATCTGGTTGGGCAGCGGCGGCAGCACGAAGGTGGTGGGGTGGAAGCTGGCCCCGACCAGCCCCTCGGGCGAGAACGGCAGGTCCTCGGGGATGACCCCGCCGATCAGGTAGGTGACCAGGTCGGCGGCGGCCAGCGAGTCGAACCAGGCCCGCAGCTCGGGGGCCAGGCCGGCCCCGAAGGCGTCGACGGTGACCACCCGGTCGAGCAGCTCCTTGCGCCCGCCCTCGTCGGCCAGGGCGGTGGCCAGCAGGTCGGCCAGCAGGAGCACCTCGACCCCGCGGGCGCGGAGCACGTCGGCGAACGCCTGGTGCTCGACGCGGGCCCGGTCCGCCCACATGATCTCGTCGAACAGCAGGTCGGCGACGTTGGCCGGGGTGAGGCGGGCCAGCTCCAGGTCCGGGCGGTGGAGCAGGACCCTGCGGAGCCGGCCGATCTCGGAGTCGACCCGGAAGGTGGTGGTCATGGGCCCGATCTTGACACCGCGGCGCGGGTCGGCGCACAACCACACCACAGCCCAGCGGGAGGAGAGCGCATGGCTCGCTACCTCATCGTCGCCCACCAGACGGCCTGCAGCCCGGAGCTGCTGGAACGGGTCAGGTCGCTGGCCGCCGCCGACCCGGCGGCCGAGTTCACCCTGCTGGTCCCGGCCACCCCGACCGGGCACCTGCTCCACAACTGGGAGGAGGGCGAGGCCAGGGACCTGGCCCGCAGGCGGGCCGGCGAGGCGATGGCCGCCCTGGCCGACGCCGGCGTTCCCCTGGCCGCGGCCCGGGTGGGCAGCCACTCGCCGCTGGAGGCGGTCGGCGACGAGCTCCAGGCGCGGCCCGGCTACGACCGGATCGTGCTGTCGACCTTCCCCCCGGGGGTGTCCCGCTGGCTCAAGGGCAACCTCCCGGCGATCCTCCGGCGCCGCTTCCGGCTGCCCGTCGACCACGTGACCGCCCAGGCGAGGACGCCCAGCACCAGCTGACTGGGGGCGGCTAGCCGGGTTCGAGGGCGCGGCAGGTGACGGCGCCGTTGATGGGGGGCTCGGCGGCGGTGCCGATGGCCGGCTCGTCGTGGCTGGCGCCGGGCTGGATCGGGTCGTGGAGGCTGACCGCCCCGACCCCGACCCGGTCGCCGCTGAGGTTGAACAGCACGGCCTCGCACTTGTCGGGGCGGCCGACCCGGCTGCCGGCGTTGGTGACCCGGAACAGCAGCTGGTACTGGTTGGGGCTGCCGGCGACCGGGCCCACCACGGCCACCGTGGCCTTGAAGGACTTGCCGCGGTTGGCGGCCAGCTCCATGGTGATCGCCACCGCGGTGAAGGCGAGGATGGCCACCACCATGACGATCAGGGCGGTCGGGCCCAGGAGCTCGCGCCGGCGGCGGCCCGGAGGTGGCGGCTGCGGCTGGGTGGTGGCGGGCGGGCTGGACACGGTGCCACCAGGCTAGCAGGCCGGCTCCGCGAGCAGGCGGGTGTCGGCTACCATAGGCGGCCGACGACGACGTCCGCCCAACCCCGCGCCGGGTGCGACGCCGCCCGGACCGACCCCGAGGTGCCAGAAGATGCCCGCCCCGCGCACCCTGCTCGACAAGGTCTGGGACCGTCACGTGGTGGCGGAGCCGCCCGGCCTGCCGGCCGTGCTGTACGTCGACCTCCACCTGGTCCACGAGGTGACCTCGCCCCAGGCCTTCGCCGGCCTGGCCGCCCGCGGCCTCAAGGTCCGCCGGCCCGACCTCACCCTGGCCACCGCCGACCACTCGGTGCCGACCTCGGACCGCTCCCTGCCCATCCTCGACGAGCTGGCCCGGGCCCAGGTCGAGCGGCTGGAGCGCAACTGCGCCGGGCACGGCATCCCCCTGCACGGCATGCACAGCCGCCACCAGGGCATCGTGCACGTGATCGGCCCCGAGCTGGGCCTGACCCAGCCGGGCATGACGATCGTCTGCGGCGACTCCCACACCGCCACCCACGGCGCCTTCGGGGCCCTGGCCTTCGGCATCGGCACCAGCGAGGTCGAGCACGTGCTGGCCACCCAGACCCTGCTCCAGCGCCGGCCCAGGACCTTCGAGGTCCGGGTCGAGGGCCGCCTGCGGCCCGGGGTGACGGCCAAGGACGTGATCCTGGCCCTGCTGGCCGAGATCGGGGTCGGGGCCGGCACCGGGCACGTGTTCGAGTACAGCGGCCCGGCCATCCGCGCCCTGTCCATGGAGCAGCGGATGACCATCTGCAACATGTCGATCGAGGGCGGGGCCAGGGCGGGCATGGTCGCCCCCGACGACACCACCTTCGAGTACGTGGCCGGCCGGCCCTACGCCCCCCGGGGCGCCGAATGGGACCGGGCCCTGGCCGACTGGCGCACCCTGCCCGGCGACGACGGTGCCAGCTTCGACCGCACCGTCACCCTGGACGCCGGCCGGCTGGAGCCGATGGTCACCTACGGCACCAACCCGGGCATGGGCCTGCCCATCTCCGGCCGCGTGCCCGACCCCGAGCACGCCGGCGACCCGGCGGCCCGCCAGGCCCTGGCCAAGGCGTTGACCTACATGGACCTGCGGCCGGGGGAGCCGCTGCTGGGCCGGCCGGTGGACGTGGTCTTCATCGGCTCCTGCACCAACTCGCGCATCTCCGACCTGCGCCAGGCCGCCCAGCTGCTGCGCGGCCGCAGGGTCGACCCGCGGGTGCGGGTGCTGGTCGTGCCCGGCTCCCAGGACGTCAAGCGCCAGGCCGAGGCCGAGGGCCTGGCCGGGGTGTTCCGGGCCGCCGGGGCCGAGTGGCGCGAGGCCGGCTGCTCGATGTGCCTGGCCATGAACGGCGACCAGCTGGCCCCGGGCGAGTACGCGGTGTCGACCTCCAACCGCAACTTCGAGGGCCGCCAGGGCGCCGGCGGGCGCACCTTCCTGGCCAGCCCCCTGACCGCGGCCGCCTCGGCCCTGGCCGGCCGCATCGCCGACGCCCGCCCGCTCGTGGACCGGGGGGGTGCGGGGGCTCATGGAGCCGAAGGCGGCAGCCCCCCGATGGGATCGGGGGGGTAGGCGATGCCCGAGCCGCTGCGACCCTTCACCAGCAGGCTGATCCCCCTGCTGGTCGACAACGTCGACACCGACCAGATCATCCCGGCCCGGTTCCTCAAGGGGACCAGCAAGGCCGGGCTGGGCGAGGGGCTGTTCGCCGACTGGCGCTACGACGGCGACGGCCAGCCGAGGCAGGGCTTCGTGCTCAACCGGCCGGAGATGGCCGGCCGGTCGGTCCTGCTCGCCGGGGCCAACTTCGGGTCGGGGTCGTCGCGCGAGCATGCCGCCTGGGCCCTGGATGGCTTCGGCGTCAGGGCGGTGCTGGCGCCCCTGTTCGCCGACATCTTCCGCAGCAACGCCCTCAAGAACGGGCTGCTGCCGGTCGAGCTGCCGGCCGACGCCCACGCCGAGCTGGCCGCCGCCGTCGAGGCCGACCCCGACGCCGAGGTCACCGTCGACCTGGAGGCCGAGACGGTCACCCTGCCCGGCGGCCGGGCCGTCCGGTTCACGGTCGACCCGTTCGCCCGCCAGATGCTGCTGGACGGCACCGACGAGCTCGGCTACCTGCTGTCGCAGGGGGCGGCGGTGGCCGCCTACGAGGACGCCCACCCGGCCCGGGTCGACACCACCGCCCCCGCCTGGGGTGGCTGAGGAGGCCGGTCCCCTCCCACCGGGGGACCCCCCCGGACCGCTGCCGGCCGCCCTGGAGCTCCTGCCGGCCGGCCCGGTGGCCATGCGCCTGGCCGCCCCGCCCAGCAAGAGCGTGACCAACCGGGCCCTGCTGTGCGCCGCCCTGGCCTCCGGCACCAGCCGCCTTCACGGCGCGGCCGCGAGCGACGACGCCGAGGCGATGGCCACCGCCCTGGGCGCCCTCGGCGCCGGGGTGGACCTGGCCGGCTGGACGGTGACCGGGACCGGTGGGCGGCTGGCCAGCCCGGGCCGGCCCCTGGACGCGCGGCTGTCCGGGACCACCATGCGGTTCCTGGCCGCGGCGGCCGTCCTGACCCCGGACGGGGCGACCGTGACCGGGGCGGCGCCGCTGCTCCGGCGGCCGGTGGGGCCGCTGGTGGCGGCGCTGCGGGCCCTCGGGGCCGAGGTCGCCGACCGGGGCGGCCGGCCGCCGGTGACCGCCGCCGGGGGCGGGCTGGAGGGCGGCCGGGTCGGCGTCGACGCCTCCGCCTCCAGCCAGTTCGCCAGCGCCGTGCTGCTGGTCGCGCCCTATGCCCGCCGGACGGTGGTGCTGGCCGCCGAGCGGCTCGGGGCGGCCGCCTACGCGGAGCTGACCGCGGCGGTGATGCGCGACTTCGGGGCCGCGGTCGAGCCGGCCGGCCCGGCCGCCTGGCGGGTCGAGGCCGGCCGCCCCTACCGGCCGACCGACCTGGTGGTGGAGTACGACGCCAGCGCCGCCGCCCACCTGTTCGCCCTGGCCGCGGCCACCGGCGGGCGGGTCACGGTGACCAACGCCGTCCCGGGCACCCTGCAGCCCGACGCCGCCCTGCCGGACCTGCTTCAGGCGATGGGGGCGACCGTGACCCGCGACGGCGCCTGCCTGACCGTGCACGGCCCCGAGGCCCTTGACCCGGTCGACGCCGACCTGGCCGCCATGCCCGACCAGGTCACCACCGTGGCCGCCCTGGCCGCGCTGGCCACCGGCCCCTCGCGCCTGCGCGGGGTGGCGGTGGCCCGTGGGCACGAGACCGACCGCCTGGTCGCCCTCCACGCCGAGCTGGCCAAGCTGGGGGTGGCCGTCACCGAGCTGCCCGACGGGCTGGCCGTGGGCGGGGCCGGCCCGGACCGGCTGCGCCCGGCCCGGCTGGCCACCCACGGCGACCACCGCATGGCCATGGCCCTGGCCGCCGTGGCCGCCCGCGTCCCCGGGGTGGTCGTCGAGGACCCGGCGTGTGTGGCCAAGACCTACCCCGGGTTCTGGCGCGACCTGGCCGCGGCCGGGCTGGCCTGGCGGGCCGTCCCGGCCCGGTAGAGTGGCCGCTCCCATCCCGCCCGGGCGCCGCCGGCGTCCCCGACCCGACCGCAGAGGAGCAGCCATGGCCCCGGTCCTGTCCGACCGGCAGCGCGCCTTCCTGGAGGCCAACCACAGCGCCGTGATGGCCACCGTCGACGGTCGCGGCCGGCCCCACGCCGTGCCGGTGCTGTGCGCCCTGGTCGACGGGCAGCTGTGGAGCTCGGGCACCGAGCTGCGGGTCCGGACCAGGTACCTGGCCGCCCGCCCGTACGCCAGCCTGACCGTGCTCGGCCAGGGCTTCTGGGGCGAATGGCTGACGGTCCGCGGCCCGGTCGAGACCCGGCGCGAGCGCGGGGTCGAGGACAACCTGCGCCTGTACCGGGCGGTCACCGGCCGCGACCCCGACGACCTGGAGGAGTACCGGGCGGCGATGGTCACCGAGCGCCGCCTGGTCTACGCGCTCACCCCCGAGCGGGTCTACCCGTCCCAGCGCTGAGAGGAGGTCGGCGCCACCACCCTGGCCCTGGACGTCACCGACCCGGCCTCGGTCGAGGCCTTCGCGGCCGCCGCCGGCTTCGAGGTCTACCCGGGCGGCGCCGGCTACACCGCCTCCAAGCACGCCGTCGGGGCCATCACCCAGACCCTGACCGCCGACGACATCGCCGACTGCATCGTCTGGGCCGTCACCCGTCCCCCCACGTCGACATCGACTTCCTGGTCGTCCGCCCGGTCGCCCAGGCCGCCTCGTACAAGGTCGCCCGCGACCTCGACTGAGACCAACCTGGGTGGGGTTGGGCGCCTCTACCGCGCGGGTGCCGGGCCGGCGGCCAGCAGCTCGGTGGCGGCGCGCTGGCCGCTGCGCAGGGCGCCTTCCATGAGGCCGGACCAGGGGCCGGCGGTGTGCTCGCCGGCGAAGTGGAGGGGGCCGACGGGGCGGGCCAGCAGGTCGGGGTCGCCGGCGCGGAAGGCGGGGGTGCGGGTGGAGTAGGCGGCCTCGATCCAGGGGTCGTCGTCCCAGGTGGACAGGACCGCGCCCCGGTCCAGGGCCAGGTCGGGGCGCAGGGTGGCCAGGCGCCGGCGCCAGGTCGCGGGGCCGGCGGCGACCCCGAGCGCGGCCAGGGCCGGGGCCGAGCCGGCGAAGGCGCTCACCACCGGCTGCACGGGCCCGTCGAGGCCGCGGGCGGTCCAGGTCCAGTAGTGGTCGGGGACCGACAGGACGGCGCTGGGCTCCGGCACCCGGCGCAGGGGCACGAACAGCTTGGCCGCGTGCCCGTAGACGACCCGCTCCAGGGCCTCGGCCTTCCAGGCGGGCAGGGGCGGGTCGAAGCCGATGCGGCCGATGACCGCGGCGGGCACGGCCAGCAGGCAGGCCTCGGCGTCCAGCTCGGCGCCCTCGACCGCGACCCGCACGCCCCCCGCCGACCAGGCGACCGCCCGGACGGGGACGCCCAGGTGCACCGCCCCGGGGAGCCGCTCGGCCAGGCGCAGGGCGATCCGCTGGTTGCCGCCGCCGACCCGCAGGCTCTCGCGGGTCGAGAAGCTGGAGCCGGCGTGATCGAGCACGGCGGCGGCCAGCTCCTCTGTCGGCTGGCCGGTCGACACCTGGAGGCGGGCGGCGATGGCCTGGCGCGCCCCCGGGTCCAGGGGCAGCTCGGCCAGCACGGCCGCCACCGACCGGCCGGGGCCGGCCAGGCCGGGCCGCTCGGCCAGCAGCTCCTTGAGCCGGCCCGCCTCGGCCAGGACGGCCGCCCGGTCGGTCCCCAGGCCGCCGCGGGGCTCGCGGTCGCCGTAGGCCATGCCGGTCGGGGCCATGGCCAGCCCCAGGCGTCGGGCGGTGTCCACCAGGGCCTGATGGTCGTGCTCGACGAACTCGGCCCCGAGCTCGACCACGGCGCCGTTGGCCAGCCGCCGCGAATGGACCCGGCCCCCGACCCGCTCGCGGGCCTCCAGGACCAGGGGCTCCAGCCCGCCGTCGGCCAGGGCGGCGGCCGCGGCCAGCCCGGCGAAGCCGGCCCCGATCACGCACACCCGGGCCGGGCCCGGCGGGGCCGCTGACGGGTTGGCGTCGGTCGTAGGCACGGCCACAGGTTACGGCGTAGTGTTTGGGCCATGCCCGACGAGGAAGCACGCATCGCACTGTTCATCGACCACGAGAACCTGGTCATCGGAGCCCGGGAGATCGGCCGGGGCTTCGACGTCGGCCCGATCTTCGACGCCCTGGCCGAGCGGGGCCGGGTGGTGGCCAGGCGGGCCTATGCCGACTGGACCCTGTTCGCCGGCGACCGCCGCACCCTGGTCGAGCACAACTGCGAGCTGATCGACATCCCCCAGCGGACCGGGGCGGTGCGCAAGAACGCCGCCGACATCAAGCTGGCCGTGGACGCCATGGAGCTGGCCTATGAGCGGGGGTTCGTGTCCACCTTCGTGATCGCCTCCGGCGACTCCGACTTCACCCCGCTGGTGGCGGCCCTGCGGGCCCTGAACCGGCGGGTCATCGGGATCGGCGTGAAGGGCTCGACCTCCAGCCTGCTCCCCCCGGCCTGCGACGAGTTCCTGTTCTACGACCGCCTGCCCGGGGTCGGCGAGCTGGTCCCCCAGGGCGGCCGGCGGGCCGGCAACGGCGGCACCGGCGCCGCCCGGCCGCCGCGGCGGGCCTCCAAGCCCCGCAAGGACGACGGCGCCGCCGCCGGGCAGCGGGACCTCCAGGAGCTGCAGCGCCAGCTGACCCAGACCCTGGCCGGGCTGAAGCAGAGCGGCGCCGAGCCGGTGCTGGCCTCCTCCCTCAAGCGGGCCCTGCTGCGCAAGGACCCGACCTTCTCCGAGTCCGACTACGGGTTCCGGGCCTTCCGGGAGCTGTTGGCCCAGGCCGAGCGCAACGGCATCATCGCCCTGCACGAGGGCCAGGCCCCCGGCGACCCGGCGGTCGACTTCCCCGACGCCGGCCAGGCCGACAAGGCCTTCGACGTGCTCCGCCAGACCCTGGTGGACCTCCAGGGCGAGGAGGACGAGGTCCCCCTGTCCGGGCTCAAGGACCAGATCCGCAAGCGCGACCCCAACTGGTCCGAGAAGGACCTCGGCTACGCCGGCTTCCTCCAGTTCGTCAAGGCGGCCGCGGCCAAGGGCGCCGTCAACATGGAATGGGACGATCAAGAGGGCGACTACTTCCTCTACGTGCCCGACTGAGCCGGTGCCGCTGGAGATCCGGGAGGCGCGGACGGCCGACGAGGTGGCGGCGGCCGGGCGGGTGACGGTGGCGGCCAACGCCGAGTTCGCCCCCGCCGACCCCCACGACCCGTTCACCACCTCCTGGGCCCGGTACCTGGTGGAGATGGCCGACGCGGCCGCCCGGGCCGCCCAGGGGGTGCTGCTGGTCGCGGTCGAGGAGGGCCGGGTGGTGGGGACGGTCACCCTGTACCTGGCCCCCGGGTCGATGCAGTGGCGGCCCGAGGACGCCATGTTCCGGCTCCTGGCCGTCGACCCGCCGGCCCGGGGCCGCGGCATCGGCCACGCCCTGTTCCAGGCCTGCCTGAACCGGGCCCGGGCGGCCGGCAAGCGCCGCATGGCCCTGCACACCACCGAGTGGATGGCCACGGCCCGGGCCATGTACGAGCGGGCCGGCTTCCGGCGCGAGCCCGAGGGCGACGTCCGCCTGCCCGGCGTCACCATCATCGCCTACGCCGCCGACCTGTAGCCGGCCGGCCCCCGGGCTTGACACTCCTCCCGGAGGAGGCCCTAGACCTGCAGATGCCAGGAGCCATCACCCGACGGGCGGACACGACATGGACAAGACCCTGCTGCAGCCGGCGACCGAGGCGGCGGCGATGCTGCGCCGCAAGGAGCTCTCCTCCCGCGAGCTGACCGCGACCCTGCTGGCCTGGATCGAGGCCGCCAACCCGGGGCTGAACGCCGTGGTCGAGCTCGGGGCCGAGCAGGCGGCGCGGGAGGCGGCCGCCGCCGACCAGGCGACCGCCCGGGGCGGCGACCTGGGACCGCTGCACGGCGTCCCCATGACCGTCAAGGACGCCTTCGACGCGGCCCGGCTCCACACCACCTGGGGCAACCCCGCCTTCGCCGACCACGTCGCCGGCTCCGACGCCACCGTCGTGCGGCGGCTCCGGCGGGCCGGCGCGATCGTCGTCGGCAAGACCAACGTGGCCCTCATGCTGGGCGACTTCGGGCAGACGGCCAACCCGCTGCACGGCGTCACCAACAACCCCTGGGACCCCGCCCGCACCCCGGGCGGCTCCTCGGGCGGCGCCGCGGCGGCGGTGGCGGCCGCGATGACCTTCCTCGAGTACGGGTCGGACCTGGTCGGCTCGATCCGCATCCCGGCCAGCTACTGCGGTGTCTACGGCCTGAAGCCGAGCGTGGGCAGCGTCCCCCTGACCGGGTTCCAGCCCCCCGGCCCCCCGGCAGGCCCGAGCGACATGACGTACCTGTCCGCGGTCGGCCCCCTCGGCCGGTCGGCGGGCGATCTCCGCACCGCGCTCCGGGCCACGGCCGGCCCCGAGCCCCCGGCGGCCAGGGCCTACACCTGGAGCCCGGCCCGGCCGCGCCACACCCGGCTGGCGGACTTCCGGGTCGGGGTCGTGCTCGACCACGACCACGCCCCCGTCTCCGGCGAGGTCGCGGCCGTGCTGTCCGACGCCACCGACGCGCTCGCCCGGGCCGGGGCAGCGGTCGTGGAGGGCTGGCCCGACGGCGTCGACCCGGTCGCCCAGGCCGAGTCGTTCGGGTTCCACGTGCGGCTGTTCTTCGCCTACCAGCAACCCGGCGACGACCTCCCGCCGTTCGCCGAGGTCGTCGACCACGAGCGGCGGCGCATGGCCGCCCGTGCCGCCTGGGGCCGCTACTTCGAGGGCGTCGACGTGTTCCTGTGCCCGACCAGCTTCACGCCCGCCTTCCCCCACGACCCCCGACCCTTCGAGGCGCGCACGATCACCACCCCCGAAGGCGAGCGGCCCTACACCGACCAGGCCTTCTGGGTGGCGCACCCGTCGCTGCCGGGCCTGCCGGCGGTGGCCGCGCCGGCCGGGCGGACGGCCGCCGGGCTGCCGGTCGGCGTCCAGGTCGTGGGCCCGCTGCACGAGGACGACACGGCGATCACCTTCGCCGAGCTGCTGGGCGAGGTGGCCGGCGGGTACGAGCCCCCGCCCCTGTGAGCCCGGCCCGGAGGCCGGCGGGCCGGCGGCCGGGTCAGCCCAGGCGCCAGCAGCCGGGCTCGTGCGGCGGCGCGACCCGGCCGACGCTCTGGAGGAACGCCTCCACCACCTGGGGGCCGGCGAACTGGAAGGTCCGGCGGTAGACCCGCTGCTGGTCCTCGAGCTCGTCGGGCTGGGCGGCGACCCACTGGCCGAAGGCGCCGTGCTCGTGGGCCAGGGCCAGCACGACCTTGGCGTTCTCGATGGTGGCCAGCACCTTGGCCCGGTTGCGGACGATCCCGGGGTCGCGCAGGACCAGGGTCACGTCCTTGGCCGTGAAGGCGGCCACGATCTTGGGCTCGAAGTCGTGGAAGGCCCGCCGGAAGCCGTCGCGTTTGGCGAGCACGGTGCGCCAGGACAGCCCGGCCTGGAAGACCTCGAGGCTGAGGCGTTCGAACCAGCCGGCATCGCCGACCGGGGCCTCACCCCACTCGTTGTCGTGGTAGGTGGCGAGGACCGGATCCGTGGCGGCCCAACGGCAGCGGGTCTTGCCATCAAGCGCGGGGAGCACCATGCACGACCTCCGTGGTGCGCGGCAGCGGTGAGGCTCATGGTTGCCGGAACGATGGCTGAAGCGTAATACGCCAAGGCGCCCAGGAGGTAACCGGCATCCACAGCCCCCCGGTTCGGGGGCCGGGAACCCCCTGTCAAGCAACCCGAAGCTCGTGAACCGGCAGGCGCCCCGGTCAGGGGCGCACGGCGCCGGCCCAGCCGAGGGCGAGGGCGGCCATGCCGGCAAGCAGCAGCCGGTAGGCGACCCGGCGGCCGCCGGGGCCGCGGGCCCCGACCGGCAGCGCGGCCAGCCCGAGGACGGTGGCCAGGGCGGCCCCGGCCACCACCACCGGGCGGTCCCCGGCGGCCAGCCCCGAGTACAGGGCCATGGCCACGGCGGCGGCGTAGCAGGCGGCGGCCGCCGCGGCCGCCCGGCCGACCCCCAGGCGGGTGGCCAGCCCCCGGACCCCGGTGGCCCGGTCCCGCTCCACGTCGGGCAGGGCGTCGGCCAGGTGGGTGGCCACGGCCAGCAGGGCCCCGATCGGCCAGGCCCACCACAGCACCGCCGGGAAGCGCCCGGCCGCGCCGTAGCCGAACAGGGGCACGATCGGCACGGCCAGGGCGAACGGCAGGGCGCTGAACACCGTCCCCTTCAGCCACAGGTCGTAGGTGAAGGCGCAGGCCAGGCCGACCACGGCCAGGGCGAAGGTGGCCGGGCCGAGGGCGAGGCCAAAGCCGAGCGAGGCGACCCCGGCGACGACCGCCGCCGTGGCCACCGCCCGGCGGGAGATCGCCCCCCGCTGGATCGGCTTGCCCCGGTCGGCGGCGGCGTCGACGTCGACGTCGACGGCGTCGTTGAGGGCGCCGGCGGCGTACTGGTTGCAGACCAGCAGCCCGGCCAGCAGGGCCAGGCGGTCCCAGCGGGGCTCGGCCCGCATGGCCACCAGCCCGAAGGCCAGCCCGACCCCGATGACCGCGAACGCCGGAGCGGCGTGCAGGATCTCCAGCTGGGTGGCCGGATGCCAGGGTCTCCGGGGGGCATGCGACGACCCGCCCCCGTCCGGATCTGCGGGCCCCCGAACCGGGAGGGTAGCCGACGGCGGCGTCGGGGGCTCCCGGTTGTCCACCGCCCCGGCCCCGGTTACGCCCCCGGGTCCGGGGGCCCGGGGCGGGCGATCAGGCCCAGGCGGGGACGGCTGGTCCGGGTCAGCTCCGGGTCCCAGCCCTCGGGGACGATCCGGTCCCCCTTGCCGTCGCCGCCGCAGCTGCATGTCCAGCTGGCCGGACGCACGGCGCCGCAGCGCTCGCACGTCCAGGTCCCCTCCTGCTCGGTCGTCTCGGCCACGCCATCCTCCCGGTTGCTCCATCGTCGGCTCCCAGGGTAGCCGCTGCCACGACCGGGCGACGGTTCGGTCGCATCTTCGTATCCACCGTGCCGGGGGACCGTACCCCATGGCGACGGCGGGTAGCATCTCCACCATGGGCCCTTCCGACCTGCTCTACCGCCTGTACGAACGGCGCCTGGCGGCCGACCTGCGCCGCCGGGGCGGCCTGCCCCGCCACGTCGGGGTGATCCTGGACGGCAACCGGCGCTGGGCCCGCGAGCTGGGCATGGACACCAGCGAGGGCCACCGCCGCGGGGCCGCCCAGATCGACCACCTGCTGTCCTGGTCGGCCGAGCTGGGGATCCCGGTGGTCACCCTGTGGCTGCTGTCCACCGAGAACCTGCTCCAGCGCCAGCCGGCCGAGCTGGCCGAGCTGCTCCAGATCATCGAGGCCAAGGTGGTCCAGCTGGCCCGCGACGGCGCCCCCGGCGGCTACCGGATCGTGCCCGTCGGCCAGCTGGAGGCGCTGCCCGAGCGCACCCGCTCGACCCTGCTGGCGGCCGAGCGGGCCTCGCGCGGGCACCGCGGCGGCACCCTGCACGTGGCCGTCGGCTACGGCGGCCGGGAGGAGATCGCCGACGCCGTCCGGCGGCTGCTGGCCGAGTACGGCGACAAGAGCCTGGACCTGGCCGAGGCCGCTGGCCTGGTCGCCCCCGACGAGATCGCCCGCCACCTGTACACCGCCGGGGTGCCCGACCCCGACCTGATCATCCGCACCTCCGGGGAGGTCCGACTGTCCGGGTTCCTGCTGTGGCAGTCGGCCCATGCCGAGTACTACTTCGCCGACACATACTGGCCGGACTTCCGTAAGGTGGACTTCCTTCGCGCCCTGCGGTCGTATGCCCAGCGACGGCGGCGCTTCGGGAGGTGAACGGGTGGCACGGAAGGACCGGGAGCGGGCCCGCAAGCGGCACGCGATCCAGCGGGCCCGCCGGGAGTCCGGCTACGAGCCGGCGCCCAAGGTAGAACGGCCGGCGGCCAAGACCCAGACCAGGCGGCCGGCCGCCGGCGGCCGGGCCCAGGCCCAGCCGATGAAGAAGGCCCAGGTCGGCGACGTCGACCGCAAGGGCCGGGTGTACGAGCGGCCGATGCTGCTGCACCCAAGGATCGCTCTCTACATCTACTTCATCATCCTCGGCGTGGGGCTGGTCAGCCTGCTCCGGCGCGACCCGACCCTGCAGGCGGTCGGCTATGGCGCCTTCGCCGTCGGCATGCTGGTCATCGCCGACTCCAAGACGACCTGGATGCGGGCCCTGCCGTTCATCGTCATCGCCGCGGCCCTGGCCGCCGGCGCGGTCGTGCTGGCCACCGGCGTCGTCGCCTGAGCAGGACCGGGGGGCTCATGGAGCGGAGCGGTGGCCCCCCGGGGGATGGGGGGACCGGGGGGCTCATGGAGCGGAGCGGTAGCCCCCCGGGGGACAGGGAGCCCGGGTCCTTCCCCCGGCGGCACGCGCGGACCCAGGGGTTCACCCTGGGGCGGCCGCGGGGGTTCCAGGTCGGGGCCGACGGCGCCCGGGTGGCGTTCCTGCGCTCGGCCGCCGGCGACGACCCGGTCAACCGGCTGTGGGTGCTGGAGGTGGCCACCGGGGCCGAGCGGCTGGTCGCCGACCCGGCCGCGCTGCTCGGCGACGGCGCCGTCGACCTGCCGCCCGAGGAGCGGGCCCGGCGGGAGCGGGCCCGGGAGCGTGCCGGCGGCATCGTCGCCTTCGCCGCCGACCTCGACCTGACCGTGGCCAGCTTCGCCCTGGCCGGCCGGCTGTTCGTGGCCGACCTGCGCGGGCCGGGCGGGGTGCGGGAGCGGCCGGCGGGCGAGAGGGTGCTGGAGCCGCGGGTCGACCCCACCGGGGCCCGGGTGGCCTGGGTCGCCGACCGCGCCCTCCACGTCGCCGACCTGGACGAACCTGACCCCGCCGGGTGCCGGCTGGTCGGCGAGGACGACCCCGAGGTGAGCTGGGGGCTGGCCGAGTTCCTGGCCGCCGAGGAGATGGGCCGGGCCCGCGGGTTCTGGTGGGCGCCGGACGGCCGGCGGCTGGCCGTGGCCCGGGTCGACCTCCACCCGGTGCGGCGGTTCCACCTCGGCGACCCGTCCAACCCGGCGATCGAGCCGGTCCGGCTCCCCTACCCGGCCGCCGGCACCGGCAACGCCGACGTGGGCCTGCACGTCGTCGGCCTCGACGGCCGCCGGGTCGAGGTCGGCTGGGACCGGGCCGCCTACCCGTACCTGGCCGCGGTCCGCTGGGACGCCGGCGGCCCCCTGACCCTGCTGGTCCAGGCCCGCGACCAGACGGCCACCCTGGTCCTGGCCGCCGACCCGGACACCGGGGCCGTCGCCGAGCTGGCCGCCCAGCACGACCCGGCCTGGGTCGAGCTGGTCGCCGGGGTGCCGGCCTGGCTGGACGGCCGGCTGGTCATGACCGCCGACGACCCGGCCTGCGACACCCGCCGCCTCACCGTCGACGGCCGGCCCGCCACCCCGCCCGGGCTCCAGGTCACCGAGGTGGTGGCCGCGACCGGCGGGGCGATCCTGGTCGCCGGGTCCGAGGAGCCGACCGAGGCCCACCTGTGGCGGGTCGTCCCCGGGGCCGCCCCCGAGCGCCTCACCGGCCCGTCCGGCCAGCACGCCGCCACCGCGGCCGGTCCGGTGGTGGTGATCACCCGCGGCGACCTGGACCACGACCACACCACCACGACCGTCACCGCCCCCGGCCGGCCGCCCCTGCCGGTCAGGTCGCTCGCCCAGCCCTCGGGCCTGGTCCCCCGGCCGCGGCTGCTGCGGGCCGGGCCGCGCCAGCTGCGCTGCGCCCTGCTGCTTCCCGACGACCCACCCGACGGCCCGCTGCCGGTGCTGCTCGACCCCTACGGCGGGCCGCACCACCGCCAGGTGCTGGCCGCCCGCGACCGGTTCCTGATCTCCCAGTGGTTCGCCGGCCAGGGCTTCGCGGTCCTGGTCACCGACGGGCGCGGCACCCCGGGCCGCGGCCCGGCCTGGGAGCGGGCGGTCTGGCGGGACCTGGCCGGCCCGGCCCTGGACGACCAGGTCGAGGCCCTGCTGGCCGTGGCCGCCGACCACCCCAGGCTCGACCTGTCCCGGGTGGCCATCCGCGGCTGGTCGTTCGGCGGCTACCTGGCCGCCCTGGCCGTGCTGCGCCGCCCCGACATCTTCCGCGCCGCCGTGGCCGGCGCCCCGGTGACCGACTGGCGCCTGTACGACACCCACTACACCGAGCGCTACCTCGGCCACCCGGCCGCCGACCCCGACGCCTACCGGCGCAGCTCCCTGCTGGCCGACGCGGCCAAGCTGGAACGGCCGCTGCTGCTGATCCACGGCCTGGCCGACGACAACGTGGTCGCCGCCCACACCCTGCGCCTGTCCGGGCTCCTGTTGGTGGCCGGCCGCCCCCACAACGTCCTTCCCCTCTCCGGCGTCACCCACATGGCCGCCCAGGAGGCGGTCGCCGAGAGCCTGCTCCACCTCCAGCTGGTCTTCCTCCGCGACGCCCTCGGCCTCACCTGATCGGCCACCGGACCTCGGTGAGCAGGTCGGCCTCCTCGACCTGGCCGGGGTCGTTGAGGTAGACCTCGCGGGGGCCGCCGGCCAGCTCGTGGCCGTGGTCGGAGATCCAGCCGGAGACGGTGTGGTAGGCGGGGCCGATCTCGGCGTAGGGGCCGCGGTGGACGGTGACGGCGGCCGGGCCGCCGGCCAGCTCGGTCCCGTAGACCTCGCCGGTCCCCTCGAACGGGGCCGCCACCGGCAGGCAGATCTCGATCGGGGCGACGGTGTCCTCGTCCAGCACCTGGTCGGCGTGGTAGACGACCTGGAGGGGCCCGGCCGGCTCGATCCCCCGCCGGCCCAGCTCGTCCAGGATCGCGTGGACCCCGGTGCCGATGGCGGCCGAGATGCGGCGCAGGTCGGTGCTGGTGCGGGTCGCGGCCACCGGCTGGGCCGGCAGCCTTTTGACGGTCACCTCGTACGGCATGACGTCCTCCCTGTCCAGGAGCCGTTGGAGGAACGCCAGCATCCGGCGGTGCTCGTCCAGGCGCGCCTCCAGCCGCTCCCGGTGCAGGGCCAGGCGCTTGGCCACCGGCTCGCCGCCGGCCTCGGCCAGCAGCGCCGCGATCTCCTCCAGCGGCATCTCCACCGACCGCAGGATGCGGATCGCCTCGGCCTGGTTGGCCTGGGCCGGCCGGTAGTAGCGGTAGCCGGAGGACGGGTCGACGAACGCCGGGCGCAGCAGCCCCAGCTCGTCGTAGTGGCGCAGCGCCTTCACCGACAGCCGGGTCGCCTTGGCGAAGCGCCCGATCGGCAGCAGGTCGTCCACGTCGCGTCCCTCCCTTCCAGGAGCCAGCCTGGACGCTCCCCCGACAGGAGGGTCAAGCGGCCAGCTCGGCCAGCTGGCGGAGCTGGTGGAGGCGGTCGGCGTGGGTCCGGGCCATGGGGGCGGCGAGCAGGGTGCCGACCCCGGCCTCGCGGTGGGCGGCCAGGCGCTCGCGGACCCGGCCGGCCGGTCCGCACAGGGTGACCAGGTCGATCAGCTCGTCGGGGAGGGCGGCCATGGCCTGGCCGCGGTCGCCGGCCAGGTAGTGCTCCTGGACCCGGCGGGCGGCCTGCTCGAAGCCGTAGCGGCCGGCCTGCTCGGTGTAGAAGTTGCGCTCCCGGGAGCCCATGCCGCCGACGTACAGGGCCAGGAACGGGCGCATGGCGTCGCGGGCCGCGGCCAGGTCGTCGGAGATGTGGACCTGGACGTTGGGGGCGACGTCGAAGCCGTCCAGGTCGCGGCCGGCCCGGGCCGCCCCGGCGGCCAGGTGGTCGCGGAACCCGCCGGCGTGCTCGGGCGCGTACAGGAACCCGAGCCAGCCGTCGGCCAGCTCCCCGGCCAGGGCCAGGTTCCTCGGCCCCATGGCGGCCAGGTAGATGGGCAGGCGCGGCTGGGCCGGGGCGATGGTGAGCCTGAGGGCCTTGCCGGGGCCGTCGGGCAGGGGCAGCTCCAGGGTCTCGCCCCGGTAGGCGACCCGGCGGCGCTCCAGGGCCATGCGGACCACGCTGACGTAGTCGCGGGTCCGGGCCAGGGGCCGGGCGAAGCGCTGGCCGTGCCAGCCCTCGGCCACCTGGGGGCCGGACAGGCCCAGGCCGAGCCGGAACCGCCCTCCCGAGAGCTGGTCGAGGGTGGCGGCGGTCATGGCCGTCATGGCCGGGCTGCGGGCCGGGATCTGGAACACGGCCGAGCCCAGGTTGATGGTGCTGGTCTGGGCGGCCAGCCAGGCCAGCACGGTGGCCGCGTCCGAGCCGTAGGCCTCGGCCACCCAGGCCGAGTCGTAGCCGAGCCGCTCGGCCTCCTGGACCAGCTCCAGCTGCTCGGCCGCGGTCGTGCCGGCGCCGAAGTAGCCGAGCATCACCCCGAGTCGCATGCCCGGAGCCTATCCGGCGCTGACCTCGCGGGCGAAGGTCTCGAAGGCGTTGACGTAGCGGGCCACGTCCTCGTCGGTGTGCTGCACCGACAGGGTCCACTGCTCGTCGATGCCCGGGGTCATGAACACGCCCTCGGTCATCTCGTACAGCCACGACAGGTAGGAGAGGTGCTCGTCGACCCCGTCGCCGTCGAAGCCGGCGTAGCCGCGGTAGTCGCGCAGCCGCTCGGGGGCGTACATGACCGCGCCCTTGCCGCCGACCCCGGTGGTGTAGCAGGGCAGGTCGTAGGTGTCGATGACCCGCTGGCAGCCGGCCAGCTGGGCGTCGTTGAGCCGGTTCAGCTCCTTGTAGGCGTCCTCGGTGAGCACCTCGGTGAGGGCGACCAGCCCGGCACGGGCGCACAGCGGGTTGCCGTTGAAGGTGCCGAGCTGGGGCACGCCGTCCTTGGCGATCTCGGCCATCAGCTCGCCGCGGCCGCCGAAGCCGCCCAGGGGGGTGCCGCCGCCGACCGCCTTGGCGAAGCACTTGAGGTCGGGGGCGACCCCGTAGACCTCCTCGGCGCCGCCGTAGGCGATGGTGGCCCCGGTCTTGACCTCGTCGAAGATGAGGATCACGCCGTGGCGGGAGCAGATCTCGCGGACCGCGTCCAGGTAGCCGGGCTCGGGGTCGATGATGCCGACGTTCATCATCACCGGCTCCATGATCATGCCCGCGACCTCGCCGGCGTTGGCGGTCAGCAGCCGGTCCAGCGCCTCGGCGTCGTTGTAGGGGACGATCAGGGTCAGCTCGGTCACGGCCCTGGGGGTGCCGCTGCCGAACTCGACGCTGGCCGGGGTCTCCCGGGGGCCCATCTTGTCCCGGCTGGGGCGGATCGAGACCAGCACCGACTCGTGGTGGCCGTGGTAGGAGCCCTCGATCTTGACGATCTTGTCGCGGCCGGTGACCCCGCGGGCCAGCCGGATGGCGTCCATGGTGGCCTCGGTGCCGGAGTTGGTGAAGCGCATCTGGTCGATCCTGAACCGCCTGCACAGCTCCTCGGCCAGCAGGGTGGTCTCGGCCACCGGCTGGGCGAAGTGGGTGCCGATCGCCGCCCGCTCCGACAGGGCGTCGACGATCTTGGGATGGGCGTGGCCGACGGCCATCACCCCGAAGCCGTTGTGGTAGTCGGAGTACTCGTTGCCGTCGACGTCCCAGACCCGGCTGCCCTTGGCCCGCTCGAAGAAGATCGGGTAGGGCGGGGCGTCCTGGAAGCTGGAGGCGACCCCGAGCGGCAGCGAGGCGAGCGAGCGCTCGCGCCATTCCCGCGACTTGGGGGTGCGCTCGTGGACGAGCTGGGTCCGGGCCTTGGTCAGGCTCTCGATCCGCTCCTGGTCGGGCCGTCCGCCCATACTGATCACGCTCCTGGCACGCTGCGGGTTGTCTTCGCCTTCCGTCGAGACCGGGGCTAGAATACTTCGACCTGCGTCTCTTGGCAAAGGAATCGGGAGGTAGTTCGTATGCCTCGGACGGCGAGGGTCGACGCGGTCGACCGGCGCATCGTGGCCGCCCTGCAACGCGACGGGCGCCGCCCGTTCACCAGCATCGGCCGGGAGCTCGGCCTCTCCGAGGCGGCCGTGCGCCAGCGGGTGGCCCGGCTCCAGGCGGCCGGGATCATGCAGGTGGTGGCCGTGGCCGACCCGATGACCCTCGGCTACCAGGCGATCGCCATGGTCGGGATCTCGGTCGACGGCCGGGCCCGCCGGCAGGTCGCCGAGGCCGTGGGGCGCCTGCCCGAGGTCTCCTACCTGGTCCTCACCGCCGGCTCCTTCGACATGCTGGCCGAGGTGGTGTGCGAGGACAACGACCACCTGCTGCGGCTGCTGTCGGACGACCTGGCCGGCATCGAGGGCGTCCGCGACACCGAGACCTTCATGTACCTGCGGCTGCTCAAGGAGGCCTACACCTGGTCGGTGGCCCCGACCGAGGACGCTCCGGCCGAGGTGGTGTGACGGGCCGTCCGGTGGGAAGCTGAGCGGCATGCTGGCATCGCTCACCGGCCTCGGCCTGTCGGCGGCGGCGGGCCTGAACGCCTATATCCCGCTGCTGCTGGTCGGCGTCCTGGCCCGCTTCACCGACGTCATCACCCTGCCCGAGCCCTATCGCTGGATCCAGAGCGGCTGGGCCCTGGCCGTGGTCGCGGTCCTGCTGGCGGCCGAGCTCGTGCTCGACAAGGTGCCGGTCGTCGACCACGTCAACGACACCATCCAGACCCTGGTCCGACCCACCGTCGGCGGGGTCATCTTCGCCGCCGTCACCGCCGCCGAGCGGGCCGACGCCTCCACCTGGATGCAGCGGCACCCCTGGGTCGGGGTCCTGCTCGGCGTGGTCGTGGCCGGCGTCGTCCACGCCACCAAGGCCACCGCCCGCCCCCTGGTCAACGTCGGCACCGTGGGCACCGGCACCCCGGTGGTCAGCGCCGCCGAGGACGCCGCCTCCCTGGCCATGAGCCTGGTCGCGGTGTTCCTGCCCATCCTGGTCCTGGTCGTCCTGGTGTTCGTCGGCTGGGCCGGCTTCGCCCTGGTCCGCCGGGCCAGACGCCGCCGCCGCTCCCCCGCCCTCTAGCCCCCGAGCTGGCCCCGGGCGAGGTCGAGCCGCTGGTCGAGAAGCACTACGGCGACTCCTTCGAGGACACCGACCTGGAGACCGTGCTGTCGGGCCTGGGCGTGGGCCGGCTGGTGGTCGTCGGCGCCAGACCGACGAGTGCGTCCGCTCGACGCTCCACGGCGCGTTCGTCAGGGGCGACGACGCGACCCTGGTCGGCGACGCCCGACCTGGTCGTCGCCCACACCAACCTGTACTGGAGCAACCAGGCGGCGCCGGGCCGCATGGCCGGGACGGTCGAGACCAAGGAGGTCGACTTCGGCGGCCCGTCCTGACCCGGGGCGCTAGGGCAGGCGGCCCCTGGCGATCTCCTCCAGGGCCGCCCGGTCGATCTGGTCCCGGGGGACGACCGCGACCCGGCACGGGGTCACGGCCCGCAGGGTGGCCGTGCGCCGACCGTCCTGCAGCAGCGCCATCTCGCCCAGGATGGCCCCCGGGCCGACCTGGGTCACCGGCTCGCCGTCGACCTCCACCTGGAGCACGCCGTCGAACAGCAGGAACAGCTCCTGGCCCTGCTCGCCCTGGCGGACCAGGGTGCGGCCGGCCTGGAGGCGCCGGAAGCGCGGCTTGGCGTCGATCACGGCCACCGACAGCTGGCGTTCCAGGGCCGACTCGACCGCGGTCACGATCGGGGCCGACTCCTCGTCGCCCCAGGGCGTGTGGGTGCCGAACGCCTCCCGCCACCAGGTGTCGTAGTCGATGAAGCCGCTCTTGGCGACCAGCCGGCCGGCGTGGTCGTAGACCCAGTGCCGCGGGAACGAGCTGGCCCCGGTCAGCCGCTGCTCGACCTTGCCGTCGGCGTGGATGGTCAGGGCCAGGGTGGTCCAGGGGATCGACGGCGTGATCTGCACATAGGGCGGGTGGCGGACCCGCCGGGGCGTGGGCATGCCGACCACCCCGCCGGCCGTCTGGGCGAACCGGACCCAGCCGTCGCCGACCTCGGGCTCGGGCCGCAGCTCGGGCATGGGCGCCGAGGCGAAGGCGATGCTGGCCGGGCCGTACCCCACCCTGGTCCGGCCGCTGCGCCCGCCGCCGCCCTGGCCGGCGTCCACGACCCGCCCGTCCTGGACCTCGATCCAGGCCTCGAGCCGGTTGACGAAGCGGACCGACGTGGTCGCCAGCAGCTCGTCCAGGTCGCCGAGCACGTCGGGCGGCGGCGGGTCGAAGTGGGCGACCCGCAGCAGCCCGAAGGTCAGGCGGTTGAAGCCCTCGGTCGCCCCCTTGGGGATCCACGACACCGAGGTGACCGAGGACTCGATCCGCATGCCAGCCCCTCCCCCGTCCGGCCCGGCGACGGGCCCGCCGTCGATCGGCCCCCCGATGCTAGCCGGCCGCCGCCCGGTCAGGCCATCGGGCCGTACAGCTCGCGGGCCCGGGCGGCCAGGTCCTCGGGGAGGGCGACCAGCAGGGCGGTGGCCTCGGCGCCGACCTGGCCCGAGGGCAGCTGCAGCCGCGACCAGGCGCGGACGCGGCGGCCCCGGGTGTCGGTGAGGCCGGCGACCAGGGGCAGGGGGGCGTCGTAGGGGACCTGGGCGCGGTAGCGGACGTCCATGGTGGCGGTGGCGGCCCAGATGCCGGCCAGCAGGATCGAGGCGTAGCCCATGACCTCGTCCAGGGCGGTGGCGGACAGGCCGCCGTGGAGGACGCCCGGGTAGCTCTGGAACTCGGGACGGGGGTGGAGGGTGGCCAGGACCTGGTCGCCCTCGCGGCGGATGTCGTCCAGGTGCATGCCGATCGGGTTGGCGTCGCCGCAGGCGAAGCAGTGGCGCGCCCCGGCCGGGAGCACGTCGTCGCGGGTCGTGGGGCCGCCGCCGTCGGGGCCGGGCATGGGCGTCGCCTCCTCGATGGTGGGTCGGCCAGGTAGGCTACGCCTGCCGCCAACCGCGCTCAGGAGGATCTGGTTTGCCCGCCGTCACCGACGACGCCCTGCGCCGGCTGCCCAAGGCCGAGCTGCACCTGCACCTGGACGGGTCGCTGCGGCCGGCCACGGTCGAGGAGCTGGCCCGGGAGCTCGGCCTGGTCCCGGCCGACGCGCCCCCTGGAGCGGCCATGGCCCGGGTCCGGGTGACCCGGCGGGCCGGGCTGCTGGAGGCCCTCCAGGGCTTCGAGCTGCTCGTGCCCCTGCTCCAGACCAAGGAGCACCTGGCCAGGGTGACCCGCGAGCTGGTCGAGGACCTGGCCGCCGACGGGGTGGTCTACGCCGAGCTGCGCTTCTGCCCGCGGCTCAACACCACCACCCAGGGCCTGACCATCGACGAGGTCCTGGCCACCGTGGGCGAGGCCGCCGCCCAGGCCGAGGCGGCCACCGGCACCCGGGTGGCCCTGCTGGCCTGCCTGATGGGCGGCGTCGACCCGGAATGGAACCGGCCGGTGCTGGACGCGGCCATCCGGCGGATCGACTCGGGAGTCGTCGGGGTCGACCTGGCCGGGCCGGTCGAGGGCCGCACCCCCGGCTGGGTCGACGCCCACGCGGCCATGTTCGCCCACGCCCGCGCCTCGGGGCTGTGCGTCACCATCCACGCCGGCGAGGCCGAGCCCCCGGCGGCCATCCGCACCGCCCTTGACCGCTACCGGGCCGACCGGATCGGGCACGCCACCAGCCTGGCCGAGGACCCCGACCTGCTGGCCGAGGTGGTCGAGCGCCGGGTGGTGCTGGAGTGCTGCCCGCGCTCCAACTACTGGACCCGGACCGAGGCCGAGCTGCCCACCCTGGCCGACCACCCGGTGGGGCGGCTGCTGGCGGCCGGGGCCCGGGTGTGCCTGAACACCGACGACCGCACCCTGTTCGGCAACGACCTGTCCTCGGAGTACCGGGTCGTGGCCGAGGCCCAGGGGCTGGACGACCGGCAGGTCGCGGCCCTGGCCGCCAACGGGTTCGCGGGCGCCTTCCACCCCGGCCGGGCCGCGGCCGCCCTGGACCGGGCCGTCGACCGGCTCGACGGGCCGGGCCCGTGACGGCCACCCTCGGGTTCACGCCGGCGGCCCCGGCGTTCGTGGCCGACCCCTACCCGGCCTACGCGCGGCTGCGCCGGGCCGGCCGGGTCCTGTACGACCCCGACAGCGACCACTGGCTGGTCCCCCACCACGGCGACGTCAACGCCCTGCTGCGCGACCGCCGCTTCGGCCGCACCTACCTGCACGTGGCCACCCACGCCGAGATGGGCCGGCCCGAGGAGCCGGACCACCTGGGGCCGTTCTGGCACCTGATCCGCAACGGCATGCTGGACCGGGAGCCGCCCGACCACACCCGGCTGCGCCGGCTGGTGGCCAAGGCGTTCACCCCGCGCATGGTCGAGCGGCTGCGCGGCCGCGTCCAGGACCGGGTCGACCGGCTGGTCGACGACCTGGCCGACGCCGGCGGGGGCGACCTGGTCGCCGGGCTGGCCGAGCCGCTGTCGGTGGCGGTGATCAGCGACCTGCTGGGCATCCCCGAGGCCGACCGGCCGCTGCTGCGGCCCTGGTCGGCCCAGATCTGCGGCATGTACGAGGTCAACCCGACCGAGGAGACGGGCCGGGTCGCGTCCCGGGCGGCCACCGAGTTCTCCGGGTACCTGCGCGGCCTGTCCCGGGAGCGCCGCGCCCGCCCGGCCGACGACCTGGTCACCGCCCTCACCCAGGTGGTCGACGGCGGCGACCAGCTCACCGAGGACGAGCTCATCGGGACCGTGGTGCTGCTGCTGAACGCCGGCCACGAGGCCACCGTCAACTTCACCGGCATCGGCTGGTGGCAGCTGTTCCGCCACCCCGACCAGCTGGCCCGGCTGCGCCGCGAACCCGGCCTGCTGCCCCGGGCCATCGACGAGCTGCTGCGCTACGACACCCCCCTGCAGATGTTCGAGCGCTGGGTGCTGGAGGACGTGGAGGTCCACGGGGTCGCGGTGCCCAAGGGGGCCGAGCTGGGGCTGCTGTTCGGCTCGGCCAACCGCGACCCGGCGGTGTTCCCCGACCCCGACCGCCTCGACCTGGGCCGCCCGGAGGCGGCCCAGCACCTCAGCTTCGGGGCCGGCGTCCACTACTGCCTGGGGGCGCCGCTGGGCCGCCTGGAGCTGGAGCTGTCGTTCGGGACGCTGCTGCGCCGCCTGCCCGGGATGGAGCCGGCCGCCGAGCCCGCCTGGAAGCCGACCTACATCCTGCGCGGCCTGGAGGCCCTGCATGTCACTGCCTGACCCTGAGACCGGCGGGTTCACGATGTACGGGCCCGAGCTGACCTTCCTGGGGGTGCCGCGGGCCGACCTGCGGGCCCCGGCGTCGCTGGCCGGGGCCGACGTGGTCGTGGTCGGCGCCCCCTTCGACGGCGGCACCAGCCACCGGCCCGGGGCCCGGTTCGGCCCCTCGGCCATCCGCGGCACCGACTACCTGGGCCACGACGGCTCCCGGCCGTCGCTCGCCCTGGGCGTGGACGCCCTCCGGGATCTGCGGGTGGTCGACGTCGGCGACGTGGTGATGCTCCCCGGCGAGATCCAGCCGGCCCTGGAGCGGCTCGAGCGGGCGGTCCACACCGTGGCCGCGGCCGGGGCCATCCCGGTGGTCCTGGGCGGCGACCACACCATCGCCCTCCCCGACGTGACCGGGGTGGCCCGCCACCATGGCCTGGGCCGGGTGTCGGTGGTCCACTTCGACGCCCACGCCGACACCAGCGACACCCAGTTCGGCTCCCTGCTCGGGCACGGCACCCCGATGCGGCGGCTGATCGAGTCGGGCGCGGCCCGCGGCGACCGGTTCCTCCAGCTCGGCCTGCGCGGCTACTGGCCGCCCCCGGACGTGCTGGCCTGGATGGCCGAGCGGGGCATGCGCAGCTTCGAGATGACCGAGATCGTCCGCCGCGGCCTGGACGCCTGCCTGTCGGAGGCGTTCGCGATCGCCACCGACGACTGCGACGGCGTGTTCCTGTCGGTCGACATCGACGTGGTCGACCCGGGCATGGCCCCCGGCACCGGCACCCCGGAGCCGGGCGGGCTGACCGCCAGGGAGCTGCTGGACGCCGTCCGCCGCTGCGCGGTCGAGCTGCCGGTGGTCGGCATGGACGTGGTCGAGCTGGCCCCGGCCTACGACGGTCCCGGGCAGGTGACCACGTTCCTGGCCAACCGGGTGGTGCTGGAGGCCCTGTCGGGCATCGCCCGGCGCCGCGCCGCCGCCCAGGCCGAGGGGTGAAACGCTTCCGGCCGGTCCCGTGTTGTGAGCGGTGATGGACATCCAACCCGAGCTGCCGGACCGCCTCGCCCGCGACCTGGACGGGTCCTTCGAGGACCTCGTCCTCGTCCACCAGCGGCTGGTCTTCGGCCTCGCCCTGCGGGTGGTCGGCGACCGCGCCGACGCCGAGGAGGTGGCCCAGGACACCTTCGAGCGGGCCTACCACGCCCTGGCCGGCTACCCGGCCGAGCGGGTGGCGGCCATGCGGCTGCGGCCGTGGCTGGCCCGGATCGCCCTCAACCTGGCCCGCAACCGGCTGCGGCGGCGGCCGCCGCCGGCGCGGTCGCTGGAGGACGGCGACGGCCAGCCCCCGGCCGTGCCCGCACCGGCCGCGGCCGAGCCGGCCGCGGTGGCCGAGCGCGGCCAGGAGCGGGAGCTGCTGGCCGGCCTGCTGGCCGGCCTGCCCCGGGCCTACCGGGAGGCGGTGGTGCTGCGCCACGTCGAGGGCCTGCCGTACGCGGAGGTGGCCGAGGTCCTGGGCCGGCCGGTGGGCACGGTCAAGACCCACGTGCACCGCGGGGTGCGGCAGCTGCGGGTGGAGCTGGAGCGACGAGAGGAGCCGGTGCCACGATGAACCGACCCGACACCCACGACGACCTGGACGGCGGCTGGCGGGAGCTGGCCGATGGCCTGCACGGGCTGCGGGCCGAGCCGCCGGCGACCCTGCGGCCGGCGGTGCTGGAGCGGGTCGGCCTGGCCGACGCCTACCTGACCGTGGACGGACCGGCCGGGCCGCTGCTGGTCGCCTACAACGGCCGCGGCATCTCGGCCACCGCCCCGGGCGCCGACGAGGCGGCGTTCGCCGAGCGGTTCCAGGCCCGGTTCCGGCGGCCCCTGCGGCCGGCCGACCGGCCCCCGGCCCGCCTGGTCGCCCAGCTGCAGCGGCTGCTGGAGCCGGGCCGGCGGGGCACCGCGCCCCGCTACGACCTGCGCGGGACCTCCGAGTTCGAGCGGGCGGTGCTGGCCAAGGCCCAGGAGATCCCGCGCGGCCAGGTGCGCCCCTATGCCTGGGTGGCCGGCGAGCTCGGCCAGCCGGCCGCGGTCCGGGCGGTCGGGGCGGCCCTGGGCCGCAACCCGATCCCGGTGCTGATCCCCTGCCACCGGGTGGTCGGCAGCGACGGCCGTCTGACCGGCTACGCCTGGGGCGTGCCCTACAAGCGGACCCTGCTCGCCGCCGAGGGCGCCGACCCCGACGAGCTGGAGCGGCTGGGCCGCCGCGGCACCCGGTTCTACGGCAGCGACACCACCCGCATCTACTGCTACCCCACCTGCGCCCACGCCCGCCGGGTCACCGGCCCCCACCTGCAGCGGTTCGCCGGCGTGGCCGAGGCGGCCGCGGCCGGCTACCGGCCCTGCCGGGTCTGCCGGCCCCCGGCGGCCCTGGCCGGCTGACGGCGCCGGCGCAGGTCCCGCAGGGCCTGCTCGGCCGCCTGCACCGGCAGCAGCTCGTCGAGGACCTCGGCGACCCGTTCGTTGCGGTGCTCGAACTCCAGGCCGGCGCTGGCCGCCGGCAGGTCGTGGGCGCGGCGTTCGGCGGCGTCGAGGGCGGCGGCGGTGGCCGCCCGGGCGTCGGCCAGGGCCGGGTGGTCCCAGGCGGGCAGCTCGGCCCGGGCCGCGTCCAGGCCGGCCAGGAACCCGGCCACGCCGGCCTCCAGCGGCGCCCCCGGCCGCCGGGCCGAGGGCACGGTGGCCAGCAGCGCCCTGCTGCCCTCGTCCAGGGCCCTGGCGAAGCCGAGGAACCCCGCCCAGGCCGCCTCCACGGCCGGGTCGGGCCGGGGCCGCCTCCACATGCCCGCCACCTCCCCTCGAGCGCCGGCCAAGGATCGACGTCGCCTGGAGTCATGGTGCGCGTCCAGCAGGCCCTCCGCATGCGCGTCGGGCATACTTGGCCGGCGCTCGAGGATTACGCCCGGAGCGGTCCGGGGAAGCCAGCCGGCGCCCCGAGCGCCCCGCCGACCCGACGATACCCACACGGAGCATGCGATGGCGCGCCTGGCCCTGTCCCCCGTCCCTCCCGAGCGGGCCGAGGCCGACCTGCTGGTGCTGCCGGTGGCGGCCGGCGAGGCCGGCCCCGTCGCCCCGCCGGTGACCGCGGCCGTGCTGGGGCGCCTGGGCGCCGACCTGGCCGGGCTCGCCGGCCCGGCCGGACGGTTCAGCGGGAAGCTGGACGACGCGCTGGTGGTGCCCGGCTACGGCGCCCTGGCCGCCCCGGCGGTGCTGCTGGTCGGGGTCGGGCCCGACGCCGAGCGGACCGCCGAGACCCTGCGCCGGGCCGCCGCCGTGGCCGTGGCCGCCGCCGGCAGGGCGGCCACCCTGGCCGTGGCCCTGCACCGGGCCGGCCTGCCGGCGGCCGACGGGGCCGCCCTGGCCGCCGTGGCCGAGGGCACCGCCCTGGCCGCCTACCGGTTCCAGCGCCACAAGTCGGCCCCCGACCCCGCCCTGGCCGAGGCCACCCTGCTGGTCGACGGCGACCGGTCCCTGGCCGCGGCCGAGCCGGTCCTGCGCCGGGCCGAGGTCGCCGCCCGGGCCACCCTGGCCGCCCGCGACCTGGTCAACGAGCCGGCCAGCCGCATCAACCCGGCCACCCTGGCCGCCGAGGCGGTCCGGCTGGCCAGGGCGGCCGGCCTGGAGCACCAGGTCCTGGCCGGGCCGGCCCTGCGCCGGGGGCGCTTCGGCGCGATCCTGGCCGTGGGCGGCGGGTCGGCCACCGGCCCCCGCCTGGTCGAGCTGCGCTACCGGCCCCGGGGGGCGCGGCGGCACGTGGCCCTGGTCGGCAAGGGGGTCACCTTCGACAGCGGCGGGCTCGACCTCAAGCGCGGCGCCGGCATGGACGGGATGAAGGACGACATGGCCGGGGCGGCGGCCATCCTGGCCGCCGTCACGGCCGCGGCCGAGCTGGCGCTGCCCACGGCCGTGACCGCGATCCTGCCCCTGGTCGAGAACATGCCCGGCGCCTCGGCGATGCGGCCCGGCGACGTCGTCACCGCCCGCAACGGCGTCACCGTCGAGGTCACCAACACCGACGCCGAGGGCCGCCTGATCCTGGCCGACGGGCTCGCCCTGGCCGCCGAGGCCGGCCCGGACGCGATCCTGGACCTGGCCACCCTGACCGGCTCGGTGGTCTACGGCCTGGGCCTCGGCTGCACCGGGGTGTTCGGCAACACCCCGGCCCTCACCGCCGAGGTCCTGGCCGCCGCCGGCCGGGCCGGGGAGCTGGCCTGCGAGCTGCCCCTGATCGAGGACTACCGCCGCTTCCTCGACTCCGAGGTCGCCGACCTGCTCAACGCCACCAACGAGCCCGGCGACAGCGTCCAGGCGGCGCTGTTCCTGCGCGAGTTCGTCGCCGGCACCCCCTGGGTCCACCTCGACATCGCCGGCCCGGCCACCGCCAAGGAGGCCCGCTACTACCAGCCCAAGGGCGCCAGCGGCTGGGGGGTCCGGACCCTGCTGGCGTTCCTGGAAGGGCCGGCCTGAGCGCCGGCGGCACCCCGACCACGCTACCGGACGGCGTAGGCGGCCGCCTCGGCCCTGGCCGCGCCGGGCCGGTTGCCCTTGGCCCGGTAGAGGTCAAGGGCGGCCCGGGCGCCGGCGGCGGCGTCGCCGGGGCGGCCGGCGGCGACGGCCACGGCGGCCTGGTCGAGCAGGGCGTCGCCGCGCATGGTGAGCATGTCGGTGGGCTCGGCCAGCTCGACCGCCTCGGCGGCCAGCCGCCCGGCCTCGGCCTCCCGGCCCTGGAGGGCCAGCGACCGGGCGGCGGCGCCGCGCCAGCGGACCTGGGCGAACAGGTCGTCGTCGGCGGCGATGGCCCGGCTGGCCATGGCCGCCCCCAGGGCCTCCTCGGGCCGGTCGAGCCGGTGCAGGACATGGGCCAGATCGGCGAGCAGGTTGGAGCGCATGCCCGACTCGCCCTGGCGCTCCAGCACCCGGATCGCCTGGCGCAGCTGCCGCTCGGCCTCGGCCGGCTCCCCCGACAGCGACAGGGCGCTGGCGACGAACTCCCGGGCCAGGGCGGCGACCCGGTTCTCGCCCATGTCGCCGGCCAGGGCCAGGGTCAGCTCCACGGTGGCCATGGCCGCCTCGGGCTGGGCGGCCATGGCCTGCAGCCCGGCCATCGACTGCAGCGCGGTCAGCTCCGACCGGCGGTTCCCGCCGGCCTGCCCCAGCAGCTCCTGGCAGCGGCGGATCCCCTCGGTGGCCGGGACCGGCCCCCAGAAGGCGCTCTGGGCGAGCAGCCCGCGGGCCCAGGACTCGGCCGGGTCGTCGCCGGCCAGGCGGGCGTGGGTCACGGCCTGCCCGGCGGCCGCCTCGGCCTCGGCGATCCGGCAGCGCAGGAACCCGAGGGCGGCCAGCAGCCCCCAGGCCTTGGCCAGGCCCCGCTGGTCCTCGAACTCGGCGAAGGTGGCGATCGCCTGCCTGGTCTGCTCCTGGAGGGCGGCGGCGTCCAGGTCGCTGGCCACCCCCACCTGCATCCGCAGCCGGCCCACGCGGGCATGGGCGGCCAGGCGCTCGTCGCCGTGGCCGGCGGCGCCCGCCGCCACCTGGTCGAGGATGGCCTCGGCGCGGGGGAACCCGCCGGTCGCCACCAGCACGTCGGCCAGCTCGACCAGCAGCTCCTGGCCGCCCGGGTCGCCGGCCGGGAGCAGGTCCACGGCCCGCTCCAGCAGCTTGGACGCGGCCGGCAGGTCGCCGCGGCCCAGGGCCCGGCGCCCGGCCGCGCCCAGCCGCCGGGCGGCCGCGGTGGCCAGGCGCCGGTTGCGCGCGTCGACGATGCCCAGCTCGACCCGGTAGCGCCAGGCCTGCTCCAGGTGGTAGCCGACGATCTCCTCGAGCTCGCGCAGGCGCGGCCCGGCGATCCGCTCGACCCAGACCGCGAACAGCTCGTGCAGCTCGGCCCGGGCCTGCTTGGGGACGGCGTCGTAGGCGGCGTCGCGCAGCAGCAGGTGGCGGAACTGGAACCCCTGGTCGCCGGCCAGGCGCGACGGCGCCGGGCGCAGCAGCTCGCGGCGGACCAGCGCCTGCAGCCGGGCCGGGACCTGGTGGCGCTCGGCCGGCGGCGACAGCTCGACCACCGCGCTCTGCTCGAACACCTGGCCGGCGACCGCGGCCCGTTCCAGCACCACCCGCTCGGGGTCCTCCAGCCGGTCCAGGCGGGCGGTGAGCAGCGCCTGGATGCTGGGCGGGATGCCCAGGTCGGCCAGGTCGGCCGCGACCCAGCGGCCGTGCTGGCGGCGCAGCCGGCCCTCCTCGACCAGGGCGGCCAGCAGCTCCTCCAGGAACAGCGGGTTGCCCTCGGCCGCCTTGGCGATCGGCCGGGTGGCCGACTCGGGCAGGGCCACCGGCCCGGCCAGGACGGCCAGCAGCCGGGTCGCCTCGGCGTCGTCCAGCGGCTCCAGCAGCATGGTGGTGGCGTTCAGCATGCCCCCGGCCCAGCCTGGCCGCTGCTCCAGGAACTCGGGCCGGGCCATGGTCACCAGCAGGATGGGGGCGCCGCGGGCGTAGTCGGCCACGTGCTCGACCAGGTCGAGCAGGCCCGGCTCGGCCCAGTGGAGATCGTCGAGCACCACGACCAGCGGTCCCCGCTCGGCCAGCACCTCCAGCAGCCGCCGGAACGCCCAGGCCGACTCCTCGGCCGGGCCGGGGGCGGCCTCCAGCCCGATCAGCTGCGCGATCCGGGTCGCGATGTGCTCGCGCTCGCGGCCCTCGGGGTCGCGGGGCGGGTCGCCCGGCGCCCGGGGGTCGTCGGCCAGCAGCCGGCGCAGCCTGGCCGTGGCCTCGGCCGGCGGGTCGGTGTCGGCGATGCCGGCGGCCTGGCGGACGACCTCGGCCACCGGCCAGTAGGTGATGCCCTCGCCGTAGGACAGGCAGCGGCCGCGCAGCACCGTCGCGCCGGACAGGCCGGCCACGGCCTCGGCGACCAGCCGGGTCTTGCCCACCCCGGCCGGGCCGAGCACGGTCAGCAGGTGGCAGCTGGCGGTGACGATGGCCCGCTCGTACATCCAGGCGACCAGGCGCAGCTCGGGCTCGCGGCCGACGATCGGGGCGTCCTGGCGGCGGGCGTGGCCGGGGGCGCCCGGGTCGACCTGGACCAGCCGGTAGGCGACCACCGGGGCGCCCTTGCCCTTGAGGCGCAGCGGGGTGACCCGTTCGACCTCGACCGCGTCCCTGACCAGCCGGTAGGTCGACTGGCCGAGCAGGACCTCGCCGGGGGCGGCGACCTGCTCGAGCCGGGCGGCCACGTTGACGGCGTCGCCCAGGACCAGGGCATCGCCGATGGCCGGGTCGCCGGTGACCACCTCGCCGGTGTTGACGCCGGTCCTGATTGGGCCGATCGTCACCCCCCAGCCGCGTTCCAGCTCGTCGTCGAGCGGGCCGAGGCCGCCGCGGAGCCCGGCCGCGGCCCGGACCGCCCGCAGGGCGTCGTCCTCGTTGACCACCGGGATGCCGAACACGGCCACCACGGCGTCGCCGACGAACTTCTGCACCCGGCCGCCGTGGCGCTCGAGCACCGCCCGCAGGTGGTCGAACCAGTGGGCCATGACCACGGCCAGCGACTCCGGGTCGAGCCGCTGGCCGAGCGCGCCCGACCCGGCCAGGTCGGTGAACACCACCGTGACCGTCTTGCGGGCCGGGCGGCTGGCCGCCCCGGCGGCCGGCAGCTGGGACCCGCAGTTCAGGCAGAAGCTGGCCCTGGCCGGGTTCGGCTCCCCGCAGGCCGGGCAGACGGTCACGCCGGGTCGTCCCCGGCCGGCCCCGGCCATCCGCGGCTGCGGGCGAGCTCGGCCAGGGCGGCCCGGTCGATCCGGTCGCCGGGCACGGCCGCGACCCGGCAGGGGGTGACGGCCCGCAGGGTGGCCGTGCGCCGGCCCCCCTCGAGCAGGGCCACCTCGCCGACCACGGCGCCCGGGCCCAGCTCGACCGCGGTGCGGCCGTCGATCTCCACCGCCAGCAGCCCGTCGAAGAGCAGGTACAGCTCGTGGCCGGGGTCGCCCTGCTCGACCAGGGTGGCGCCCTTGCGCAGGCGCAGCCACTGCGGGGCCGAGTCGAGCACGATCCGCGACAGCTCCCGTTCCAGGGCGGTCTCGACGGCGGTGGACCGCACCGGGGCGTCGCGGCCGCCCCAGGGGGTGAACGGGTCCCAGGCGTCGGCCTGCCAGCCGGTGAAGTCGACCACCCCGGAGGTGGCGATCAGCCGCCCCGTCCGGTCGTAGACCCAGTGCCGGGGGAACGGGCTCGCCCCGACCAGGGCCCCCTCGCTGGCCCCGTCGGCGTGGATGGTCAGGGCCAGGGTGGTCCAGGCGGCCGGCGCGGCCAGCCGGGTCGGGTCGGTGGTCGCCGTCGAGTACGGCATGCCCAGCGACAGCAGCCCGCCGGCGGTCTGCCCGAACCGCACCCAGCCGTCCCCGACCACCGGGTCGGGGTGCAGGTCGGGCAGGGGCACCGCCGTGAAGCCGACAGACGCGGGGGGCGCTGCCCCCCGCGGATCCCCCGGACCCGAACCCGACCCCGGGCTCGAGGTGGAGCGTGCCGGGTGGCCGGGGGCGCCGACGTCGCCCCGGCCGGACTGGCCGTGGCCGACGATGCGGCCGTGGTCGACCTCGATGAAGGCCTGGAGCTGGTTGGCCAGCCGGACCCGGCCGGCGGTCAGCAGCCCGGGGAGGTCGTCGAGGTGGCCGGGCGGCGGGTCGTCGTACTGGGCCGCGCCCACGTGGAAGTGGAGCCGCTGGCCCCCTTCGACGCAGTCCAGGGGGACCCAGGAGACGGCGGTGACGGAGGACTCGATGCGCACGGCAGCGAATGATGCTACCCGTCGGCGCGTCCTCAGGCGAGGAGGTGCTCGAGGAACTCGCGCACGCCCTCCGGCCCGTCGACGGCCAGGTCGGCGGCGGCCAGCAGCTCGGCCGGGGCCTCGGCCGAGCGGACCGCCACCCGCAGGCCGTCGCCGAGGTCGGCCGCGACCGCGAACGCGGGCAGGTCGCCGCGGTCGTCGCCGACCACGACCAGGCGGCGGGCGCCCGACTCGGCCGCCAGCCGGCGGACGGCGTCGCCCTTGTCGCTGCGCACCCGGGGACGCAGCTCCCACACCATCCGGCCGGGCACGACCTCCAGGCCGTGGCCGGCCGCGACGCGGGCCGTGGCCTGGTCGATGGGGCCGCCCCAGCGGTCGGGGTCGGCGACCCGGCGGGTGTGGACGGCGACCGCGTAGCGCTTGTCCTCCAGGTGGGCGCCGCTGGCGGTGACCGCCGGGTCGCCGGCCAGGTCCTGGGCGGCGGCGGCCACCGCCGGCCGGGCCGCCTCCAGGCGCGGGTCGACCTGGACCCGCCCCTCGACGATCTCCTCCAGCCCGTACAGGCCCAGGTAGCGCACCCCGGGGGCGGCGGCGTGGCTGGCCAGGTAGGTGGCCGGCCGGCCGGAGACCAGGGCCAGGGCGGCGTAGCGGTCGGCCAGCGGCCCCAGCAGCTCGACGATCCCGGGCAGCGGGCGGGCCGCCTCCGGGTCCTCGACGATCGGGGCGATGGTCCCGTCGAAGTCCAGGCAGACCGCCACCTCGGCGGCGCGGGCGGCCAGCCGGGCGGCGGCGGCCAGGGGCCCGGCGGTCACCGGCGGCCTCCGGCCGGGGCGGGCCGGCGATGCGGGCGTTTGCCGCCGGTGGCCAGCTTGGCCCTGGTCTCCCTGACGGCCAGGGCGGGCAGCCGCCCGGCGTGGCCGCCGACGAAGGCCGCCACCTCGGCCGGGCACGGCCCCAGCCAGCTGCGCAGCACCCACGAGCTGGCCTTGGGCAGGGCCGCCTCCCGGTCGGCGGCCAGGGCCAGCAGCAGCCCGGCCACCCGCGGCCACAGGGCGGCCGCGCCGTCGGTCCGGGTCAGCCGGGTGCAGGCGACCAGGGCGAGCCGCCGGGTCCAGGGGTGGGGGTCGGCGGCCAGCGCCTCCAGCAGCCCGAACCGGCGGCCCGGGTCGAGGGCGACCAGCGGCCCGAGCACGTTCATGCCCAGCTGGTCGGTGGTCTCCCAGTTGTCGAGCAGGGCCGTCCAGGCCCGCACCCGGGCCGGGTCGGTGGCGGCCAGGGCGGCCCGGTCGCCGGCGAGCAGGAAGCAGGCGACCAGCTGCTCCTCGCGGACGCCGGCGTGCCACAGCCGGTCGGCCAGCTCGGCGACCTGCGCCGGGCTCGGCTGGCGGTGCCCGCGCCGCCAGCCGGCGGCGGTGCGGCGCAGGTCGCCCACCCGGGCGCCGTAGAACGGCCGGCTGGTCCTGATCATCGGCACCGCGGTGGGTTCGGAGGCCAGCGCCCGCAGCGCGCCGGTGATCGCGTCCGCCTCGGCGGCGGCGTCCCAGGTCACGGCGTCACCATCAGCCAGCCCCGCGGGCGACGCTGCGCGGATGGTGCCGCCTGGCCCGGCGCCGCCCCCCGGTCAGCGCCCACCGGGTGACCCGCAGCAGCGCCTCGGCCACGATCTGCCTGCTCATCTTGGAGACCCCGGAGGCCCGCTCGGTGAAGGTGATCGGCACCTCCGTCACCCGGAAGCCCTCCTGCCAGGCCCGGTGGACCATCTCGACCTGGAAGCAGTAGCCGTTGGACCGCACCGCCTCCACCGGCAGCTCCTCCAGCACCTCGCGCCGGTAGGCCCGGTAGCCGGCGGTGCAGTCGTGCACCGGCACCCCAAGGGCCAGGCGCACGTAGGTGTTGCCGCCGCGCGAGATCGCCTCCCGGGTCCGGCTCCAGTTGACCGTCCGCCCCCCGGGCACATAGCGCGACCCGATCACCAGGTCGGCGGTGGCCAGCCCGTCCAGCAGGGCCGGCAGCCGGTCCGGCGGGTGGGACAGGTCGGCGTCCATCTCGACCAGGGCGTCGTAGCCCCGCTCCAGCCCCCACCCGAACCCGGCCCGGTAGGCCGCCCCCAGCCCCTGCTTGCCCGACCGCTGCAGCAGGTGGACCCGCGGCCCGTCCTCGGCCCGGTCCAGCACCAGCTTGGCCGTCCCGTCCGGGCTGCCGTCGTCCACCACCAGCACGTCCGCCCGCGGCTCGGCCTGGAGCACCCGGTCCAGCACCTCCACCACCGACTCGGCCTCGTTGTAGGTCGGGATCACCACCAGCGCCCTCATGGACTTCCCACCGGGTGCTCTTCCCGGAGCGAGGCCGACGGGCCCGGCCGGCCCACCCCACCACGCCGCCCCCGCCACAGCAACCCGGCCAGGACCAGCCCCCCGACCATGATCCCGACCAGTCCGGCCTCGACCACCCGCCCGAACCGGACGTACGGCGTCACCCCGGTGCGCTGCTCCGCCTGGACCCGGATCACCGTGTCCTGGTACAGCCCGGTCTCCTGCCGGGTCGCCCCCGTCGGCTCGATCACCGCGCTGATCCCGGTGACCGCCGCCTGGACGATGGTCCGGCCCGACTCGACCGCCCGCAGCTGCCCGGCGGCCAGGTGCTGGCGCGGCCCGGACCCGGTCCCGAACGAGGCGTTGTTGGTCATGACCAGCAGCAGCCGGGCGCCCTCGCGGGTGAGCTGGCGGGCGTCGCCCGGGTAGGCCGACTCCCAGCAGATCAGCGGCCCCACCGGGACCCCGTCGATCAGCAGCGGCTCCAGGCGGTGGCCGGGCACCTTGTCGTAGGGGACGCCCTCGCGGGTGGCCGGGATGAGCCGGCTCAGCACGCTCCCGAAGGGGACGAACTCACCGAAGGGGACCAGGCGGCGCTTCTGGTAGCGGTCGGCCAGCCGGCCCTCGGGGGTGAACAGCAGGCCCTCGGTGGCCAGGTGGGTGGCGTCCAGGCGGGTGCTGGCCCCGAGCAGGATGGGCGCCCCGGCCGCCCTGGCCGCCCGGGTGACCGCGGCCAGCCGGTCGGGGTTGGTCAGCGGGTCGGCGTCGGCCGCCCCCTCGCCCCAGACGACCAGGTCGGGGGGGCCGCCGGGGGCGCCGGCGAGGGCCTCGGTGCGGCGGACGTGGTTGGCGAACACCTGCTCGGTGGTCTGGCCCTGGGCCAGCCCGTGACCGCCGCGCAGCCCGGCCTGGACCACCACCACATCCAGGGGCGGCCCGGACGGGGCCGGGGCGGCGGGCACGGCCAGCCGCGCCCCCAGCAGCCCGGCCACCAGCAGCGGGAGCCCGACCAGGGCGGCCACCCTCGGGCGCCAGGACCCCTCGCGGGCGGTGGCCCACAG
>Ga0207428_10000434_pt1 | contig 51396 bp, 47 predicted proteins | sample RhiMethybrSRZTD1_FD_187600 | JGI IMG/M metagenome (GOLD analysis project Ga0207428, IMG submission 187600) | Populus rhizosphere microbial communities from Tennessee, USA - Rhizosphere MetaG P. TD hybrid SRZTD1 (SPAdes) (version 3) | ecosystem: Host-associated > Plants > Roots > Rhizosphere >...
AACTCTATTGTTTGAAAGTGTAAAGTTTGTAAAGTTCTCCCGTTCGCTTACTGACGTAATTCCACTCACTTGCACTATAATTAACTCTGACAAATTTTTGCCTCAATTCTGGATGAAGTCTAACATATACATCGTCACCTATTGTGATATTATTTGACTTTGTCAGAGACGTCATTTTTGCCGATACACTCATGCAATAACCTAGAATATCTAGGGGCAATTTCTCATCAGTTCCATATTGCACAATGATGTTTTCTCCTTCATCTATTCCTACTTTTGCACTTAAATCTGGATAATCGTACTGATTTAAGATTGGATTTAATCCATTTTTTATAATTGTGAGCATAGAAATTCCACATCTGACGGCCCTGTCACATACAACGTATTTATTTGATAATGACGGAAAGAACGCAATTAGACCGTCACCCACATATTTTAAAACGAATCCTTCGTATCTATACACGGCTAGTGACATTTCATATGTGAATGCGCGGATTAATGTTACTAACTTGTCTACTGGAATGGTCATCGAGAGGTTTGTTGAACCCACCAAGTCAACGTATAATATGACGAGCGGGATTTTGGAGTTTACATGATTTTTTAGAAAGATCTGTGCGGACTCCACTCCAAGTTTGAATCATATTGATATCTTCTTTTAAGTGCCTTCCATAATCTATTCTGTACTTGTTTAATTTGAGTGTCTGTGTCGTATATTATTTCTGATTCTAATTTTCCTTTATTTTCCCCTGTAATCATAGAAATAAAGGGTGATTTGCTTTTATCCGAATTTTTAGTTTTAATTTTATCTATTTCCTTCTTCTCTACAGTCATGGATAATGCTCCTTTCTATCTTTCTACTAGCTCTCAACTAATAATAAGATACTGGAATGGTTATACATACCAATCGCTTTATAAATTGAAGCCACTGAAAACCTAGAGTATTATGGCCGTCATTATATAATTAGTTTTAGCTAAAATTACCGAGCTTATAAGCTCAAAAGATTTAGCTGAACAATTCGCCATGACGGATATCGCTACACACGATAATAACTCGAGATATAACCTTAATCTCGGTATTTTCATCCGGTTAAAGTGAGCAATAAGATGCTTGGTGTTGAGAATCTAAAATCATTTTTTGTAAGGAAAGAACCAAAGAAACACGTGCTTGGGCTGTTAATAGAAGGATATCTTGAGGGACCCGTGGCAGTTGTTGATGATGTTATCACAACAGGTCATAGTATAGAACAGGCTATCAATGCTCTTCGAATGAAAGGAATACCAATTAGAGGAATAGTGTCAATAATAGATAGAGGCGGAGGAAAATCCTACCTTCAAGATGTGAAAAACTAAGACACGTCTCCTTATTCGTAGAGGAAGATTTTAGAGAATCTATAAAGGAAAAGTTTGAGAAATTAAACGCCTAAAATTTTTTTTCTCAACTCTGTTGAGATTCAAGATATTCCTGATATTCTTTATGAGCCTCATTGAGAATTTGATCTAGAGGGGTCTTGTCTTGCTGCCATTTGTCCATATCGCTTGAATAGTGCGGTATGTGATCTATACAGAAACTGCAAACAGCATAAGGTTTCATAAAAGGGTAGGGTCCATGAGCCTTTTTCTTGTCGCAATAGGCACATTTCTTGTATTCTTTTCCTTTCATCACATTAACCACTTTGATTTTTTGCTGTTCTTTCAGTATGTCTTCTTCCGTCTCGAGCTTCGCGGTAGCCAGAACCCTCTGATGGTCGGACATACGGTCAATCTTTATTAGTATGTCTAGCGCTCCAGCATTAAGGAAGCCAGTCAAAGAACTGCCCTGCTTTATGATTTCTTTGTTGATTTCAGAAGCTTCTTGAATGTTGATATTGTTATCGAGTAGCTTTATTGATTTTACAAAATCTTTTTCGTTACTAATGTTTACTCCCTCATTTAGCATTTTTTTGTACACATTCAAAAATCTCCTTCTTGTTTCATCAGGAGTAATTAATTCTAAGAACCTGTTCCAGTCTAGACGAAAGCTAAGCGCCTGAACTGCGATTAATTCATCAATGGGCTTGTCAAATACTGATTTTACAAGAATGATTGTATTGATGAATCTTTTTACTTCCCGCGGATTCAATTCAACGGCTTTCACAATAAGATCCTTATTATCAGTAAACATTTCGACAAGCTCTGAACCAGCAAGTCCTTTCTGTATTATTTTTACAATCGACGTAGAGATATCTTCTGCCCTCCAGAGTGGAATTTGAAATGGAAGCTGAACTATTTTCTGTAGGTAATCAAGACCCTTCACAATAGAATCCGCACCAAATTTCTTTTTTACGAGCGAATTTATCGTCCTAGAGTCCATCCCAATAACATATACGATTCCTTCAATGTCAAAAAAGCTTTTAATAGATTCTAAAACCTCTAAAGCACGATCTGGGCTGCACCTGTCTAAATCATCAATAAAAACTACAATTCTACGATCCTTGTCTATGGTGTCCTTTCTAAGTTCAGTTAGAGCTCTTTCGAGGAATTGAGTAACGTAAAAATAAGTAACGTTACTGTCATTGGCTATAGAACCATCTCCTTTTAATGAATCCGCAACATTACCCAAATCGGTTTCTGCGCTAACCACGCCGGGTACACCATATGAAACCTTGGTGGATGTAAGAAAAGCAACTGCACTTCGTTTGATTCCATTTTTTACACCTTCCCATTTTCCTCCTTTAGACTTTTCAGAAGCATCAAGAGTTAATTTAAGCGTTCTTAGGAATGGAATAACTGCCAAATTTTCCTCCCTTTCATATCTCCAAGCATCAAACCAAACAGTGACAACGTTTTCATTATTATCTAGAATTTGTGCAGTGACAACGTTTTCATTATTATCTAGAATTTGTTTTATCATTAGCATTAACGATGTTTTTCCTGTTCCCCAACCCCCAAAAATTCCAACAGAAAACCTGGGGGTAGAACTTATAATTATGTCGGCCAGTGTTTTAGCATAATTCTTAAAATCCAGCGCGTCCTCCTTGGTTGGTTCATCAGTAATGATCTTAATACCGGCGGACACGGACAAACGTGTTACGAAATAGAATATAAGATTTTAATTGATATTATATTGATTTTCATTGAATTCTAGCTTACGGGCCGGATCCGACTTTTCGAAAAACCATTCATTCAGATAATGAATCGAATCCAGATCTGCATGGAAAGTATATTCAAGTCGGTGTCGAAAAGTTAATAGAAAATATCCATGTTGTTTGTGCAATTTTAAAAAAATATAGCATTAAATCAGTAGTCTTATCCTAATTATTTTATCCAAAAAAAATAATTAGGATTATCATATTAAGATCTTTTATAGGGACAGATTACCCGATAGTCGCATTCTTTGCAGATTTTTTTATCGGGCTTCGCAACAAAATGTCTGTTAGTGCTCATTATCGATGAAATATTATCCATTATCTGTTCCTTTACTTCTTAGATCCCATATCACATCTTTTACCGTCAAGGGATTTGTCTTCTTTCTTTCCAATTTATCGAAAAAGCTGCGTGCACTACCAGTGAGCGTTCCAAAAATAATGAGCCTTCTGCGAGATGTAGAAGCTCCAAAATCACTATACTTTACAATCGATCCCTTAATAGAATAGCCAAGCTTTTCCATCTTTTTCATATTGACTATGTATTCTATAATTTTCTCCTTGATTAGTCGGGGGTTATTTCCGCAAAATAGGTCGCTTTGGCCCATGAAAACCTGAAATTTTCTGAAATAGATACTATAGCACATCCTAGTCTCGGGGCTTCTAATGGATGACAAAAAGAGCTCTAGCTTCTGCATTATACATAGTTGTGATTAATGGTAGCTAATAAAGCAGGTATATACTCATTAATAATAAGATATTGAAGTACTGAGAATCATGCTTATGCTTTAAAACATTAACACGTTCAGAAACCTACATTTTTTTTGTAACGTGTAATTAATAGTCAGAGAAACCAAAAGACTTAAAGAAAGACTAATTAGGGTTTCGTTCTATCTTTTGTAAGGTATCTGTTTTTATGAGAATCCCCAATAATGAAAGTGATAATTTTAGTAAGAAATTAAATGACTACTTTGTTGAAATTGAGAATTTTTACCAACAAAGCTTAATGCCATGTCTTGCTATGCGAGAGGTTAATGTAATGCTTCAAGATGGGTCTGTTACAAAATCTTCTACTTTTGATCCCAAGCTTGTGCTCGGATATTATCGGACTTTTCTAAAGGGTCTGAAAAACTGGGAGGTAAGCGATATACAGGAAACAACTGGCGAATCAAATAGGATTTATTGCCAAATTTTTTCGAGTCAGGATAATTATACTATTAAAGGATACTTTGGAATACAGTTCAATATTTTACCATACTACAAACTAGACAAACAAGTAATACAGATACAAAAGAAATTGTTTGATCTTTCCATTAAAAATTCATCAGTAATGGATTCAGTAGCAAATATTGGTAACAATACTATAAAACAAGAGCTAAAAAACATGGCTCTTGATGATTTAAAATTTGAAGATTTGTTTGAAAAGATACTCGAAAATCAACAGTTAATTGTGAACCTAGAGGACAAAATAAAAAAAATTGAAAGATCGTATCCAGAATTGGATAAGGCGGAGGAAATGAAAAATTCCATGATCTTGGAGCTAGAAAACTTGGTAATAAAATTATATCAGATTTCTCCAAATTTAATTGATTACAATAGACTTATGCAAGGTGAGGAAGGAATCATAGTCTATTTTGATATTGGAACTAAGGCTAACTTGAAAGGAAAAAATTCAAACAAGGTGATAAATTTTGCGCAGATGAAACCGGACACAAAAGCAAGAATATCTGAACTATTTGAGGAAATAATTTCGGGATTGCGTCCCTCATCGTAAAAATAAAAATCATAATATTAGCAGTATAACAAAGTTCTCTGATTAAAATTTGAATATCCGCCACGAGAAGGTTGATACTGACGCTCCTGCGATCGAGGACTTATTAAGAGCCCAGCAATTAATGGACAAGACAGCGGTCAGGAAGACCCCGCTCTTAAAGTCAAGAACGTTTTCGAACATTGCAAAAACAAATCTTTTTTTAAAATTTGAACAGTTTCAACGAACCGGATCTTTTAAAGTTAGAGGTGCATTTTCAAAAATTAATTCGCTTACAGATGAGCAATGCAGGTCTGGTGTAGTTGCAGCCTCAGCAGGTAATCATGCACAAGGAGTTGCTTATGCTGCTCAAAAGAGAAATATCAGGTGCAATATAGTAATGCCAAAAAATGCATCTCCAGCAAAAGTGGCTGCCACACGATCCTATGGAGCAAATGTGGTTCTATCTGGAGACACATATGATGAATCGTGGAGAACAGCTTGTTCACTATCACAAACTAATGGATACTCAATTATCCATGCATTTGATGATCCTGTTGTAATTGCAGGACAGGGCACATTAGGCTTAGAATTAATGGAAGATCTGAAGGACATCGATGAGATTTATTTACCTCTTGGTGGCGGTGGACTTGCGTCAGGAGTTTGCATCGGCATTAAGGCTAGAAGGCCAAATGTCAAGATTATAGGAGTTGAATCCGATCAATTTCCGGCGATGAAAAAATCACTGGATGAAGGAAATCTGTGCCACATTGATAGTGGATTTTCAATAGCCGATGGTATTTCCGTCAAGTCTCCAGGAGAGCTTACCTATGCAATATGTTCAAAATATTTAGACGACGTTGTTACTATCGACGATGTTTCTATTGTAGAGACTATGTTTATGCTAATGGAAAGGGAAAAGGTTGTAGTTGAACCTGCTGGGGCAGCAAGTTTAGCCTATGTTATTTCGAATGGTAAATTAAAAAATAGCCAGAACATAATTTCAATTCTTTCTGGAGGTAACATAGACATGTATCTATTAGGTCAAATAGTATCAAAAGGTCTGATGCAGATGGGAAGACTAATTAAAATATTTATTCAATTGCCTGACAAACCGGGTGCTCTAAAAAATGTTGTCGATAAAATAGCTGAACTCAGCGTCAACATTGTTCAGGTTGAACATGACCGTCTGAGTTCAAATGTTGCGGCAGGTTCAGCCGGAGTATACCTGAGTTTAGAACTAGAGAACGAAAAACATGCCAGAAAACTATTGGATTTTCTAAAGAAGGAAAAAATGATTTTTAAGGTTGTACCCTAATTACAGTAGCAATATTCTCTAAATCCAGCTTTATCTGCAGTGGTGCCACCAATCTTAATTAAGACAAACTCATTTTTGGCCCTTGCATAAGAGTCATTCAAATTTCTTTGATTTTCACGTAGAATTTGATATTCTTCCATAGATAATTTCTTGCGAAATCCAATATCCTCTTCAAGATTCATACCCTTTACTATTTCAATGTAGTTTGGCTGAATAACTCCACTGAATACCATTGCACTACTACCGCTTCCGTATGATCCAAATCCGACTCGGAAGCCTTCAATATCATGACCTTTCTTGTATTCATATTCAAGTAAACTCCTGAATCCCATATACATTGAGGCTGTATACAAATTTCCTATAATGTTAGACGCTTCAAGAGAGCTGGCCATTTTTTTCTCATATACTTCGTTGTAAAATGAGGTTTGCATGAATGCTTTTCTGAACTGCTCATCTGCCGTCATGAATTCTTTATCTGCCAGGATAGATTCGATTGTTCCTCGACTATCATTTGGTTCAGGTTCAGGGAAACCTATCTCTTTGATAACATGCTGCCACCGTGGAAGAGTTCTCCACTCATGTCTTAACAAATATGCCAGCGCCTTTTCTCCCATTCTTCTATATGGTAAGTGCACTGTAAACAAATCAATGTAATCTGTTATTGATTCGCCATCTTTAATATGTATCAATCCTGTTCTCATTGCCTTTTCCTTATAGCTATCGAATGCCTTTCTAACTTGTATTAGATATAATAAATTGGAATACAGTCCATTTACAAGCGGAGTATCCTTTCCAAACGGCCTATAGAAATCATATTCATTCTTGATTATTGTTGAGGTGACCTTTGGGTCAAGTGCTAATAATCTGGGATTTTCCTTGATCAGCATGGCCACTGCTCCAGCTCCCTGTGTATATTCTCCAGCTGATCCAATATCATATTTGGCAATGTCGCTCACAACCACAATGGCAGCCTTGTCATTATTTTCCTGTGCTCTAATCCAGTTGGTGTTGTCATAAATCGCATAAGATCCGCTTACGCAAGCAAACTTACATTCGATTCCACCCGCATGTTCAAAAGAGCCGTCACCGTACACTTGTTCCAACATACCTACAACGAATGAGTTTAATGCTTTTGATTCGTCAAGACTGGATTCTGTCGCAACATATAATCTACCAATATCATCAGGATCTAAATTGTTTTTTTTCATTAGTTCGAGACAAGCATTTGAAGCCATACAAGCTGCATCCTGATTCGTGTCCACCAAAGCCATCTTTTTTATCCCTATGCCATGTTCTAGCTTTTTGGGATCAATTCCTCTTGCTTGAGCAAAATCTTTGTAGTCAACGAATAATTTTGGAACGTAAATTGCAAGATCGTCAATGCCAGATGGCATGTTAACAGTTTTTGTCATAATAGACATTTAAAGGTACTTGTTGATATTCGATTCCAATTAATAGAAATTCAATGAAGAATTAGCATTTTTTTAAGAAAATTACATTATTTATCTCAGACAATCAATATGATCGTCAAAGTAATCCTGCCTTTTTCCAGTCTGTTTAGTAGCAGTTATTCAAAGCCGTTCGAAAAACATTGCCAATATTTCTTTTGTCTTATGGTCCAAAATTGTTTTTAAAATCTCGCAAATTCCTAACTAGTATCAGTTTAACTCATTGATTTGCACTAATGAACTCTAATGGTTTCATAGAAATTATTACGTTCATGAGGCAGGAAGCCAATTTGTTTAATCGCCGTAATAATTTTGTCTGCTGTTAATTCTGTAGATCTTGCTCCAGTTGCACTTACTACTTCTTCACCAATCAACGTGCCTCCAAAATCATCGGCGCCATAAGTTAACGCAAGTTGGGCCATACCTATACCATTTGTAAGCCATGAGGACTGGAGATGATCAATAAGCCCTGAAAAGACTATCCTGGAGATCGCAATCATTTTTAGTAATTCTAGCCCTCCAGAAGGATATTTTATCATTCCCTCAGCTTGCATTTGTGTGTTATTTGGTTCAAGGCTCCATGGAATAAATGACATGAAACCATGAGTCTTTTCCTGTAATTCTGCAATCTTAAACAAATGTCTTGCTCGTTGTTCATAATCTTCTCCTGTACCGTACATCATTGTAGCCGATGATTTTATGCCCAACTCATGGGCCTGCTTCATGATATTTAACCACTCATTGCTTTTTATTTTCAAGGGGCTAATCTTTGATTTTACATCATCATCAAGTATTTCAGCGCCAGCTCCGGGTAGACTATCCAAACCTGCTTCTTTCAACCTAGATAGAATCTCTCTGGTGCTGCTTCTTTCAACCTTGGAAATAGTATCGATTTCAGAAGCTGATAGTCCATGAATAGCAACGTCGGGACATTTCTCCTTTATAGTTTTGAATGCTTCTTCATAATATTCGATCTTCAGATCTGGATTGTGACCCCCCTGCATTAGTACCTGACTAATCCCGAAATGATCCTTTGCTGTTGCGACCCTTTTTACTATATTATCTACAGATAATGTATATCCTTCAGAATCACCAGGAGCTCTGTAAAAAGCACAGAACTTGCAAAATGTTATGCACACATTGGTATAGTTTAGAATTATGTTGTTAACGAATGTTGCAACTTTACCAAATAGCCTGTCTCTTAATATATTTCCTATAATACCTAACGCGTAAGGATTGTCAGACTTTAATAAGCGGATACAGTCATTTAGGACCAGTTTTTTTCCATACAAGACTTGATCAAGTATATCACTTACATCAGATTTCTGAATCAAATCTTGTGCGAAGAGGCCCATGAACTATATCTTTCATGACGACCATCAAGGATATTTATTCTTTACAAGCGCTTTCAAAAAAGTGAAGATTTTATAGCTGTTGTGGACATCATCTAAACAATTTGCTACAAAGTTATGCTGGTAATTCAAACGCTGTAGAGAAGGTGATTCATGGTGAAGAATTATCATGCAATGATGGTCTGGATTTAATGAATAATGAAAATGTCTTCGTTTTGGGGGCTGCTGCAAATTTGATAAAAAAAAAACTAACTGGTAACACTATAACGTTTGTTGCTTCATACTACCTGAACTATACAAATATTTGTGCGGCAAGTTGTCCTCTTTGTGCCTTTTATAGAAAGGGAACTGAGTCTGATTCATACACTCTGACAATAGACCAGATATTGACCAGAGCAAGAATAGCTATAAACGAAATGAAGGCAACAGAACTCCATATCGTAGGCGGGTTCCATCCAAAATTAGGGCTTGAGTATTATGAAAAGATGATAAGGGAAATTAAGAATGAATTTCCGTCAGTTACAGTTAAAGCGCTCACTCCAGCTGAAATTCATTTTATCTCTCATATCACCAAGAATTCAGTAAGAGAGGTACTTTCCAGACTAAAGGACGCAGGACTTGATGCCCTACCTGGCGGAGGGGCAGAGATATTCAGTAAAGATGTAAGGGACATTATTGTGAGGGGAAAATGTTCTGGCGAAGAATGGCTAGAGACTGCGGGAATCGCGCATGATATGGGGATACGATCAAATTGTACCATGCTATTTGGCCATATTGAAAAACCACAACATATTGTAGACCATTTGATCAAGGTACGTGAATTACAAAAGAAAACGGGTGGTTTTATTACATTTATACCATTGAAGTTTAGCCTGGACAATACAGAACTTGAACAAAAAGGGCTAATTGAAAATGAAAGTTCTTCAATATATGATCTGAAAGTTATTGCTTTATCAAGACTCATGCTCGCTAATGCCATGAAAAATATTTCCGTGTATTGGGTCGCACTAGGAAAAAAATTGGCGCAAGTTGCGTTATCTTATGGAGGGAATGATCTTGTTGGTACTGCCTTTTCAGAAGAAATTTTCAAGGCCGCGGGAAAAATAACAGGAACTACAATTCAGGAACTTTCTTCGCTTATTAGGGATGCAAAATATATTCCCTTACAGAGAGACACATTTTTTAATATTTTGTAACTTTCTAAAAGAGAAATTATGACTAGTAATATCGTTCAATTTTTTGACGGTTACTATCTATAAATAATAATTGTTCAAATGAGAGAATATTACTACTTTTAGCTTTCTTTAGCATTTTTATAATAGAATTCTTTCCTTCTTGATTCATGTTGATAGTAAGATCATTTACATACATCTTGACAAATTTTTCAATTAGTGATTTGGGATTTCCTCTACCAAACTGCATCGCAAATTCTAGTGCATCATCTAAATTATCAAGTCCATATACTATTGAACTCTTAAAAAGCTCGTCAAACTCAATTATCTCCTTAATAGTTAGCGAACGGTTACTTATAACGTTGATTCCAAGTGGAACAGGCATGCCTTGGGTAAAATCATGCCACCAGCGTCCAAGGTCTAATATTTTCTGGAATTCCGCTCCAAGTGAAATTTGTGCTTCATGAATAACTACGCCAGCATCTACCAATCCCGATGAAACGTATTTTGGTATTTCATTAAAGATGATTTCAACACCATTAAAATTTCCTATAGCCAATTTTAGAAGTAAATTTGCGGATGTCATTTTTCCTGGAATTCCAATCTTATACCTATGCAAGTGTTTTAATTCGATATTCTTTTTTGAGATAACAATTGGACCATAATTTATTCCAAAACTTCCACCGCTGTTCAAAATTACATAGTCCTTGGTGAATCCATAAGCGTGTGCTGAAATCGCTGTAATGTCTAATTCATGATTAATTGCACGCTTGTTAAGTTTCTCAATATCTTCAATAACGTGTTTTATTTCGAAAGAAGGTGACCTAATATTACCAGACGCAATTCCATAAAACATAAAAGCATCGTCTGCATCAGGCGTGTGTCCCAGTGTTACACTTTTCATAAAAATGTGATTGATGTGACGATATTTTTGTTTTACAGTATGGAGTCCCGATAAATGAGTATTGGTAGGGTTATAAGCAGCAGCTATACCATATGTAGGCGGGTTTCTGTGATTACGTTTCAACCTTGATTTGTATTTCCATTTAAATTGATCTGGTTTCATATTTATTTAAGGAAGATTTAATAATCCTGCATAGATTTTTTGAGCCTTGTAAGATGCCAAAATTCAAGTCAACGCAGGACATTTTGAGAATTATAGGAAATAAGGATCAAATTCGAAATTTCGGTGTGATAGCTCACGTAGATCATGGAAAAACTACGATGAGTGATAGTTTATTGGCCGCATCAGGGATTATTTCACCTTCAGTTGCGGGTCAGGCCTTAGCGTTAGATTCAATGAAACTGGAGCAAAATAGACAAATGACAATCAGAGGGGCCAACGTAACCCTGTATTATGAAATCAATGGAAAGGAATATGTGATTAATATGATCGATACTCCGGGACATATCGATTTTACAGGAAGAGTTACGCGGGCATTACGCGCAATTGATGGAGTGGTTGTAGTGTCAGATTCTGTCGAAGGGATAATGACTCAAACAGAAACCGTAACACGGCAAGCTCTTGAAGAACGTGTGAGACCAGTTCTTTATATAAACAAAATTGATAGACTAGTTAAAGAGTTAAGATTAGATGCAACTGCCATGCAAAAATGGCTTTCGAATATTATTGCGGAATTCAACAAGTTAGTTGAAATTTATGCAGAGCCAGAGTTAAGAGAAAAATGGAAGGTTAGTATTCAAGGGAATAGTGTAGCATTTGGTTCGGCAAAGGATAGATGGGGATTTAATTATAATATTGCTCAAAAAAATGGAGTCGGGTTTAAGGATGTTTATGATGCATACAATTCTGACGATCAATCCTTGATAAAGGCTCTTTCACAAAAAGCTCCCTTACATGAGGCTGTACTTGGGATGGTCGTCCAGCATCATCCACCTCCCCATGTAGCTCAGCGTTACAGGATACCAAAAATTTGGCCAGGCGACCTTGATTCAGATATAGGTAAGGCTCTAGTATCATGTGATGAAAAGGGACCGATTCTAATGATGGTGACTACAATTAATGTGGATCCTCAAGCTGGCAGAATAGCAACAGGTAGATTGTTTTCTGGTACGGTAAAAGATGGAGACGAAGTTTATCTGATAGATGGAAAAAGAACAGGTAAAGTTCAATCGGTAAATATCTACATGGGAAATACTCGGGAAGTAGTTAATATGCTTCCTGCGGGAAATATCCCGGCTTTGCTTGGAATAGATCATGCAATAGCAGGAGAAACATTTTCATCCGTTAAAAATGTACCAGCATTTGAATCAATAAAATATGTGTCAGAACCCGTCGTTACTATTGCAATAGAACCAAAACATCCAAAAGATCTACCAAAATTGGTTGAAGCATTAAGAAGAATAACTGTTGAAGATCCCAACCTAATAGTAAAAATTAATGAAGAAACTGGCGAAACATTACTATCCGGCATGGGAGTTCTACATCTTGAAATTGCTACTTCTCTAATACTAGAAACCGGTTTGGAAATTACTACTACTCAGCCCCTTATCAATTATCGTGAGACCATACGCAATAATGCTGGTCCAATTATGAGTAAATCTCCCAATAAACATAATAAGATTTTCATGAGAGTTGAACCTTTAGGAGAAGATATTGTTGAATTAATAAAGAATGGTCATATCCATGAGGATATGGAAAGAAAACAAATGGCAAAATTGTTACGGGAAAAAGGTTGGAGTGCGGATGAAGCAAAGAACGTCGCTGCTGTTGATATCAGCGGAAACATTCTTGTGGATGAAACCAAGGGTGTTCAATTTATTCAGGAATCGATGGATTCTATAAGGTCAGGTTTTGATGATGTAGTACATTCTGGTCCGATTGCACATGAAACGCTTCGTGGTGTAAAATTTGTTTTCCACCATTTTGTTCCACATGAAGACCCCGCTCACCGTGGCTTGGCACAACTAATGCCGGCCACTAGGAGGTCCATGTTGGGATCAATGCTTTTAGCAGGTCCAGCATTGTTAGAACCTATTCTTGGGATGGAAATAAAATGTCCTCAAGAACAAATCGGAACTGTGGCAGGAATCTTATCAGGAAAACGTGGTAAACTATTGAACGTAGAACAAAAGGGAGTAATTACCATTATACAAGGTGAAGTTCCTGCATCCGAAACGTTTGATCTATCTGAGGTAATGCGAGGTGGAACTGCTGGCAAGGCGTTATGGAATACTTATTTCAAGTCCTGGCAAATTGTACCACAATCTCTACTTAAATCACTTGTTAATGATATTAGAAAAAGAAAGGGTTTGAATCCAGAACCTCCAAACGCTGATGAATTTGTAGATAAAGAATAATCAAATCATCCAGGAGAGGACAAATTTCAAATTTTCATCTAATATGAAAATTTCAATAATCTAGATTTCTTTATAAAAAATCATAGGTCACTGGGTGTAGAATTTATATATTACATAGACATATAATATAATAATTACAAAGAGGTGTAAAGCAGAATGTTTAACAAAGAATCATGTAGGACATGTGGGAAGATCTTGGTACCATTCTTGATGTGCGATTATTGTAATGAAAACGTTTCATGGATTTGCAATAAATGCCAACGAGTGGAAGATGCGCCTCACAATCACGACAAGCATACGAACCACATCAGGACACCAAATTAGAATTGAGAACGCATCGAATATGAAAATATTTATTTGGTTAAGGGAGAGGAAAATAATCCATTTTCAAAACAGTTTAAATTACTAAATAGACTTTATTCATTTCAGCCTCTGGTCCTGTTGCTTATTTGGGTTAACAGGACAGCTGTCTCTCTCTACTTCCACATAAATCTTGGATGATGTTTTTACATCAATAACGGACTTGATTCGTTCTTCAATTGTATCTATCACTTGCTCTATTTGGTCGGTATTTATGTTATCTATGATACTAACTTCCATTGCAACTAAGACATCATTGGGACCAAAATGCATTGTTCTAAGTGTAATTACTCTATTTACCTCAGGAATCTTTAAGACGGATTGTATAATTTTGGTGTGATCTTTCTTAGACATTGCTTCCCCAATAAGAAGGGCCCTGTTTTCCTTTGCTAAAAAGAAGGCAAATAGCATCAGAACGGCACCTATTGCTATGGAACTGTAAGCGTCATAGATCATATTCTTAGTAACATCAGACAAATAGATTCCTATTGCAGCTATTGCTATTCCGAGGAGTGCCGCTGAATCCTCAACCATGACGGTTAGAATAGTAGGATCTTTACTTTCTTGAAATTCTCTAAATAATTTGCGCAAATTTACTTTTTCTCCTCTTGCTTCAATGGTGTTCTTAAACATAGTGAAAGCAATACGCAAGGCATTCCCTTCAAATATGGCTGATATTAAGAGTATTATGTAACTGATGTCGGTATTTACAATATGATGTATAGGATCAAAAATTGAAGTATACCCTTTTTCAAAAGATAGAATTCCTGAAATGCCAAATAATAAGGTTGCAACAATAAATGACCAGAAAAATTGCTCCTTTCCATATCCAAATGGATGTCTTTCTGTGGGAACTCTTGTACTAGTTTTAATTCCAATCAGCAAAAGTACCTGGTTGAATGTATCCGAAAAGGAATGGTATGTTTCTGACCACATAGCGCTACTATTTGTGAGCAACGCAGCGATAAGTTTAGCAATTGATATTCCCAAGTTACCGAATAACGCAGCATAAACAACTCTCTTGGAACTTCCGACCAAAAATTATTCTCCTATTCTCCTTCTCCAATAGTATTGTAGATTAACGGGAAGTTATGCCCTTCATAAATTTACTCTGGTCAAGTTTGGAGAATTCTTTCAAAATTATCTTGTCTCCTTTAGACATTATTTCTCTAATTTTCTTACCCGCAGTAGGTTCATTCCACCATTTCTCGCCGAATCTGTTCATAAGATATCTTTCTAACTCAGCTGCTCGTATGGCAGCTAACATGTAACTTGATACATACATTATTGATTCCGGAAGAATGTGATGTAACATCCAATATTCTCCAGGTACTTCAAGACCCATATACTTTTTGATTAATTTTTCATACAATCTACTTGTTTCATAGATTGTAAGGTTTCTGTTCCAGAATTCCATTTTCATCAATGAATTTGCAGCGTAAAAGACGACAAAAAATAGCTCCATGAATTTATTTTTCCAGGCCAGTTCAGTTAACACTTTATCATTTCTGATCCCAATATCTTTCATATATAACGGATTTTTTGTTAATCTCTCTATTAGTATTGAAAATATTTCAGCAATTCCCATTGAGAATTTGTATTTTTCCCAGTAGCTCAACTCCGGATCTATTGAAGATGCATGTATTGCGTGTCCAGTTTCATGATAGCAGCTTTGCAGATTAAAGTAAGGGCTTTCATTTTTGTATTGGATTCTAACATCACCAGGAATTTTTACAAAAAAGCAAATGGGTGATGGGTATTTATTTGGCCTGTCAGACGTGTCAAAGTGAATTTTTGAAAAATCAAATCCAATCGATCCTAAAGTCCTCTTAACAGCATCAACCGGATTAATCTTGAAAAAGTATTTCTCAATTCCTCGGAAGATTCTGTTACGAAAAAAATAAAAATCATCAAAATATTCAGGATCCTTTCCGATAAGTTGATTCCCATAATTTAGCTCACTCATAAAGCATGTTCTTGCGCACTGTCCCATTTTTGAAACCAACGCCTTTAGCTCCGAGAAAGCTATCCTTTCACTTAATAGATATCCATCTAGTGGACTAAACCTCCTTTCCGAATTTACAATGAGCTTGTCTGAAAAATTATAATAAATTTCTCGAATTCTTTTAAAACGTAGATTTATTAGAGGAGAAATGTGTTTTGTCTTTTTGATAAACTCATCAAAAACGATTTTTCTCTTTTTATTATCATTTTCACTGCTATTGAACTGTCTCCAATTATTCCAGTTCACTATCTTTCCATTAAATTTGAAATATCGACTTTTTATTTTGGTGCCTCTCAAATGATGTAGTTTCAATTCAAGGGGTTTTGTTAAGGATTCAGATATGTTTTCTATTGAAGACAGTAGCAATATTCTTGGTTCAGAAAATGACCTTACAAATATTTTCGAAACCAAAAATTTCATCTTGGATAGATTTTCAATTTTCTTCTTATCAAAATCATAACCTGCAAATTGCAAATATTGTTCATTGGTTTCAGCACTATAGAGAATTTCATCTATCTCGCACCATTCTTTTAGATTCACCAGACTCAATTATAGAACTAAAAGATATTTAAGTTGGTTAACTAGCTAAGGAAAAAACTGTGTGAGTGCAGTGTCGAGAGTATCTGATAGAAAAAAATTCTAGAAGTGTATGTGAATATGTGTAGAAAATATTACTAGCAGGTTATTCAAATATGACACTTTGATTTAACGTCTCCTGAATCGTCTAGATGATATGACTAGCTTTACAAACCAGTGGAATAAGGAGACCAAAAAAGACGCCACTGAATTAATCAGAGAAACTTTGAGAACACAAAAGCCACTTAAACCGACTATGGAATCAGCAAAAAATAGACTAGGGATTCAAACTCAAAAATTAGATGCACTCTTGGAAAAATTAAAAGCAAAAGATAGAACCCTCTTTAATCAAATCGTTACTCATTTACAAAATCATGATGTTCAACAAAGCAAAATGCTTTCAAATGAACTGTCACAAGTTAGAAGAACAATCAAGACTATCTCACAATTAAAAATGTCACTTGAGCAAGTACATATGAGATTAGAATCTACTATTGATATTGGGGATGCCCTCACTGCATTGAAACCAGCAATTGGAACACTCTCGAAAGTAAAAACAGGACTAACGGGATTAATGCCAAATGTCGATACAGAATTAGGTGAAATCAATGACATCTTTAGTGATATTATGGTAAATGCCAATAGCACTTCTGATATAGGTTTCGCGTTAAATCCGTCAGGAGGGGATGAGAATAATATTCTTGCAGAAGCGGGCATAGTGGCAGAACAAAGGGTTACCGATAATTTTCCAGACGCGCCCATGAGTACATATAATCGAAATTCTAGGTCATCAATTGCAGAAGACTCTCAATAATTCTCTTTTGTTTTCTCACAGTATAAATTGCAAATATGCATAAAATAATACATGAACACGACGGAATCTGAAGTAACTCTTAGTAAAGGTTCAATAGTACTTTCAACATTTCAATCGAGACTATCTGCAAATAAAATAGCAAAAGATATGATTTCAAGAAAGCTGTGTGCATGTGTAAATATAATCAAAATAAATTCAATTTATTATTGGAACAACAAGATCCAATATGATGATGAGTATCTATGTTTTTTTAAAACTGTTTCATCTGCCAAACTGAGAAGAGAGTTAAAAAAAATTCATCCGTACAAAGTACCTGAAATTATTGAAATCAAAATAGATAATGTTGACAAGGATTATCTCGGATGGCTAATTAGTTCAGCATCTTAACCTGTGACTATCTCAATGTTATCTCGTAGCATAGCGAAGAAGTCCTACGATTCCGCCTAAAGAAGAAATTCGTAGTCCAATGTCAGTAGACGCGTCTACACCATATATTTTTCCACCAATAGTTTCGGTCGAATTAAGTAAATCAATAAATTCATCCTCGTTGATCTTTTCCAATATAGAGTTAGAATAGATTAAACAGTCTAACGATCTGTTAATTACTGCATCTCGTACTTCATTAACGCCAATTGCATACTTGGCTTCACCCTTGTGAATAAGAAGAATTAATTTGTCCAGTAGCGACGATACTATACCAATTTTACTAGTTTTTAATAACTCCTTCAGTGATGTAGAACGTAGTGATACAAAAATACCATCTTCTCCTGCCACGTCTATCCCTTCTAAGATTGTAATGTTTTCATTTATTTCCTTGGAAAGAAAGTTAGAAAATCTCCTTTTAGTTTCACCGGGACCAAATAAGACTAGCAGTTGTTTCTGTGAATGCAAATTAGTTACACTTCTAATTCCTATAAGTATTTCATCAAAGAAATTGTCTATTTTTGGATTTACCGTTTTAGAACCTTGAAATCTTTTTCCACTTTGACCAGAGTAAATATTTGGTAAGATTTTTACGTGTGTACCTGTTACCAATGCTATCGCTGCTTCCTGAATATCAATCGAAATTAACACATAGATAGTATTATCGCCAGAATTCTTTAATATATCGGATTGAATTTTTTTCCACTGTTTTTTCTCTAAAATAATCATATCATCTACTTTAATTGATATAGAATGATGAACGCCCTTTGGAACTAACTGATTGTCACTATTTAATATCGTGCCCCCAATTCGTATTCTATCAACTGTTCCATCAAATTTGATGGTTTCGCTTCTTAGTAATATTCTTATTTTTACTCGTTCGCCTTTATCCGGTCTGGTAAATTCAGATCTCTGTTTAAGTGATCTTGTAGTATCTGTGATAATGGTGTCATTGATTTCAATTATTCTTCTTAGCGTAAACAGATCGTCCAGATCTTCTGGAATGATTGCTTTTGATTTTTCTGAATGCTTTGAATCTCGTACAATCATCTGGATTATTTTTCACAATATCTCTAGTTCTTATATCATCAATTGGGCTCTGTATTCAGTTTTGATTGATTGTTAGTTCCATTATTTTGTTTTGAAGACTCAAGATAACTGTTTACCCAGTCCTGAGTAATTACTTCTGATTCAACCAAATTCACTAATGCATTTGGTGAAGCCTCACCGGTGACTTTTCCATTTTTCCTCCTAGTTTGACGCCATTTAAGTTGAGTGTTTCCAGTTTTTGAAGAATAAATTATGCCTAGTACTTCTTTGGCGTTCACAAATGTCATTTCACGAATCTTTTTAAGAGTCACCTTGTCAGCTGCCTCAACGTATATTGAACCAGGGCCTTCCTCTCGTTCAGGAAATATTTCAAAGTCATGCATGTAACTTTCCGGTATAAAGGATCTACATGTACTTATGATAATAAACCTCCTAAAGCTCTCAAGTGAACAAGCAGCTTCAATTAGTACCAATGTCTTGATAGGATTTGTTGCTATTTATCAAGTTTCTGACATCAAAAACTCAGGCAAGTTTCACTTAATCAATAAGGTTTGCTATTCTATAATCCAAGTAATTTAAAAATGAATAAAACTGTCAGGATTTTGAGCGGACAAACTCCTAACTCAAGATCTACTTCATATTCACTTCAGTAGGGCTATTTCGTCATTGTTTGTCCTTTAGTAATATCCATTAAGGCTCTTAAAAATTAGCTTGTAGTTGTAGGAATTGAGCTATTGATGTTTCAAATTCTACTTTGAACTTGCATCAGCCCATAGATACCTAAAGTATTCTTTGGCAAATCCTGCCAATCCTATATGATTTGCCCAAATTGCTATTGGCTCTATAGAGCCTCTTTCGTTTCTTCCATTACCGAGTAGAATCATAACCTGATTTATGTCGCCTATAACTCCCCCTCCAAACATGCTGTTCTTAACTCGAACTTCAGCAACTCTAGAAATGGTGAGTATTGCGTCCTGACTTGTGTTATCAGAAACAAGGACTGCAATTTTTACCCCCTTCTCCGATAAGGTTCTTAAAGTCGCTTGAACCATTCCGACGATATTTTCTGCACCCTGAGGTAAAGCAAGGAGTAACTCCTTCTTGCAATTTTGAATTATTTCCTGAACCTTATTGGCTATATTGAATAAGCCCATTACCACCCATATTTCTGGCCTTTCCTTTATTCCTGTTTTTTCGTAAATAGGCATTAGTTCCTGAATAATTAGCTCATTGTTGGAATCCATCTTTTTTTCTATTAATGTTCTTGTTGTTTCTGTAGCGGTTTGGGGGGAATTTGGAAAGAATTTCTGTGGCCTTGAGCTATTAGATTCAATCCACCCTCTATCTTCCAATGAATTTAAAACTTCGTATATCTTTGAATAAGGTACACTCGATTTTTTACTAATCTCCGAAGCTGTCATCGAACCATTTTCGAGTAGACAAATGTATACTTTTATTTCATAGCTTCCTAAACCTATTTCTTCCATTGCTTTCTTGGTCTTGTCAGATAAACTCATACTAATGGTTAAGCTGGATAACAAAACATACTATATATCTTAGATGTGGAACCTGCTATCGACCTATAAGCAAACTAATCACCATATTATTAGTTACATTATATTTATATAGTAAAAGAGCCGAGTCGTCATGAATAACCCAGGTGAATATAAAGTGGAATTAATACAAATATCCAATCGTACGGTAAGCAAAGTTAACACAGATAAGAGAACAATTCGATTTACTCAGAGTATATGCCCCGACTGCAACATGATTCTTGATGCCGAAGTTTTTGAAAGAGAAGGTAAGGTCTTCATGTCCAAAACGTGTCCAACACACGGTGAGTGTGAAGAATTGTATTTTGGTTCATATAAAATGTACAATAAATTCAGTACGTATTGGATGGATGGAAAAGGTGCCCATGCACCCAATGTTATGGTAGACAAATGTGCCTGCCCTACTAACTGTGGATTATGTACAAATCATCTGTCTCATTCCGGACTTGCTAATATGATTGTCACCAATAGATGTGATCTCACGTGCTGGTACTGTTTCTTTTATGTTAAAAAGGGATTAGAAGGTGCTTATTTGTACGAGCCTACCCATGAGCAAGTTAGAGCTATGATGAAAACTCTAAAGGCAGAAAAGCCAATCGCTGGAAATTCAATTCAAATTACGGGTGGTGAACCAATGCTAAGAGACGATATCAGTGATATCATTAGGATTATGAAAGAGGAGGGTGTGGATCATGTTCAAATGAATACTAACGGTATCAAATTGGCACTTTCTCCAGAAACAATGCGTCAAGTAAGAAATGCTGGTGTTAGCAATCTATACCTGTCATTTGATGGGGTAACTCCTAGAACAAATCCAAAGAATCACTGGGAAGTTCCGTATGCCCTAGAATCCGCAAGAAAATGTGGAACTACTGTAGTGTTCGTGCCAACTGTAATAAAGTCCATCAATGATAATGAATTAGGTCCAATTATAAGATATGCACAAAAACATCTCGATGTAGTTCATGCAGTAAACTTCCAACCCGTTTCATTAACTGGTAGAATGGGCAAAAAAGAACGAGAGAAATATAGAATTACGATCCCAGACTGTATAGAAAGAATACAAGAGCAAACTAACGGAGAAATTTCTACTGATGACTGGTTCCCAGTTCCATCATGTATGCCACTAACAAATGTTATTGAAGCATTTAGCAAAAAGCCAAAATACGAACTATCCATCCATTTTGCTTGCGGTGCTGGAACCTATGTATTTGAGGACACTCAAACTAAGAAGTTGATTCCGCTAACCTCATTTGTTGATCTCAAAGGTGTCCTGGAATATTTCGAAGAAAAAGCAGAGGAGATCAAATCAGGTGCAAACAGGTATTGGACAATGTTACAGGTTGTTAGAAAATTAAATCAATTCGTAGATAGAAACAAACAACCTCATGGGTTAAATCTTGCAAAGATGTTCTCTAGCATATTACTGAAACATAATTTTGACTCAGTAGGTTCATGGCATGTTCGTTCACTCTTTTTGGGAATGATGCACTTCCAGGATAAATATAACGAAGACCTTGAAAGATTACAGAGATGTGATATTCATTATTTGACCCCTGACTTGCGAATTATTCCATTCTGTGCATTTAATGTAATTCCAGAATGGTATCGAGACAGAATCCAAAAGAAATACAGTATTCCAGTTGAGGAATGGGAAAAAGCACATGGGCAAACCCTTGAAGCTGGTTTGTATCGTGGAATCATGAGAAAGGGCAAACCCGAGGCACAAATGGGATGTGCAATGTCTGAAATGCACAAGGAAGCTGCAGAATCAATGGCAGCCAACGACGATCACAAGGCTGTTGAATTGAGAAACGGAATGGCTGGCGCCTAGCATCAAAGACTGAAAATCTCTAATTTTTTTAATTTCTGTGTCGTTTATTCCTAGTATCCACTGAATTCGTGGCAGCGTTTAGCGAAACTAGAATAAGATTTAATTAAACGTATTAGTTCCATTTTTTTAATGTCTAATATGAAGTATATTCAACTTGAACCCCAAGGAGAAATAGCTTTACTGCGAATTAATAGACCAGAAGCGCTCAACGCAATGAATATTGATGTTATATCGGAGCTTTCTCGAACGGTAGATATAGTGGGAGCAGACGAAAGTATCAAGGTTGTAATAATAACAGGTAGTGGAGATAAATCCTTCTGCGCCGGGGCCGATATATCATACATGGTGAACATAGATCCAATATCTGCCGAAAAGTATGCATCATCAGCACAATCAGTCTTGAACAAGATTGAACGCTTGGAAAAACCGGTCATAGCTGCTGTAAATGGATACGCACTTGGAGGTGGTTGTGAATTAGCCATGGTTTGCGATATAAGAGTCGCATCAAGTAATGCAAAATTAGGGCAACCAGAAGTTACAATAGGAATTCCTCCGGGATGGGGAGGTACACAAAGGCTCATGAGATTAGTTGGGCCTGCAAAAGCTAAGGAATTAGTCTTTACGGGTAAGATGGTTTCTGCGGAAGAAGCACTTCAAGTGGGACTGGTAAATAGCGTGATTAGCTTATCTGCTGACGATAATTTACCACAGGAGGTCCCTAAGGACGATAGGGAAAAAGAGAAGGAACGAAATAGACAGATAGCAAAACTTCTTAACAATAAACTCATGGATGAGTGTGCAGATTTAGCCAAGCAAATAGCAAAAAATAGTTTTAATGCTGTAAAGGTCAGTAAAATGTTGATAAACAGGGGTATGGATGCAGATCTGACTACGGGGCTTAGATTAGAGATCTATGGCTGGTCTCTGTGTTTTGCGCATGAGGATAGACAAAAAATGATGTCTGAATTTCTAAATAAAAGCAAGAAGTAAGAAGTAATCACTTCTTTAACCTTAACTTTATTTGAAATCAATATTTTGAAGTAACTCTAGCCGGTCTACTGGGTCGACAGACATACGCACTACTCACAACTTTAGATTCAGCAAATCCCTGTTCCATTGAACGGCCTATTTTACTTGCATTTTTAGCAGAATTTGTGAATGCAATCATCGATGGTCCAGCACCGCTTATAGTAACTGCCAATGCACCTGAGTGGTATGCATTTAATTTCACATTATCATATCCGGGAATAAGGCCCTTTCTCGCTGGTTCTACTATACTATCATTTATTCCGTTTGCTAGAAGTTTGGTATCCTGAAGGAAAAAGCCGCTAACCATGATACAAGCATTTGCTAAATTTTTTGTAAGGTCATTAATTGTTATCTCTTTTGGTATCACACTTCGTGCCAGTTTTGTTTTCCTAGATGGTGTTATTATTTTGGGAACGCAAACCACAACTATAAGATCTTTTGGTGTATTTATTTTAATAAAATTAAGTGTAGGAAAAGTTCGTACAACAACGAATCCTCCAAATAACGAGGCAACAACATTATCATAGTGTTTTACACCAGCACTACTAACTTCCCCTTCTGCTGCATAATCTAATATTTCGTTGTCCGTTAATTTACATTCAAAAAGTTCATTAAATGCTATAACTGCGGCTGAGCTTGATGCGGCGCTACTTCCTAATCCTAATCCTATCGGTACTCCCTTGGTGATTCTAATCTCAAGATCATTCCTAATTTTGAATTTTTGAGCGATTTTCATCACTGAAAGACTTGCAGAATTTTGTTTAGCCGAGGAGGGAATATTTACATTCTTATCTAATGCGATCTTTATTTTTCCATTCTTTGTTGCTAACTTGTGAATGGATACGGTATCATAAAAAACATCAAGTCCAAGCCCAAACACATCAAAACCAGGGCCTAAATTGGCAGTTGATGAGTATGCCACTGCTTTACAAAATTCTAATGTTTCTTTCTTTTTCAACTCTACTCTCCTTTTTCTTCACCGAGATTAAGCACCCTTGAAAGAGCTGCAGTTAGATTCACCATCCCACTCATTGTTAAACTTGACACAAGAATTGGACTTTGCATGAGTTTGTTTTTAAACAAGGCGTTTAGTAGATCCTTACTCAGAATTGAATATTCAATATTCTTTTCATTTTGCAATGAATCCTCCAGAGATGATTTAGAAGACCATTTAATTATTTCCTGCAGCTTATCAATTACTAAATCCCTTTTTGTCATGACGTCTATCTGCGATATATTCAAACGAAGTCTCACAGAAGTTGCCATCAATGCGATTGAAATGAAATTCATTGGACTAGAAGAGGCAAGAATACCATCAAAAGTAAATATGTTAATCTTATTGTCAGATTGGAAATTCGAAACAAAAAATGGACCACTTGCCCTGAATATAAACAATTCAATCTGACCAGGAGTATCTACAACCACAAAATCTGGGTTTAAATTAAAAACCTCGTCTTGTATTTCATCCAATTTTGTAGCTATCAAATCTGAGGCCATTATGAGGGCGCCATTTGGTCCTAAATCATGTTGAGACATAATCTTGTCTATGTCAATATAATTCCTTACATCAACATCTGGTTCATAAGGTAGTGAAATGACACCTGGATCAAGATTTAGAGAGATGGCATAGAAGTTATTATCCTTGTACCATTGGATTAGTTTCGATGTAAGAAGCGACTTGCCTGAGCCAGCTGTGCCAGTAATAAAAATAGTTTCCAAATATATTTCAAACATTGAAGTGATTATATTAATTCTATTAATTATTATATGACTGAATTCTATTTTGCATTGATTTATTTTGAAATGGAGAATAATCGCAGTTGCTGTAAGCCTTATCCCATTTCTATTATTATTTGTGTTTACACCCGTTTCTCCTTCGGATGTATTCTCGGTCGGTGCATTACCATTCCTGCTTTCTGTATCTGCTGTTATGATTCGAATTTTATTGCAAGCGTATAGGTTTAGGTACTTTACTAATCGCTTCATTGGGCCTAATATTAGCACAACTCTAAAAACAATGAATGCTAGGTTAGCCGGTGAATTCGTTACACAGACTACACCGTCTTTCATAGGTGGTGAAATAGTAAGGATTGCTTGGCTAGTTAAAAATGGAGTTTCCACGGGAAAGGCTGCCTGGGTTGCAACTGCGGAAATAATTGCCGATGTTTTTGTGGGGAGTATTTTGGCATTTATTGCAGGTGTTGTGGCCATCATTAGTGGCGGATCCTTTATTGGTATTACAGTGATCATTGTTGCCATTCCAACATTTGGTTTCTGGTTTCTAGTAGTTGTTTTATCTGCAAATAGAAATATTCAACTCCCAAAATTTGCCATAAGTTTGCTTAAAAAGTTCTTATCAAAAGAAAGGTCAGATCGTATTATAAATTCTACAAATGTTGCTTTAGCAGATTTATGCAAAATGAGCAGAGAGAATTTTACATCTTTCAATTCAGTCAAAGTCCTTTCGATAGGAATGGCAATAACGTTTGTAGCTTTTGTATTTCAAGGCTTATCATTTCTGATACTTGCACAAGCTGTAGGTGAACACGTAGGGTTTTTTCAATCATTTATGGCCACTTCGGCATCAACGGCGCTCTCCACATTACCAATTACTATTGGGGGATCTGGTTTAGCAGAATTGGGTGTTTGGGCATATATTACAAATATTAGTTCTATTCCACATTTGGCCGATGTTCTAAACTCATCACAATTGTCTGTAATTATAGCCTGGAGAATTGCCACATACCATGTTCCCCTCGTTATCATGTGGATAGCCCTTATGAGGATTACAGTCGGAAAAGATTCCATTGCAAATCAAATTAAGTCTAAAAATATGGATAATAGTTAAACAATGTTGTTGAAAAATACATTCAGGTAAAACCAAACAGGAACTATAATGAGTAAGCTGAGTGGAAAAATAGTTGTCATAACTGGGGCGTCATCAGGTATTGGCAGATCAACAGCATTAGAATTTGCTAAACTAGAAGCCAAAGCTATTATACTTGTTGCTAGAAACAAGGAACGCTTGTCTCAAGTTTCATCTGAAATAGATGAGAAATCCGAATCCATGATATTTGGTTGTGATATATCCAACAAATCGGAGGTACTAGAGATGGCTAAAGAAGTACTATCAGTTTATGACACCGTTGATATTTTGGTAAATAATGCAGGAATTGGGATATTAGGAAAAGTAGCCTCTCAGTCAATAGAGGAGTTAGAGTTAGTAACAAAAACAAATTACTTTGGAATGATATATTGTACCAAAGCATTCCTAAACTCAATGTTAAGTAAAAAAAATGGACACATCATAAATGTTGCGTCACTCGCAGCGAGCTTTGGAATTCCTGGATTGGCGGCATATTGTGGCTCAAAATTTGCAATGCTTGGTTTTTCGGAGTCACTCCAACACGAATTACATGGTACGGGCGTACGTGTTACTGTTGTAAGCCCAATAGGTGTGAAGACGAATTTTTTCTATCATCCATCATTTGGCAACAAGTTCAAAAAAAATGAGCATTTTTATTTGGATCCCAGTACTGTATCTAGAGCAATAATACGAGCTTCTAATTCAAAACGGTTGGAAATTGTTGTTCCTATTTATATGCGGGGTGGAGTATGGTTGAAACAAACGATACCTTACTTAGTAAGTCCAATCGTGGGTACTTCTTTTAGAAAAATGCTGGACAGTGAAAAATAAGGACGTTACTAACCTTCATCTTCATCAGTACCGGGTGATGCCTGTATGTCTGATTCCACATCCATGAGCTGAAGGTCTTCCAACTCAAATTTATAAATCGCATTCATGTCCAGATTGTACATAGATTTTAAGAGCTCAACTAATTTGGAACTCAATTCACCTTTGAACATTTTTATTTTAAATTCATAAATGAATCCTTTTAGAAAGTCTGAAATTTTTAAATTTTTGGGTACATCCAATCCTTCAATAATTGTTCTACCATCCGAAAGCGCTTCATATACCTGTAAATCAATCCTGTAAACACCCTCGTATACTGCCAATATGTATCCTGATCTTGTTAGAATTTCTGGCTCACCAAATTGTACAGATTTAATTTCATCCTCAGCCCATTTTGGTAATGGTGCATCAGTCTGTGACTGGCCCTCCTTTGTACGTTTGTTTGAAACTTGCGTATTTGACCTCGGCATGGTTATTCTTATAACCATGTACCGCTATTACTTTCTAAAAAACTTTGCAGATAAACATCATTGCGCTAACCGACTATAGGATGGATGTCGGATGGTACTTAGACGACCTTAGATATAATATTCTAAGATCATTTCAATACTTTCTTTGTCCTCATCACTACGTACATATTCTTCATACTTTGTAAAATCGAGCGGGGTAATCATGCCAACTAGTTTGTTCGCATCTTTCGAATCATCATCAACAACAAGTAAATGCCTAACGTTATGCTTAAGCATCAAATCTGCCGCAATCGATGGAGTCGATTTAGAGTCAACAGTAATCAATGGAGCTGACATTATCTCTTTATTTTTCACTTCACTTGTGCGTACGTCTTTAATACAAACTTTTCTAACCAAGTCACGTTCCGTAACCAGCCCTGTTGGTTTACCTTCGCTACCAACAACAAGCAATGAACTTACCTTTTTATCATTCATTTTCATTGCAGTGTTTTGAATAGAATCCGACTCTTCAATTGTAAATACTTCCTTCCTCATAAGCTCCCTAACAGTTGTAACCATTACTACAGTGTATACGGTCTGGCTTTTTAAGATATACTCAATAGTATAATCTTCAGATCTACTCAAACTGAAAGAGGAAAATTGGATTCCTAGATTTACCTTATTAATATGACTATTTATGCTTCTGGACTCTCGAAATATTGAGAGTGTTACTGATACTAATGAAAAAAAAGGAACTTCAGATCATGCCCATAAAGTTACCAAAGCTAGATTAATTGATTCAATTTGCTCCTCATTAGAATAATCTTGAGCGTCTACTCCCAAAATTTTTTAGTAACTATAGTCAAGATATGCGGCTTAAATATACTGTATTATTTGAAATATATGTCAGTAAAACGTCGATGAAGTAAGACTGGTATCAAATGTCTATCCGTAAGAATATAATTCATAGATGTTACCACTTGAAGGTTTCATATAATTCCATTTAACATTAGTTAACTTGACGTTGATGAATCTATGATTAAATGAATCATCAGATGCAAGGATATCGTATAACGACTGACCGACCAGGACTTGGTTTAATTGTGCCGCAGAAGCTATCTTAGACGCAATGCTTATGCTTGGTCCAACTACATCGATTGGAGCTGTATCTATGTTTTTTCCATATAATATTACTAATGAAGGTCCACAGTCCAACCCAACTCTTACCTTTATTTCAGGAAGGTGATTTTCTTTTAATATTGGATTTATGCATTCATTAATGATTGAAAGGATACCTTGGGCACAATTTAATGCATTGATACAAGCCTTCTTCTTATCGAATTCTGCAGGGAATAGACCAATTACCGAATCGCCCACAAATTTTAAGACGTAACCACCATACCCTTTTATTGCCAATCTTGTTTCCTGGGAAAAGACTTGTAGTATAGCAGCAAATTTTGATGGGGGTAATGTAATGCTCATTTGAGTCGATCCATTAATATCAATTATTAAAATAACCATGGAAGCATTCGAATTGACATGCCTCTTCAGAAATTGTTTGCACTGTTCAGTGCTCAGATCAAATTCAAGACCCGATTTTATTGTATGCAAAACTCTTGCTTTAATTTGTTGAGCTTCTTGGGTTGAAGATAGCATTGTTATCTATCCTTTTCTTGTATGAGTAACAAATAACCTTATCTATGGCTTAGAACTTATTACGGCTCAAAAAAATAGAACGCATAGAAAGGTAACGGTGGATGGTCATTCTCCATCGAGTAAATCAACAAATTAGGGTATTTTCTTTTTTTATTTCAATTCTACTACAGTTTTCTCTTCCTTTTTTGTTGGTATTTATTTGAGAACTTGTATATAAAACACAATTTGCATTTTTGCATTTATTTGATAAGAACTTATTTCTACTTAAGATTTAAGAATTATGATACCAATTAAGAAGTTTAACGCTCTATCATTAATTTGAAACTAGTGGAATAAAACCAGTATGAATAATGAACATAAATTAGATTTTAATATGTTTTTGTAGAAAGGAACTATTCTTTTATAAATTGAACCCTTACTAATCATTGTCACATAATTATTCTTTTATTTTGTATTGTTTAATTTAAAATCAGATTCTTGTGAAAAGGCCTATATAAGAATATGCTAATTACATCTGTATTGATCGAAGAAAATATCAATATCAAAAAGATCCTAGTCGCAGTTGATGGTTCCAAACCTTCTTTAAATGCAGGAAATGAGGCAATTGATGTAGCGAAAAAACACCAAGCAGAATTGATTGCGCTGTATGTTATCCCTTCTGATATAAGATATGGCCATACGGAAGACGTTGAAACATCCGGAATACCCAGACCTCTAAAGGGAATTGTGATGACAGCTATGCAAGGCGGACAAAAGTATGTAGATGAAGTGAAACAAAAGGCCATTGAAAGTAAAGTAAGCGTAGGCACAGATGTTGTCTTTAGTACAAATTCTGTAGTAAAAACTATCGTGGAATACGCGGAAGAAAAAAAAATAGACTTGATTGTTGTTGGGTCTAAAGGTATGTCCGGATTAAAAAGAATGTTGCTAGGTAGTGTTGCTTCAGGAGTAGTAACGTATGCCGATTGTCCTGTCTTCGTTGTCAAATAATGTTATATTTCAAAACTAGCTTTTCCATTTTAATAACCTGTTTTTATTTATATTCAATTAAGTCGCATCTTTCTCACTACAAATTTCACCAAATCTACCAATCTACAAGCAAAACTCCATTCATTGTCATACCAAGACATTACTTTAACTAAGTTGCTCTTTTCACCAATTACCATTGTACTAAGACCATCTACAATTGAGGAATGTGATTCACCAATTATGTCTGAAGATACTATGGGATCTTCTGTATACGCCATGATGCCTTTCATTTTACCATTTGATGAATCTTTCAACTCCGTATTGACCTCATCTTTAGTAACTTTGTTTTTTAATGTTAGGACCATATCCACTATGGAACCATTACTTACTGGAACCCTTAAAGCCATACCATCCATTTTACCATTTAGCTCTGGTATAACAGAACCAATCGCCTTTGCAGCTCCCGTTGTAGTTGGAATTATCGACATCATGGCCGCTCTTGCTCTTCTGAGATCTTTGTGAGGTAAATCCAAGATTCTCTGATCGTTAGTATAGGCATGGCAGGTGGTCATATACCCACTCTCTATTCTGAATTTATCATTAATTGTCTTGAGTACCGGTGCAAGGCAATTTGTCGTACAGGAAGCCATTGAGATTATCTTGTGTTTATCGTCATCATATGTAATATCGTTTATCCCCATTATGATCGTCGCATCAGGATTGGAAGCAGGAGCAGAAATTATTACTTTCCTGGCACCGGCGCTTATATGTTTCAAAGCCGCATTGGCGTCGCTAAATTTTCCTGTGGATTCAACAACAAGATCAATGCCCAAATCCTTCCAAGGTAGTTCAGAAGGATCCTTTACAGATAATACTTTCAGTTTATTTCCGTCTATAACAATTTCGTCTTCACCAGCCACTATTTCACCTTCATATTTTCTAAACGTCGAATCATATTTGAATAGATGCGCGAGTGTCTTTGCATCAGTGAGGTCATTTATTGCTACTATCTTTGCCAGCCTCTGAAACTCATTATCTTTCAGAGCAGCTCTAAGAAAGCATCTACCTATTCTACCAAAACCATTAATTGCAATATTTGCTGTCATAAATATTCTTTCTTATAATGGTATAATAACTAATTGAGATGGCTAAAATGCATTACGCCGCATCTGTATAAAGGCTTTAATTTCCATGAAAATATATCCCTTTAAGTTGACAATAAGTAGAATTTATAGTCATCTCAATGCAATTCGCAGCTTACCAATTAGGGATCTTATGGATCAGCCAATTATAATATCCAAGAATGAGACTCCATCAAAAATAATTAGCACTCTTATTGAGACTGATTCTTATGACATATTCATTGAGTTATCTGGAAAAGTAGCAGCATTGACGATTAGAGATCTTATAGGAATCAAAGACATCAAGAGTACAAAACCATCTCTAGTTGGCAAAATCATTCCCGAATTGAATAAAGACAGTGTAGTTGGCGAAGCTGCACGAATAATGAGTCATTACAGGATGAGAACCTTGCCTGTAGCTGATAAGGGTGATATTGTGGGGCAAGTTTCAGCCAAGCGAATTGTTGAATTGATAAGAAAACACTTGGTTGAGAGCAAATTGCAAATCATCGCATCAAACATAATGACCAGTGAACCAATAGTTATTGATGGACATAAGACTCTGTCTGCTGCAAGGTCCATTATGAAAAGGAGGAGAATTGATCATCTGCCCGTAACTGATAACGGTCGCCTAGTTGGTATTATTACCTCATCTGATATCATGAAGGTAATGTTACCTTCTGAAAGGATAGGCAAAAAATCAGTAGGTATTGACAACACTGAAGATAGACTTTCTATTGAAGTTTCTGGATTGGCAAATGATGATATAGTAACTGCTAATGTTGAGGAGAGTCTCCAAGTGGTCTGTGACAGGATGATAAGTGCGGGGTCAACTTATTGTATAATCAAGGTATGGGATGAAATTCAGGGAATTATTACTTACAGGGACATAGTTGCGTTATTGGGGGAAAAGTTAGAAGAAGATATTCCTATGTATATTGTAGGTTTACCCGATGAACCAATTGACGCAGAGCTGGCTAAGTCTAAATTTACAAATGTTACCAGGTTCCTAAAAAAAATTCATCCCGATATTGAGCAGGCTCGTTGTCATATAAAATTAAGAAGTGTTCAAGGTGCCAGAAAAAGATACGAAATTGATGTGCATATCTTATCTGTCCATGGTGACATTTCTTACACCAATATTGGATGGGACTTGGCGAAGCTTTTTGATGAAATGACTGATTCTCTGAAAAAAAAGGTTTCACACAAACATAAGAAGACTCTATAATCTAATTGAGTGTAACAAATAACTATCGATATCTAGGATCGAAACTTGGCTCTTGAATTTGTATTGCATATTGTTTTGGAAGCAGTTTACTCTGACAACCAATGAGTTCAGCTAAGTGCACATTCCCTCATTTAGTGGATATAGATAGACATTAGCAACCTCATTTTCTATTCTTGTCGAGTGTATCCTAATTCCATTCTTAATTTCCCCTCCATCAATCCCCGTTCCATCTGCCCCAAGTACAGCTTTTGGATTATTGCTTTCATCATTAGAAATGAACTTACTTCCAGGATAAGGTTCAAGAGTAATTCTCTCTTCTCCAAGTATGCCAAGATCTCGTACCGAATTTGACATAATACGACCTCCGTCATTTAAGATCAGATCTATGCCGTATAATCGTCTTACCTTATTCATCGCCGAATACATATCAAAAATTTTGTCAGTGACAATGTAATGAATTAAATCAGATTCACGAATTGACTTTGAGGCATAATCATATCCTGATTCATCTGTCAGAAAGATCACGCGAATTTCATTTTTCGGATTTAGAATTTTTATTTGGTTTTTCTGGTAGAGTTCTGCAAGCTTGAGTCTTTCAAATGTTTTTTCAGATCTAGCTACAATAATTTGATGAAAGTTTGAATTTGTAGCCACCTTTTGTTTTAGTTTTATGAGATCCTCATAGACCTCTGGAGCTAAATCTCTTACAACATCTCCAAAAAATTGCCAATTCCAAATTTGTTCCTTGTTGACGACCAAATTGTCCGCACTTATCATCAATGCTTTTGAACCCATCAAGATTCTGTGAGTTGATGCAAATAGGCTATCCCCTAGTTTTCTAGTTCCACCAGTTAAAGATAATACACCACCACCAGGCTTTTGATTAATCTTGTAAATGTAAACTCCTTTTCCTTTTTCTTTAGTTCTTGCTGCAACATAACTTGTGGCTTGATAAGGAACTCTCATCTTACTGACATAGTTAGAGGATGCACCGATAACTATCTCTGGTAAAATTTCACCCAAATAATCGAGTCCATAGTCACTCAAGGGTGATATAACCTTCAAGCCTCTATTAATGAAATGACGATAAAGTTCTTCTGAGATTACTCTATTTTCTATTAATAATGATAGTTGTTTCTTGTACTTTGAAACTATAGATTCCATAGAACAAGTTAATTTAGTCATATATTATGTTGTTTTAGGATCAAAGCTCAATTGAGAAAATTCATAAATCTCTTTCCTTTACCTCAGAGCAATTGAAACAATTCTCTAAAATTCTACTCGTTTTACCCTTGATATTGGTAGTGATAGTTTCCTCATTTACAACCATGAATGCGCTAGAATCAAGTCAAAAGGGCGCATATGCCGATAACTTACAATTCATTCAATATCTGGACGGAAATATAGCCCTACATGATATTCAAGCAGGAAATCTTGACACATATTTCTTTAGAATACCTCTGGAAACTGTAGCATCTATTTCAAAGGATCCAAACGTAAAAATATATGAGAAGAATGCAGGTTCATTCGGTTTTCTGCTAAATCCCGCACCATCAAAGAATCCAAACATTTTAAATCCATTCCAATTCAAAGAAATCCGTTTTGCAGTAAATTACTTGATAAATCGAGAATTTGTCGTAGATGAAATTCTAAACGGATATGGAAGTGTCCAGATAGACCCGTTTGGAATCTCTTCACCCGAATACGAAGGTCTCATTCCAGTTATAGAGTCTTACAATTTCAAATATAATCCAAGTCTTGCAAAAGGCATAATAGAAAAATCACTGATTTCACATGGAGCGACAAAGCTCGATGGTAAATGGACATACAATGGGTCACCCATCTCAATCAAACTTATGATACGAAGTGATGATCTGCCAAGAAAATCCATGGGTGAAATGCTTGCGAATGAACTTGAAAAAATTGGGTTTACCGTACAAAGAGATTACGGTGATTTAAATAAAGCGAATCTCGTAGTCTATGGTAAAGACCCCCAGGAATTAAGTTGGCAAGTCTACACCGAAGGTTTTGGAGGAACATCTCAATTTGTTAGATACAACCCTTCCACGGCAGCTCAAATGTACTCACCATATTTTGGCAGTATGCCTGGACGAGGAAATCCATCCTTTTGGAATTATCAAAATTCAACACTTGATAAAATAACACAAAGTATCGAGTTTTCTAATTTTACCTCAGAAGAGGAACGAAATGAATTATTACGACAAGCACTAACCTTAGGCATACAAGAATCTGTACGACTTTTCGTTGCTCAGAATATTGATCCATATGCCGCGTCTTCATCAATTAAAGGATTAATAAATGATTTTGGCGCAGGTATTTCTACAAGTAAGTCGCTCATAAATGCAAGATCAATAAAAAATACAAGTTCTATAAATGTTGGTGTTAAGGAGGTTTATCAAGGTGCATGGAATAACGTTGGCGGTTGTAATGATATTTACTGCACAAATATTCTTTCATTAGTATCAGATTCACCTACATCTAGGAACCCATATACTGGTGAAGTGATTCCTTTGAGAAACGAATGGACAAATATTACAACTATGGGACCAGAAAAGAGACTCGCAGTTGATAATGATGCGGTGACGTGGAATCCATCTGACCAAAAATGGGAGGATGTTGGAAAGAATACTTCAAAGAGTAAGGTTACCGTTCATTTGGTATATTCAAACTGGCAAAACGGGCAAGCTATGAACAAGGCTGATCTAATATACCAACTTTATTTTCCATATGAGTGGTCATCCAAGATTAATTCAACTGATCAAACATATGACCCGGAGTATGCCCAACCGGCCCAAGTTGCATTAAAATATCTCCGTGGTACGAAGTTTCTAAATAACAGTACTCTTGTATCATTTGTTGACTATTGGCATTTTGATAAGAAGGAAATAGCTGATTTTGCTTCGGTCTGGGCAACATCCCCTTGGGAGGTTAATGCGGCAATAGAGAGATTGGTAAAAAACGGAGTCTTTGCGTACTCACGAACGGAAGCAACTGTCAAAAACATTGAATGGTTATCTTTGATAATACCCAGTCATGCACAAGCTATAAAACAAGAACTGGAAAAAATGAAAGCAGAGGGGTTTGTACCTGCTCCACTAAAGGGCATGGTTAGTGTTGATGAGGCTTTGAAGAGATATGATGCAAGTATAAAATGGATAACAGAACACAACCATGCAATAATTGGCAATGGCCCATATGAGATTAAGAACTATAATCCAGCAGGCAGAGTAATATCCCTCGCTGCATTTAGAGATAGCTCTTATCCATTTCCAAAGGGATACTGGTCTATTTATGAATCTCCAAAATTAGCGAAATTTGAAAAAGTTCAATATCCAAAAATAGTTACAAGGGGTTTGCCTCTAAAAATTTCAGGTAATGTGACTATTGGTGGTAACTATATCAGTAATGCAACATTAACATATTTTATATTTGATAAGGACAATCATCAGGTAACACAAGGGACGGGTAAATGGATCGATGATAATGGCAATTTCCTAATTGCGATAAATGCCAGCTCTACTAAAGCGATGTCTATTGGACCTAATAACTTTCAATTATTTGTAAAGAGTAATTACGCACTAAGACCTGATATCTATAGTGGTATTTTTATAAGTGTACCAAACCCTGTGGTCAAAAACTAACTAAATAACTTAAACCGAATTCGGCTGCAATGCAAAGGAGTAGATATGCTAATGGTGTTCCACCGATTAAACGATTAAAGATGATGCATTTATTAAGATATCTTCATAATAAATAAAGTAAAAACAATGGGCCTAGGAAGAACCTTACTTTTTCGTTCGTTTAATATGTTTTTGGTACTGTTTGCGACTCTGTTTATAACCGTAATTCTACTAGGTTCAACTTTTGATGAACTACAGAAAGAGGCTATCCGCAATCAGGTGATAGAGGAAGTAACTCAAGGAACACTTAAGTTTGAAAATTCAGATGAAAGATCATCTTACATAAATGATCAAATCCAGTTTAGGTATAAAATCTCTGGGTTGGATCAAGATTCCTTCACTCCATCAAAATTATTTCACAGAATTATTAGTGTAATGACCTTGGATTTGGGAAAGTCTCATTATTTTACAACAGATTATGGTTCATCTAATGTAAGGGATATAATATTCGAAAAAGTTCCTAAAACTCTCTTGTTGTTTACTACAGCGACTATATGCGTTACTGTTATTGGTATCTTTCTAGGATCATACGTCGCAAGTAAAGAAGGATCCTGGTGGGATAAAACAAATTCAACTTTTGCAATATTTAGTAACAGCTTTCCAACATGGTGGGTAGCTATGTTAATGATTATAATCTTTGCCTTTACATTACATATATTTCCAGCTCGCGCAACTCCTCTCTCCTCGCCGTCTGATCCTACCTATTTTATTGATCTACTATATCATATGACCTTGCCACTAATTACATTGGTCATTGTTTCATTTGGTGCGTGGGCGTATATTGTGAGATATTTCTTGATAAACATCTTGAATGAAGATTTTATTCATGCAAAAAGAACAATGGGGATTTCCAGACGAAAAATTTTATATTCACATGCGTTAAGAAACGCTGGACCGCCAATAGCTACTGCTGTAGGACTGGCTTTAGCAGCTTCCTTTGGAGGGGCAATTATTACAGAGGCTGTTTTTGATTGGCCGGGCATGGGGAAACTCTATTATGATGCAATTGGAGTGTTTGATGTTCCAATTATAATTGGTCTTACTTTTGTTTCTACAGTTCTGTTTTTGATAACAATATTCATTACTGACATTTCTTATACTCTCTTGGATCCCAGGGTGAAAGGTAGCTAATTTATTGCAAAAAAAATTACTCTTAGGTTTATTAAGATCTCGTCGTGGTATTATTGGAGTAACAATTATTGCTTTTCTATTGGTATTGAGCGCAGTCGCACCATTAATTATCCCAATTGAATCTTATTTTCGGTGGAATGATCCAGATTATTGGATTAATAATCCAAAAACAGTGGCTCCATTTTGGACTAATTTTTTTGGACCCAAAGAATTCGAGCATTTATCGTTAGATAAGAACGACGCAAAAGTTAGTTCAGAGTCATCAGAAGGGACTAGAGTAGATAATTATACATTTCAAGTGGATATGCAAGCCGATAGTTTTCCTGATGACATTATGTTTCTTTACTCAGTCAAATATGGTGATATACCTCCTGTTTTGCAAATTGATATTAACAGACCTGATAACAATACCTTTACTATATATTATTCATCATTACCTCCAACAAATAATATTAACACTAGTTTTTCAGACAGAATATTTTCTACAAACGAAAATATCAAAGAGTCATTGAAGCAATACGAAAGCTTGTTTAATTATTCCATATCAGGTCTTGAACCACAAGTAGTAATATTTTCAGATACTAATAAACCAAATGTCCTTAAAGGAATGTATCAAATATCAGAAAGGTTCTATTTATTTGATAATTACAGTAGTGTGGAGGATGCTGGCTTAATTCTTGGAGGTAAAGTATTTGGTATCATGGGAACTGATGATTTGAGAAGAGATCTTGCTGTTGGGATCATATGGGGGACACCTATAGCATTATTCATAGGACTAACTGTTTCAATATTTTCGATAGCAATTGGACTAATTTATGGCGTAATAGCTGGATATAGAGGAAAGAGAACTGATGAGACAATGATGCGAGTCAACGATATATTTTATGCGTTGCCAACCTTGCCGCTCCTTATTCTTCTGTCGATTACGTTTGGGCGTAGTATCTTTTTAATAATCGGGTTTATACTAATTTTTAGCTGGATGGGAACTGCAAAAGTAATTAGAAGTATTGCATTGCAGATTCGCAATTATCAATATGTGGAAGCAGCTAAACTAATGGGACAGTCAGATTTAATGGTAATTTTCAAACACATAGTTCCACAACTACTTCCATTGACATTTGCGAGTATAGCAATCGCTGTGCCTGCAGCTATACTTGCGGAGGCTGCTTTGAGTTTTATTGGTTTAGGTGACCCATCATTACCTACTTGGGGACAAATACTTCACGATGCAAATACCGCTGATGCCGCTTCAAGGGGTATATGGTGGTGGATTATTCCTCCTGGGCTTATGATTGCATTAACGGGTTTGGCTTTCTTCTTAATTGGTAATACATTAGATGCTATTGCAAATCCACTGAGGAATAAGAATAAATGAGCTTAACGATATTTGAATTGAGGTTTAATTGGTCTGAAGTATCGTTGTTATGTTTTGCATGAAAATTTATATTGACTCTTATCAAACGAATTTTAATTATTTTTTCTTTGCTACTATAAAATCCACAAAGTAAAAGAGATATGTCCTATCATTCATTTTCAATATCCATGGGATATACGACTCTTCTTTATTTATTTTATATCCAAATTTTCCCAATTTTTTCCTGATCTGGATCGAATCAAATTTATCTTTACCATAATTATCGACAAAATGATAAGGATCCATTAAAATCAATTTGCCATTCTTTTTTAAAGAACCATTTACTGCGACAATTAATTTATTGAAATCTATTCTGTCAATTACATTTAAGGCAATTATGCTTTGAAAGAATTTCGATTTAAATGGCAGATTTGTAGCATCTGCAATTAAAAATTCCATGTTCCTTCTTTTTCTAGTAGCCATTATTTTTCTAGCCTTCAATATGAACGAAAACGAAAGGTCTATTCCGAATACATACGACAGATTTTTTGACATTTCAAAGGTGCTTGTACCTATAGAGCAACCAATGTCCAATCCAATTCCATTCAAATTAATCTCTTCAGTTGTCAATATTTTGTAAATATGATGAGGGTTTATTTCATTCTTAAATAACGATAATAACCTATCATTTGCGGGGTAACGAGTATGAGTATTCAGATAAGGTTTATACCAAATGCCATTCTCTTCGTAGCGGTCATTGTATGTAGATACAGGAATTTTTGCACCTTCCGATTTAAGAAACGATCTAATTTCAGGTGATTTAGAATTTAGTATCCAATTACCAAAAGTAATAATTCTTTTGCCTGCATATTTATTAAAATTTTCTAATAAAATTGGGATACCTTGAATTATGGGGTATTTCGAGGTACAAATATTACAACTGAGAAATCCTTCTACGCATTCATCGTTCGTTCCTACGAATGATTCTAGGCTTAGTATTGCCTTTTTGCATGATTCATTTAAGCAACATAAATCCGTAGCAATTTTTTTTATCATGAATTATTGCTCTTTCTATTCAAAAACATGATTAATATGAATATCTGCAAAAGTTAATTCAGGTCAAAGATTAAAGCTCTTTCATGGCCTAATATCTGGAAGAGTTAGTACATTTTCAGTCATTTGTTGTTCATTTCAGATCTTATTGAATATAGTTTTTCGTATGATGCTGCAATGTTTCCCTTGTTGGTATAATCCTTCTTTATCCTATCGATTTTTTTTCCGAGCTTATGTTTATCTTTATTTACTATGGAGAATAATTTAGCAGATTCTTGATTAAATTTTTTTAGATACCTTAATAATTCCTTGTTATCCGCAAGCAGTGATGTTATTAGTGACGAATTATCTGTTAAAATGCTTTCAAATAGCAATGCTTGAAGATAAAAAGTTGTTCCTGAAAATTTTCTTAATAATGTAATATTTTCTTTGCTTAAGGTAACAGCAAACAACAAATTAACGTAATAAACCATCCCTAGAATTACGGCCATAAATGAATCATGATATTTTGGATCTTTGACTACTATTGTTTCTGCCTCATTAAATAAAGATTTAACTAATTTTTGCTCTGTCATTTTGTTTCTAACCGGTATTATCAGTATTTTTGTATCACGTAACCTTTTAGCCCCTGGACCAAACATCGGATGGATTGAAAGAGGTACCAAATCATCCGGAATTTTTAACAAAGTATCAAAGATATCCGCCTTAAGTGAAGATATCTCTACTAAGCAAGCGCCTTTTTTCATAATTGGTACGCATTTATTAATGATGGCGATTGTTACCCTAATAGGTACGCATACAAGTACGATATCCGCGTTTCTAACACACGTGCTCAAAGAGTTGCAGATCGTTATGTTGTATGAGTATTTTCTTGGATCTAAATTGATTTTTCTCTTATCAAACAATGATACATTAAAATTATTTTTTTTTGAAAAATAGCTGCAGAACCAAAGACCCATTTTACCAGTACCTATAATCGCTATTGATTTAGCCATTTTATCGCACATTCATAACTTTTTTTAATATTTTTAATCCATCGTTTAGCAATTTAGTTGGTTGACAAGCTGAAATTCTTATGAAATTGAAATATGTCTCTCCAAATCCAATTCCAGGTGCTACAGCGACTCCCTCATTTAACAGGTTAAATATAATCTTATTAACATCTATATTATTATTAATTCTAACAAAATAGTACATACCACCGTCTGGATAAACGAATTGGCAAGGTAAATTTTCTAATTCACTTTTTATGAAATCTAGGCGTTTTTTCATTAACGATATATTCTTAGTAACGTTACTTTTTATCGCAGCAACAGCGGCATACTGCATTGGCTCTGCAACACTGGTAATCGCCATCGCTTGAATTTTGGATATTCTGTCTATTATATCATTTGAACTTATTGCATATCCAACTCTAAAACCTGTCATTGCATGACTTTTTGAAAATGAAGATATCATTATACTCTTATCGTATTCAAATTCTAGAATGCTCTTAAAGGGAATATAGGAATATCTCGAGTATACTTCGTCACTAAGTACAACTAGATCATTTTCTTTAGCTAATTTGAGGATACCGAGAATCTCTCTTTCTCGGATTATTTTTCCAGTCGGATTGTTAGGAGAATTTAAAACTATCATTTTAGTATTCGGAGTAATCATCTGTTCCAATTGATCCAAATCGAGATCCCATTTTTGTTCTACATTGGTTCTTATTGCCTTAACCTTTACACCAATAAAATTTGCACAATCTCTGTAAGCCGGCCAAGCAGGTTCAGAAATGATAATTTCGTCTCCAATTGAAGTGTTAGACATCATTACGCTAAACACTGCAAACCTTGCACCTGGAGTAATGATCACATTTTCTTCCTTTACTGATTTGTCTTCAGCTATTAACTTTCTCAGGATAGGAATCCCATTGGTTTGAGTGTAGTGAATCCTCTTCTTATCAAAAGTTTTCAGTAACTCATGCTTGACATTAACTGGAGGCAAATAATCAGGTTCGCCGACCTCCAAATGAATTATTTTCTTGCCTTCAGACTCAAGTTGTTTTGCTTTCAAAAACATCGTCATATGATCCAACTTAGGTTCTTTTTTTGATGCATTTGTTTTTTGAATATTTATTGACTCGACAAATAATAAATTCAATAATCTGCCAATAAATTGATTGTTCAAGCCGATTTGTGTTCCCAATTCATGAACATATCGTGCAATATCTTGTTCAACAGAAATGTCTTCTATTTTCATCATAAGATTTTTCTTAATATTCCCAATTTCGTTTGCAACACTCATCCTTTTTTGCACCAGCTTTATTATATCTGCAGTAACAAGTCGCATCTCATCCCTCAATTTTTCTAGTTTGAGCTCGTTTTCAATGCTCATTTTTTCTATCGCCTAATACAGGTGGAATCAGCTCGCACCTAATTGCGTGATCAGCCAAAATGAAAGATACTAAAGACTCAACGACTGGTACAGCTCGAGGAACAACACACGGGTCATGCCTTCCAGGAACAACAATTTCACATTCAGTTTTTGAAACTAGATCTATTGTTTTTTGTTTTATTGCGATCGATGATGCGGGTTTAAATCCAATTTTGATGACTAATGGCATTCCGTTAGTTAAACCTCCCAAAATTCCCCCTGAGTTATTCGTCTTTGTTATTATCTTGTTGTCCTTAGATACTGCATATTCATCATTATTTTGAGAGCCTTTTAGCTTAGTGCCTGAGAAACCAGACCCAAATTCTATAGCCTTTACGGATGGGATACTGAATAGTGCCTTACTTAAATCAGATTCCATTGAGGAGAATATCGGTTCACCCAAACCTATTGGCAAACCTACGGATATACACTCAACAATTCCTCCCAGCGAATCACCATTTTTCCTCGCCTCAATAATATTAGATTTCATTTTTTCAGCAATTTTAGGACTGGGACAACGAACTTCATTTGTATATCTATTTTGTTTTGCCTCTTCGTACGATAAAGAACTGCAACTTATTTGACCTATTTGAGTAGTATAAGCAATAGTCTCAACTCCTAATGAATATTTCAAGAGCTTTTGCGCTACCGCACCGCCCATGACCATAGTTGCCGTTAATCTTCCAGAAAATCTCCCACTCCCTCTATAATCGGCAAAACCCCCATATTTTACAAAAGATGGATAATCCGCATGTCCTGGCCGTGGAGTATTCTTAATCACCTCGTATGGTCTAGAATCTGAGTCCTTGTTCCATATTATTGCACATATAGGAGCTGAAGTTGTATAACCATTGAAAATTCCTGATAATATTTCTGCTTTATCTTCCTCCTTTCTCTGAGTCGTAATTATTGATTGTCCAGGTTTACGTTTATCTAATTCTATCTGGAGATCTGATTCAGAGAGTGGAAGTCCAGAAGGGCAACCGTCTAGTACCATTCCAATACATCTCCCATGGCTTTCGCCAAAACTAGTTAGAGTCAGTTGTTCCCCTAGTACATTGCCGGTCATTTTATGGATATTGATACCACTTGTGTGTCATATATGTTGCCTTTATGTTAATTTGCGTTACATTCAGACCTTAAAAGAGTAATGAGAATAAAATAGAGGCTACCTTAATTTTGCGCCAATTCTTCTCATGTCGTGTACAAACGAGGGGTAAGATACATCGACTGATTCCAGTCCATCAACAACAGATTTTTCAGTCAGCATCGCTGCTATCACGAAGCTCATGAAAAGTCTATGATCATTGTGCGAATTAAGGCAGGCATTCTTTAGTTTTTTTGGTGAGATTATCATAATTTCATCAGAAGATAGCTTCGTATTAACTCCAAGTTTTCTAAGCTCAGATGCAATTATTTTTAACCTATCTGTTTCTTTGTAACGCGCGTGAGAAACGCCAAATATCCTTACAGGATTTATCGACTTTAAAGATAAAATAGCAACAACAGGGAGCAAATCAGGTGTATCTGAGAGGTCAAATTCACCCCCATCAAGTTCTTGAGCTCCAGAAGCTTTTACAGTACCATTCCTCTTATCTATACTAATTATGGCCCCAATTTTCTTTAGTATTTCAAGAATTTTAGAATCCCCTTGTGGTAACGAAAAATTTAGGTTGTGGACAGTTATTTCATCACCTACGAGTGTTCCTGCAGATAATAACAAGGATGCGGTAGAAAAATCTCCCGGTATAGTAAATGTAGTGGGTACATATCTTGTACTTAATATATTATATCTTTTATAATCTTTGGAATATTTTATTTCTGCTCCAAATTTAGACATCACATTAATCGTAGATTCTATATAGGATTTCGATACTTGTTTTCCAAGTACACTGATTGAAATTGACGATTCAGCACAAACGCCAGCAATTAGAATTCCTGAAATAAACTGACTTGAAACTGAACCGTCAATAGTAACGTGCTTTCCACTAATTCTTCCTCCCTGCACAATAATAGGTGCCCTGTCATTTTTTCTAGCAGAAAAACTATTAATGCCAAGTTGTCTCAAGGCAATTAATTGTGGTCCCATTGGTCTTTTTCTTACGCTATCATCTCCTGTGATTACAACATACCCTCTTTTTACCAGTGATGAAATAGCTGTAATGAAACGCATTGTTGTCCCAGAGTTCTCTACATTGATAACATTATTAGGAACTTTTAGAGTATCTTTTCCAGTAATAATTAATTCCTGGCCCCTTCTTTTTATTTTTATTCCGAATGCTCTGCATGCGTCAATGGATGCAATTGTATCTCTTGATATTAGAGGATTAATAACATGTGATTTTCCATGTGCCAAAGATGAAATGAATATTGCTCTGTGAGTATAGCTTTTGCTAGGTGGACACCTAACGATACCATTTAATTTTGATCTTGTTACGAATATTTTACCCAACTTCTCTCAAAGATGTTGCTTTCTGGTTGTTAGTCTGTGAAACTATGATCCTGCCGTTTAAATTAGATAAAATTGATTTAACCCTTTGTACTTTGCTTTCATGTACTACCGCAGCAATTGCGGGTCCGTTTCCTGATATGCTAGCTGCCAAAGCACCATTTTCAAGACATAATCTGGTGATATTATAACTATTTGAAATTAAAGAAGATGTCAATACCCCGTTTAGTGTCATAGCTTTCCAATATTGTCCTGAATAAGCCAATTGGAAGGCTTCAAGATATATGTCTGAGAGAAGTTTGAGTCTCGTAACATCTCCCCTTTTATTGTTATTGGGCAAATATATTACAGCGAATATGTCATTCGGTGAATCTTCTCGTTTCAAGAGTTTTCTCTTACAGTTATCAGTGGTAACAAATCCGCCATAATAACATGCAGTGGAATCATCATATGCACCCGTAATTGTAGTTTTTGCATACAACGAAGCATCTATGGCACTATTTAGAACAATATCGTCATTGATATCTCTATTCAAGAGTGATTTACATGCAAGAGCTACGGCATTTGATACTGCACTTGAACTTTTCAATCCCATGCCTGAGGGTATCTCTGAATTGATATTAATTAATAATTGATTATTGTTAAGATATTTGGACGCAAGCACGTCATAGATTATTTTTTTTATCATGGTGCTTCCTGCTCCTTTTTGAAAAATTATTCCTGAACCTTTCTTTGAATTTATTTCAACTTTGACTTTAAGAGAAATGCCCATTGCAGAGCCAAATCCCGTTGCAATAGCATTTACAATAGATATAGCCCCATGAACGATTGTTGTTACCTTTATACTCATGCAGGTTCTCCAAACAATCCGAATAGCACTTTTTTCATAGATTCAACTGGTGGATCCATTTGAAGCCATATTTTAAAGGATGCAGTTGCTTGTTCGAGTAACATTTCGTATCCGTAGATTATTTCAGCCCCGGCGATTTTAGCATTTTCTACTAAATTGGTAATTATTGGCTTATATACAATATCATATACTATTGCCTCTTTTCTTATACTAGAGGACTTTATCAAACTCTTCTCGTTATTCATACCCAGAGGAGTAGCGTTTATAATGAGATTACACTTCGAAGCAGTATTCTGAATGTCGTCCTTAGAAATAATAGTAGATTCTAATCCCATTTTCTTTACAATATTTGATAATTTAACGGCTCGCTCAGTATTCCAATTATAAATATTAATATTTCTGATTCCTTTTTCACCTGACAAACCAACAGCTATAGCTCTTGCAGCACCGCCAGCCCCCAAAATAATTACTTCAAATCCATTAAAATCGACCTTTCGTTCATGTAAGGGTTTAATGAATCCTATAACATCGGTATTATATGCACAAAATTTCCCATTTTCATTATTGACCGTGTTTGCTGCTCCTACCAACTGTACAGTATTATCTTTGCGGTCAACATAATCTAGTACCTTTACCTTATGTGGCATAGTTACATTAAATCCGTCAATCTTTATAGCTCGTAAAGAGTCAAGAGAATTTTTCAATTGATCTTCTTGCACTCTGAAGGCGATATAGCTACAATTAAGCCCTAAGGTATTAAAAGCAGCGTTATGAATCGCAGGAGATAATGAATGGTCTATGGGATCTCCAATTATGCAGAATGTTTTAAAGTCAGCGCCCATTTTTCAGATTCTTAACTATCCTATCGTATATTTTTTTCATTACACCAATTTCAAGTTGGCCCTGAGCTAAGGGTTTGTCCAGAGAGGCATAGGTAAACGGTGAATTTCCATACAAAGCACACAGCAGTCTTGACAAAATCCCATGTTCTCCCATTGCAAACGCTATTAGATGTGTATTAATCTTGTTGTCGTACAGCGAAAGTATTTTAAAATTGTCTTTCGAATTTGTTGCGGTAGTAACCAATTTAACATAATTACTGTATTTACTCATATCTTCAAATTTTTTTAAAAGCAAAGATACATTTGGAGTACCTCTGAAGTCATGGAAAGATACAAGGACCGGGATTTCATTATCGTTTAAAAATTTCCTCAGATCCTTGTCTTGTTTTAGGATTGCGATTTCTATATCAAGTAACATGGGTTTAGTTTTAGCTATCTTCCTTAATAGCGAAATATGTTCTCTGTGGTTTCCCTCAAAAAATCCACCTTCATCTTTTGACCTTAGTGTAAAAATTGCCTTGTTTTTTATCTTACTAGAAAACTTTAGAGCATAGTCTATATCGTTGTATATTATATGATCAAATCTAATTTCTACATAGTCAGCGCCTCTATGGAAAGCTCTGCTTATCAATGTTGGTAACTTATAAACAGAGTCAGTTGCCAGAGAAACACAAACCTTGGATTTATTCACAGACAATATTATCAGTTCCTTTGTGCTCAATAATTTAACAAATTTGCTTGGGCCAATTCGGCTCCAATCCCAAATCCTAATAGGGCGATTCCCGTTCCCAAGGCAGACATTTCAATTCCTCCTTTGATCCAATTCTTCTTTGCTAACTTTGACTTTTTCGCTCCTATTAAAAATGAAGTAGTAAGACTGATTCCAATAGCTAACCACAGTGAATATTGAAGTGGTAAAAAGCCAGCTCTAGATAACAAGTAGGGTAAAATAGGCAAAATCCCTCCAATGAGAAAGGATACGAACATGATAAGAGCTCCTCTTATCGGATTGCCAACAATATCTAGGTTTAACCCCAATTCTTCAGTCAACATTGTTTTGAGCCAGACTGTTTTATTTGAGATAATTTTATCTGTGACAAGTTTTACCAAATCATCGTCAAAATTTTTAGCGCGATAAATTTCTTCAATTTCCGAACGTTCTTTTTCGGGATATGATTTTATCTCATATTCCTCTCTCTTTATCTCAGATTCTAAGACTTCTCTTTGGGATTTTACCGCCAAATAATTTTGTACTGCCATTGCTTTTGCACCTGTGAACATGCCCACAAGAGCTGCCAATATGATAAAGTCAGCAGAGCTGTTTGCACCTCCGACACCAGCAACAATTCCCAAAGAAGTATTTATTCCATCACCAAATCCAAATACAAAATCTCTTATGTAATTAGATTCTTTGATGTGCGGTTCAAGATGTTCTGATTTATTCAACACAAATAATTCGCAGGTTCGGTAATTTAACAATAACATAGAAAATGTTTGCAACAGTATAAAATATTCCATTATTTTTGACTTTCGGACTTTATTCTCATAATTTTGTGTATCCCGCGGGCAGGATTTACTCCAGAAGATCTCTTAATCAAATCTGTTTGAGCCTGCGACTCTTCGGTCGCTGCAAATGTTAGCCCGGTAGGCTGTTTCACGAGTTTAGCAATATTTGCCACCTACTACAGCCGAAAGCTCTACCAGGCTGAGCTACCGCGGGATATTTTTGGTAATGAATTGTGGCTATATAAAATAACTGAAAATTGCAATCGATAATAACTATCCTGCTGCAATGAAGCATTGATTTCAATTGACTAAAATTGAGGGGTTAGCCTCATATTGACATTGACATCAAAATGAATAATAAAGTGAAAAATTATAATTACCTTGATGAAAGATTACGACCATCAGATAATATGGTTGGATTATTTTAACAGGAATTTGTCACGGAAAAAAGGACGAAAAGTGGGAAAAAATATTTCTATTTATGATCCTACTATACAAGAGCTGATAAGCGCTTCAAGAAGTCTTGAATTAGAACTACCTGAAGAAAATATTAATAATCACGCTCGATATCCAAGAAGATCCTTCGTAAAGTCGGGCTATATTATGATCTCAAAACAGGAGAAAAAGTCAACTGTTGTTACTAATATCGCAAAAAAGATGAATGAGACGAGACAGCAAAAGCATTAATTAGTTTCTATCGAGCCAACTTTATTCATCAAAAGCTAGATGACAGATTTTATTTATCTTGAAACTAAATTTTATTGACAGATTAAAATGATAATGAGTTCTTTCTAGGGTTTAATACAAATAATGGAGAAAATAGGTAAAATTGTCCACTTAGCCAAGAGTGGAAGACTGATAGTCAAGATTGAGCAGAAAAGTAACTATGAGTTAATCGGCCAGTCACTGGTAAATGATAGAGGCACTAAGGTCGGGAAAGTTATTGAATTAATAGGTCCGGTCAGCTCTCCATATGCGTCTGTTATTCCTACTGTAGATTCAAAGTATTCTATTGGTGGAGTCGTATACAAATCACATAATCTAAATCATAGAGTTAACTCGTCAAAAAAACGAAACAGAGTGAGGAGGAAAAGGATGTGACGTCTGTGGAATATAGTTCACAATGTCCTGAATGTCAATCGAAGATTATACTTGATTATGGCAAGGGCGAATATGTGTGTCACAAATGCGGATGCGTAGTTATGGAACAAGTTGACTACTACGGACCAGAAAATAATTCAACTGATTTTGAAGAAAGAAACAGGAACACAAGGGCAAGTGGTTCAACAAGTCTATCTCTTCATGACTTTGGATTGAGGACAGAGATTGGAAATAGTTCAAGAGATTATAGTGGACGTGCATTAGATTATCAAAATATTGAACTCATTAATAGATCTCGTAAATGGCATAGCAGATTGAGGGTTAATTCATCAAAAGAAAGAAGGTTATCAAATGTACTTTCAAAAATTAATGAAGTATGTTCCGTTCTCTGTCTTAGAAAAACCATAACTGAAACTGCCTCGATGATTTATCGTAATTTTGAAAATAGTAACAAGGCAAAGGGAAAATCTATAACATGTATAGCATCGGCAACAATTTATTTGGCTTGCAAACGATGTGGTGTTGTAAGATCAATAGATGAAATTGTTCATGCAGCAGGAATATCAGAATATGACAAGTCAAGTGTAAAGTTGGCTTCTAGATATTACAGATCAATGGTCATGGAAATGAATAAGTTAAAGGGATCAAAAGATCTCGAGACAGCGATTTCTACAACAAATGCTCCAGAACATACGGATTATGAAATAAATAAAAAATCAATCACTATGCCCCCGGAGTATTCACATGATTTATCAATCCCTTCGATTTTTGCAATAGATAATTATATTTCAAAACTCGCTAATATTGCAAAAATAGATACAAAAATTGAAAGATTAGCGCTCGAAATTGCACAAAAAACAAATAATAATTTCTTTTCGGATGGCAAAGCGCCAAACGGTTTGGCTGCTGCATATATTTATTTGGCATCGGTATTGCTCGGCGTAAATCTGCTTCAGATTGACGTTTCCAATTTTGCCGGTGTTACCGAAGTGACTATCAGGAATAGGTGTAAAGACATTTTGAATAATTTTAAATTAGTAGTAAATGCAAAACCTGCGGGTTTGTAAAGGATTATGATTAAGCATTCATAGGCTAAAATTAATGCTTTATCATAACTTTATGTTTCTTTGCTTTCTGTACAGGTCGACCAGTTCAGATTCATCGGTTATGTCTTGTGGATTCTTATCGAATCTTATTTTATTGGTAAATTTTGGAAATCTCAGTGACAATCCAAAACCTTTTCGAATAGAATCCATACCCGCATCATAGTCTGGACTTAATGTTATCTCTGAAGCTATAATCTCGATTACTACTGTAGGTGTAAACCAGGTATCCATCTCTAGCTTAGAGTAAACTCGTGCATGCTTCTTTAGTATCGTGTATTTTCCTAACACCTTAAACAACTCTGAAAGATTTTCATCTGTAAATCCACTTCCCACCTTGCAGATACTTTTAAAGGCATTTTCATTCTTATCGTATACTGCAAGTAGCAACGCACCATACCTACCTACTCTTCTACCTCTTCCATAAGAACCACCAACTACAACAAGATCCAAGCTATCGACTAGTTCGCTCCTATATTCTCTTTTGATTTTTATCCAGGCGAATCCTCTTGCTCCTGCTCTATACGGACTATTAGTATGCTTCAGTACTATACCTTCACAACCATATTGTATTGATTTAGCCATGAATTTTTCGAGCTGCTCCTCACTGGTTACAATCTTTTGTTGAATAAGTGTTATTCTAGTATCTACTGAATTAGTAACAACATTCTTTAACAGATCTCTTCGTTCCATATATGGAAGAATTGTTTTATCCCTACCTGTCGCCCGAAGAATATCAAAAACATTTATAGAAACTGGATAATTTTCCACGTTCCTGGTGATATCATATTTGCGACGTCTATGCATAAGCTCTTGAAAGGGAAGGAACTCACGTGTATACTTATCAACTGCAACTACTTCAGCTTCAATAATAAAATCCCTTAAAGAAATGCTTCTTGAGGCTTCAGCGACATCAGGATAATAGTGAGATATGTTTTCTAGGCTCCTTGAAAAGATCTGTACCTCCGTACCTTTCCTATGAATTTGCACTCGTTCACCATCAAGCTTATACTCTGCAGCACCTCTACCGGAAACCTTTTCGAGGGCCTCTTTACTTGTTTTAACTCTTTCTGCAAGCATTGGTCGAATAGGTATGAATAACTCAATCTTAATCGCAGCTACTGCGTCTATGCCATCTCTTGATAAAATCTTGGAAACTCTTCCCAAATCGCTAGAGACATTATAAGCGCTTTCCAAAATTTTTCTATTTTTTTTATCATCTGTATATGCTAGTGCTAATGCATCCATTATTGTACTATCAGCAATTCCTAGACGTAATGTGCCTAAGGCAAACCTGATAACATATTTGCATTCCGCCGGTGATGAATCATTAAAAAGACTTGCCAACAATTTCAATTTTGTTTCCTGAGATCCCTTGCCAGCAGTTTTTGATATCCTATCGAAAACAAAATAAATCCTTTCAATAGTAACGGAAGCACTGAACAGTGTTTTCTGAACCTTGGTTCTCAAAATTGTTTCTGCAACACTTCCCAAATCTCCTATTTCACGATATTTGTGATGGACTTCATCGCTTGAAATATTTGAGATCTGTGAAATTATTCGAATAATCGTTTTTTCAGCTATTCCCATTTCGATTCCCTCGTAATCAGGTCTAATTTTGCCTTGAATGAGATAGATTACTTT
>Ga0207428_10000436_pt1 | contig 51096 bp, 51 predicted proteins | sample RhiMethybrSRZTD1_FD_187600 | JGI IMG/M metagenome (GOLD analysis project Ga0207428, IMG submission 187600) | Populus rhizosphere microbial communities from Tennessee, USA - Rhizosphere MetaG P. TD hybrid SRZTD1 (SPAdes) (version 3) | ecosystem: Host-associated > Plants > Roots > Rhizosphere >...
AGGTCATCGAGGTGATTGATGTGCCGATGACCCTGGCCGGGTTGAGCAAGGTCAATGTGGAGAACGTGCTTGCGGTGACCTCTGCGACGCTGGCCCTGGGCTTCTCGGTTGAGCAGGTTGCCGACGGATTGCGATCATTTGATCCCAACGAGAGCAACCCCGGTCGAATGAATATATGGACACTTCCGATTTCCGGCGGAGCGATCAGCGTGGTGATCGACCTCGCCCACAATGAGGCCGGCCTGGAGGCGCTGTTAGAGATCATGAACGGCATTCGGCTGCCCGGGGCGCGGTCGCTGCTCGGCGTCGGTACCGCAGGTGATCGTACCGATGATGTGTTCGTACGCCTCGGCGAGATCGCTGCGGTGGGTGCGGATGTGGTGGAGATCGTTCACAAGCAGAACTACATACGCGGCCGGAGCATGGAACAGATCAACGAGCTGATCTCCGAAGGCGCGGCGCATGCTGGCATGGAGATCGAGCGCGCTCATGACAGTGAGCTTGACGGTCTGATGTCGTTGCTTGGCCAGGCCCGGGACGGTGACGTGGTCGCCATCATGACGCATCAAGATCGTGAAATACTCGATCGCTGGCTGCTCGAGCGCGGCGGCTCGCGAGACAGCGCCGATGTATTGCGCGCGAAAGTGCTCAAGTAGCTTTTGAGCTGCTCGCGCATCGCGACCCTCGCAGTTCAGTGTGAATCCGGATCGGGGACGGCATTGCTGATGTCGCGATTGTCGTCGGGTCTGGCACCCGGCTGCGCATGGTGCCCGTAGGACTCCAGCTCGGCCATCACCGCTGCATGCTGTTCAACGCAGATCACCACAAGATCGCCAGGGTTTGATCGCGACATCGCATGCCGGACACTTGCCAGTTCCTCCAGGACGATCTCGACCTGTTTGCAGCGTGCACCCTCGGCCATCGCCTGGCGCGCTCCGCTGGCCACCAGGTCGGCGACCTCACCAGCTGCCCGAGCTCGCAGATTGACGTCCTCACGCACGATCATTACGTCGAAGTGCTGAGCCGCTTCCCGGCCGAGGGCGCGCATGTCGTCGTTTCGGCGATCACCGGCGGTGGATATCACACCGATGCGGGATATCCGTCCCAGGTCATTGGTGCTTTCCAGAGCTTCGCCAGTTTTGTCCACGAAGTCACCGAGCATGATCATCCCGGGAACGTTGTGGCAGTAGTCGACGATGACCGTCCGGCCCTCGACGCTGACTTCGTTGAGCCGACCCGGGGCAAGGTAGTAGTTGGTCGAGAAGCTCCGCAGACCTTGCCGGATGTCATGCAGCGAGGCGTCTGCGGCGAATGCCGCAGCCGCAGCCGCCATCGCGTTCTGGACGTTCATCGTGGCGCGACCGCCGAAGGTCGCCGGCAGTAAGTGGGTCCAGGCCAACTGCATTGAGCGGCGACCTTCCTTGACCATGATCATGTCGCCAAGATCACTGTGCTCCAATACGACTGCCAGTCCGCCCCGGCGGCAGTGATCATCAACGGAGTCGCGGATCTCACTGCCCGGTTCGGCCATGCTGAACCACACGATCCGCCCGGAGCAGCGTCGCCGCATGGCCCGAACCAGCGGATCGTCAGCATTGAGAACCGCGAAGCCGTTACGCGGCACCGCCTCTACAATGACGGCTTTGACATCTGCAAGCTGCTCGAGCGTGTCAATCCCGCGCAGTCCTAGATGATCGGCCTGCACGTTGAGGACAACTCCAACATCGTTGCGCTCATAGCCCAGGCCTTCGCGCAGAATGCCGCCGCGAGCTACCTCGAAGACGGCGAAGTCGACTCGGGGATTCTGCAGCACCATCTTGGCCGACCTCGGCCCCGAGGCATCTGAGCGAATGACCAACCGCTCGTCGATCACGACACCGTCGGTGGATGTCATTCCGACCTTCCTGCCGATGCCCTTGAAGATGTGGGCGATCATCCGCGCCGTCGTGGTCTTCCCGTTGGTGCCGGTGACAGCCACGATCGGAATCCGGCTCGGTGTCCCGGGCGGGAAGAGCATGTCGACCACTGGCTTCGCCACATACTGCGGGTCGCCGATCGTTGGATGAGTATGCATCCGGAAGCCCGGCGCAGCATTCACCTCGCAGATAGCTCCACCGGCTTCACGTACCGGCTGGGTGATGTCGGGTGCAATGAAATCGATGCCAGCGATGTCGAGTCCAACGACCCTCGCGGCCTCCTCGGCAATCTCGATGTTCTCCGGATGTGCTTCGAAGGTGCGGTCGATCGAAATGCCGCCGGTGGACATGTTCCCGGTAAGTGTGAGCTTCACCACGGTGTCCTCCGGCGGCACGGCATCCATACTGAAGCCCTGAGCCGCCACAAGATCAATTGCAGCCTGGTCGATCTTGATCCTGGTGAGGACCTTCTCGTGGCCAACGCCACGACGGGGGTCGGCGTTGGTCTTGGCAACTAGCTCGTTGATCGTCAATACACCATCGCCGATGACGTGAGCTGGTACTCGCTCCGCGATTGCCGCGATCTTGCCGTCGATCACCAGACACCGATAGTCACGCCCGGTGATGTAGGTCTCCACAATGATCAATCCGCTGCGGGACTCTGACTTTGCAACGTCGAACACGCTGCGTACCTCGGCATCGCTGCGCAGGTCCAGCATCACGCCCCGACCGTGGTTGCCGTCGAGCGGTTTGAGAACCACTGGGTAGCCGATCCGGTTCGCCAGCCGGACCGCATCATCGACGGCGCGTACCGATTGTGATCGAGGGACCGGAAGACCTGCGGCCGACAGCAGCGAAAGCGTGAGCTCCTTGTTGCTCGCGATGTCGACAGCGACCGATGGCGTCTGAGATGTCATAGTCGCCCGGATCCGCTTCTGGTGGACACCCTGACCGAGCTGCACCAGCGAAGCAGTGTTGAGGCGCAGGTAAGGAATGTCACGGCTGACCGCCTCCTCGACGATCGCCTGAGTGGACGGTCCGAACGCCGTCCGCTCGCCGCGGACGATGAAGCTCTCCAGCTCCTTGTCGAAGTCGAAGTCTGGATCGCGAACGATGAGGTCGTTGATCAGTCGTACGGCCAGCTCGCCTGCAGCCAGTCCGGCCGACTCGTCGTAGTAGGCGTAGATCACGTTGTAGCGGCTGTGCTCGCCCTTCACCTGTCGGGTCTTGCCCCGTCGCATGTCATGTCCGACCGTCTGCTGAAGCTGCAGCGCTACATGCTCGGCGACATGGCCGACCCAAGTTCCTTCGTGCAGCCGCTCGACGAAACCGCCGCGTCGGCCCCTGCTGCACGTGTGGTTCTCCAGGCCGGGTAGTCGCTCAACGAGGTGATCGGCGAACCCCGGCAGCTTGTTGGTCGGGAAGTCCTCCAGCACGCCAAGGTCGACGACGAGCTGGATGGCCGGTTCGTAGTGCCAGACGTTCGGACCGCGGAAGACCCTGCTTGAAATGATCTTGAGATCCGGAGCTGGAGCCGGGGCAACGCTTTGGGTCACAAACGCTCCTTACAAGGCATCGGTTTGCTGTGATCTTGCCACTGATGACCTGCGCGGTCATCCGGTGCCAGCTATGGTTGCCAGCCCAGCTGGCGCAGTGTGCCAAGATCATCTGCAATCACCCAGATAGCTGAGATCTTTCCGTCGCTGATCGTCAAGAGATCAATAGCGCGGATCTGCACTCTGGATCCGGTTGGCTGGATGATCCCGACTCGCGTCTCATACGGCCCGGTATGCCAGCCATGCATGAGATGAGCGACGGCGATGCTGCCGCTATCTTCAACAACCTGCAGCACCTCCGCCCGCAAGCCAGAGAACGCTCCGTGCAGCGACCTGGCTCTGGCAGCCAGATCCAGTGGCGACACATCTGTGCCGTTGATGCGTACCGGATCGGCATAGAGCCCGGCGAACCGATCTTCCAACTGAGATAGATCATCAACTCCGGTCCAGGCATCGAAGAGCCGTTCCAGTAATGAGTTCATGACCGTAGTCTGCTAGAGCGTTGACATGTGACTAAATAGTCACATATCGTCGGAACGTGGAGCAGGGCGGTGATGTGTTTCGGGCGCTCGCTGACCCGACCAGGCGGGCACTTCTTGATTCCCTTTTCAATCGGGACGGTCAAACGCTCAATGAGTTGTGTGAAAGGTTTCCGGAGATGACCCGCTTTGGGGTCATGAAGCATCTCGTCGTCCTAGCAGATGTCAACCTCGTGATCACCGCACGGCATGGACGGACGAAGCGGCACTACCTCAATCCGGTGCCCATCGAGCAAGTCGCCAACCGGTGGATCAGCAAGTACGCGGCTCGATTCACGGCTGCTCTTGTCGGCTTGGACGAGCACGTTACGTCCGATCGGCAAATGGAAGCGAGGAAGGAACAGTCGGCATGACTCTTACGGCCCACGTCTATCAGATCTATATCGCCGCAACGCCTCAGCAGGTTTGGGCCGCGATCACAGATTCGGAATGGACGAGGCGTTATTTCCACAGCACCGCCTACGTCGAGCCGCCCGAGCAAGGCAGGCCTTACCGGACGGTGGTCGCCGACGGACGGCCGGCCGTCGATGGCCTCATCGAGGAGATGCAGCCACCATCTCTGAGCCGCCCCGGTCGCTTCGTCCAGACCTGGCACACGCTCTATGACCCGGACCTGGCAACCGAACCCGCGAGCCGAGTGGAATGGACCGTTGAGCAGGCCGGAGAAAGACTTACGCGGGTCCGGCTCGTCCATAGCAACCTCGAGCAGAGTCCGCTGACCTGGCAGAACGTCAAGGACGGTTGGGTCTGGATCTTGAACAGTATGAAGACTCTGCTCGAGACCGGACAGCCGTTGCCGCCAATAAGCGAGCAGGAAGAACTCGCCTCAGCCGACCGAGCCTGACGGGTCGCCTCGTGGCTTCGCGTCGCAATCCGCAGCGAGCAGCGAACAATCAACCGATGTCTCGTGCGACCTCGTGGAGATCCACCTCCTCGGCGCCCGCCGCCACCATCTCAGGATCGGGAAGGACGGTCTTATGGGCGAGAAGGGCACGAGTAGCGAGGTTGAACTGGCTCCCAGCAGGCAGCACATGGAGTACCGCTCCAGAGACCAGCAGCGGAGTCGTGCGCTTGGCTAGGAAGGCGTCGGACACCATGTTCTGCCCATCTACCACGGTGACGGCACCTCGGCCGATGACTTCGAGCCTGTTCTGGTCGTGGATAACAGCTGCGGTGTCCTCATCCACACCCAGGCCGAGCAGTGACGGCGACTGAGCGACTAGCGAGAGCAGCCGGCCGTACCGGTTGCGCTGCTCGAAATGCTGATCGATCACCACGCCATGGAGCAGCCCCAGCCCAGCTGATAACTGGCTCATCCGCTGCTTCGGCGTTGCACCGCCCGCGCCGAAAGCAATCATGTGCTCAGCCAGAATGCTGGCGCCGGCTGACGTTCCGGCGACCACAATGCCTTGTCGGTACGCCTGCTTGATTGCATCTCCGAAAGGCGTTCCGGTGATTAAGGAGCTGAGCTTGAGCTGATTGCCACCGGTGAGGAAGATTGCGTTGACTTCCCCCAGCGCCTTCGCAAGATCAGGATCGTGCGCTTGTGCGCGACTCTCGGGGCGCAGCGAGATGATCTGATGCGCTCCAAGCGAGGTGAAGACGGTCTGGTAGACCTCCGCCACGTCGGTGCCCAGCGAGGAGGCCGAGGAGACAACAGCGATCCGCGCGTCTGTGCCACCGGCGGCCGCAACAAAGGTGCCCAAAACGGTCCGGCGCCGAAGCTTGGCCTCAGCACCACCGATCGCAAATAGCGTGCCCACCATCAGCGTTAAGGGTGCACCCAGCCGGCGATGGCCTGATCAAGTGCTCTACCCATAACCTCACGATCCGGGTCGACGCCGGTCCAGAGCTCGATATTGATCGCGCCCTGGTTGAGCAGCATGCCACGGCCATCGAGCGTTCTTGCGCCAGCCTGACGAGCCCGTTGCAGAAACGACGTGTCGGGCGGATTCGGGATGACGTCGCAGACCACTAGGCCCAAGGGAACGGTGTCAAAGGACAGCGGCACTTCACCGGAGCCCGGCAGGCCCAGCGATGTGGCATTGACGACAACAGTTGCCGACGCCGGCACACCGAGCTCGCCCCGCCACTCAATAGCCGTGCATGTGCACGAGGTCTCGGCGTTGACCAGCGCCGTAATCTCGGACGCCTTGGCAACATTGCGATTGGCCACCCAGAGCTCAGCTGCTCCGGCGAGTGCTAGCTCGACGGCAATCGCGCGCGCCGCACCACCGGCTCCGAGAATGAGAACCCGCTGTCCTTCCGGTTCGGTAAGGGTGCGCAAAGAGGCGAGGAAGCCCCGACCATCGGTATTTTCGCCGATCCATCGCTGCTCGCTGCGTACCGCGCAGTTCACGGCGCCGATGAGACGAGCCGATTCGGCGAGCTCATCGAGCAGTTCGATCACCGCAACCTTGTGCGGCAATGAGCAGTTGAACCCGATCCAGCCCATCGCCGTCGCACCGCGCACGGCATCGGATAAGCCCTCAGCGGCTACCTCGCAGTTGATGTATCGGGCGTCAATGTCGTGGTGTGCGTACGCGGCCTCCATGATTGCGACCGTAGGATTTCCGGCTGCCGGAGTAGAAAACGAGCCCGTCAGTGCGGGGAGCAGGGACATGTGGGCAGCGTAGTAGATGGTCTTGGATTGCTTCCTTTGCTCGCTGCGATCTGTTCACCCCAGCCAGCTGACGGCTGAACCGAGCGCTTCGCCCGCCTTGGCCCGTACCCGGCGCAGCTCTTGAGCGCGCCGTTCAGCCTCGAACGAGGAGATGCTGGCACCGTCATGCCGCAAGGCCGCATCGCATGCGGCAAGCAGCCGGGTCGCTCGCTGAACCGTCGCTCGCTGGCGAGAGCTGTAACCAGGTGCCAGCGCTGTTCCGTCCGGCGGCTGAGGCCGAGCGCCTGCAGCGACGTCGAGTCGTGACAGCGCCGCGGCCGCGTCGATGACTACTTCGTTCAGGGCTCGCTCCGCTTCATAGGGGCTGCTCGGCGCAAGAGGTCGCTCTGTAGTGAAGATGCGCCACTGCACAGCTTGTCCGACCCGGATCGGTACTAAGCCGAGGCCAGCACTGCTGGCCACCACCGCCTCACCCTGCTCCAAGGCGGCGAGGTTGAATTCCGCGGGCCCTCGTAGTGGTGCGAGCGACCCCGGTGTGGGCAGCCCGAGGAACCATCCGTTTTGCTCGGCGGTCGTCAGCGCTCCCAAAGCCTCGTCCAACGTCGAGGCTTCAAGCGGATCGAGACCGAGCGCACTATCGGGGTCGATCACGTGATGGGCCACGTCATCGCCGACAATCGCGCGCTCCGCCTGCTCAATGGATTGCTGCCCTCTGATCAGCGAGTTCAGGTTCGCGGTCATGCGAACCGAAGGCAGAGACTCCATCGTCCCAAGGTAAACCGAGGATATCCGGCAGAGCGAGCGCAGCGAGGGTAGCGAGCCATCAGGCACAGCGAGCGCCAGCGAGCGAGGCAATCAGAACTGTAGGTTGGGGGCCATGGCAGCTGTTGTGGACCTGGCTGGCGTCACCATCGTCCGGAACGGTTCTACCTTGATCAACGACATCACCTGGGAGGTGGACGAGTCCGATCGCTGGGTAGTCATCGGGCCCAACGGGGCCGGCAAGACGACGCTGCTGCAGGTGATCTCGGCGCAAATCCATCCCTCGAGCGGGGTGGCCGGGCTGCTTGGTGAGGTGCTCGGCACAGTCGATGTCTTCGAATTGCGGCCGCGCATTGGCCTCACTTCTGCAGCGCTCGCGGAGCGCATTCCGCGGGGCGAGAGCGTTCGTGACGTCGTGGTTTCCGCCTCGTACGCGGTAGTCGGCCGATGGCGCGAGCAGTATGACGACCTCGATCACGAGCGTGCTTCCGAACTGCTCGCCCAGCTGCACATTGAGCGCCTGGCGGACCGCACCTTCGGCACACTCAGCGAAGGTGAACGCAAGCGGGTTCAAATCGCTCGGGCTCTGATGACAGACCCTGAGCTACTCCTGCTCGACGAGCCAGCCGCCGGCCTCGATCTGGCTGGTCGGGAATCCCTGGTGAACACGCTCGCTGAGCTGGCGCAAGATCAATATGCCCCTGCGACGGTCCTTGTCACCCATCACGTGGAGGAAATTCCCCCCGGCATGACACACGTCATGCTGCTCAAGGAGGGAAACATCGTGGCAGCGGGCCCGCTGCGGGAAACCCTCACTGCTGAGAACCTGACGAAGACCTTCGATATCGAGCTCAGTCTGGTGGAGGCTGACGGTCGGTGGGCGGCCCGTGCGCTTTAGCGAACTGGCACCATTGAAGAGACAAATCACTGCGTCTGGAGACTGCGATGGAGGTGAACTTGACGGACTGGCTAGGTGATAATTCCTGGGCGATCTGGCTGAGTCTCGCCTTCCTTCTGGGCATTGCCGAGATCATGTCGCTCGACCTGGTTTTGATCATGCTTGCGGTTGGAGCACTGGGTGGGGCGGCCGTAGCGGCATTCGCCCCCACCCTGTGGTGGCTGCAGATTCTGGTCGCGGCCGGCATCAGCATTGCGATGCTCTTGCTGCTGCGCCCCACGGTGCTTGCCAAGGTCCGCAACATGCCCGGTTATCGATCATCGGCGGCAAAGATGGTTGGCAGCAGTGGAGTCGCCGTCTCGCAGATCGACAAGTCCGGAGGCCAGATCAAGGTCGACGGCCAGAGCTGGACGGCACGGCCCTATGCCTCAGATGTGGTGATCGAGCAAGGCACCGAGATCGAGGTCTACGAGATCGACGGAGTCATTGCTGTCGTCTACCCGAAGCACGGGACACTCCCCTAGAGAGAAGGAAGATCGTGGATCTCGCTTCGTTGATCGTCGTCTTGGCCATCGCGCTGGCGGTGATCTTCTTCATAGGCAATGCGGTCCGCGTGATCCGCCAGCAGCGCGTTGGTGTGGTCGAGCGGCTCGGCAAGTTTCGGCGCACCTTGGAGCCCGGGCCACATCTGGTGGTGCCGCTGTTCGACAAGGTTCGCTACAACATGGACATGCGGGAGAACGTCGTACCGTTCCCGCCGCAAGGAGTGATCACCGAGGACAACCTGATGGTCAACATCGACTCAGTCATCTACTTCCAGATCATCGATCCGGTACGCGCGGCGTACGAGGCGCAGAACTACATCAAAGCCATCGAGCAGCTGACGATGACCACGCTGCGTAACATCATCGGCGGACTTGATCTTGAAGAGGCCCTGACCAGCCGTGAGGAGATCAATCAGCAGCTGCGGGTCGTGCTTGACGAGGCAACCGGCAAGTGGGGCATCAAGGTCAATCGCGTCGAGCTCCGGGCGATCGAGCCGCCGGCCACGATCCGGGATGCGATGGAGAAGAGTGCCCGGGCCGAGCGTGACAAGCGGGCAATGGTCCTGCTCGCCGAGGGGCAACGGCAGTCGCAGATTCTGTCTGCGGGTGGTGAGAAGGAGTCGGCGATTCTGCGCGCGCAAGGCGACCGTGAGGCCGCTGTGCTGCGAGCCCAGGCTGATCGGCAGGCCGCCATGCTGCGCGCCGAAGGCGAGGCCCAGGCGATCACCACCGTCTTTGGTGCAATCCATGCAGGTCAGCCTGACCAGGCCCTGCTCGCGTACCAGTACATGCAGATGCTGCCGGCTATCGCTCGCGGCGACGCCAACAAGGTCTGGGTCGTGCCGAGTGAACTTAATGACGCACTAAAGGGCCTGGGCAGCGTGGTTGGCAAGGCTGTCGCCTCAGAAATTCCGGCCGCCACGCAGGACGAGTTCACTCCGCCGCCCAAGATCGACGTCCAGAAGGAGATTGAAAAGCAGAGCGACGAGGAAGAACGGGCCCTGCGGCGTACGGTCGAGGAAGCCATCCAGGAGGCCGAGGCACTCGAGCGTCGGCCTGACAGGTCGGTGGCGTTCGGCCCGCCGGAGCAACCGGCGATTTCGCCAGTCCCAAACGGCCAGTATGACCAGGAGAGTGAGCCTAATCTGACTCAGTGACCTGGCTTGACCTTCTGGCGTTGCTCGGCGCCGGAGGACTTGCAGGGTTGATCAACACCGTTGTCGGCTCCGGGACATTGATCACCTTTCCGACCTTGCTGGCGCTCGGTGTGCCGCCGGTGATCGCCAACATCTCCAATACCGTGGGATTGGCACCGGGCTCGCTCTCAGGCGCTTGGGCAACGCGGAGTGAGCTGGAGGGTCAGCGGCGGCGGGTGCTCTGGTTGGGATCGGCCTCACTGCTGGGCGGAATCGCCGGCGCATTGTTGCTGCTGTGGCTGCCTTCAAAAGCCTTTGACGCAATCGTCCCGATCCTGATCGGCCTGGGCTGCGTGCTGGTCATTGTGCAACCTTTCATTGCGAGACGACTGGCCCACCGGCGTGCTCGGCTCGGTACTGACGCCGCACCGCCGGTCCTTGGCTCGGTGCTGTTGTGGCTGGCGATCGGATTAACCAGCGTCTATGGCGGTTACTTCGGAGCCGCCCAAGGGGTGTTGTTCATCGCAATCTTGGGCATCGGCTTTGCCGAATCGTTGGCCCGCATCAATGCGATCAAGAACGTCTTGGCGACGATCGTCAACGGAATCGCTGCTGTGGTGTTTGTGCTCGTCAGCCAAGTGAACTGGCCTGTTGCTGTCGCAATCGCTGTGGGATCGGTGCTCGGCGCTCAGCTCGGTGGCCGGGTTGGCCGCAAGCTTCCCCCGACGCTCTATCGGGTGATCATCGTTGCGGTTGGTGTCGTGGCGATCGTCAGCTTGTTGAGCTGATCGCCAGGGCCAAGACCTCGGCGTTGGGTAGCTTGGCGGCGGATCGTCCGGCTATGGCGATCTTGCTGCCACGGATGCCGCTGCCGATAACGATCATGTCCAGTCCGGCGACTGCTTCATCGACCAAGATGGGCCAAGTGGGCGGCAGGCCGATTGGAGTGATGCCGCCGAACTCCATACCAGTCTCGCGTACGGCGTCATCCATCCCGGCAAAGGAGATCTTGCGTACGTCGAGCCGTTTTCGGATGACTCGGTTGACGTCGGCTCTGTCGGTGGCGCATACCAGGCATGCTGCCATGACGGACAGCTCTGCACGCCGGCCGGCCACCACCACGCAGTTTGCAGAGACCTCCAACGGCACCTCGTACGCCGCACAAAACTCGGCAGTGTCAGCTTTGCTTGGGTCGATTGCGGCGACGAAGCATTCCACCGCAAGCTCGGCGATCGCTTCCTTGACGGGGCGAGCCAAGAGCTCGGGATGGTCGAGTGCTGGCTGCCAGTCCAAGGTTCCGACGATATGCATCAGGGGAGGAGCATAGTGAAGCTGAACATCACCGATGCCGACGACCCGCGGCTGGCTGACTATGTCCGGCTTCGCGAGACCTCGCTACGTCGCCACCTCGAGGCAGAACACGGTCTTTTCATTGCCGAGGGTGAGAAGGTCATCTACCGCGCAGTCGAGGCGGGGTACCGGCCTCGCTCATTTCTTCTCGCTGAGCGCTGGCTTGCTGGCCTGCACGATGTGCTGCAGCAGTGGCCGGACATCCCGGTCTTCGTCGTCACCGAGGAACTCGCGGAGCAGGTAACGGGGTTCCATGTCCATCGCGGGGCGTTGGCTTCGCTGTACCGCGAGCAACGGCATCGCGTCGATGACGTTCTGCCTATGCGCCGGCTGGTCGTTTTGGAGGACATTGTCGACCACACAAATGTCGGGGCAATCCTTCGCAACGCGGCCGGCCTGGGATGGGACGGCGCCTTGCTATCACCGCGTACGGCCGACCCGCTGTATCGCCGATCGATCAAGGTAAGCATGGGTGCGGTGTTCTCGCTGCCCTGGGCGCGACTGGAAGATTGGCGTGGAACGCCAGAGTTGCTCGCCGCTGGCGGCTTCCTGACCGTGGCACTTAGCTTGGCGCCGGATGCGGTCGACCTCAACCAGCTGGCTGCCAGCCTTGCGCCCAGTACGCGGATCGCAGTCATGGTTGGCACCGAAGGCGCCGGTCTGTCTAGGCGCTGGTCCGAGGGCGCCGCAGTGCGAGCACGTATTCCGATGTTCGCTGGCATTGACTCACTCAACGTCGCCGCGGCGACAGCCGTCGCCTGTTATGCGCTGTCTGACCGAGGAGTCACCGGCCAATCGTCTGGATAGAGGTCTGAAGCATCTTCGTGCAGCGCGTAGAGCTTTTTGCGGGCCCGTCCGGAGAGCCGATCGCCAAACACAATTCCGTTCAGGTGGTCGGTCTCGTGCTGCAAGCAACGAGCGAGCAGGCCTGTGCCAACCACCTCGACCGTTTCGCCGTTCTGGTCGAGCCCACGACACGTCGCATGATCAGGCCGCGCCAGCTCGATATACGCGCCCGGTAAGGACAGGCACCCCTCGTCGGCGGAGTGCAGCTTGCGCTCCTTGCCTTCAGGCGAGATGACCTCGGCGTTGCACATCACGCCGGCGTGCCTGACGTGGTCAGCGTCAGGGCAGTCGTAGACGAACACAGCCACGTCGACACCTACCTGGGTAGCGGCGAGACCGACGCCCTCGGCCGCATACATGGTCGCGAACATGTTCCGTACGAGCTCCTGTAGCTCCTCGTCGAACTCAGTCACGGCACGAGTGGGCCGGTGCAAGATGGGATTTCCCCAGCGGACGATCGGCAAGACCGTGCCGCCGGTCCTCAACTCGTCCACCGTGCTGGTTTGAGATGGCACGCCGGTGAGGCTACCGCGTGGCGCGCTTGGAATGCGCGCTCCGCTGTTTGAGAGTGGTCATGTGGCCGAGGGTGAATTGCCGGCGCAGTTCGAGGAACTGCTGGGCGGCTACCTTCGGCACTTGCGAGGCGAACGCAACTTGGCTGAGCACACCGTACGCGCCTACCGCACCGATCTGCTAAATCTGTTCGTCCATCTTGATCGTCTCGGCATCGCGTCCGTGGCCGAGGTGGACCTCAAGGCGCTGCGTAGTTGGCTCGCCAAGCAGCACACACTCGGACATGCCCGCACGACTTTGCAGCGACGAGCAGCCGCAGCACGAGTGTTCTTCAGCTGGGCCCACGAGAGCGGCCACATGATCACGGATCCAGCGGCCAACCTGCGATCTCCCAAGACCGTACGCGTTTTGCCACCAACGCTGGATCGCACAACGGCAAGCCGAATGCTCGATGAGGCGATCGCGACCGCCCGCGAAGGCGGGGGACCGGTAGCCGCACGGGATGTCGCCGTACTCGAGCTCTTGTACTCCAGCGGAATCCGCGTCTCGGAGTTGTGCGGTCTCGATCTGAATGATCTTGATCGGGAACGCCAAGTCATCCGGGTATTCGGCAAAGGCAGCAAGGAGAGAACCGTTCCAGTCGGTGCTCCGGCCTTGCGTGCGGTCGAGGCCTGGCTCGCAAAGGCCCGCACGCAGCTGAGGACCGATCAGTCGGGCCAGGCGATGTTTCTAGGCGAGCGGGGCAGGCGGATCGACCCTCGAGTAGTGCGCCGGATCGTCCATCGATCTCTCAGAATGACCGAGGGGGCGCCCGACCTCGGTCCTCACGGACTCCGGCACGCAATGGCGACCCACCTGCTCGAGGGCGGTGCCGACCTGCGCAGCGTGCAGGAAATTCTCGGTCACGCGTCGCTAGCCACGACGCAGATCTACACGCACGTAACGAACGAGCGCCTGCGATCGGCCTTTGAACAGGCTCACCCCAGGGCGTGACGAGCTTGGCACAGAGCTGTCGAAGGACGCCCTTCGACGAGCTCAGGGCGCATTCAGTCATAGCCAGCTCATCGGGTTGCTGAGCCGATCGTTGAGCCACACCATCAGGTGCAGGTGACATCCCGTGGAGAAACCGGTACTGCCGACGTGGCCGATCACCTGACCTCGGCTGACCCGCTGTCCAGGGCGGACCAGATAGCGGGTGGCATGGTTGAAGGCGGTCTGCACGCGTACGCCGTCAACGCTGCCATGGCTCAGGAAAAGCCGGTTGCCGTACGCCGGGCTGAAGTAAGCCCGCGTGACGACTCCGGCGTACGGTGCCCGTATGGCAGTCCCGCACGGGGCGCCGAAGTCAGTGCCATCGTGCAGCTTCCTGATCTTGAGCAGCGGATGCAACCGCATCCCAAAGGCCGACGTTACCGGACCTGCAACGGGGTAGAGAAACCCATGACCTCCTGCCGCCCGGGCCGAGGTAACGCTCGCGTCGGTCTGGGTAGCCGATGCAGCGGACGCTCGCGCTTCCGCTTCTCGCATCACGATTCCGCGTTGCGCCTCCGCGACCAGGCGTAACCGGCCACCAGGACCGCCAACAAGCAGCAATGGGTCGAGATAGGTCTTGCCCGCGCGCAAACCCCAGTGCAGGCAGCCGCGACAATGTCCACCGGTGCTGAGCCTGCCGATCACTTGGCCGAAGGCCACGCGTTCACCGGTATGCACGGTACTGACTACTGGCTCATATGTTGTGCGGACTCCGCCGTGGTCGAGGCTGATCACCGGCTTGCCGCCGATCGATCCGACGAATGCCACCGTGCCGTCAGCAGCCGCAAGAACTGCCTCACCAGGCTTAGCGACAAGATCGACACCGCGATGACCAGATCCCCAAATCGCCGTTGGGGCATCGAACCCTCGATGCACCACAGGACGCCCGCCCAGCGGCCAGCCGGCCGGGGTGGGTAGTCGACGGGCCGCTGTGGCAGGCGCTGGAATGGCGAGCACGCACAGGCAGACCGCAATAAAGAGCAGCGGTACAACATGGCGGCGAAGGGCTCGCATGTTGGGAGTCTTCGGATGCCGACTCTTATCGTGCGGTCTGTCGCAAATCTGTGGACACGGCTCGAGGCTGCAGCGCGGCTGTGGACAACTGGGACGCGGACTTGTTTGCGATGCCGACTCGTTAGCGATTCCGGCAATGTGCGCGACCGGTAAGGCTCGCATAGACTCACCTGTGCAGACCTGCCATCGGGTCTGACTTCGCATGCTTGCCTGCCGGTCCAAGGGACTGGGCGGCACAATCGGTCTCGTCCCTGACGACCGATCAGGTCGAGTGGGTGTCGCGCGAGCATCAGGCAGCGCCGAAAGGTTCGGCGCTGAACAACCGGACGCCGGCACAGCACATGCCGGCAAGGAAGGAACGCGGCCATGGCCGTCGTCACTACGCGACAGCTCTTGGAGAGCGGCGTCCACTTTGGACACCAAACCCGCCGTTGGAACCCGAAGATGAAGCGGTTCATCTTCACCGAGCGCAACGGCATCTACATCATCGATCTGCAGCAATCGTTGACCTACATCGACCGCGCGTACGCGTTCGTCAAGGACACCGTCGCCCGTGGCGGCCAGGTGCTCTTCGTCGGAACCAAAAAGCAAGCTCAGGAGGCCATTGCTGAGCAGGCCACGCGGGTCGGCATGCCGTACGTGAACCAGCGGTGGCTCGGCGGCATGCTGACCAACTTTCACACTGTGATCAAGCGCATCCAGCGCCTCAAAGAGCTGGAGGGACTGGACTTCGACGACATCGCGGCATCTGGCTTGACCAAGAAGGAATTGCTCGGATTGCGCCGCGAGAAGGAAAAGCTGGAGCGGACGCTAGGCGGCATTCGGGACATGACCCGGCCTCCGCAGGCCGTTTGGATCGTCGACACCAAGAAGGAGCACCTCGCTGTCGACGAGGCCCGCAAGCTGCGGATTCCGGTGATCGGCATCCTGGACACCAACTGTGACCCCGATGAGGTCGACTTCGCGATCCCGGGCAATGATGACGCCATTCGCTCGGTCTCCCTGCTCACCCGGGTGATTGCAGATGCCGTGGCCGACGGCCTCATGGCACGCTCCGGTGCACAGACCGGAGCTGAGGCCGAGCTGGAACCGATGCCGGACTGGGAACGCGAGCTCCTTGTCGCCTCGCAGGAGGCAGCACCTTCCACTCCGCACGAGGTGTCGTCGCCTGACGCAGCGCCGGTGCCTGGTGAGGAGCAGCCAGAGGAAGCCGCAATTGAGGCCGAAGAGCAGGCTGACAAGGAACTCGATCTCGAGCTGCAGTCTGATAACCCAGACCCTGAGAACGTCTACAACCCAGCCACTGGGTCCACCCACAGCTGAAAACTTTCACCGATTCGAGAACAAGGACAAACCCAACTCATGGCAACGATTCCCGCTGCTGAAGTAAAGAAACTTCGCGACGCGACCGGCGCAGGCATGATGGATTGCAAGAGGGCGCTGAGCGAGGCAGAAGGCGACTTTGACAAGGCCGTTGAGATTCTGCGCGTCAGCGGCCAGGCTAAGGCGGCCAAGCGCGGTGCCGAGCGGTCGGCCACCAACGGGCTCGTCGCCTCGGCCGACGGCGCGTTGCTCCAACTCGGAGCCGAGACCGATTTCGTCGCGAAGAACCAAGCGTTCCAGACGCTGGCGGCAGATGCCGTGCAGGCGGTAGCAGCGAGCAGGGCTGACAGCGTCGAGGCTGCGAACGCTGCAGTCCTAGCTTCCGGCCAGACTGTCCAGGAGGCGGTTGACGAGCTGGCGGCCAAGATCGGCGAGAAGCTCGAGGTAAGTGCCGCCGCGTACTTCGATGGCCAGACCGCGGTCTATCTGCACCGCCGAGCCTCCGATCTTCCTCCGCAGGTCGGTGTGCTCGTCGAGTACGAGGGCTCGGACGCGTCCGCAGCTCGGGGCGCCGCTATGCAGATAGCAGCGATGCGCCCGCAGTACATCAGCCGTGATGATGTTCCGGCAGAACTGGTGGAGAACGAGCGGCGGATCGCAGAGGCCACGGCAAAGGAGGAAGGCAAGCCGGAGCAAGCCCTTCCGAAGATCATCGAGGGCCGCGTGAACGCCTACTTCAAAGACGTTGCGCTGCTCGATCAGCCCTCAGTGATCGACAACAAGACCTCCTTCGGCAAGCAGCTCGACGAGGCCGGCATCAAGGTGTTGCGCTTCGTGCGGTTCGAGGCGGCCGGCGCGTAACTAGTCTGTCCCGACAACAAGAGGGGAACCCGACGGGTGAATTGTCCGTACAAGCGCGTGATGCTGAAGCTCTCGGGTGAGGTCTTCGGCGGTGGCAAGGTGGGCGTCGATCCCGATGTTGTCGCTGGGCTTGCCAAACAGATCGGCATTGTCGTTCAAATGGGCGTCCAGGTTGCGGTCGTGGTCGGTGGCGGCAACTTCTTCCGTGGCGCAGAACTGCAACAGCACGGGATGGAACGTGATCGCGCCGACTACATGGGCATGCTTGGCACCGTCATGAACTGCCTGGCCCTGCAGGACTTCTTGGAGAAGGTTGGCATTCAAACACGGGTGCAGACCGCGATCACCATGGGACAGGTGGCCGAGCCGTACATTCCGCGCCGCGCCGAGCGGCACCTCGAGAAGGGCCGGGTCGTGATCTTCGGCGCCGGCTCGGGCATGCCCTACTTCTCGACAGACACTGTCGCGGCACAACGGGCTCTCGAGATCAGCGCCGAGGTGCTGTTGATGGGTAAGCAAGGGGTCGACGGAGTCTATTCAGCTGATCCCCGCAAACACCCGGACGCGATCAAGTTCGACGAACTTACTTACGACGACTATCTGGCGCGAAACCTCAAGGTTGCCGATGCGACAGCGATCAGCATGGCTCGCGACTACAAGCTGCCGATGATCTTTTTCAGTCTCGATACTGACGGCACAATCGTCCGGGTGGTGTCGGGTGAGAAGATCGGAACGATCGTCCACGCCTAAGGAGAGAACACCTGTGATCGCCGACATCATGCGCGAAGCCGAGATCAAAATGGCGAATGCGGTCGAGTACACCAAGGAGGAATTCGCAGCAATTCGTACTGGTCGAGCTCACCCGGCGATTTTCGCCAAGCTGACCGCGGACTATTACGGAACGCCTACTCCGCTCCAGCAGCTGGCGACCTTTCATGCCCAGGATGCCCGTGTCATGCTCATCACCCCGTACGACAAGTCAGCGATGGGCAACATCGAGAAGTCGATCCGCAACTCCGATATTGGCGTGAATCCCTCCAACGACGGCACCACGATCCGGATCGTCCTGCCAGAGCTCACCGAGGAACGACGTAAGGAATACATCAAGCTGGCCAGGCACAAGGCCGAAGATGCGCGGGTTTCCGTCCGCGGCGCCCGGCGCACCGCAAAAGAGGCCCTTGATCGAATGGTGAAGGACAAGGAAGTCGGTGAGGACGAGGTGGTACGCGCCGAGAAGCAGCTCGACGTGGCCACCAGGAAGCACACCGATGCCATCGACGATGTTCTCAAGCACAAGGAAGCCGAACTACTCGAGGTGTGATGGCTGAGTCCCCGGCCGCGCCGGCGAACACTCACGGCCGCGCCGGCCGCAACCTGCCGGCGGCGATAGGCATGGGGGTCGGCCTTGGCGTCTACCTCGTACTCAGCTTGCTCTACTTCAAGCCCGCCTTCGTTGTATTGGTCGCCGTTGCATTGGTGCTGGCGTCTGTAGAGCTGCATGAAGCGCTGAAAAAGCTGGGCATGACATCGGCGATCGTTCCGATTGCTGTCGGTAGCGTGGCGATCTCATTTGGCTCTTACTTCGCTGGCCGTCAGGAGCCCGTGATCTTCTCTACGACCAGCGTGCTCCTGGCCTCGCTGGCTCTGACAGTACTGGCCAGCCTGATCTGGCGGATGCCGAAGGGCATTGCAGGGTATGTCCCCGACGCTGCTGCCAGTCTGCTGATCATTGCCTATGTGCCGCTGCTCGGCTCCTTCGGGCCCTTGATGCTTGCCGAGGCACAGGGCGGTGCTCGCCTGGTGACTTTCTTTTTGATCGTGGTGATGAGCGACACCGGTGGCTACATCGCGGGAGTGCTGTTCGGCAAGCATCCAATGGCGCCCAAGATCAGTCCGAAGAAGTCATGGGAGGGCGCTGCCGGATCGCTGATCTTGGGAACCACGGCGGCGATTTGCATGGCGATCTTTGCGCTACATGTGCCGTTCTGGGTGGGCATCATTCTCGGCATCAGCTTGGTAGTTGTCGGTACCTGCGGTGATCTGATCGAATCGATCATCAAGAGAGATATCGGCATCAAGGACATGAGTTCTTTCGTGCCCGGACACGGCGGAGTCATGGACCGCCTCGACTCGCTGCTCGTAGCAGCGCCGGTCGCCTGGCTGATCATGTACGTGTTCATTCCTGGTGGATAAACCCCAAGGTGTGACACCTGCCAAGATTGGCGCCGTGGCAGAACTGGATCCCGCTCTTTACGACCTGGCCGAGGCGTTTGGCGTCGCGACCGAGTACTGGGATTGGCAGGGCAAGCATGTTCCTGCCAGTCGCGAGACGGTGGTCGCCGTCCTCGCCGCACTCGATGTCGACGCGTCCACGCCCGAAGCCGCCGCCACCGCGCTGGCCAACCATCACCGCTACCCCTGGACCCAGATGTTGCCGCCGTGCCTGGTGATCCGCGAACGTCGGGCCGCGTCGGTCTGGGTGCATGTGCCGCACGGGGATCCTGTCTCTGTCTGGATCGAACTCGAGACAGGCGAAAGCAGGCAGCAGTTACAACAGCTGGAGAACTGGACGCCGCCGCGACAGATCGATGACGGCTGGGTAGGTGAGGCCTCGTTCGAGATCCCTGACGATCTGCCATTGGGGTACCACACGCTGAAGGCCGTCAGCGGCGAGCATCAGGCGTCGATGCCCTTGATCATTACGCCACTGTGGGTGGGCCTCCCGGAACGGATGGGCGAGCACTCCGGCTGGGGATTGGCCACGCAGCTCTATAGCGTCCGCTCGGGGCAGTCCTGGGGAGTAGGCGACCTCGCCGATCTCGAAGACCTCGCTGTCTGGTCGGCAGCTGAACACGACGCCGACTTCGCACTGATCAATCCGCTGCATGCGGCCGAGCCGGTGCCGCCGATGGAGCCGTCGCCGTACCTGCCGAGCAGTCGCCGTTTCGCCAATCCTCTCTATCTACGACTGGAAAGAATTCCTGAGTACGCGGTCGCCCGCAGTGAGCATCGAGAAGAGATCGATAAGATCAGAACCCGGCTGCTCGAAGACCTAGCCGACTCCACACAGATCGACCGGAATCGATCATGGAACGCCAAACGAGAAGCCCTCGAGATCATCTTTTCGGTCCCTCGTACGCCGGGACGGGAAGCCTCGTTTACGGCGTACCGGCATCGTGAAGGGCGAGGTCTGGAGAGATACGCTGCCTGGGCTGCGCTGGCAGAGGAGTATGGGCCGAATTTCAGGCAGTGGCCGCCCGAGTTACAGAATCCACAATCTCCAGCCGTAGCTGCATTCGCTGCCGGCAACGCGGCCAAGATCGACTTTCACTGTTGGCTGCAGTGGCTGATGGAGGAGCAGCTAGCGGACACCCAGCATGCGGCGCTGCGGGCCGGCATGGCACTTGGGGTAATGCACGATCTGGCAGTTGGTGTCAGTCCGCGTGGAGCTGATGCCTGGAGTTTGCAAGACAGTTACGCCCGAAACGTCTCGGTCGGATGCCCACCGGATCCCTTCAATCAGCAAGGACAAATTTGGAATCAGCCTCCGTGGCGCCCGGATCGCCTCGCCACTACCGCGTACGCGCCGTTCCGAGAGATGGTCTCCACGATCTTGCGGCATGCCGGAGGCCTGCGTGTTGATCATGTGATCGGGCTCTTCCGGCTGTGGTGGATTCCCGACGGCGCGCATGCCACTCAAGGCACCTACGTTCGTTACGACCACGAGGCCATGATCGGCATTCTCGCGTTGGAGGCGCATCGGGCAGGTGCTGTGGTCGTCGGTGAGGACCTAGGCACTGTGGAGCCTTGGGCCCGTGACTACCTCCGGGAACGCGGCATCCTGGGAACCTCGGTCTTGTGGTTCGAATTCGATTGGGACGGCGATGGCAGGCCGCTGGCGCCGGAAAAGTGGCGTGAGTACTGTCTGGCCTCGGTCACGACTCATGATCTGCCGCCTACCGCTGGTTATCTGATCGGTGATCATGTCCGGCTTCGTGATCAACTGGGTATCTTGACTCGCTCGTTGGATGAAGAACTGCAAGCCGACGAAGCCGACCGCAAGGCATGGCTGGATAACCTGCGCGATCGAGGAGCGTTGCAGGCCGACGGAAATATCGACGACCCAAATATCGACGACATTGTCGAAGCCCTGCACCGCTATCTGACCTGGACGCCATCACGGCTGCGATGCCTGTCGCTGGCCGACGCCGTGGGAGAGCGCCAGTTACAAAATCAGCCCGGCACTATCGACGAGTATCCGAACTGGCGAGTGCCGCTGACCGGACCTGATGGTGCACCCGTCATGTTGGAGGACATCTTCACCAACGAGCGGACCGCGGCGCTCGCGCAGGTCATGGGTTCTGGTCGTTGAAGATCAGAACACTTAGCGGGTGCCGGTGGTGGTCAGGCCCTGTTCGATCGCCTTCTGGATGGCATCGGCTTCTTCTTGGGTCAAAGTGCCGTTTTGGACCGCCGCGTCCAGTTGTGCTTTCACCGCAGCTGCCAGTTGCGGCCCGTAGGTTGCACGAAGCTCTTGGAGCCCAGCGCGGACGGTTTCCTCGTCGACGCCCAGCATTCTGGACAGCTCTTGAACCAGGGCTTCCTCTCCCATCGGATCCTGCCCCGTGGGACCCTCCGGATTGTTCGGTACGGCAGGTGGCTCAGTCTGCGGCAATGGCCCCCCCGGATTGTCCGGTACGACAGGCGGCTCAGTCTGCGGCGCAGGAACCTCGGTCGGCGCGCTGCTCGGATTCGGCATCGGTATGGGGTTCGCGTACGCGGTCGTTGCTATACCTAGGCCGGCGCCAAGCGCAAGCACTCCGGAAGCGATCACCGCTGCGGTCTTCGTGGGGGCTGCCACGTGCGTTACTCCTTGTCATCGGTTCGCCGACGATCGGCGCAGTGGAGCACAGCCTCTGGCTAGTACCTGGCAGTGACCTGTGCAGAGCCTGGCAGGCAGCTAGCAATGTTTGTCGCGATCCGGGCCTGGATAGTGTCGCTGCATGGCAGGTGGTGACGTCCTAGCGACCGACCAGCGGGAGCCGAAGCAGGTTGATCAGAGCCTGTTGACGGTATTGGTCGCGTTCCTGGCCAACCTGCTCATCGCCATCGCGAAGTCCGTCGCTGCTGCCATTACGTCGTCAGCGTCCATGCTTGCCGAGGCTGCTCATTCCTGGGCGGATGCCGGCAATGAGATCTTCTTGCTCATTGCTGATCGACGATCCGATCGGCGGCGGGACAGCGGACACCCCATGGGGTTCGGCCGGGAGGCGTACGTCTGGTCCATGTTCGCAGCATTCGGGCTGTTTACCGCCGGTGCCCTGTTATCGATTTGGCATGGCGTGCAAGAGCTGATCAAGCCCGAGGAAGCCTCGAACTATCTGGTCGCCTACGTGGTGCTGGCGATTTCCTTCGTTCTAGAAGGTATTTCATTCCTCCAGGCCACGAGGCAGGCTCGACGGCTGGCCGCGGAGCGGCGTCGTAGCGTCACCGACCTGGTACTCAACACTTCAGACCCGACACTGCGCGCGGTCGTCGCCGAAGACACGGCAGCCCTGATAGGGATCGCAATCGCAACGGCCGGTGTCGGGCTTCACCAACTCACCGGCTCCCCGACGCCCGATGCCGTCGGATCCATCTTGATCGGCGTGTTGCTGGCGGTCATCGCCGTTGTGCTGATCGACCGCAACCGTCGCTTCCTGGTGGGAGAGGCCGTACGGCCAGAGGTTCGGCAGAAAGTGTTGCAACATCTGCTCGCACGGTCCGACATCGACCGCATAACCTATCTGCACTTGGAATTCGTCGGACCTGATCGGCTGTACCTGGTGGCCTCGGTCGACATGACCGGTGATGACGTCGAACACAGCTTGGCCGTGCGGTTACGACAGGTTGAGCATGAGCTGGAAAAGGAAGAGGCCATCGAGGAGGCCGTGCTCACCCTTGCCACACCCGACGAGGCGTCCCTTGTGCCTTAGCCGCCCTCGACCTCTGTAGTAAGCAGGTCAGCAACTTCCTTCACGTCATTGACGCAATAGATCAACTGGCCCATCGGTCGTCCCGCACCGAGCCGCTGCAGCAGCGGCCAAACGGGGTAGAGATCGTTCCAGTACTCTCGGCCCACCAGGACCAGCGGCGCTACCAGGCTCGCGTCGGCGGCATAGAAGTTCTCTGTGACGGCTTGGAAGATCTCCTGAACGGTGCCAGCCTGCCCAGGAAGACAGACGATCCCACCTCCACAGCGATGGAGCAAGGCATCTTCGCGCAGCGCGTTGGAGAAATACTTGGCGATCTCGGTGGCGAAGACGTTAGTTGGTTCGTGGCCGAAGAACCACGTCGGGATGCTGAGACTTCGGCCCGCCGAGGCGATGGGCCAGCGGGCGCGTACTTGAAAGGCACTGTGCGCCCAGGCATCAACACTTGGTTGATAGCTGACCGGTGGCGTCATGATCATCAACGCGTCCTCGAGCGCACCCGGCCATGGACTCAGATAGGCCCCGAGATTGGCTGCCTCCATTGCTCCTGGGCCGCCGCCGGTGAGCACCGTGCGGCCCGCACTCGTCAGGCTCGCTGCCAGCTGGGCTGCGGCGCGGTAGGTCCCGTCGCCACGAGGTAGGGCGTGGTCGCCCATGATCCCCACAATGGTGCGTCGATCCACGTCGGTTGCTGCGTCGTCGAGTGCATCGGTAATCGCGTGATCATGAAGAGTGGCGGCCAGGTCGGCCGTCAGGGATCGGCCGGCGCGGGAATGTGACCACGCGTAGACGGCCGCATCCAGGCTTTGTTCATAATCGCCGGCGCCATACAGCTCAGCAGCGTCGTACGGACGGGTCCGGTAAGGGTCGAACGGAACATCGGGGAGTCGTGGAAACAACAGCGCGCCGGACCTGCGGAGATAATGCTCGACGGCCGGGCTGAAGGCACAACCGAGAAAGACTGCGCCGTGGGGATCGACGTTCAGCAATGCGTCAGTGCGTTCAGTGAGGTCCAGGGATTGGACGAACCAGCCGTTCAGTCGCTGCGTATTGCCAATGTGAGCGTCGAACTCAGCAAGGCTTTCGATCTCGATCAGGCGTCGCGTCACGGTGCCGCTCGTGGACCTCTCATGGTGTGCGCATTCTGCCACGGGCAGCGAGCGCACACGGCGGGAGAGATCATGGTGTGCGATGCCCGTCGCCACTGATGACCTGGTTCCGTGGTTGCTCGAGGGCGACCCGGCTATCCGCTGGCGGGTGGTGCACCGAGACCTGCTCGACAGAGACGGCTGGCTGAGCCAACGGGACCGACCTGCCACACTTGGCCAGTGCGTGACGTGGTGATCTTGGGCAGCACCGGCTCGATCGGAACCCAAGCCCTGGAGGTCGTTGCCGATTACTCCGATCAGTTCCGGGTCGTGGGGCTCGCCGCTGGCGGGTCGCAGATACCGTTACTCGCCCGGCAGGCGCTGGATAGCGGTGCGCAGGCCGTTGCGGTCAGCCGGTCGACGAGCGTCCAGGATCTGCAGCTGGCCCTCTACGCCGAAGCCAGCCGACGCGGCTGGGCGGAGGGAAAGGTGCAACTGCCTCGCATCGTGGCAGGCCCCGAAGCAGCCGCGGAGCTGGCGGTATTGCCATGTGATGTCGTTCTCAACGGGATCACCGGCTCGACCGGTTTAGCGGCGACCCTTGCCGCTCTCGGAGCCGGGCGGATCCTCGCTCTGGCCAACAAGGAGTCTTTGGTGGTGGGCGGTCAGTTGGTCACCAGGGCCGCACGGCCTGGTCAGATCGTTGCAGTCGACTCAGAACATTCGGCATTGGCGCAATGCCTTCGCGGCGGCGCGTCCAGCGAGGTTGACCGGCTCATCCTGACAGCAAGTGGGGGGCCTTTCAGGGGCCGTACACGCGAAGAGATGAGCAACGTCACACCGGATCAGGCCCTTGCCCATCCAACCTGGAATATGGGGCGGGTGATCACCACGAATTCTGCGACGCTGGTGAACAAGGGATTGGAGCTCTTGGAAGCCCATCTGCTGTACGGCGTGGAGCTGGACCGCATTGATGTCGTCGTGCATCCTCAGTCGATCGTGCACTCGATGGTGCTGTTCATTGACGGCTCGACCATGGCGCAGTGCTCGCCGCCGGACATGAAGCTTCCGATCGCACTCGGTCTGAGCTGGCCGGATCGGCTCCCTGGCGTCGCTCAGTCATGTGATTGGAGTACAGCAGCCAGCTGGACCTTTGAGCCCCTGGACAACTCAGCATTTCCCGCGGTTGAGCTGGCCCGTCAGGCAGGGCGGTTGGGGGGTACGGCCCCAGCGGTCTACAACGCCGCCAACGAGGCCTGCGTGGACGCCTTTCACGAGGGTCAGATCGATTTCACCCAGATCGTCGACATCGTGGCCGTAGTGTTGCATGAGCATGCCGGTTCGGACCCCGACGTAGTCTCGAAGCTGGTCGCAAGTGATCAGCTCACCCTGGAGAAGGTGCTGGCGGCTGACGCCTGGGCACGGGCCCGGGCCACGGATCTCACCCGAGCAACGGAGCACGCGCGCTAAATGGAACTTGTGATCTACATCGCCGGTGCCGTTGTCTTCTTTGGGCTGGTGATGGCCTCGATTGGCTTGCATGAGATCGGTCATCTGGTGCCGGGCAAGCTGTTCAACGTCAAGACCAGCGAATACTTCGTTGGCTTCGGTCGCACCTTGTGGTCCCGGAAACGGGGGGAAACCGAGTACGGCGTCAAGGCAGTTCCGGTCGGCGGGTATGTCCGGCTCGTCGGCATGTTTCCGCCGGCCAAGGATCGTCCCGGTGAGGTGCGGGCGTACAGCACCGGGCCGTTTCGGGCGCTGGCCGACAATGCGAGGGCTGCAGAGTGGTCGGCGATACGTCCCGAGGACGAAGGCCGGCTCTTCTACCAGAAGCCGTTCGGGCAAAAGTTGATCATTATGGCCAGTGGCCCCGCGATGAACATTCTGCTCGCGTTTCTGATCTTGCTCGGGGTTTCGCTCAGCTACGGTGTCTACCGTTCGCAGCTGACGATCAGCAAGGTCGAGGAATGCATTGTCGCCGCGAACGCAGCCGACAAGAGCTGCGCGGGCAAGCCGCCAACCCCCGCTGCGCAATCCGGCATCCAGCCGGGGGACAAGATTGTTGCCTTCAACGGGACCGCGGTGTCCTCCTGGGATGACGTCTCGCGTCTGATTCGGGCAAACCTGGACCATCCGGCGCTGATCACCGTCGAGCGCGGCGGCCAGCGTACTGATCTGAAGCCGGTCAATACCGTCATCACCGGTGTACCCGACAGGTATGACCCGTCAAGGCGTGTGGCCGCGGGCTTCTTCGGCGTCGAGCCAGAGATCGCCCGAGAGCGCGGCGGACCGGTCGCAGTAGTCGGCGACATGTGGCAGATGACCAAACAGACTGTCGTAGCGCTGGCCTACTTCCCAGCGAAGGTCTACTACACCGCGTACAACCTGGTGACCGGAAAGCCGCGTGACATCTATGGACCGATGTCGATCGTCGGTGCCAGCCGAGCGGCAGGGGAGATCGCCTCGACGAACCAGATTGACGCAGCAGCGAAAGTGGCAAGCCTGTTTACAGTCCTCGGCGCGGTCAACTTGTTCGTCGCACTGTTCAATTTCGTGCCGCTGCTTCCTCTCGACGGCGGGCACATCGCAGCAGCGCTCTACGAAGCCGTCAGGCGTGCCATCGCACGAGTCTTAGGGCGACCCGACCCAGGACCGGTGGATACAGCGAAGTTGCTGCCTGTCGCCTACGTTGTCGGCGGGGTGATCTTGATCTCAGGTATCGTGTTGATCTTGGCCGACATCATCGATCCGATTCAGCTCTTCTAACGCTTGGGCGCTTCTTGGGCGAGAACTCTCCTGATATTCGCTCGCCACGCGCGTATACCGATGTCGTCCATGTTCGTGTCCATGGTCACGGCGTCGATTGCCTCGATCCGCCATTCGGGCGGCGCGAAGGTCGCTCGAATCTCTTCCTGACTTACCCGCCGTGGCCCCAGGGTGCCCGGCTCGAGATCACTGAAACACAGCATGTAATAGCGACCATCTTCGGAAATGGCGGCGGCCAGTGCAGCAACATAACGAGCCCGGTCGTCATCGTCGAACACGTGGAACAGCCCACTGTCGACAACGGTGTCGAATTGTTCGCCGAGCTCAGCCAAGCGGAGAGCATCCCAAACGAGAAACCGCGCTGAGAGGTCACGATCGGCCGCCTTACGCCGCGCTTGGCGAATGGCGCCGGAAACCCCGTCAATGCCGGTTGCATCCAGTCCCAGCTGGGCAGCAAGGAGTGCATGCTCACCGGTTCCGCACCCGGCATCGAGCACCCGACCACTCCACATGCCGCGCTCCGCCAGCTCGACAAAGGCTGGCTGAGGCCGCCCAATGTCCCACGGCGGTGGTCCAGAGTCATACATCGCACTGAAGCGGCCGAGCTGCTCCGACGGTGGCGTGCCAAGCGGATCGTCTGGACTGGTCATGGCGTTGCCTTCGTCCCCAGCAGCTGAACCTGAAGCGCTTCGGTCAGCCAGGTCTGGAATTGGGCAACCGACCAGCCGCGCTGTCGGACCAGTTTGTCGTACAGCGACGGATCGTTGTAGAGCCACATCAGGTCCGCCGCGACATCAGCATCGATGTCGCTCCGCAGTGCACCGGCGTCCGCCAACAGCTGTGCGGCCTCTTGCATGCCCCTGCGCCGCTGCCGAATCGTCGTGGTATGGAGCCTGCGCGCCTCTGGATCACTCGCAGCGGCGCCCTCGAGGGCACGCCAGATGGCTGAGATACGCCTGTCAATCGACACCACCAGGGCGGCGTACATGGCGAGCCGCTTGGCATGGTCCGGCTCGGCAAGCAAGTCTGCGATCTCTGGCCGATCCTTAAGAGGCACGGGCTGATCGTCACCGACGATCGCGAAGTCGTACGCAAGCTTCATCAGCTCCGCTTTGCCGCCCACCGAGTCGAACACTGTCTTACGACTCACGCCTGCCGCAGTCGCGACGGCATCGATAGTGGTTGCGGCATAGCCTCGCTCCGCGAAAAGCTCGGCGGCCGCATCCACAATCCGCCTTCTGGTCTGGATGGCCTGATCAGCGCGCAATTGCGAGGTGTACGACCGAGTGCCTTCAGCCATGGACATCACCCTAAGTGCTCAAAGGACAATTTGAATAAGTCATTGACTTATTCAATTTACTCTCAGTATAGTGAATTATCGCTAGCAAGCCAGCATGGGAGGAGGTCGTCGTGGAGTCGGGTTTACCTGTGGTGGCTGGATCGGTCTCTACCGCGATCTTCGTTGCCAGCACCGTTCCAATGCTGGTCAAAGCCCGACGGACCAAAGACCTCGCTTCGTACAGCCTCGGTAACATTGCGCTGGCCAACCTAGGCAACCTGATTTATGCGGTCTATGTCTTCAGTCTGCCGCTGGGACCAGTTTGGGCTCTGCATGGATTCCATCTCGGCGCCAGCGGCTTAATGCTGTTTTGGTATCTCCGTCACGCTCGAAGCCGCCGACCGCTTGGTGACGCTGACGAAATCCGGCGCGGCCGCACAACGCGCGACTCTGCGAGTCAGACTGGCCGATCACTCAATTCATTCGCGAGCGCCGGAAAATCGGCGGCCAGCGTGTTCCACACCATTCGATGATCGATGCGTCCGTAATTATGGACAACAAGGTTTCCCGTCCCGCGGATCGCACGGCACGGCATATCGGGATGCTGATCTTGAGAACTTTGACTCAACCGTGAAGCAGCCTCGCCGACACGTTGAGCGAGAGCTTCACCGGCTAACGGCAAGATCTCGTCGGTCTCGAACTCCTCGCGCTCCCGTGCAACCAAACGTCCGGCTTGCTGACAGAAGTCGAGGATGTCTTCAATCCCGTTCTCTCAACCCACCCTCGGGATGCCAGCGATGAGTGGAACGATGCATCTGTCAACGCTTGCGTCGCGGAAGTCACGTTAGGCTGGATCGCTGGCGAACCCGCACAATGGTTTTGCATGGTTTTGCGCGCGGTTTGGCCGGCATCTCGCAATGAAAGGTCTTATGAGCATCGACCTGGGTCTGCCCACCCTTCCTCCACCGACCCTGAAGCCACGCCGCGCAAGCCGCCAGATCAAGGTTGGCAAGGTAGCCGTCGGTGGCGACGCGCCGATCAGCGTGCAGTCGATGACCACGACGCTCACCGCCGACATCAATGCCACCCTCCAGCAGATCGCCGAGCTGACGGCGACTGGTTGCGACATCGTCCGAGTCGCCGTACCCAGTCAAGACGACGCCGACGCATTGCCGGTCATCGCCAAGAAGTCTCAGATTCCGGTGATCGCCGACATCCACTTCCAGCCCAGGTATGTCTTCGCCGCGATCGATGCCGGATGCGCGGGCGTACGGGTCAATCCCGGCAACATCCGAGCATTCGATGATCAAGTAAAAGAAATCGCAACGGCGGCCGCCGATGCCGGCTGCTCGATCCGAATCGGTGTGAACGCCGGATCACTGGACAAACGCCTGCTCGCCAAATACGGCAAGGCAACGCCCGAGGCCCTCGTCGAATCAGCCCTCTGGGAAGCAAGCCTTTTTGAGGAGCATGACTTCCGTGACTTCAAGATCTCTGTGAAACACCACGACCCGGTGATCATGGTTCGCGCGTACGAGCTACTGGCAGAGGCCTGCGAGTATCCGCTGCACCTCGGTGTCACTGAAGCTGGCCCGGCCTTCCAGGGCACGATCAAGTCTGCGGTTGCCTTCGGTGCGCTGCTCTCCAAAGGCATAGGCGACACCATTCGCGTCTCGCTGTCGGCGCCCCCGGTCGAAGAGGTCAAGGTCGGGATCAAGATCTTGGAATCGTTGAACCTGCGGCCTCGACATCTGGAGATCGTTTCGTGCCCCTCGTGCGGCCGTGCCCAGGTGGACGTTTACAAGCTGGCCGACGAAGTAACTGCGGGCTTGGAAGGACTTGAGGTACCTCTGCGGGTTGCGGTGATGGGTTGTGTGGTCAATGGGCCCGGTGAGGCGCGCGAGGCAGATCTCGGTGTCGCTTCCGGCAATGGCAAAGGCCAGATCTTCGTGCGCGGCGAGGTGATCAAGACTGTGAAGGAGGCCGACATCGTCGAAACACTCATTGAAGAGGCGATGCGGCTCGCGGATGAAATGGCTGAATCCTTGCCCGCCGGACACGGCGCGCCCGAGGTCAGCGTGCACTGAGCATGCGCAAGGTCGCCGGCACGATCACGTCGCGCAGAGCACGCGAGGGCTCAGTGCGCGTGCTGAGCCGTAGCGACCTGCCGGCAGCGATCCGGCTGCTCTCGGCTAACCCCATCGAGAACGTCTTCGTCGCCTCCCGGGTACGTGCCGCGGGAATTGAACAGGCAAGCCTCGGCTGTCCGGTTTGGGGATATGAGCGGGGTGGCTTGCTGCGAGCACTGTGCCATGCCGGATCCAATCTGGTGCCGGTCAATGCCGACGAGCAAGCGCTTGGCGCGTGGACTGAGTTCGCCGGTCCGGACCGCGTATGTGCGTCGATCATTGGGCCCTCACATGTGGCGCTAGAGCTATGGAGCAGACTGTCCGAGCGCTGGGGCGGCGCCTGGAGCGAGGTCCGCGACGTGCGTCCACACCAGCCTGTGATGGCAATCAGCTCACCGCCGGCAGTGCCAGCCGACCGACGGGTGCGTCGGGTCACCATCGATCAATGGGATGCCTACACCGACGCGGCAGTGAAGATGTACACCGAGGAGATCGGTGTCTCGCCAGTGCAGGGCAATCCAGCCGGGTATCGCTTCTATGTCCGCCAGCTGATCGCCTCCGGTCGTGCCTTCGGCATCTTCGACGGCAATCGGGTGTTGTTCAAGGCTGATCTCGGCTCGGTGTCCGGCTCGGTCTGCCAAGTGCAGGGCGTCTGGCTGGACCCGGAGCTGCGCGGCCGGGGATTGGCAGCCCCTGCGATGGCGGCCGTCGTCCAGCTAGCGCGTACCGTGGTGCCAACCGTGTCGCTGTACGTCAACGACTACAACCTGCCGGCACGCGCCACGTACGCCAGGGTGGGGTTCACCGAGGTCGGCGAATTCGCGACGGTTCACTTTTGAGGACCACTCGCGCGCGCCTGACAGCTCTCTGCTGCGTCTTGTTGATCATGTTGTCTGGCTGCGCGAACGACCGACCGATGGTCGGTCCAACATCTTCAGCAAGCTCGACCGCAAGCCCCACTCAACCAGCTCCAGTGACGACGCCATCAGGGCAGCCGACAAAACAGCCCTCCGCAAAGGGCGCGAAAACCAGTGTCACGGTTGTCATGAACGGTGATCTGCTGTGGCACAACACTTTGTGGTACGGCGCGAAGGAGGACGCTCGGCGTCGTGGAAAAAGTGGGTATGACTTCGCCCCATTGCTGGCGGGCATGAAGCCGGTGATTGCGTCGGCCGACCTCGCAATCTGCCATGAAGAAGTACCGGTCGCTTCGCCGGGCGGGCCGTACCGCAACTATCCGGTGTTCGCCGCTCCGCCACATGTCGTGAAAGCCATTTCCGCGACCGGCTACGACGTCTGTACGACGGCCTCAAACCACGCTGTTGATCAAGGTTTTGCTGGCGTCAGGCGTACCCTGGATGATCTTGATCGCGTTAAGATCGCGCACGCCGGCACGGCTCGGACGAAGGCCGAATCGCAGCGCCCGACGATCTTCACGACTCGTCAAGGAGTCAAGATCGGAGTCATCGCGGCAACGTTCAGTTTGAACGGCATCCCTATGCCGGCGGGCAGACCCTGGGCTGTGCAGCGGATGAGCGCCAAGAACCTGCTCGGTCAGGCGCATCGCGCTCGCGAGGCAGGAGCCGACATCGTGCTAGCGGCTGTCCATATTGGAACGGAGTACTCGACAAAAGAGAACGGGCAGCAGGTGGCGCTCGCACGGGCGCTTACCGCCTCACCTGACATTGATCTTGTCTACATGCACCACCCGCACGTGGTGCAGCCCTGGACCATGATCAACAAGAAGTGGGTGCTGTATGGCGTTGGGAACACTGTGGCTCAGCAGGAGGCCGGCCCTACGTACGAAGGAGCAACGGGTCGGTTCACCTTCACGCGCGTCGGGAATGGGCGATTCACGGTCAGCAAGGCTGAATACATTCCTACGCTGGTGACCTTGTATCAGCCGGGCCGACCGGCCCGGCTCTACCAGGTATCCACGAAGCTGAAGACCGCCAAAGGATCACTCCGCAGTCGGCTACTGGAGGCGCAGCGACGCACGACCTCGGTGGTGACGCGCAAGCATCCGGAGGGACTAATGCGGGGATAGCCTGATGTCGCTTCCCACACTTGTAGTCGTGAGTGGGCCCGCTGGTTCGGGCAAGACGACGCTGGCGCACCGGCTCGCCGCGACGATTGGCTGTCCCGCCTTGTGTCGCGACGAGATCAAAGAAGGCATGGTTGCTGCAACGCCAGGCTTTGTCCCGGGGCCTTCCGATCCGCTGACCATGAGGACCTACAGTGTCTTCTTCGGCGCCCTCCGTCTGTTTCTGGAGCACGGCGTAACCCACATCGCTGAGGCGGCGTTTCAGCACGCGAATTGGGCACGTGGACTCGAGCCCTTGCGACCGCTCGCGGAGCTGCGGATCGTGCGCTGCCAGGTCGCTGCTGCAATTGCGCGAGCAAGGGCTGAGCAACGGCGACGCGAGCAACACAACAGAGCAGCGCACGACGACGTTGGGCACTTCAGTGTGGATCGGTCATTCGAGCAAATTCAGCTGGATGCGCCCACACTGGACGTCGATACTGCCGACGGTTACAGCCCCGACCTTGATGCCATCGCAGCATTCGCCATCCGTTCATACCCATCGAGCTAATACAGTGCTCGGGTGATCACCCGAATGTCGGAGCTGTTTGTCCGCACGTTGCGCGAGGACCCGGCCGATGCGGAGGTGCCCAGCCATCGCTGGCTGGTACGTGCCGGCTACATTCGCCGCGCCGCGCCCGGCATCTATACCTGGTTGCCGCTGGGCTACCGGGTGCTGCGCAACGTCGAGCGCATCGTCCGCGAGGAGATGAATGCGATCGGTGCTCAGGAGGTCCACTTCCCGGCATTGCTGCCGAAGGAGCCGTACGAGGCGAGTGGGCGTTGGACCGATTACGGCGAGAGCATCTTTCGACTGCATGACCGCAAAGGTGGTGAATACCTCCTAGGCCCGACTCACGAGGAGATGTTCACCCTCTTGGTCAAGGACATGTACTCCTCCTACAAGGACTTGCCGCTGTCCCTGTACCAAATCCAGACGAAATATCGCGATGAGCCGCGGCCCCGGGCCGGACTGTTGCGCGGCCGCGAGTTCGTCATGAAGGATTCGTACTCCTTCGATATCGACGACGAGGGCCTGGCAAAGTCCTACGCGGCTCATCGCGACGCGTACGTGAAGATCTTCAACCGACTCGGCTTCGATTACGTCATTGTGCACGCGATGTCGGGCGCGATGGGCGGGTCGGCAAGCGAAGAATTTCTGGCGATCGGCGAGACCGGCGAGGACACCTTCGTACGCTCACCCGGCGGTTACGCAGCCAATGTCGAGGCGGTACGGATCACACCTCCGGAGCCCATACCGTACGACGATGCCCCAGCGGCTCACGTCGAGGACACCCCGGACACCTCGACTATTGCGACCCTGGTCGATCTGGCGAACGCGCGTTTCCCTCGGGCAGACCGGCCTTGGCAGGCAAATGACACGTTGAAGAACGTGGTCCTGATGGTGAGAGAAATCGATGGCGCGCGGCACCCCCTGGTGATCGGCCTTCCCGGAGACCGCGAGGTGGACATGAAACGGCTCGCGGCGCAGCTTGACCCGGCTGAGGCAGAGCCGTTCAGCGACGAGGATTTCGCGGATTATCCCGAGTTAGTGCGTGGCTATCTCGGACCGGCTCGCTTTGCTGATGAGCCGGGAGCTCTGCTTGGTGAGGAATCAGTCACCAAGATCAGGTATCTGGTGGATCCCCGCGTTGTGGCAGGCACCCGTTGGGTGACCGGCGCCAACGAGCCGGGTCGGCATGTTTTTGATCTTGTTTGCGGGCGGGACTTCACACCGGACGGAGTTATCGAAGCGGCTGAGATCCGGGAGGGCGATCTCGCCCCTGACGGCTCCGGACCCCTGACGCTGGCCCGCGGCATCGAGATGGGACACATCTTTCAGCTGGGTCGCAAGTATGCCGAGGCGCTCGGTCTCAAGGTGCTTGATCAGAACGGGAAGCTGGTCACGGTGACCATGGGCTCCTACGGAGTCGGCATCTCCCGTGCCGTCGCGGCCGTCGTCGAGGGCACATGCGACGAGAAAGGACTGTGCTGGCCGCGTGAGCTAGCGCCGTTTGATGTTCATGTTGTCGCGGCCGGCAAGGAAGAGGTGGTCGGTAGGGCGGCGGCCGATCTCGCCGTTCAGCTCGACGAGGCAGGCGTCGCAGTGTTGCTGGATGACCGGTCGGCGAGCCCTGGCGTGAAGTTCGCCGATGCCGAGATCATGGGCATGCCGACGATCGTTGTCGTAGGCCGCGGGCTCGCCAATGGTGTGGTGGAAGTACGTGATCGAAGGACAGGTGAGCAGGTCGAGATCCCCGTTGCAGATGCGCTGACGGAGATTCTCGCGGCCGTGCATGACGCTTGACGCCTGGAGTGCGCTTGATCTCTCCGCTCTGACGCTGACTGCGCTGATCGTCGCAGCCTTTGTCGCCGGATGGGTTGATGCGGTTGTCGGCGGCGGTGGCTTGATTCAATTGCCGGCGTTGCTGATCGGCCTACCAAGCAACACTCCGCCGGCGGTGATCTTGGGCACGAACAAGATCTCGTCGTTTTGCGGCACGGCGACGAGCTCGCTGACATACGCGCTGAAAATCCCTCTGGATTGGTGGACGGTGGCGCCACTTGTCATTGCCTCAGCCGCCGGCTCGGCAGTGGGCGCCTCCCTTGCCAAGCTATTGCCGAAGGATGCGTTCACTCCGATCGTGCTGGCGGCGCTGATCGGAGTGGGCATTTACGTCTGGCGCCGGCCGCAACTGGGCATGGTGTCGGTGCGGAAGCATCCGGGGCGGGGACACTACGGATGGACCGCACTGATCGGCTTGGTGGTCGGCGCGTACGACGGATTCTTAGGGCCTGGCACCGGCTCCTTCTTTGTGATCTTGCTTGTTGGCGTACTCGGCTACGGATTTCTGGAAGCGAGCGCGACGGCCAAGATCGCCAATCTGGTGACCAACCTGTCGGCAATCGTGGTGTTCGGACTTTCCGGTTCGGTGCTGTGGGGGTTGGGACTGATGATGGGTGCTGCCAATCTGATGGGTGGCTATCTCGGAGCGCGCACCGCCATCCGCCGTGGCAGCTCGTTCGTACGCAAGGTCTTCTTGATCGTGCTGAGCGGGTTGATCATCAAGCTGAGCTATGACGTCGTGGTTCAGTTCACGCAGTGATCAAGTGCTCCAACCAGGCCAGGCGCTCAGCGGAGCGCCCCAGGAGCGAGCGGTTTTCATCGCGGCGCTGAGCGCGCTGAGGGCTTGCTGTCTGTCCGCCTGGCTTGCTGCGGCCGCCAGCCACAGCCCGCAGAACGGTTGCAATGCAGTTTGCATCTGCATGATCAACCGTCCGGCGGTGGCTGGGTTGCGTGGCACAACCGATGGCACGTACGCCGGCTCGGCAGCCGGCACCTCCGCCGAGTGTTTCCTCAACCATGCGATGAGCCGATCTCGAAAGATGCGCTGGTTGAGCAATTCCCGCTCTGCGGTGGCCCGCTGCTTGCTTATCACCTTCATCTTGCCGATCGCCAGCTGATAGCCGTACACCATGGCGTGCAGTTGACTGACCAGTTCCTGAACGGCGGCAACCTCGGTAAGGATCTCGACCGGCTTGCGGTTACCGACCCGGCGGGTACGTGGTGGATTGGCGGAGCCGAGTGCAGCAGCAAAGCTCGCGGCGGAGAGCGACAGGGATCCCCAGAGCAATGCGTCAAGGCCCTTGGCCTGCAGCGCGGCATGTCGATAGCGGCTCGCGGCCGCGTTCTCGCGACGGGCCAGGGAGGCAAGCGAGCTGTCCAGTGATTGTCCACCGAGCTTGACCGGCGACTGGCTTGGCAGCGGATCGGCGATGGCGCGAGCGTGCGCTGTGTGGGCGTTTCGAAGGAACGTCACCAGATTTCGGCGGTCGTTGGAAAGCTGCCTGCGTTTCGGGCTGACCACGATAGCGGCGGCAAGCGCTGCGAGCCCCTGCTCCGGAGCGGCCGCGGCTGTCGACGGATTCGGCTCGGTGGGCGTTGGACTCGGCATCTGCGTTACAGCTGGGCTCTCGGGAACCGAGGACGGCGTGATTGCCGGACTGTCGACCTGCCGATCGCTGCTGCTGCATCCGGTGAGCCAAGGCACGGCCAGCGTCGACGCTGAGAGACCCAGACTGATGATCATGCGGCGGCTCAGTTGGGGTGGCTGGATGCTCGCATCGGATGCGTCGGACTGAGCCACCCGCCGACGGTACCTCACCCGGCGGTATGCTGCCGGACACGCGCAGCTGGATGTTTTCCATGTTGGCGCCGCCACAACCGAAGGACCTAATCGGATCGAAGGACAGCGCAATGAAAGAGGGCCAGATTGCTGGCGTGCTGACCCCGATCCTTGCCCAGTTCGGGCTGGAGCTGGAAGCGGTGGAAGTTATTCCCGCGGGCAAGCGTCGGCTACTGCGTGTGGTGGTCGATGGCGACGGGCCCCAGGGCACTGGTCCCTTGCTGGATGACATTGCCGAAGCAAGCAAGGTGGCGTCGGCGGCGCTCGACAAAGCCGATGTTGCGGGGACCGCCGCGTACACCTTCGAGATGACCTCACGCGGCGTGGGCCGGCCGCTTGAGCTACCCCGACATTGGCGACGCAACGCCGGACGCTTGGTCATTGTCCGCCTGGCCGTAGGGGACACAATCACCGGCCGGATCGTTTCCAACACTGAGGAAGGCGTACGGCTCAACGTCGATGGGGAAGATCGGCAGGTTTCCTTCGCTGACGTCGACCGGGCGTTGATTCAGGTGGAGCTCAATCGGCCCAAAGTTGCACGCAGCGAGGAAGAGGAGGGGTGAGATGGATATCGACATCTCTGTGCTGCGGCTGATGGAGCGTGAGAAGGACCTTCCGTTCGAGGTTCTGGCTAGTGCGATTGAGGACGCCCTGCTTACCGCGTACGAGAAGACCGACGGCGCGGTCCACGGTGCTCGCGTGGACCTGAATCGCAAGACCGGCCATGTCACGGTGCTGGCGCCGGAGTATGACGAGAACGGTGAGAAGATCGGGGAGTATGACAACACCCCGCACGGATTTGGACGGGTGGCCGCCTCGACCGCTCGTCAGGTGATCATGCAGCGGCTGCGGGATGCCGAAGACGAGCAGAAGTACGGGCACTTCTCAGGGGTCGAAGGCGACATTGTCTCTGGAGTCGTGCAGCAGGGCAGCGACAGTCGTACGGTGCTGGTCGACCTCGGCAAGATCGAAGCGATCATGCCTTTGAGTGAGCAGGTGCCGGGTGAGCACTACACGCATGGCACGCGGATCCGCGTTTATGTGGTTTCGGTTCGTAAGGAACTTCGTGGTCCGCAAGTGATCGTTTCGCGTACTCATCCGGGACTCGTCGAGAAGCTGTTCAAGCTCGAGGTGCCGGAGATCGCTGACGGGACGGTCGAGATCAAGGCAGTGGCGCGCGAGGCGGGTCACCGCAGCAAGATCGCGGTCATGAGCCACAATTCGGACGTCAGCGCGAAGGGCGCCTGCATCGGGCCGATGGGGCAGCGCGTGCGGGCCGTGATGCATGAGCTGAACGAGGAGAAGATCGACATCATCGATTACTCTCCCGATCCGGCCACTTTTGTGGCGCAGGCCTTATCGCCCGCGAAAGTGACCTCGGTAACCGTCGTCGATGAGAACTTGCGTGCGGCACGGGTGGTAGTGCCGGACTATCAGCTCTCGCTCGCTATCGGCCGCGAGGGCCAGAATGCTCGCCTCGCCGCTCGGCTAACGGGTTGGCGGATCGATATCCGCTCTGATACCGCACCGTCCTAGCCCTGCCGCTACCGGGTTCTTCCGAGACGGGCGCATCACGCTCTGTGCAAGTCGACGTTTGCCATCTCAAGACGGTCAACAAGTGTCTCGAGCGGCATTTCAACACGCGCGAGTGGTCTTAAGACGGCTCGCGTTAGCGCGCAGGGAAGTGCAGCCGCCACTCAGGTTTGAAAGTCCGCCGGATGCCAGTTGCTCCGCACTCCAGGAGGGCGTCTCGCACCCGTTCCAGAGTGCGCAATGGCTCGTGGTAGATCCCGTCTGAAGTGACAATGACCAATCGCCATCGCATTTGGTCGAGTTCCTCCCGGCGGAAGATGTCCGATAACCATTGCCGACTGTCCTCGGCGTGCTGCCGCCCGTCGTACTCGATGATCAGCCGCAGATGCTCGTAAGCCAGGTCGTAACGTCTGCGCCAGCTGCCATCACGGCCACGAATTATCAGATTGACCCAGGGCTCCGGCAGACCAGCCAGCACCAGAAGCAGGCGAAGCCGGGTCTCTTGTGGTGAGTCCACACCTTTGCGCGCCAATGTTGCGGCTCTTCGCGCCAAACGGCAGCCCTTGCCCGTCGACGCTGCGGCCGCCTCAATGAGCTGCTCGGGTGAGGTATGCCGCGCCTTGATCATCCCGTCGGCGACCACGACCAGGTCGACAAGACCGATGCCGACCGCGGCGAGGTCAAGGAATGTCTGCTCCGGAGTCGATATGGGCAAGCCTTTGCGGAGTGTGATCTTTGCCCGATCCTTGCGGTAGTGCGACCGTACGCCCTGGCGAACCAGGCGGCCGTTCGCTGATGGCAGTGTGACGTGAGTAGAACCATCGGCTGGTGGGGCCGCATCCCAGAGCTCGGCCGCAGTGTGATGGCTGATGTACGACCCGTCCGGCACCAATCTGAAGACTGCATGCGCTCGTAGCAGTGGAGTAATCGGCACCTCACGAGAGACGTAGGTGTCCCAACAGATCTTGTGGAACCGGCTGCTCTGCAGCATCTCTGGAGTTGTTCCTGCCGCTCGAGCGTTGGCTCGACTGAACGGCTGGCGAGGATCAAATACGTGTTGGGTCTGTGCAGGTAAGAACATGGGCACGATCCTGAGTGCCTCGGGCCCGGCCAAAGCAGTTATCCACAGAGGTTTTCTGAAGCTCGTTGCGAGTCCGCATTGAGCTCAACGAGGCTCTGATTGACGCGGCCGTCTCAAGATGGCAAACGTGGGCAATTTCAGCTCGATCGACACTCGGGAGCCGTCATGAGACGGCAAACGTGGCTCGTTCCTTGGCCCGCTGTCTCGAAAGGATCTACCCCGGGCGGCTCTGGAGATGACCCTCCGACCAGAGACGCGGAATACTCTACTGTCGCCGCAGCGTTAGCCTGTTGCGGTGCCTGTCCCCGTACGCACCTGCATTGGGTGCAGGATGCGGGATGAGAAGCATCGACTAATTCGCATCGTGGTTCGCGACCGATCGGTCGCCGTCGACTTACAGCAGATTCAGCCCGGCCGGGGAGCGTACCTGCATCCGCGACCTGAATGCCTTGAGCGGGCGCTCAAGCGACGTAGCCTGGGGAGGGCTCTACGGTCGGAGATTGACGGACAGCAAGCCCCTGTCACAATCCGGGAGTTCCTCGGCGCGCTCACTTAGACAGGTGCGCGTGGCTGGGCATAGAGTCTCCAATGCATCCGCTCCACCTGGCAGCGGATGAGTTGAGCAAGCACTCGCGTACGCGAGAGCCGAACCAGAAAGTGGGCACCAGCTCATGACCGCTCGATGAGAACCGCTCAATGAGCATGATCGACAACTAACTGGTCCGGAAATCTAGACCGGACCGCCAACAAGGAGAGCAGTGGCAAAGGTCCGTGTCTACGAGCTTGCGAAAGAGCTCGGAGTCGAGAGCAAGACCGTCCTCAGCATGCTGAAGGACATGGGGGAGTTCGTACGATCGGCCTCCTCAACCGTCGAGGCGCCGGTCGAGAGACGTCTCAAGGAGAAGCTGGCTAGCGAGCCGCCTCCGGTCAAGAAGACAACAACAAAGAAGGCCGCAGCCGCTAAGACGGCCGCGTCCGCTAAGACGGCGGCGGCCGACGGTGAGGGGGTGGCAACCCCACCAGCTCCTGTCGAGGTACCCGCCGAGGCGTCGGCGCCGACCGCGCCTGCCGCACCAACAGCTGCGGCACCAACAGCTGCGGCACCAACAGCTGCGGCACCGTCTGCACCTTCGGCATCGGCTGCGCCGCCGCCAGCAGCGCCGACAACTCAGCCGCCGGCTCCGACACAGAAAACGCCGGTTCCACGCCCAGGCGTGCCACGCGCGCCAAGTCCCGCGGCGCCCGCCGCTCGGGTCGGCGAGGGCCAGGCTGCCCCGCCGCGGCCACGTCCTGGTTCCACTGGTGGACTTCCCGGTGCTCCAGGTCCTGCTGCTCGGCGTCCCGGCGCCCCGCGCCCTGGCAACAACCCGTTCGCCCCTTCGCAAGGAATGGGCCGGCCGCGTGGCCCGCGTCCTGGTCCAGATGGCGGGAGGACTGCTGCACCGCGTCCGCAGGCTGGCCGCGACTCGGGGCAAGGCGGTCGTGGAGGACTTCCAGGTATGCCGCGACCTAATCCCGCGATGATGCCCAAACAGAGCTCTGGTCAGCTCGGTGGGGCACCCGCAGGCCCTGGAGCCAGGGGTCGCGGTGCACCTCCCGGCGGTCGTCGCGCGGGCGCTGGCGCGCCCGGACGTGGTGGTCCAGGTGGTGGGCCCGGCGGGCCACCGCCGAGCGGCCGTGGGGGCCGTGGTGGACGCGGAGGCACTCAGGGTGCATTCGGTAGGGCCGGCGGCCCGACCCGACGCGGCCGCAAGTCGAAGAAGCAGCGCCGTCAAGAGTTCGACCAGATGGAGGCGCCATCGATTGGTGGCATCCGCGTCAAGCAGGGCGACGGGCAGAAGGTCCGGCTCGCCCGCGGGGCCTCACTGACTGATCTGGCCGAGAAGATCGGTGTAGATGCGGCCTCCCTGGTCCAGGTGCTGTTCCATCTCGGCGAGATGGTGACCGCGACCCAGTCGGTGAGCGACGACACGCTCCAGGTGTTGGGTGCTGAGCTCAACTACGACATCGAGGTGGTCTCACCCGAAGACGAAGATCGCGAGCTGCTCGAGAGCTTCGACATCGAGTTCGGCGAGAACACCGGAGGCGAGGAAGATCTCGAGGCGCGTCCCCCAGTCGTCACAGTGATGGGCCATGTTGATCATGGCAAGACCAAGCTGCTCGATGCCATCCGCAAGACCAACGTGGTGGCCCGTGAGGCAGGCGGCATCACGCAGGCGATTGGCGCGTACCAGGTCTCAACCGAGGTCGACGATGAGGAACGCAAGATCACCTTCATTGACACCCCTGGTCACGAGGCTTTTACCGCAATGCGTGCCCGCGGTGCCAAGTCGACCGACATCGCAGTTCTCGTTGTCGCGGCCGACGATGGTGTCATGCCGCAGACCATTGAGGCTCTGAACCATGCCCTGGCAGCCGAAGTCCCAGTCGTCGTGGCAGTGAACAAGGTCGACAAGGTGGGAGCCGACCCGACGAAGGTCCGCGGTCAGCTGACCGAGTACGGCCTGGTACCTGAGGAGTACGGCGGCGAAACCATGTTCGTCGACGTTTCCGCGATCACCGGCCAAGGCCTGGAAAATCTGCTGGAGGCGATCATCCTTACGGCCGACGCAGCGCTTGACCTGCGGGCCAACCCGGACATGGATGCTCAAGGCGTCGCCATCGAGGCGCACCTCGACAAGGGTCGTGGTCCGGTCGCCACAGTCCTGGTGCAGCGCGGCACCCTCAAGGTGGGTGACTCGATCGTCGCGGGCCCCGCGCACGGCCGGGTACGCGCCCTGCTCGATGATCACGCCGATACCGTCACGGAAGCACCGCCGTCGTTCCCGGTCCAGGTACTCGGCCTGACGGCTGTGCCAGGTGCCGGCGACAGCTTCCTGGTCGTCGACGACGACCGTATGGCGCGCCAGATCGCCGAACGGCGGGCGGCGCGGCTTCGGATGGCGGCTCAGGCCGCTGGCACCCGGCGTAAGACCCTCGATCAGCTGTTCGAGCAGCTGGAGAAGGGCGAGACGCAGGAACTGCGGCTCATCCTCAAGGGCGACGGTGCTGGTTCGGTGGAGGCGTTGGAGGACGCGCTGTCCAAGATCGATGTCGGCGACGAGGTCAGCCTGCGGGTGATCGACCGCGGCGTCGGCGCGATCACCGAGACCAACGTCTCGCTAGCTGCGGCATCGGATGCCGTCATCGTCGGCTTCAACGTACGGCCACAAGGCAAGGCCTCAGAGCTTGCCGATCGCGAGGGTGTGGACATCCGCTACTACTCGGTGATCTACGCAGCGATCGATGAGATCGAGGCCGCGCTGAAGGGCATGCTGAAGCCGATATACGAGGAGGTCGTCCTCGGCCAGGCACAGATTCGGGAGATCTTCCGGTCGTCCAAGGCCGGCATCATCGCCGGCTGTATGGTCCTGAGCGGCACGATCCGCCGCAATGCCAAGGCGCGCCTGCTCCGCGAGGGCGTGGTGGTTACCGAGAGCACCATCGCCTCGCTTCGGCGGGAGAAGGATGATGTGACCGAGGTGCGCGAGGGGTATGAGTGCGGCATGACGCTCGCCAACTACTCCGACATCAAGATCGACGACATCATCGAGACGTACGAGCTGCGGGAGAAGCCGCGCTCGTAGCCGCTGAGTTGTCAGAATCTCAGCACCATATTTGGTGCTGAGATTCTGACAACTCAGTGTGAGGGAGGAGCAGATGGGCTCGCCACGCGTTGACAAGCTGGCCGACCAGATCAAGGTGATCGTGGCCGAGATGTTGGGGCGGCGGATCAAGGATCCGCGGCTCGGCTTCGTGACGTTGACTGACGTACGGCTGACCGGCGACAGTCGCGACGCCACGGTTTTCTATACCGTGCTCGGCTCCGAGGAGGAGCAGGCCGCCACAGCGGCTGCGCTGCGCTCAGCGACTGGGCTCATCCGGTCCCAGGTTGGCAAGCAGCTCGGCTTGAGGTTTACCCCCACGCTGGCGTTTGTGCGTGATGCCGTGCCGGAGAACGCCAGACAGATCGATGACCTGCTGGCTCAGGCCAGGTCGGTTGACGCCAGGGTTGCCGAGCAGGCCGCTGGCGCGGCGTACGCGGGGGAGGCGGACCCATACAAGCACGACGACGATGACGACGAGTCGCCCTGAGGCCGACCAGGCCCAATCCGGCATCGTTGTTATCGACAAGCCGGCTGGCTGGACCTCTCACCAGGTCGTTGCCAAGGTCCGGCGGCTCGCCAATACCCGGAAGGTCGGTCACGCTGGCACCTTGGATCCAATGGCAACAGGCGTCCTGGTGATCGGGGTCGGCAGGGCAACGCGATTGCTTGGGCATTTGGCGTTGACCGAAAAGGCCTACCAGGCAACCATCCGACTGGGAATCGGAACGATCACTGATGACGCCGATGGTGAGGTCTCGACAACGCTCGGCGCTCCCGCGCTGAGTGATGATCACATCGAGGCGGCCCTCGCAGAGCTGCGCGGTGAACGAATGCAGGTTCCATCAGCAGTTTCGGCGATCAAGATCGATGGTGTCCGGGCGTACGCCAAGGTTCGTTCCGGCCAGGATGTTGCTCTTGCGCCACGGCGAGTGATTGTTCAGAGGTTCGACGTGGTTGGCCGCCGTGATCTTCGGGTGGACGGCATCGCGGTTGTCGATCTTGATGTGATTGTCGAGTGCTCGTCAGGTACATATGTGCGGGCGCTGGCTCGTGATCTTGGCGCGACCCTCGGAACAGGCGGTCACCTGACCGCTTTGCGCCGCACGCGCGTGGGGGTGTTCACACTCAACGAGGCCCAGACGCTTGCCGAGGCTGAAGGAGGGCTCAGGATCGCGTCACTTGATCAGGTCGTCCGCAGCAGCTTCGCAACGTTGGCCGTCGACGCGGTGCAGGCAAACTACATCCGAAACGGCCGGCGGTTGATAGGTGTGATCTTGCCTGGCGGCACCACGGCACTGCTAGACCAGAACGGCTCCTTCCTGGCGCTTTACCGCCAGGAAGGACCTGATGCCATAGCCGAAGCGGTTTTTGCATAAGAAACGCTATGGCGTCCCGATCACCGGAGAGGCCAGATAGTAGACACATCGACCGGAAGACAGACTTCCTTGTCCCCCGCCTTGCCGTCCACGGGATTTGTCTCTTTTGCGTGAATCACAATCGACATGATGCCGTCGGTATCCTCGGGCACAAAGTTAACCTCGGTTCTAGATACCGCTTTGCCAGCATTGGGCTGCAAGCTGAACCAAACTTCGGAGTTCAAATCACCAAGACGGTGCTGGTAGTGCGGGCCAGTCCCGGCAATGTCATCTGTCTTGCAGCCGCCAGTGTGGAGATGAGATCCGAATACATGATTAAGGGGCACCAAATCTTGGTTGATCTCTCTTACCTCCAGCGAGAACTTGGTCTTGCCGTCGGTTGTCTCAGTCACCTTGAGCTTCGCTTTGGCCGAATCGAACGCGCCAGTCATCGGGCCCTGGGGGCCAACATTGTCCGTCTCTAGATCGGTCAGCCAGCCCGGAAATACCTGCTGAAGCAGCGTCTCGCCGCTCGCGAGCTGCGTTCCGCCCAGAACAAATGCGCAGCCTGCAATGCCCCCAAGCGCAGCTTTAGTAATGCGGTTCACTGTCCCCCCAAGAAAAATCCAGATCCCTGCCTGTGCCCCGATAGTCTTCCATGACCTGCATTCCTGTGTGTTCCCTTGCGCAAACCTGTTGCTCGGCATCAGGCTGATTGAGTCGGCCGTCTGCTTAACTGTTCGAGATTGCGAACAGGAGGATCAGGAGGCGCATCGAGTGAGCAGCCCGACCGTGGTAGTAATCGGCAACTTCGATGGAGTCCATCGGGGTCACGCCGAGCTCATCCGAATGGCTCGGGCCTCTGAGCCCGGAGCGCGCGTCGTTGCCATCACCTTCTGGCCGCATCCGATGTCAGTGATTAGACCCGATCAGACCCCACTCTTGCTCACCACGCTGGAACGCCGTAAGGAGTTGCTGCGCCAAAGTGGCGTCGATGAGGTTGTGGTCGTTCACTTCACCTCTGAGGTAGCCAGCTGGAGCCCGTCCCAGTTCGTCGACACGGTCATCAGGCCGCTGCATCCGGCGCGGATCGTAGTGGGCGAAAACTTCCGTTTCGGTTTCCGCGCCTCTGGAGACGCCTCGACGCTCGCAGAGCTCGGAGCTGGAGAGTTCAAGGTGCAGGCGCTGCCGCTGTTCACTGATGGCACCGAACCAAGCTCCTCAACGCTCATCCGTCATGCGGTGGCTGAGGGCGACTTCGGCCGGGTTCGGGAGCTGAGCGATAACGTCTTTCGGTTCTCCGGGGTTGTGGTACGCGGTGATCGCCGCGGGCACGAGCTGGGCTTTCCAACAGCTAATGTGCCAGTGCCCGCTGGGATGGCGGTACCAGCTGATGGGGTCTACGCGGGCTGGGTGACAAGGCTGGATGAACCTTCGCCTCGTTGGCCGGCAGCCATTTCGGTGGGTACGAACCCCACATTCGATGGCATGGAACGTCGCGTCGAGGCATATGTATTGGATCGGGATGATCTTGAGCTCTACGACGTGGAGATTGCGATCGACTTTTATGCCAGGCTGCGCGGCCAGGTGAAATACGCAGGAAAGGAAGCGTTGATCAAACAAATGCATGCCGATGTTGAAGAGGCACGGCATTTGCTGCACGCAGCGTGAGAAAGAGCAAGGTCGACATCGACCAATGAAGCTGGCACGCATTTGCGATCCTGGATGACTTTGCCGATGTTGCTTTGATTCGTACGATCGGTTCGTGGAGCTGCGTCGCAAGCGTTTCGACCGTCCTGACGAGGTCCGGAGCGTTGAAAAGGCTCGCATTGAGCTGGTCGAGTTGGGCGAGCTGGCCGTCGGACGCACAATTTTTGAGCCCGGCTGGCGGTGGTCTGAGCACGTCAAGTCGATCGTCGGCACCGAGAGCTGCCAGGAACACCACATTGGCTACGCAGTGTCCGGGCATCTCCATGTCGAAATGAGTGACGGCGCCTCGCTTGAGGTCATAGGCGGTGATGCCTTCGAAATTCCGCCGGGTCACGACTCCTGGGTCGTCGGCGACGAGCCGTGGGTGTCGATCGACTGGGCTGGCCGGCGGCTCTTTGCAAAGTCACCGAAGGAGATCTCCGATCGCATCTTCACCACCGCCGTCTTTACCGACCTGTGCGGGTCGACCGAGATGCTCATCCGGCTCGGCGACTCCAAGTGGCGCCTGTTGCTGGCCGAACACAATGAGGCCGTGCGCGCCCAGATCGAACGCTTCGGCGGTCGCGAGGTGAAGACCACCGGAGACGGCTTCCTCGTCCTGTTTCCCAGCCCGGCGCGTGCCGTGCGGGGTGCGGCGGCCATGATCGACGCCGCCACCGCCTATGGCCTCACCGCTCGCGCTGCCGTTCACGCGGGTGAGGTCGAGCTTCAGGGCGACGAGGTGCGAGGAATCGCGGTCCATTCCGCAGCACGCATTCTTGGCGTGGCGCAGCCGGGCGAAGTTCTGGTCTCGACCACCATCCGCGATCTGCTCTCCGGCTCTGGGCTCGCATTTTCCGATCGCGGAGAATTTGAACTACGCGGCCTCGCGGGACGCCGCAGCCTGGCGGCGCTGCTCCGCTAGGCACTGCCTGTAATTCGCTGGCGACTGGCCACCACTGGTAGATTGGCCGCGCCGTTCGATCGGCCGCGGATTTGCAAGAGCTCCCGTTCACATCAGGTGAAAGATCTCGAGAGAGCATCGGGGGCGCCGCGCAGCGGGAAACCGAAAGGAGAAGGTCGGTGTCAATCGACGCTGAAACGAAGAAGAAGATCATTGCTGAATACGCGACCAGCGACGGTGACACGGGTTCTCCCGAGGTCCAAGTTGCAATCCTCACCAAGCGGATCGCGCATCTCACCGAACACCTCAAAGAGCACAAGCATGACCACCACAGCAGGCGTGGCCTGATGCTGTTGGTCGGCCAGCGACGCCGGCTCCTCAACTATGTGGCCAAGACCGATATCGAGCGATACCGCTCGCTCATCGAACGTCTCGGTCTGCGTCGCTGATCCGCAACAGCGGACCTCTAGAGGTGCGGCAGTGCCTTCGGGCCCTGCACAAGACCACAACTGAATAACCAGTTAGTACGTTCGAGATCGCATCTGGACGCAGCTGCTCGACGAGGGGAGATACTCGGTCCTCGGTAGTGGTTCTCGGGAGGAGCGTTTGCTCTGGCCCGCGGACCTCGATCGAAGACCGGCCTCCACAGCTCGGGGACTGCCGCGGGGCTACAGTCCCGCGCCGCGTTGAGCCTCCTCCGCGGATGCGATCCACGTTCAGGCGCTGGCCGCACGCCGGCGCCACAGAAAGGATTCCCGTGCAGGGACAAGATCTTCAATTCAGCGAAGCCGTTATCGATAACGGTGAGTTCGGCCGGCATGTCGTCCGGTTCGAGTCCGGTCTGCTCGCCCGGCAAGCTGCTGGATCGACCACCGTCTATCTGGACGAAGACACCATGGTGCTCTCGGCCACGACGGCACAGAGCAGGCCGCGAGAGGCAATCGATTTTTTTCCGCTGACCGTGGACGTCGAGGAGCGCATGTACGCCCTCGGTCGCATCCCAGGTTCCTTCTTCCGCCGCGAGGGGCGGCCATCGGAAGGCGCGATTCTGACCTGCAGACTGATCGACCGCCCGCTACGTCCTTGCTTTGTCAAGGGTCTGCGTAACGAGGTTCAGGTCATCGTCACTGTCATGGCTTTGAACCCGAACAAGCTCTACGACGTGGTCGCTATCAATGCGGCCTCACTGTCGACCCAGCTCGCCGGCCTACCGTTCACCGGCCCGATCGGCGGCGTACGCGTTGCGCTCATCGATGACCGCTGGATCGGATTCCCTGACGTCGATCAGCTCGAGAACGCCACCTTCGACATGGTCGTCGCCGGCCGAGTAACTGCCACGGGCGATGTAGCCATCGCCATGGTGGAGGCAGAGTCCACAGAACACACGTGGGGACTCGTGCAAAGTGGCAAGACGGCGCCGACTGAGGAGGTCGTAGCCAACGGACTGGAGGCGGCCAAGCCGTTCATCCGCGCTTTGTGTGAAGCACAGGTCGAGCTGGCGGAGAAGTTCCCTAAGCCAATTGCCGACTTCCCCGTCTTTGTCGACTACAGCGACGATGTCTACGCCGCGGTCGCAGAGACGGCGACGGCGGAACTCACCGAGGTCATGTCGATCGCCGACAAGCACTCCCGGGAGCAGGCCGCCGACGGCCTGAAGAACGCGATCGTCGAGCGCCTGGCACCTCAGTTCGAGGGTCGGGAGAAAGAGATAACTGGCGCCTACCGTGCCTTGACCAAAAAAGTCGTGAGGCAGCGGATCCTGACCGACCAGGTTCGCATTGATGGCCGAGGCATCACCGAGATCCGTACCCTCTCCTGCGAGGTTGGGGTAGTACCGCGCGTGCACGGCTCAGCGCTCTTCCAACGAGGCGAAACTCAAATCCTGGGTATCTCGACGTTGAACATGCTGGGCATGGAGCAAAAGCTCGACACGCTCGCTCCGGAGACCACCAAGCGCTACATGCACAACTACAACTTCCCGCCCTACTCCACCGGTGAGACCGGGCGGGTTGGATCACCTAAGCGCCGGGAGATCGGTCATGGCGCGCTAGCCGAACGGGCGCTTGTTCCGGTGCTGCCGACCCGCGAGGAGTTCCCGTACGCGATCCGGCAGGTCTCAGAAGCTCTCGGCTCCAACGGCTCAACCTCGATGGGCTCGGTATGCGCCTCGACGCTGGCCCTGCTCAACGCCGGCGTACCACTGCGGACTCCCGTTGCTGGCATTGCCATGGGTCTGGTCTCCGACACCGTCGACGGTCAAATGCGCTACACCGCACTGACCGACATCCTTGGCGCCGAGGACGCCTTTGGCGACATGGACTTCAAGGTCGCGGGCACTCGAGACTTCATTACCGCCCTGCAACTTGACACCAAGCTGGACGGCGTCCCCGCATCCGTGCTTGCCGAAGCATTGAACCAGGCCAAGGACGCGCGCAATACCCTGCTCGATGTGATGCAGGAGGCCATCGACGGTCCCGACGAGATGAGTGTCTACGCCCCGCGGATCATCACCTTGAAGATTCCCGTCGACAAGATCGGCGAGGTCATCGGCCCCAAGGGCAAGGTGATCAACCAAATCCAGGACGATACCGGCGCCGAGATCACCATCGAGGACGACGGCACCATTTACATCGGTGCCGATCGAGCCGACAAGGCCGAGGCAGCGCGTACCATGATCAACGCTATTGCCAACCCGACAATGCCGGAGAAGGGCGAACGCTATCTCGGCACCGTCGTCAAGATCACTGCGTTCGGTGCATTCATCTCGCTGCTGCCAGGAAAAGATGGCCTGCTACACATCTCCAAGATGCGCCCGCTAACTGGGGGTCAGCGAGTGGAGAACGTTGAGGACGTGCTGAGTGTCGGACAAAAGATCCAGGTAGAGATCAACGACGTCGATGATCGCGGCAAGCTGTCACTGATTCCTGTGGTTGAGGAGACGGTGTCGGCCTAACGGTCTCCAGCAGGTTCGACGACACGAATGCCTCTCGTCCCCCGGAACCGTCCCGGCCGACGAATTCCGCAATTGGACGGCGCCGTTCAACGTACGGTGCTGCCAGGTGGTCTCCAGGTCGTCACCGAAGACATCCGATCCACCAACACTTACGCCCTTGGCGTATTCGTTGGGGTCGGATCGCGGCACGAGACCCAGAGGCTCCACGGCGCATCGCACTTCCTGGAGCATCTGCTTTTCAAGGGCACATCGGGGCGCACTGCGGAGCAGATCTCGGCCGCGATCGAGTCCGTGGGCGGGGAACTCAATGCGTACACAGCTAAGGAGCACACCTGCTTCTATGCGCGGGTACTGCACAGCGACGCGGAGCTAGCGCTTGACGTCCTCACGGACATGATCACCGATTCACTGATCACGCCCGAGGACATCGACGCTGAGCGGGCAGTGATCTTGGACGAAATCTCCATGCACGCCGACGATCCAGCCGAGCTCGCAGCTGAAGCAGCAGCGGCGGCGATCTTCGGCAAGTCGGGACTCGGACGTGCGGTTATCGGATCGCGTGGCTCTGTCACCACGCTTAGCCGATCACAGATCGTGCAGCACTGGAGACGGCACTATCGTCCCAGTTCGCTGGCGATCGCGGCGGCCGGCAAAGTTGACCATGATCTCTTGGTGAGTCGCCTCGCTGCTTTAGACGCCCGACGGGCGGTGACCGCGCCGCAACCAAGCGCGGCAATGATCAAGAGGAAGAGGACAAGCGGCGGGTTGATCATCCATCGGTTACCGCTGGAGCAGTGCAGCGTGGTGCTGGCGTTCCCGAGCGCTGGAGTGTTCGACGCGCGGCGCTATCCACTTGGCCTCCTCTCGTTGATCCTCGGTGGGGGTATGGCGTCGCGGTTGTTCGTCGAGGTACGCGAACGGCGTGGCTTGACCTACACCATCGATGCCGGTGAGACCGCTTACTCCGATGCAGGTTTGTGGAGTGTGGAATGGCAGTGCGCGCCCGGCAAGCTGGCGCCGATTCTCGATCTCGTACGGGCCAACCTTGGCGAGGTTGCCGAGCGCGGCATCACTGAGGAGGAGCTGACTCGAGCCAAAGGTCAAATGCGTGGTCAGATGGCTCTCTCCTACGACGCCGCCGGTAGCCGGATGAGCCGTCTCGGCGTTAACGCCGTCCTCGGCGACGAGCGCACCCTTGGCGAACTGCTGCGCCGCTTCGATGAAGTAACGGCCGAAGAGATCCGCGCTGAGGCAGAGGCACTTTTCAGTAACCCACCGACACTCGCACTGGCTGGCCCTCGGGTTCCGGCTCGAGGAATCGAGTCGATGCTTTCCCGGTGGTAGAAAGATCGACTTAGCGAGCGACGAAGCCGGGGAATCCTGCGGGCCAGCCGTCAGGCTTCGCCGACTGCAGAAGCTCGCGGCCGAGACAGAAATGCGGCCCATACCGAAATACAGAGAAACCTTCTTCATCGCTCCCGGCCTGCGTGGCCTGCAAGTGATGCAACCGCAC